>Ga0302279_10003435_pt1 | contig 19742 bp, 13 predicted proteins | sample III_Bog_N3_3_FD_194541 | JGI IMG/M metagenome (GOLD analysis project Ga0302279, IMG submission 194541) | Peat permafrost microbial communities from Stordalen Mire near Abisko, Sweden - III_Bog_N3_3 | ecosystem: Environmental > Terrestrial > Soil > Wetlands > Peat | place: Sweden: Abisko...
CGCCGCAGATCATGGACCAAAACACGCTGGCCAGCAGTACACCACCGCGGCCATGCTGCGCATGGAGCGCGAAACCATCGGCCAGATGCAGGAGGGCAATCGGCGCGGCTACAGCGACCCAATGCTGGTAGAGGGAAGAGTTCGCATCGACACCGAGGACCGGCACCCGGAATTGAATGCCGGACAGCGCCAAGCGGTCGATGAGGTTTTTCTATCGCGGGAGAAGATCATCGGCTTGGATGGAGTCGCGGGCGCGGGCAAGACGACGACGCTGGCCGTGGTGCGCGAGGGCGCGGAGCAGGCCGGGTACACGGTAGAAGGCTTTGCGCCCACGTCCCGCGCTGCGCAGAAATTGGGCGAGGCCGGTATCGACACCAAGACTTTGCAGGCCCATCTTGCCCAAGGCCAGCGGGCGGATACGGGCGAACACCGGCTCTATGTCATGGACGAGAGTTCGCTTGCGTCAACCAAACAGATGCACGAGTTTGTGAGCCGCTTGCACCCGAACGACCGCGTTTTGCTGGTAGGCGACACTCGCCAGCATGAATCCGTCGAGGCGGGCCGCATCTTCGCCCAGCTCCAGGACGCGGGCATGAAGACGGTAAAGCTGGAGGAGATTGTCCGGCAGCGCGATCCGGAGTTGAAACAGACCGTCGAGCAGCTTGCGCGCGGCCAGGTGGGAGAGGCTATCGCCGGTATGGAGCGGCAGGGCCGCATCCATGAGGTGTCAGGTCATGAAGACCGCATCGCGGCCATTGCCAAGGAGTATGCGAAGTCGCCGGAGAACACGCTGGTCGTCTCACCCGACAACCGCTCCCGCGCGGAGATCAACCAGGCCATCCACGCCGAGCTACAGGCGAAGGGCGTTGTCGGCAGGGAGGAACACCGCGCCCAGGTGCTTGTGCCGCGCCAGGACCTCACCGGAGCGGATCGCATATGGGCGGCCAAGTACAACCCCGGCGACGTGTTGCGCTATAGCCGCAGCTCGCAGGAGACCGGCATCGGCAAGGGCGAGTATGCGCGGGTTAAGAGCGTAGATGCGCCCAACAACCGGCTCACCGTCGAGCGCAAGAGCGGCGAGGAAGTGAGCTACGACCCACGGCGCCAGCAGGGCGTATCCGTCTACCGCGAACAGGAGCGGGCTTTCTCAGTGGGAGACCGTGTGCAGCTCACCGCGCCCTTGCCCGACTTGAAGCTGGCCAACCGCGAGCTGGGAACCGTCGAGGCCATCGGCCAGGATGGGCGGATGAGTTTGAAGATGGACGGGGGCCGCGAGGTCGAACTCGATTCGGTGAAGAATCCGCATCTTGACCACGGCTACGCCGTGACGAGTCATTCCAGCCAGGGCCAGACCGCCGACCGTGTGCTGATCCACGCCGATACCGAGCTGGGGGCCAAAGACCTGCTCAATAACCGCATGGCCTACGTTGCCGTTTCGCGCGGCGCATACGACGCGCAAATCTTCACCAACGACCGCGAGAAGCTGGGAGCCGCGCTGGGGCATGATGTTTCGCACAGCAGCGCCCACGCGCCGGAGATGAAGCCGGAACAGAAGCAGGAGCAGGCAGTCACGCCCCAGCGGGAGATTGCGCCGAAACAGGAGCAAGGAGAAGATTTTGGTTTGGGCCTCTAACCAAAAAGCTGGGGCTTGGAACCCAGGGGCATCGTGTTATAGTTCTTGCGATTCCCTCCGTATACATGATTAAGGTGCGCGTTTCGACCAGTGCGGATGGCGTTGGAAAGAAGAGTCCGAATGAAACCGCTGGTTGTATTTCTGATCACCTTGGTCACAGCCGCAGCAGCGGCTCAAGCGCCGATAAAATGTGAGGCGCTTATCAACGGTTACAAGGTACACTCCGTCTACATCATCGGAACCCATTTCAATGGTGTCGTGTGGGCTTATAAGCACATTGGTGAGGCGACCTGCTTGACGCCGGTCACAGATGCGACAAAGGCTGATGCAATTTTGGATATTTATCCAAATGGTGGAAGCCCAGCCGTGCTGCCTTCTGATGCCAAGGCGGCTGCTGGAGAAGCTCCTTCATTCGTATCTTGTCATTCTAGCGGGGGCTCTTCTAGCTGCCTCGACGACCAAGGTAACGAACTCACTGTCAGTTGCGATGGGAATGGCAATTGTTCATCTTATTACGGGCCTTCGTTGACACACGTGGTGGGCCAAGTATTGTATGCGTGGGTTTCAAGTGCGTGGTACCAGTCGGAGGCCAAGCTCTATACCCCAGATCACAAGCTGCTTTGGAAGAGTGAAGGCACCAAGGGGCAACACTGGTACGATTTTTGGACGGAGAAGTTAAGGGAAGCCACCTTCCCTATCGATTGCAAGATTCCGGCGGGCAACGGAACCGAGAATCACTTCCGCAAATGGGCATCTGAAAAGTGCAACGTAGAGTTCGCGCCGCTTGTAAGTATTGACATCAAGGCGAACGCACAACTCGCCGCGAAGAACCAGAAACAGGATGAAGTTGACGAGATGAAGCGCAATGCGGCCGAGGCCGCGCAGAAGCAGAAGAACTGAAACCAAAATGCAGTCCGCTACATCTACTCATCAAAAGTATCGTTCGTTTCACTGTAGACGAGGGGATCAATGAGCGCAGTTCTATAGTTCCAAAGTCTGCGCCCCTGCTCATCGTCTGGACTCTGACTACGACACCACGGTTCTCCGTGTATCTTGCCAAGCAGTTCCGCATAGAGCTTCGGCTTCAAGTTCTGAAGCCCAGGAACATCGAACCGTTCGGCGAGTCCTTGGAACGACTTTTTGTTTACAACCACGAACCAATCCGGGCGGGCGAGGACCAATAGTCGCGTGGCGAGAGCAGGACCGCAGCTATCGATGCTAAGAAGATTCTCAAGCGCCCTCTGCACAAGTGACTCATGAAAAACCTTCCAGCCAACTACCTCCTGCAAAACACGTCCTATGGCAAGGCGCGCTTGTCTTCCTGTTGAGCCCTGAAACCTTTCTTGGGCAATTGGAGGCAGTCGGCCAAAATGACAGAAAGGTCCTTTGCCATACATGATACTGAGGTCTAGTGAGTTTAGATCGTCTGCCCACTTTCTTTGTAGAAACGGGTTTCGTTGATCTAAGGAACCTCTGATCAGGTCCTGATATTTTCTGTGTTGAAGGTTGGAGGCACTCTTCCGGGAGCGATTCCGCACCCAGGCGGCGATTTCAAGGGTAATTGTGCTTTGCGCGTCGGCGTTTTGCAGTGCCTGGAGGCCGTTTCGCGGCCTCTTAGACACTACGCCCTTTGCGGGGCCAACTGAGCAATCAACCGCCTTCGGTTTTGGTAAAGATTCACCAGGGCGAAGGCCGCCAGATGCCAGTGGTGATTCTTCACGATGCCTCGATAGCGCACCCTGGTATAGCCGAAGACGCGCTTCAGGATGCGAAAAGGCCACTCCACCTTGGCTCTCACTCTCGACTTGGTCCGGTTCTTGCACTTCTCGACTTCATCCACTCCTTGCTTGGTCTTCACGCGCCGATTGGTCATGTCCTGCGCCTTGGGCGCGGCCTCATGGATCACCTTCGTTTGTCCCTGATAACCCGCATCGCCCCAGACTTTGCTCTCCTCGCCGTGCAGCAAATCGGGCAGCATATGCTTGTCATGTACCGAGGCCGCCGACGTGCAGACCGAGTGCACCACGCCTTCTTTGCTATCGACGCCGATATGCGCCTTGGCACCGAAGTAGTACTGGTTGCCCTTCTTGGTCTGATGCATCTGGGGATCACGTTCCTTCTTGCTGTTCTTGGTAGACGAGGGAGCCGCGATGATGGTGGCATCAACAATCGTGCCCCTGGCTATGCGAATGCCTTTGCTGTCCAGATACCAATTCACCGCATCGAGTATCTTTCCGCAAAGCTCGTGCTGTTCAAGCAGATGGCGAAAGTTCAGGATGGTCGACTCGTCGGGCGCGGCGGCGCGACCCAGATCGACTCCGGCGAAGCCGCGCAGCGCGGGCGAATCATAGAGCGCATCCTCGGCACCGGGATCGGAGAGATTGAACCAGTGTTGCAGAAAGTAGATGCGCAGCATGATAGACAAGCCGACAGGCTGGCGACCGTTGCCCGCCTTGGGATAGTGCGGCTCGATCAGTGCTTCCAACTCGCGCCAGGGAACCACGGCTTCCATGGTGTTGAGGAACTGCTCACGGCGGCTGGGCCGCGCATGCTTTTCAAAACTCGGCTGGCAGGCGAATGTTATCTGGCGCATCGCGATCTCCATCCACTAACCATTCGATGCAAGCATGGTGCAAGTCGATGACTTAATCAGAGCTTTCCTAGAGCTGCAATTGGTTCGCAAACAATAGTTTGGCCCAAGGGCCGAATCTAACTCAAACAAACCCTGAGCTGGGTAACACCATTACCAGTCCCGACTCCCATCAACTTGGTAGAAACTGACTCGCTCCTCCTATATTGTTTCTCCCCTCTATAGATTTACTTCTTCCGCTTTTTAATTTCCCCATCAGCACTCTCTCAAACTCCCTGTTAGACCCGGCCTGAAAGAGAATTTCAATGACCAGCGTCTCCATTCGTGCGCCGCCTCAAAAGCACCGTGCTCTCTGACCCTTCTTGTCACCGATTCCAGTTGTCACCTGTCGAAACGCGCTTCGCTGAGGCTGATACACGGCGCGGCTCTAAGCCGTTGAACTCTAATCCTGCGCAGAAGCTCAGCGTACAATTCCCGTGCTCATTCCGCCTGCGCCAGTCCAAACCGCACCACCTCAACACGAACCTAGACCCGGCCCGCCGCTCGTTGCCCAAAGGCTTCGATGCAGCGGGCCGTTTTGTTTTTGGAGGAAGTCACTGCTGTCCGGTTAAAAGTCGAACAGAATCAATTGGTTGGAATGAGGGGATAACTGGTCAGAGTAGTCCTTCTGCTGAAGTGCCTGTGAAATGGGCATTTTCTCGAACAGAGTTACCGAGAGCACTTGCAGCAAAGTGTAGAGTGAGCCGGGCAATTCGAGCCTTTTCTTGACGATGGCAACCAACAGGTAGATCGAGACCGCGATCCATATCTGTGTTTTGACGGCGTTTTCGCTGGTGCCGAAGAAGGCCTTGATGCGCAGATGCTGCTTGATCCATTTGAAGAACAGTTCCACCTGCCAGCGGCTTTTGTAGAGAGAGCAGATGGTGGCGGCGGGTAGGGTGAACTGGTTGGTCAGGAAGGCCAAATCCTTGCCGGTCTCCGGGGCGCGAAAGCGAATGCGGCGCAGGTGGCTGGGGTAATCCTTGCGGCTGTCATAGCCGTTGCGCGCGATGGACTGGTCGGCGAGGATGCCTGTTTGCCTATCAACCTGGTTGGAGTAGATTCGGCTGGCATCAAGGTTGCGCTTGGCGCGGGTGACAAAGAATGCTCCGGACAAATGGATGCGACACAGTCGGGCGTAATCGAGATAGCCCCTATCCATGACGTAGTAAGCGCCAGCCTGAGGGATGATCTGGTCGAGTATGTTGACGTCGTGCACATCGCCAGTGGTGACACGGATAAACGTGGGTATATTGCCGCGCAGATCGGGCAGAGTATGCATCTTGACAGCGGACTTGGTGGAGCGAAAATGCGCCCACGGAAACAAGGTCAGGCACAGATCGATGGTCGTAGAGTCCAAGGCGTATGCGGCGGCATCGAGGTCCATGCCGAGGTCTTCTGTGGCGTAGAGCTTGCGGGCCTGGAGCATCAGTCTTTGCGCCAGTTCGGCATAGATGCGCCAGTCACGGCTCTCGCTGGCCTCAGCCAATGTCGAACGGCGCACCGGCGAGCGGAATCCCATGGCGTAGAGCTTGTCAGGCAGCGCACTGAGACAGGCTTCGATGTCACGCAGGCTTTCGCGATAGGTCAACTGGACAAAAGCCATGGCACGGAACTGCTCGGTACAACTGAGGCTGCGCACCCGACGGTCGCCGCCGTAACGGGCCACACCGGAAGTAGATTGCCAGCTGTCCAGACGAAAGCCGATCTGTAGGTTGGAAGATGCGTACGCATCTCTGTATGTCTGTACGTCCAGACAGTCGTATTACTGACCGTCTTACGGGCTGTATTGCAACGTGTACCGTCGGTCGTCCAGAGGCCAATCGGTTCATATGTAAGGCCGTCTGGGCAGGCAAGTCTGCAGGCGCTTTGACCATTGCTCAGATTTGAGCGATCCCAAGGCGACAGGTCGAAGTAACCTTTAGGGGGTATGCGGTGAGGCGCGATTCTGCTCCTCCAACCAGGTGCCTTTCTGGTGTAGGAACCAAAACCCCTCGCGCGCGCCCGGCAACCAGAATCGAGAGGCCATTCAGGCGGCCAAGAGGCGCGGTATGATTGACTGCGACACCGTCTTCACTTTCATCAGGGACCCTATAAACATGAGTAGTCTGTCTTCATTGATCTGGTCCGTGGCCGAGCTGCTGCGCGGCGACTACAAACAGTCCGACTACGGCAAGGTGATCCTGCCGTTCACCGTTCTCCGCCGCCTTGACTGTGTGCTTGGACCGACCAAGAAGTCCGTCCTGGCTGAGAATGCCATCCGCACCAAGGCAGGGATCAACCCTGAACCGTTTCTGCTGCGGAAGTCGGGCGCCAGCTTCTACAACACTTCGCCGATGGATTTGCAGGCGATCCTGGGCGATCAGGATCACATCGCGGTTAACCTGGACGCCTACATCCAGTCCTTCTCCCTGGCTGCGCGGGACATCTTTGTGCGTTTCAAGTTCGCCGGCCAAATCGAATATATGGCCAGCAAGGGCCTGTTGTACCTGGTCACCGAAAAGTTCGCCGCCTTCGACCTGCACCCCGACAAAGTCTCGAACGACGAGATGGGCACCATCTTCGAGGAGTTAATCCGCAAGTTCGCTGAGCTCTCCAACGAAACCGCCGGGGAGCACTTCACCCCGCGCGAGGTGATCCGGCTGATGGTGAGCCTGCTCTTCGCCGAGGACGATGCGATCCTCTCCCAAAAGGGAGTGGTGCGCACCGTTTATGACCCCGCGGCGGGCACAGGAGGCATGTTGTCTGTCGCCGGCGAGCACCTGGCGGAACTCAATCCCGACGCAAGGCTCACTATGTTCGGCCAGGAGCTGAATGACGAGTCCTACGCCATCTGCAAGGCGGACATGCTCATCAAGGGCCAAAATGTGCACAACATCATTGCCGGCAATACGCTCTCTGAGGATGGCCACCGGGGCAAGAAGTTTGACTACATGCTCTCCAATCCGCCGTTTGGCGTGGACTGGAAGAAGGTGGAGCGCCAAGTCCGCCGCGAGCACGAGGTGGACGGCTACGACGGCCGCTTCGGCCCCGGCCTGCCGCGCGTCAGCGACGGCTCGCTGTTGTTCCTGATGCACCTGCTCAGCAAGATGCGTCCAGCCGTCGATGGCGGCAGCCGCTTCGGCATCGTCCTCAACGGATCGCCGCTCTTCACCGGCGGCGCAGGCTCCGGCGAGAGCGAGATCCGCCGCTACGTGCTCGAGAACGATCTGCTGGAAGCAATCATCGCGCTGCCGACCGATATGTTTTACAACACCGGCATCAGCACCTATATCTGGATCGTCTCCAACCGCAAGCAGGCTCTGCGCAAAGGCAAAGTGCAGCTCGTTGACGCCAGCAGCTTCTGGCAGAAGATGCGCAAGAGCCTGGGCAGCAAACGCAAGGAGCTCGGCGACGAGCACATTGCCGACATCACCCGCATCTTTGCAGCGTTTGAGGAAGTCACACGCTACGACGAGGCGAGCAAGACGAACGTGCCCATCAGCCGCATCTTTCCCAACGAGGTTTTCGGATACCGCACCATCACAGTGGAGCGGCCATTGCGCGACGAGTCGGGCAAAGCCGTGCTGGGCACGAAGGGCAAGCTGAAGGGCCTGCCGCAGCCGGATGCCGATTTGCGCGATACAGAAAATGTGCCGCTGAGCGAGGACGTGGAATCGTACTTCAAACGAGAGGTACTGCCGCATGCGGCAGACGCCTGGATCGATCACGAAAAAACCAAGGCGGGCTACGAGATCCCATTCAACCGGCACTTCTATGTGTACAAGCCGCCACGCCCGTTGGCCGAGATCGACGCAGATTTGAAGCTGGTCACCGATCGCATCTTGGTCATGCTGGGAGGATTGGCCGAATGAGCAGGGCACTCATCAAACAGGATTCCAAGTTCACCGAGGTGCTCCGTATCATTCGCGCCGGCCTCCCAAAACTCGCATCACTGGTGCGAGTTTTGCCGTGGACGAACAATCTGCCGATCCTGGGCCAAACCAAGCGTCCGCATGAAAATCCCAGCGTCGACGTCCTGCTCTGCAACACCAAGGACGATGAGGTCGTAGAATACGCCATGAGCCGCCACCTCTCGCCTGCGCTCGTCGCCCAGTACGGAACCCAGATTATCCCCAAGGCCGTGCTGCAGCAAAAACTCCACGAGTGGAGCCTGATGCTCCAGGCTCCCGAAGCGGAGGCCGAATGAGCCTACCTCGGTATCCGAAGTACAAGGACAGCGGAGTCCAGTGGCCATTGGAAGTTCCGGCGCATTGGGAGGTCTGCGCGGTCAAAAGGGTAGCCGCCCTCCGAAGCGGAGAGACGATTGGCCCCGATGAGATTGAGGAGATTGGACAGTTCCCGGTCTATGGCGGCAACGGCCTTCGAGGCTACGCAGCAGCATTCACCCACGATGGGAATTTCGCATTGATCGGCCGGCAGGGGGCGCTTTGCGGGAATGTCAATTACGCATCCGGGAGATTCTGGGCATCTGAGCATGCGGTAGTCGCAACACCGCGTGTTCCAACGAGCACGACTTGGCTAGGCGAACTGTTTAGAGCCATGAATCTTGGTCAATTCAGTGTCTCTGCGGCCCAGCCTGGTCTCGCAGTCGATCGTATTCGGAACTTATCCATCCCGAGGCCACCGCTCGAAGAACAAGAAGCCATAACAACCTTTCTTGAGGGTGAGACAGGCAAGATCGATGCTCTGATTGAGGAGCAGCGCCGACTAATTGAGTTGCTGAAAGAGAAGCGGCAGGCCGTCATCTCGCACGCGGTCACCAAGGGACTCAACCCCGACGCCCGGACTAGAGAGTCCAACACTGCGCTCGGTGCGATTCCTGAGCACTGGCAGGTCACCGTTATCAAGAGGTTCTCCACATTGCAACGCGGACACGATTTAACTGACGCAGAGCGAACGGATGGACCATATCCTGTAGTCACATCGGGTGGGATCAGCGGCACGCACGGATCATTCAAGGCGCACGCACCGGGAATCGTAACGGGACGATACGGTTCGACTGGGAAGTTATTCTTCATCGAGGAAGACTTCTGGCCGCATAATACTGCGCTCTATGTCGTAGATTTCCATGGCAATGATATTCGGTTTGTCTGGTACTCGCTCCAGTCTGTGGACTTCGCTGCACACTCCGCGAAGGCAGCCGTTCCTGGCATCGACAGGAATGACATCCACGTATTGCCTGTAGCGGTTCCACCACTAGACGAGCAATCGGAAATTGCTACCTTCTTGGACGATGAAACGGCTCGGTATGACTTGTTGACTGTGGAAGCGACACGCGCGATCGTCCTTCTGCAGGAACGCCGCTCCGCCCTCATCTCCGCCGCCGTCACCGGCAAGATCGACGTCCGCCAGTCCGTTATCTCCGAGGTGACTGCATGAAGTTCGAGACTTTCACAGCGGGCCACTTGCAGCAGCGCTACCAATACAAGAGCTTCGAGCCAATTCCGGTGAACCAGGAGTGGACTTGGGAAGATCCGGCAATCAACACGCTGCTCGAGTCCGCCACTCGTGCGCTGGGTGAGCTAAACGCGTTCTCCCTGATCGTTCCCGACATCGACCTGTTCATTCACATGCACGTGGTGAAAGAGGCTCAGACCTCCAGCAAGATTGAAGGGACTCAAACCGGCATCGATGAAGCCCTGATGCCAGAAGACCGGATCGATCCGGAAAAGCGTGACGACTGGCGCGAAGTGCGCAACTACGTCGATGCAGTCAATGGTGCGATTGCCGACCTGGCCACCGTTCCGCTCTCGAATCGACTGCTGCGGCAGACCCACGCCACACTCATGCAAGGAGTCCGCGGCGAGCACAAACAGCCTGGAGAGTTTCGCACCAGCCAGAACTGGATTGGCGGCTCCAGCCTGACGGATGCCGTCTTCATCCCGCCGCATCCCGATGGCGTGCCGGAACTGATGAGCGACCTTGAACGGTTCTGGCACAATGACCAGGTTCAGGTGCCACACCTGGTGAGGCTTGCCATCAGCCACTACCAGTTCGAGACGATCCACCCGTTTCTGGATGGTAACGGGCGCATTGGGCGCCTGCTGATGCCGCTCTACCTGGTGAGCCACCGCCTGCTGGCCAAGCCGTCGCTCTATCTTTCTGACTTCTTTGAGCGGAACCGGGCCAGCTACTACGATTCCCTGATGCGTGTCCGCGTCTCGAACGATATGGTCCATTGGGTACGGTTCTTCCTGAGCGGGGTGGCCGAGACGGCCACCAAGGGTCGAGACACGTTCCAGCAGATCCTGGCGCTGCGGACCGAGGTGGAACAGACAATTCTCGGGCTTGGGAAACGCGTTCCGAACGCCCGCAAGCTCCTTAACTTGCTGTATAGCAATCCTTTAGTGTCTGCTTCGGTGATTGAGAGGGATCTGGGGGTGACACAACAGACGGCAAATGCGCTGGTCCGGGATTTCATCCAGCTCGGCATCCTGAAGGAGATCACCGGTCAGCCACGCTGGCGAACCTATGTGTTCGATCGTTACCTGACTCTTTTCATAAGGTAATGGAAATATACTTTCGTTACCTTAAATTCGGGCTAACATAAGGGAAATTGCTTTCACTTATGTTAGCCACCTCCCAACGAAAGGATGATGCCCAGCGCCGCATGAACCTGCACAAGGAGATCAACTTCGAGGTCGAGATCTGCGACCACCTGGGCGCCAACGGCTGGCTTTACGCTGTGGGCGACGCGGCGAACTACGACCGCATGCTGGCGCTCTATCCTGCGGATGTCCTGGCCTGGGTGCAGGCAGCGCACCCGAAAGCTTGGAAATCTCTGTCCGCGGCACACGGGGAAAATGCCGGCACGGTGCTGGTGAACCGCCTGCGCGACTGCATCCGCTCCGAAGGCACCCTCCACGTACTGCGCAATGGAATCGACGTCTTCGGTCTCAAGGGCAAGCTGGAGATGGCCCAGTTCAAGCCTGCCCTGGCGATGAATCTCGAGCTGATGGCCCGCCACCAGGCCAACCGCCTGCGTGTGGTTCGGCAGGTGAAGTACTCAACCGTAAACGAGAACTGCATCGATCTGGCGCTATTTCTGAACGGCATTCCAGTGGCCACGGCCGAGTTGAAGTCCGACTTCACCCAGAGCGTGAAGGACGCCGTCAACCAGTACCGGTTCGACCGCGATCCCAGGCCGAAGGGCTCCAGCGCGGAACCACTGCTCAGCTTCCCCTCCGGCGCGCTTGTGCATTTCGCCGTCAGCAACACCGAAGTGCAAATGACCACGAAACTCGAAGGCGCTGCGACACGGTTCCTGCCCTTCAATAAGGGCTATGACGGAGGCGCGGGGAATGTGCCCTCAATCCCCGGCGTGCCCGACGCTCTTATCCAACTGGTTCCCGAGCCGGGCCATCCCACGGCGTACCTGTGGGAAGAAGTGTGGCAACGCGAAAGCTGGCTGGAAATTGTGGGCCGCTACCTGGTGGCGGAAAAGGACAAGAAGAAGCAGCTGACCAGGGTGATCTTCCCCCGTTTCCATCAGCTGCAGGCCACGCGCAAGCTGGTGGCCGCGGCGCGGACCGAGGGCGCCGGCCACAAGTACCTCATCCAGCACTCGGCCGGTTCGGGAAAAACAAACACGATTGCCTGGACGGCCCACTTCTTCGCCGATCTGCACGGCGCCGACCAGAAAAAGGTGTTCGACACGGTGGTGGTGGTGTCGGACCGCAACGTGATCGACCAGCAATTGCAGGAAGCCGTCTATGGTTTCGAACGCAACGCCGGAGTAGTGGCCTCAATTAAAGGAGACGGCGGAAGCAAGAGCGCGGAGTTGGCGCAGGCGCTTTCGCAGGGCAAGAAGATCGTGGTGTGCACCATCCAGACTTTCCCGGCCCTTTTCGAAAAGATGGAAGAGCTGGCGCGGGGCAAGGGGACTCGCTACGCGGTGATTGCGGACGAAGCGCATAGCTCGCAGAGCGGCGAGTCGGTTACAAAGCTGAAGGCCGTGCTGAACGCCGAGGAGCTGAAGGAGCTGGAGGACGGCGGCGAGATCAGCTCGGAAGACATGCTGGCGGCGCGCATGGCGGGGCGGGTGAACCTGCCCGGCATTTCGTTCGTGGCATTCACGGCCACCCCAAAGCCCAAGACGATGGAGTTGTTCGGCCGCAGACCGGACCCGAGCAAGCCGGCAGGGCCGGGCAACACGCCGGGGCCGTTCCATGTGTACTCGATGCGGCAGGCGATCGAGGAAGGCTTCATCCTCGACGTGTTGCAGAATTACACCAGCTACAAGCTGGCATTCAAGCTGGCGCACCAGGGCAAGGAGATGGACGAGGCCGAGGTGGAGCGCAGCGCGGCGTTGAAAGGCCTCATGCGCTGGGTTCGCCTCCACGATTACAACATCTCGCAAAAGGTGCAGGTGGTGGTGGAGCACTTTCGGGAGAATGTGCAGCTGTTGTTGAAGGGCCATGCCAAGGCGATGGTGGTTGTGGGGAGCCGGCTGGAGGCGGTCCGGTGGAAACTCGCAATCGACAAGTACATCCAGAGTTCGGGTTACGAGTTGAAGGCCTTGGTGGCATTTTCTGGCGAAGTGATCGACAAGGAGTCGGGGCCGGACCCATTCACGGAGACAAGCAAGATATTGAACCCTTCGCTGAAAGGTCGCGACATGCGGGAGGCGTTCAAGACAGATGAGTACCAGGTCCTCCTGGTCGCCAATAAATTCCAGACCGGGTTTGATGAACCGCTGCTTTGTGGCATGTACGTGGACAAGCGACTCGCGGGCATCCAGGCCGTGCAGACGCTCTCTCGATTGAATCGCTCCTATGATGGGCCGTTCGGAAAAAAGCAGACGACGTTCGTCCTAGACTTCCAGAATGAGCCGGCCGAGATTCTGGCAGCTTTCAAGATGTACTACGACACGGCGCAGCTCGAGGATGTGACCGATCCGAACCTGGTCTTCAACCTACGGACGAAGCTCGACGCCACGGGGTGCTATGACGACTTCGAAGTGGAGCGCGTAGTCGCGGTCCTGCTGAAACCAGACGCCAAGCAAGGCGAGCTGGTGGCGGCACTGACGCCGGTGGTCAACCGGCTGACGACGCAATTCAAAGCGGCACAGCTGCGGTTTCGAATCGCCAGGGATCAGAAAGACGAGCGCGCCCGGAAGGAAGCATGGGACGAGATGGAGGCGCTGCTGCTCTTCAAGAGCGACATCGCCAGCTTCCTCCGCGTGTACACATTCCTTTCCCAGATATTCGATTACGGAAACACCGAGATTGAAAAGCGATACCTCTTTTACAAGGTCTTGTTGCCCCTGCTCGACTTCAGTAGCGAACGGACTACGATCGATTTCTCTCAAGTTGTGCTGACGCATCATGCTCTGAAAAACAAGGGGAAGCAGGGGTTGAATCTCGGCGTCGGACCGAATCCCACGCTGCAGCCCTTAACCGAGACCGGGTCCGGGAGCGTCCAGGAGAAAGAGAAGGCACTGCTGAGAGAGATCATCGCCAAAGTGAACGATCTCTTTGACGGCGAGCTGACCGAGGACGACAAGTTGGTGTACGTTAACGACGTCATCAAGGGGAAGCTACTGGAGTCCGAGCTACTGATGCAACAGGCGGCGAACAACACCAAGGAGCAGTTCGCGAACTCTCCCGACCTTACCAACGGCATCCTGTACGCCATCATGGATGCGCTCGCCGCGCATTCCACCATGAGCAAACAGGCTCTGGAGTCGGAAAAGCTGCGCAGCGGGCTGAAGGATGTGCTGCTGGGGCCGGCGCAACTCTATGAATCGCTGCGTGCGAAAGGAGTGTCATCGAGACAGGATGTCGTCCGCTGAAAGGTCCGCAATGCGACCAAGAGGATCTAACGGATGGCGGGTTGAGTTCGAGGCGCCCAATTCCGTTTCTGCCGCTCTTTCTTAGCAAAATGGGCAACGGCGGTACCAAATACGTCGTATTTGCGAGGCAGGTGGAGCCCGGAGTCCTTGTACATCAAATTCGCTATGTCCCATGCGAACCAATCTGTAACAACGAACCGGAAGACCGAATGATTTGGGTGGATGCCGGCTCGGGTCGGGCAGTGCCTTTGGCAGAATCGTTGGAAAGCCTGGACGAGGGGCATGCCTCCAGTAAAGCCCACAATGAACTGGATGCGTTCTGCGGAATGCCCCCAAGCAAGCCAGCCATCCCCATCGACCGCACCCCGCCAGAAATCACCTTCGAACTCTGGCGGTACGCCAATCACCATTCGAGGATCGCGTGTCTTGCCGGGGAGGATCGAGTGGCGAGCAAGCGCGGCGCAGAGCCGACGACTGCGGACCCGGACTGCTGCGCAGGTCGCCGTGAACGGCTTCCCTCCATTGATGCTCTTGACTTGTTCCTGGTATGAGATCTTGGCTTGAGAGCCGAGAGTTGTTCGGAAGCGTTCTACAAGGTAGACGTCTCTCGAGTGAAGGGAGAGCATCACTTCATGCTCATTCGTAATGCAACCATCTGCGACCAACATTCCAAGCCAATATGCTTTGTCCGGCGTGTCGATCAGATCGAAATGGTTGTGATTGCAGTCCTCTTCGTAGTTATAGTCACAGACCCGTCGCGCTGGTAACCGGTTCTTGTCGCGGTGTGAATAGATGGTCGTCGGGGTCGTGCCGAATCTTGCCGCTAGCACCGGACCTGATATGCCTGCGTTAAGCCCATCCACCACGGCTTGAGCGAACTCGACCGAAAGACCCCATGGCCGCTGCTTAATGCCCTTTTCACCCACAACCCGGAGGACAGTTCCTTTCGCCACGCCGAAGTGCTTCGATATTCTCCGACTGCTTGGGTCTAGCAGATATGCCGCTGCTATCAGCTGTTCGAGATCTGGCGATATTTTGTTATGTGGCAGATTGGTCTTCGCGGATGGCATGGTGGATCGAGCAAGGTTAAGCCATTTGAGGACAAATTTGCAATGCAAGAGGTATCGTCAATTCGACCTCCGCCGAGTTTGGTATTTCGCGCGTGGACGCATATCCTGCGCACCGTTTCGACGTAGAAGACAAAGTGCCGTGATTCATACGGGGAGGGAGAGTGCCAGCTTCTGGATCGGCGCGACGGCGGTGGGGATTCCGATCGTGATCTTGCTCACCGATTGGTCGAAGTCTAGCCCCGTATAAACGGACGTATGACTAATTTCAGGCAAATTCCCTCGGTAAAACTGGAGCAATTCGCAAAGGAACACAGGCTCAAATTGACGGTACGGAAAGACGATGTTCAGGAGAAGGGCGAGATTCGCCGCTGGAAACAGATCGAGATTGGGGATCATGCGTGGATCACTGATCCTGTTGATCATCCGATGGAAATCGAGATGTGCGGCAGCGCTGCGACCCTTCGCAAAGCGCTTCGGGAATCCGGCGTGAAGAAGCCCTTGAATCTCTTCCTGTCAGTGAGGCGGATGGCCGTGCTGTACGATCTAATCGGTTTCGACCTGTCCTCATATATGGTTGAACAGGGCGGTGCAAACGGACTGAATCTGTCTACATGGGGCGCCGTACTGTATCGCGTCGGTTTCCGCTATTGGGACGGCGACGACGAAGGAGTCGCGTTGCTGTTTTGCGCAACGGATAAGGCGCAAGCCGCATTGGCCCTGGCTCTGGCCAAGATTGGGTAAGCCGGGGCATAGGCTTTAAGCAATTTATCCGCAATGCGGCGACGATGGATCTACCTTGCAATACAGACGTACAAAGAGTCGTGTCACAGCGCAGTCGCCAAGTGAGGTGACGAATCGGGCAAGCTTCGAGGTCAAACCCCGTCGGGAGTTTTTACTCGTCTCGCTCGCCGCATATGAGTTGAAGCCACTCTTCGAATTCCTCGGAAGTGCAATCATTCTTGCCAAGATTGCAGGCTAAGTGGGTGATTTGCAGGTTGTCGCCCGAATAGGATGGATTGTTGCTGTCGATTCGGTCTGGAGAACATTGCAGCATCCTATTCGCGCTGTCGAGGCTGAGAGGCCGATGGCACAGAGCGCAGAGATTTCCCTGTGCTTGAAGTTTGGAACAAAGCAATTCGATCAAATTGATGTGTGGCGGCAGCGTCCGGGCTGGAAGGATTCGCTTGCTGACCCGGCCGAACCCAATTCGATCTTGAATCAACTGCGCCATGCGAGTGGGGAAATCAGCGTTCCTGACTCACTGGCCATAGCTCCAAACAGTCGACCGGCGATGATGTTGAACGGAGACGGGACAATGGCACGTCGATGCTGGACAGCACCCTATTTATCCTGTTTCGCCTCCTTTGGTTGGTGGAGATGGAACTTGAAGTCGGGGGCGTTTGCCTAGGTAGTGGCTTCGAGGCGAAGCGGGCGCTCCACTTCGGCTGATTCCGCCTGGGTCAGGACCGGCGGATTCTCGACGCTTATAGGCGCTTGAAGAGTTCTGGAAGAGTGGTCTGAAGCCCTTCAGCGACCTTCTCAATATTCATGATTGAAATGTTGCGCACGCCCCGCTCTATTCCGCTGTAATAGGTCCTGTGAAGCCCGCAGCGGTGCGCCGCTTCTTCTTGATTGATCCCTTGCTCTTCGCGGATCCGTCGGATTGCTCGGCCAAATCGGATGCGGATATCGAGGGTCATCAAGCGTTATCATTTCGGCTCGCATTCGATGAGTACACATACTATGAGTCACATTGATGTATGATGTTGACGTTCTTCCAGAGACAGGGAAACACGAGTCAGCAGGTTTTATCAAATGACAGGAAGGCCCGTGCGGCTTTCTTGCGTCTAGGCTGTGCGTGCTTTCCAGGCAAACGAAACGTGATGATCGTCACAGTTCATCGCAAGCGGCGTCGCTTCGTTTCGAGCCTTGATCACAGGATAAGAACCTCTGTCATGCGTTTGATTTCGCGATGGCGGGGAAGTCAACAGTACAATTTCGACCTTGGAGAAAGAGATCAATGTCGTCCTGTCCGAAATGCGGTGAGTTACTCAGTAGTTCTGAACATCTTTGCAAAGTCACGGAACAAAATGATTCATCTGGAAAGTCAGTAAAGCATTGGATATCCCGTGTTCTGCTTGGAGCACCCGTAGGGTATTTTGGGGGATTGTGCGCAACTCTGCCATTGATGCTTGCTGCCATGATGGCCTTTTCGGCCACACGTGAACAGATGAAGCCTTGGGAGACGTTGTTTCTGGTTGCTGCAATAGTCCTTGGGCCCGCTTATTTCATCTTGCTGTGCAGTGCGCCCGCAATTGTCTTTCGACGCGCCTGGCGATTGGGCTTGGCTGCCTTCGTCGCAGACATCCTGATGCTGATCGCCCTGGGGATGTCCGACCCTGCATCTGCACACTCTCCCAATGATTATGGGGTCCGCATCACGTTCTGGATTACTGTATGGTACACGGCGATCTGTTACATAATCAGTTGGTTCATGCGGTGCCGTGACGGTGACCAGCTACAGGTTGCTGCGAGTAGCGAGCAGCACGATCCATCAGCCACGGCGGCACCCGATCAGAGTTTGAGCGAGGAGACTGCGTCTGTTCCATCTCAAGTGTCCGCGCCGAAACTTGGCAGATGGAAGAAGTATGGGCTCGTTTTGGTCGGAGCGGGAATCGGGATGGCCTTGATCGTCCACGGCGGGGTTGCTCGATACAAGAAGATTCATTCGGAAGAGGTTTGGGACGCGATGCGATCAACACAGGTTGATGTCGTACTTCATACCGTAGAGCCGGGCGTTCCGTGCACCAGGCTAACCCCTGGATTCATCTATGGAGGAGTTTTCGACATGAGAGACAACACTTCTCCGACGAAATACCACGTCGTCCCTTCGATGCAACTCGTCCGCCGCGGTCAAGATTGGTTTGAAATTGTCTCTCCGCTGACATCTGGTGTCCCAGGGGATGCGCAGAGGGCAGTCATCAAGTTCGCCGAGGGCAGCTATGGAATTGACGCCCGGCCCCAGGGGAGTGACCGCATTCGAGAAGAAGATGGCGCAGTGCTGACACCACTTCCTGGCCACACACGCGAAGAGTGCCACCCGGACTTATCCCTGAAATTCACCCCGTTTGAGGGAAGCCCAATTTCCGAGAGCGTTGCGCAGAAATATGCAAGCGCCTCAGGCACTTCGAGTTGGGGGAGTGGTTCAGTCCTGGGGTTCAAATCTGGCGAGTCTCTTAGAGATGCTGGAAATCACGCAGGCCAGCTCGGAATGACTCAGTTTGAAGGCTGCGCCAACAGGTATTCCCAATTCTCCGGTACAACCGACCCGGATTACGTCGATTGTCACTTTAGCGGTCCAGACCGAAGACTGCAGATCTCCCTCTATAAACTACGGCTTCAGCGAATCGAATATGACTTTCCGCGAAAACAACTCGGTTCGGTCGTTCACTTAGTGAACGATACCTACGGGGCCTGCAGAAAAGATCCTTTGTCCGAAGGCGAGGAAGACGGAGATTTCATCTGCGCCGGATCCGTCGGTCAAATTAACGTTGGCCATCCTTCCGATCTCGCAGCAGAGAGGGGCTCAGCCTATGTTGCTGCTGTGCTAGGCCCTCCCTCGGCTTTGCTCGGAGTCTCCGGACAATGATACGGTTCGGTCGAAGTGGGAGCGATAAGTTGTCTGCCCTGGACGTGAATTCAGGTGGCACTCCGCCCTTATCTCACCTGACATCAGTCGCTAGCGCCATAGCTCGTAGCAACTCCATACACTCGCGAGGTCAAGTGCAAAGCCAGCGACCGGACTTGAGCCCTGCGCGATGTGCTCGACAGGATGTGGCTCAGAGACCGCCATGTGCACGTGAAATCGATGCCGTACGCATCCACGAGCCAGCCAATTTGTGCGCCGTTTGCGATCCTGAGTGTCATTTTCTCTTGAGTCTCCGCAGGCTTATCTGCAGTCGACAGCAGCCGATGACAAACGGTTCGGGATACAATTTCAACCGGGAGGGAGCTGGTGAAAGAGCGGACTCGCATTTTCATCGAAGCCTTCCTGGATGGCTTCACCGGCGCAGGCGTGTTTCGGGATTTGAAACTACCGGGCGCCCCAACTCGACTCTTTGCGGACGAATCAGAAATCGTCGTCGCGGAACCGGCTGATGTCCCGAACTCAAATCAGCAGAAGGAACAGGACCGGAAGAAGTCAGCCGACTCTAAACCTCAAGGAAAATGAAGAAAGCCGACAGCAACTGTCGGAAGATGGCGCCACCATCGACATGCATGTGAGTCAGTTCTGCCATAGTAGAATGACGCACAGGGCCGCGGGAGCGGACCATTCGTTCCACTGAAGCGCGGGGAGTGTTCAGATTCGAAGCCGGTTGCGCGAGAGAGTTGGGGGTAGATCTGGGGGTATCCTGGAGGGTCGTGAATCCAAGATGCACATTGTAAAGCGCTTGTGACCCAATATGAGTCCAGTCGTGCCTACCATATTTACCCATAATTTAGATCAATTCTGCAAACCCGGTATTCAACCAGAGATTCAGAGTCTGCGCATCGCAACGTGGGAGCAATGGCTCCATAGAACACCCTCATAAATGTTTTTTTGAAAGGGCACGA
>Ga0302279_10003438_pt1 | contig 19727 bp, 14 predicted proteins | sample III_Bog_N3_3_FD_194541 | JGI IMG/M metagenome (GOLD analysis project Ga0302279, IMG submission 194541) | Peat permafrost microbial communities from Stordalen Mire near Abisko, Sweden - III_Bog_N3_3 | ecosystem: Environmental > Terrestrial > Soil > Wetlands > Peat | place: Sweden: Abisko...
GCCTTGCGACCGCTGGTATGAATCGCGCGAGCGGCCGACTGATACGCTCTATTGTCGTAGATAGCGGTTGACCCAACACCACCGGTGGTGTGACATCGACTCGCTGGCTGGGGTGACCGACCTGCGCGCCATCGCGCGGCGGACCGTCTCCGCCTATGCGCAACAAGAATGGAGCAGCCTATGTCGGGGTCGCAAACGATCGAGAAGGACGGCATTCTTTTGGGAGCGGCGGTCCCGCACGAGATGGGCTGCCAGTTCATCGCGGTGGATGCGCGGGTGGCCGATATGGACCAGAGCATCTGGCCATCGATGGAGTACGCCCGGAGTTCAGTACTGCAATTCTTCCGCGCTGGCCGCATCGCTAATCGTAGGCTTCAGCAGGTTGCCGCGGCGGCTGCGCTTCCTGGTTGCCGTGCGGCCCGGGCTGTCGGAGCCATCGATGACCGCGCGCATGGCGGCGACGCTTGACCGGCTGTCGGAAGGCCGCGTCCTGATCAAGCTGGTGGCGGGCGGCGACCCGCAGGAGTTGCACGGCGACGGCGTTTGGCTGGACCACGCCGAGCGCTCGGCACGGTGGCGACACCGCGCCGTGGGTGCGCTTACAACGTCGATCGACGTGGCGTGGTTATCGCGTTGACAACGCAACGCAACGCAACGTGGTATGGCTTCGCCTTGGTCGGCATCCTGGTTGCTCACGGCCTGAGCGAGAGTGACGTCAAGGAGGTCAACCTACAGTCCGCCGAGGTTTTGCCGGCTCTCACTTCGGGTCTGGTGAATGCGGTGGTCGGATCGGCCTCGTTGGCGCCTCCGGTTTCGGCAAGTCGACGATCCTTCGGCTAACACGCCGGACCCACCGTCCGGCCTTCAAGGCGAAGCTGGCGTTGGCCGCGGTGAAGGGCGAGAAAACGCTGGCCGAACTGGCGCAGCAATTTGACGTGCATCCGAACCAGATCCCGGCCTGGAAGGCGCAGTTGGTCGGCGGTGCCGCCGGGCTGTTCGGCCTGGGCATGGGGAACGAGGCGGCGCCGGTGGCGGACTTGAAGGTGCGGCACGCCAAGATCGGAGAGCTGACGCTGGAGAACGATTTTTTAGCCGGTGCGCTCGGCAAAGCCGGCCTGCTGAGCGCAAAGCGATGATCCACCGCAGTCACGATTTGTCGCTGGTGCGGCAGGCGGAATTGCTGAAGCTCAGCCGCAGCAGTCTTTACTATGAACATCAAGCCGTTCCGGCGGCCGATCTTGCCATCATGCGGCGGATCGACGCTCTGCACATGGACTGTCCCTTCGCTGGCAGCCGGATGCTACGCGATTTGTTACGCGGCGAGGGCGTCGTGATCGGTCGGGACATTCTCCAGAACTTCCTGTGGCCTCGTTCGTGGGGTGTTCCAGGGCCGGGAAAAGCCCAAAGTCACCACCCAATTGCCGGCGGCCAGGACGTGCTCGACTTCCTCTAGCCCGAGGTTTGTCACCTCCTCCTCCGCATAAACATCCTTTACGTAGTGCTTGGCCGTCGCGATTGCTCCCTTCACGTCCATTGCTTTATCTTCGTCCCTCATAAAAAAGGCTTCATCACCCCCGGTCTCGGTTGCCGGGTCAGCTTCCCCCCCCTGTCGGCACCCGCCTCGACCCCCTATGTGGGCCTATGTAAGCATTCCACCCCAGGCGGTCATCCACCCAGAGCATTAGCCGTAATCCCGCAGCACCTCCACCACAGCCCCCGTCAACACCGCCAAATCCGCCGCCTCTATCGTAAACGCCGGCGTCAGATACACGATGTTGCGGAACGGCCGCACCCACACCCCCGCCTCGACAAACCGAGCCTTCAGCGCGTTGATCCCGTCGATCCGGTCCAGTTCGACCACCCCGATCGCCCCCATCACCCGCACATCCCGCACCCGAGGAAACGCCCGGCACGGCTCCAACCCCCGCGCCAGCCCCGCCGAGATCGCCGCCACCTGCGCCAGCCGAGGCTCTCGCGCAAACAAATCCAGCGACGCATTCGCTGCGGCGCAAGCCAGCGCGTTCCCCATGTAGGTCGGCCCGTGCATCAGCGCGTGCGACGGATCATCAGACCAGAACGCCTCGAACACCCCGCGCCGAGCCACCGTCGCGGCCAGCGCCATCGTCCCCCCGGTCAACGCCTTCGACAACGCAACGATATCCGGCGTCACCCCGGCTTGCTCGCAAGCGAACAGCGTGCCCGTCCGGCCAAACCCGGTGAAAATCTCGTCGAAGATCAGCAGCAGCCCATACCGGTCCGCAGCATCCCGCAAGTGCCGCAGCACCGCCGCGTCATGGAACAGCATGCCCCCGGCGCCCTGCACCAGAGGCTCCACCAGGATCGCCGCCAGCGTGCCCCCGTGCTGCTCCAAAAAGCGATCGAACGCGGCAATACTGTCCTCAGTCCGCGGCAGCGCGATCACCGGATGCTTGGGCAGCACGCCGGCAAACAGGCTGTGCATGCCCTCGTCCGGGTCGCACACCGCCATGGTCGCGAACGTGTCGCCATGATAGCCGCCCTTGAACGCCAACACCTGAGTCCGGCCGCGCTCCCCGCGATTCAGCCAGTATTGCACGGCCATCTTCATCGCGACCTCGACCGCGACGGACCCTGAATCGCTGAAGAACACCCGGTCGAGCCCGCCCGGCAGCAGCGCGGTCAGCTTGCGCGCCAGCGTCAGCGCCGGTTCATGGACCAGCCCGCCGAACATGACATGCGGCATGGCATCAAGCTGCGCCCGCACCGCCTCACGGATCGCCGGGTGATTGTAGCCGTGACACGCCGTCCACCACGAAGCGATGCCGTCGATCAGCTCGCGCCCATCCGCCAGCACGATGCGCGAACCATACGTCCGCGCCACCGCCAGCGGAGGCGGCGTCGTCTTCATCTGGGTGTAGGGCAGCCAGATATGGTCCAGGCCGGACTCGTACCAGTCCCCCCCATGCGCCGGTGCGGAAGCCATAACGCGCGCCCGATCAGATCCGCATCGCCGCCATGCCCAGCCGGCCCAGCAACGCAACGTCCCGGCTCACCGCAGCATTCGGCGTGGTCAGCAGGCGCGCACCATAAAAGATCGAGTTCACACCGGCCAGAAAGCACAGCGCGTGGGTCTCGTCGCTCATGTCCTCGCGCCCGGCGGCCAGGCGCACGAACGACCGAGGCATGATGATGCGTGCGGCGGCAATGATGCGCACGAAGGTGATCGGGTCCACCGCCTCGCCGTCGGCCAGCTTCGTCCCCGCGACCCGCACCAGCAGGTTGATCGGCACGCTCTCCGGGTGCTGCGGCAGGGTGGCCAGCGCGACCAGCAGGCCGGCCTGGTCGTCCTGATCTTCCCCAAGTCCGACGATGCCGCCGCAGCACACGTGCATGCCGGCGTCGCGCACGTGCTCCAGCGTCTCCAGCCGGTCCTGATAGGTGCGCGTGGTGATGATCTTGCCGTAATGCTCCGGCGAGGTATCCAGATTGTGGTTGTAATAGTCCAGGCCAGCGTCTTTCAGCCGCTCCGCCTGCGCCCGGGTCAGCATCCCGAGCGTCATGCACGTCTCCAGCCCGAGACCCTTCACGCCTTCCACGATGGCGCAGATCTCGTCCAGGTCGCGCTCCTTCGGCGAGCGCCAGGCGGCTCCCATGCAGAACCGTGTCGCCCCGTTGGCCTGGGCGGCACGCGCTTCCTCCAGCACCGCCTCCACGCGCATCAGCCGCGTGGCCGCCACCGAGCAGTCGTGATGGACGCTCTGCGGGCAATAGGCGCAGTCTTCCGGGCAGCCGCCGGTCTTGATCGACAGCAGCGCGGACATCTGGACGGCGCACGGGTCGAAATTCTGCCGGTGCACGGTCTGGGCGCGGAACAGCAGGTCGGGGAAGGGCAGATCGATCAGCGCCCGCACCTCCGGCCGCGTCCAATCGTGGCGCAGATCGGGGCTTGGCCGGGCCGCGGGGCGGGGCAGCGTGCTCGCTGACATGCAGACAGTCCTCAAATGGCAACCACCCTGGCGCGGGATGCGTCCCACGCCGGGCGGATTTGGCAGGGCACCGTAGTCTGGCCCATTTTCACCGGCAACCGTTGGAGCCTGCCGCATGGAGTCCCTCGATGCCTTCGCCCGGGCGAAGCTGGCCGCCCTGGAGCAGCGCAGCCTGCGCCGCACGCTGGCCGAGACGACGCGGCTGGAAGGTCCGTGGGTGGAGCGCGACGGCCGCCGCTTGCTGTCTTTCTGCTGCAACGACTACCTCAATCTGAGCATGCACCCGGCCGTGGTCGCCGCCTCGGTCGAGGCGACCCGGCGGTACGGCGTGGGGGCCGGCGGATCGCGTCTGGTGACCGGCAACCACCCTCTGTATGCGGCGCTGGAAGCGAGGCTGGCGCGGCTGAAGGGCACCGAGGACGCGTGCGTTTTCGGCTCCGGCTACCTGGCTAACACAGGGATCATCCCCGCGCTCGCGGGCAAGGATGACCTGCTGCTGGTGGACGAGCTGGCGCATGCCTGCATCTGGACCGGCGCCGCGCTGTCCGGCGGGACTATTCTGCGCTTCCGGCACAACGATGTGGCGCATGCGGCGGACCTGCTGGACGGCGCGCGGGGGGGGCACACGCATGCGCTGGTTCTGACCGAAACCGTGTTCTCGATGGACGGCGACCTGGCCCCACTGGCGGCGCTGGCGGCGCTGGCCGGGCGTCACGATGCCTGGCTAATGACGGATGATGCGCACGGTATCGGGGTGCTCGGTGGGGGCCGTGGGGGCGTTCATGCCGGGGAACAGCCGGCCCGGGTGCCGTTGCAAATGGGTACGCTGTCCAAGGCGATCGGCGCCTATGGCGGCTACCTGTGCGCCTCCCGGCCGGTGATCGACCTGATCCGCACGCGGGCGCGGACGCTGATCTACGCCACCGGCCTGCCGCCGGGGACCATCGCGGCCGCGATCGCGGCGCTGGATGTGATCGCGGCACAGCCCGCCTATGCCGCGCTGCCGGTGATGAAGGCGCGGCTGTTCACGCGGTTGCTCGGACTGCCCGAGGCCGCCAGCCCGATCGTGCCACTGATCCTGGGCGAGGCGCCCGCTGCGCTGGCGGCCTCGCGCCTGCTGGCTGAGGCCGGGTTCCTGGTGTCCGCCATCCGCCCGCCGACCGTGCCCGAGGGCACCTCGCGCCTGCGCTTCACCTTCACCGCCCAGCACTCGGACGAGGCGATCGCCCGGCTGGCGGACGTGGTGCGCGAGCGCATCCTGGGGGCGGCGTGAGCGGCGTGTTCATCACCGGGTCCGGGACCGATGTCGGCAAGACGTTCGTGGCCGCCGGGCTGGTGCGGGCGTTGCGCCGGGCCGGTCGAGAGGTGGCCGCGCTGAAGCCGGTTGTCAGCGGGTTCGATCCCTCGGTGGCGGCTGACAGCGATCCGGGCGTGTTGCTGGCGGCGCTCGGCCGGGCGGTGACGCCGGAGGCGGTGGCGGAGATCGCGCCCTGGCGCTTCCGCGCGCCGCTATCGCCGGACATGGCCGCGCGGCTGGAGGGGCGGACGGTGGATGTGGATGCGGTTGTGGGATTTTGCCGCGAGCGGATCGCCGCGACGGAGGGGGTGGTGGTGATCGAGGGCGTCGGTGGCGTGATGGTGCCGCTGGATGACCGGCGCACCGTGCTGGATTGGATCACGGCGCTGGACGTGCCGGCGGTGCTGGTCTCCGGCAGCTACCTAGGGGCGATCAGCCATACGTTGTGCGCGCTGGACGTGCTGGTGCGGCGTGGCGTCGCGGTGGTGGAGCTGGTGGTCAGCGAGTCCCCCGGTAGCAGCGTGCCTTTGGCTGATACCGTCGCGACGATCGCTCGGTTTGCGGAGTCGGTTACGGGGCTGCCGTGGGGGGGTAATGATGCGGTGTTTGATCGGCTGGTCTTGGGGCTCTGCGCCAAACCCCGCCAAGGGGAAACCCCTTGGAACCCATTACTTAAGTGATGGGGGTCTGGGGCCTCAGGCCCCAGCGGGGTCCAGGGGCAGAGCCCCTGCCCTTGCTTCCTCGCCAGGGACTAAACCGCGCGCATGACGCTAAAAATCGGACGTGGTGCGGCAGCGCCGCCCTTCCTGGTGATGGACGTGATCGCCGCGGCGAACGCCCGGCAGGCGGCGCTTGCCCCCGGCGCCCCCCGCGTCATCCGCATGGAGGTCGGCCAGCCCGGCACGGGCGCCCCGGCCGGCGCCGCCAAGGCCGCCGCAGCGGCGCTGTCGTCGGGCGACCCGCTCGGCTACACCGAAGCGTTCGGCCGCCGCAGCCTGCGCGAGCGGATCGTGGCGCATTACCGGGACTGGTATGGGCTCGACATCCCAGTCTCCCGCGTCGCGGTCACGGTGGGCGCATCGGGCGCGTTCCCGCTTGCCTTCCTGGCGGCCTTCGACCCGGGCGACCGCGTGGCGCTGACCGCCCCGTTCTACCCGCCCTATGTCAACATCCTCACCGCGCTGGGCATCGAGCCGGTGATCCTGGAGGCGGGACCCGAAACGCGGTTCCAGCCCAGCGTTGCCATGCTGGAACGGCTCGATCCGCCGCCCGACGGGCTGATCGTGGCGAGCCCCTGCAACCCGGCCGGCACCATGCTGCACCCTGACGAACTGGCGGCAATCGCCGCCTGGTGCGACCGCGCCGGCGTGCGGCTGATCAGCGACGAGATCTACCACGGCCTGCACTACGAAAGCGCCATCGCCACGGCGGCGGCGTGCTCGCCGCATGCGGTGGTGGTGAACAGCTTCTCCAAATACTTCAGCATGACCGGCTGGCGCGTCGGCTGGCTGATCCTGCCCGAGGATCTGGTGCGCCCGGTGGAGTGCCTCGCGCAGAACCTGTTCATCAGCGCCCCGCACATCGCCCAGATCGCGGCCGAGGCAGCGTTCGACTGCCATGACGAACTGCAAGCAAACCTGGCGCGCTATCGCCGCTCCCGCGAGCACCTGCTGCGCGCGCTGCCCGAAGCGGGGTTCGATCGGCTGAGCCCGGCGGAGGGCGCGTTCTACCTGTTCGCCGACATCGCCGAGCGCTCCAACGACAGCGTCGCCTTCTGCGCCCGCATGCTGGCGGAACTGGGCGTGGCTGCGACGCCGGGCGTGGATTTCGACCGCACCCGCGGCAACCGGTTCCTGCGGTTCAGCTACTGCGGCCCGGAGGCGGATATGCGCGAGGCGACGGCGCGGCTGCTTGGGTGGCGGTAACGCACCTGTCGCCACGAGCGGCCGGACCGTAGCGAGCCCACAACGGCTCAGGGTGGACCGATCCGACGCCAGCCGCCCTGCCCTGGACTGCCGACCAGGGCAGGGCGCTCCTTTCGGAACGTGCCAATTCTAGCCGGTCTGGCTATTGCAAGGGTGTACGAGCGCTTGCGCCGTCCACCACGTGCGGTGCGACGAACGGCATTGGTGACAGCGCTTCGTGTCCACCCGACACGAAGCGGTCATCGCAATGGGCCTGGACCCTTGGCGGCCCCGTCCTTTCGCACTTACACTCCGCAGAACCAAGAGCAAACAGTTCGGGCAGCTCATGCGCTTATGGAAAGCGAGTCCCCATCACGCTGCCGACACAAGCGCCGCCGTTCTTGTCGAAGGCAATCCGGTCGGTCAGATTGGCCGCGTGATGGTCGGGTTTTCAGGATGACCACGAGGTCCAGCCTTGATCAGCCGCTTGCCCGTACGCCCGGCGGCGAGGCGCCACGTGCTTACTGTGAAAGCGCTCAGAGCATGAACGGGCCGATCCCGTGACGATCACCTCCGCAACGATCGCCTCCGGGACCCGGCCTGCGTGCTGAACCTGAGCGGCACGATCGCGCTATCCACCGCGGAGTCCCTGCTGGCTGCCTGCCTTGTGCTGATTGCCGGGGCCTTGCTTACCCGCAAGGTCCGGTTCCTGGCGAAATACAACATCCCGGACCCGATCGTCGGCGGCCTGCTGTTCGCTGTTGCCGTCACCCTGCTGGGCCTCGGGACCGGCTTGCGCGTTTCCCTGGAAGTCACCGCAAAGCCGTTCTTTCTCCTGTTGTTTTTTGCCGCGATCGGACTGACCGCCGACATGCGGCTGCTGCTGCTGGGCGGCCGGCGGCTGGTCCGCTTCCTGCTGGTGCTGTTCCCCTTCCTGTTTCTGCAGGACGCCCTGGGGGTCTCGGTCGCCCACGCCCTCGGCCTTCATCCGCTGCTGGGATTGCTTGCCGGCACGATCACCCTGGTCGGCGGCCATGGCACTGGCGCGGCCTATGCCCAGCGGTTCGCGGAGGTGAACAACATCCAGGGCGTCATGGAGCTTGCCATGACCTCGGCGACCATCGGTCTGGTGATCGGCGGCATCGTCGGCGGTCCCGTGGCACAACGGCTGATCCGCCGCAATGCGCTGTCCGGCGGCACGGCACGCGCGGGGGACACCGACGTCGGCGGCGGGCCGGTTGCCACCCCGGTAACGACGCTATCCCTGATCGGCTCGCTGGCGGCGGCCCTGGTGGCGCTGATCGCCGGGCAGGCGCTCGGCAACGCCTTCGAGGGCGGGGTCATCACCGTGCCCAGCTTCCTGTGGTGCCTGATCGTTGGACTGGTCATCCGCAATGGCGGCGCGCTGGCCGGGCTGAAATTGAGCGATGCCGCGTCCGACCTGATCGGGTCGGTTTGCCTGTCGCTGTTCCTGGCCTGGACGATGATGGCGCTCGATCTGGCGGGCGCGCTGCGTCTGGCCGGGCCGCTGCTGATCATCCTGGCCTGCCAGACGGTGTTTGTCATACTTTACGCGTCGTTCGTCGTGTTCCGGTCGGTCGGCCGCGACTATGAAGGCGCGGTAATCTCGGCCGCGTTCTGCGGCTTCGCCACCGGGGCCACGGCCACCGCGATCGCCAACATGCAGGCGCTGACCCGGCGCTACGGGCCGGCACCGCAGGCCTTCATCGTCGTCCCGATCGCCGGCGCGTTCTTCATCGACATCATGAATGCGTTGGTGCTGACCGTGTTCCTCTCGCTCGCCTTCGTGGGAGGGGGCTGAGCGTGGTCCTCCGGCTGGCTGCCCTGCTGCTGCTGATCCTGGGCCTCGCCGGCTGCGGCGACGCGCCGGGCACGGAGCAGGTGCAGCGGGACCTTGCCGAGCGGTTGGCACAGGCGTTCGATGCCGGCACGTTCGAGATCGTCTCGGTCAACGGACGCGGGTCGGCCACCGATAATGCCAGCCCGCCCGGGGAGGCACGGCGGGTGGTCTATTACGACACAAGACTGCGGCTGACGCGGGATATCGATTTCGGCGGCTGGAACACGCCCGGGGTTGCCTCGCTGGTAACGCTTCTGGGCGCCGGGCCGAAGGGCGTCCAGGGTGCCAAGGCCGGCGGGAACAAGGCCGGCGACGAGATCTTCGCCCACGGCACGGCCATCTACCGGCGCGACGGCGGGGCGTGGCAGGACGTGGCGCCCGCCGGGTTCACCCTGCCGGTGGCGCCGGCGCTGGACACGATCTCGCCGCCCAGCGCCTCCGAGCGGCTGGTCGCCGCGCTGCAGGCCGTGGTGCACGCCTCGCCCGCCGGCACCACGCCGGCCGCCCAGGCCGTGATCGATCGCGAATTGTCGCGCGCGCTGGCAACAATCCAGGCGCGGCTGACGCGGCTGTCGCAGGGTTATCCGGTCGCGGCGGGACCGGACGGCGGCCAGTACGTCCGCTTCGTGCAGGCGCTGCAGGCGACCAGGCCGCAGGGGCTGACATTCCAGCCGCTGCTCACCGCGGGCAGCGTCGAGAACCTGGGGCTGCTGCGCCAGAACGACGTTCCGCTGGCGCTGGTCCAGAGCGATGTCGCTTTCGCCGCACTGGCTGGGCAGGGACCGTTCCAGTCGGAAGGGCCGTTCCCGGCGTTGCGCGCGTTGGGCAGCCTGTATCCCGAGCCGCTGCACATCATCGTTCGCGCCGACTCGCCCGCCCGGTCCGTGCGGGATGTGGCGCACAAGCGCATCGGGATCGGCTCCCCGGGGTCGGGAACGCAGGCGACGGCGGTCCGGGTGCTGAGCGCTTACGGTCTGGAACGTGGCAGGGACTACGAAGCGGACGAGGCGCCGCTGATCCCGGCGCTTGCAGCCCTGGGGTCGGGAGCGGTCGATGCGGTCATGCAGGTCATCGGCACCCCGGCCGACGAGATCAGAACCGCGGCCGCCGCGGTAAAGCTGCGGCTGTTGCCGATCGACCAATCAGTGCTGACGGAGCTGACCGCCAAGGACCCCGCCCTGCTGTCGGGCAGCATCGCCAGCGGTTCCTATCCCGGTATCACCCAGGATGTCCCCGCCGTGACGGTCGCGGCGCTGCTGGTGACGACCTCGGCCTTGAGCGAGGCGGAGGCGGCGGCGCTGGTCAAGGCGATTTACGGCAATCCGGCCGATCTGCTGACGGCGGGCAGCGCCCAGGGCGGCCAGCTCGGCGTGGCGACGGCGCATAACGGCGTGCCGATCCCGTTCGCCGACGGCGCCGAGGCGGCGTTGCGCGATCTTGGGGTGAAACGGTAAGGGGGTAAGGCGGATAAGCGAAGCGCCATCCGCCAGTTCGTGCCGCAACGGCGGACGGCGCAAGCGCTTGTCCGCCCTACGCGCTGGCCGCGCTTGCTTTTGCCCGGCCAGTCGCCTGAGCTGACATCTCCTGCCGGACGGAGGCGAAGGACGTGCCAAACGATGCCTGGTTGGACCGGCGCTACTACGGCGGAGATCTTCCCGCCGCTGCCGAACGGGCGTTGCACGCGGTTGGCCAGGATTGGCACGACGAAGCCGCCGCCGAGCGCCATATCCGCGAGGCACTGATCCTTGCCCCGGAGCACCTCGCGGTCCAGATCGCGGCCTACAAGTTCTTCTTCTACCGCCACCGTCTGGCTGAGGCTCTGCCGTACGCCCAGGCGTGCCTCGCCGAGACGCTGCGCCGGAACGCTTTGCCGGCTGATTGGCGCGAGGTGCGTCCCGGGCAGGCCGCGTTCGCAACGCTGGAGCAGGAGCCCCGCATGTTCCTGTTCGCGCTGGTCGCATACGGGTACTTGCTGGCCCGCCTGGGCCGCGACGCCGAAGGCCGGGCCGCCCTGACGAAAGTTGCCGAACTGGATGACGAGGACCGCATGGGCGCCCGCCGCTTGCTGGCGGTGCTGGATGGCGGTGGCCGCGACGAAGACGCGTGACCCGCTGATGCCGGATGACCGGGGCGGGGCGGTAACAGACGAAACCACCATCCGACGGTAGCCGGAGAGGCCGCTGGCTCGGCGGGACGCGGGCGGCATTGTTTCCCCGTCACACCGCGGAAGTTGTCCAAGCAAAACGTTGGGCGCAGACTGCGCGCAATTTTCTTTCGGGCCTCGATGATCGGGAAAGGCAGGCCCGGTGATCAGGACAGGCAGATAAATATAACAAAATCAATGTTCTAAAGAGCGATATTGGACCGCATCCGGACCGGTTTTCTTTTCCGGTACGGGAGCGCTTGCTATCGCCGCGATTGCCGGATACAAAAACACCAACGCCCTCGCCCCGCCAGCGAAGGCGCGAGACTGAGACGAAGCCTTTTGCACGTGACTGATCGAGGTCTCATCAGCGGCGCGGTCAGCGCCGTGCCCTGAGCCTATTGGCCGGCAAGAGTCCGCCACAAGAATGGCTGGACCTGTTCGGCGTGCGAGTCGTTGCAGTCTCTGATAGGGACGAAACCCCAAACCGCGGAAGCGCGGCAGGCATGAAATACGGATGTGGCAAATGAACGCGAAGTATCCCGGCATCCCGAGTGTCATTCATGGCAACGGGGCGGTCGCCCACGTCATGGGCCATGTCTGCGGCGGCGTGATCGGCTATCCGATCACCCCGTCCACGGAAATCTCCGAAATCTACGAGGCGTTCCGCGCCGGCGGCGGCTGCAACGTCTGGGGCAAGCACCCGTTCTTCTTCGAGCCGGAAGGTGAGCACTCGGCGCAGACCGGCGCGCTCGGCGCGGCGCTGACTGGCGGCAAGTTCGTCTCCAACGCGTCGTCGAGCCAGGGCATCCTGTACGCGCTGGAATCGCACTACGTCACCGTCGGCAAGAAGGTCGGCGGCTTCGTCCTGCAGGTCGCGGCCCGCGTTGTTTCCAAGCACTCGCTCAACGTGATGGCCGGGCACGACGACGTCTATGCCCTGCTGACCTCCGGCTACACCATCCTGTTCGGCAGCAACCCGCAGGAAGCCGCCGATCTGGCCGCGATTTCCTACAAGGTCAGCGCCATGTCGCTGATCCCGGTCGCCAACGCGATGGACGGCTTCTCGACCAGCCACATGCTGAGCGAAGCCATGATGCCGGAGCCGGAGCTGCTGAAGGAGTTCCTCGGCGATCCGGAAGGCCGCATCCCGGCGCCGACGGTGGCGCAGGAAATGCTGTTCGGCGCCAAGGGGCGCGTGTTCCAGTTGCGGCAGTATCTGGCCCGTCACCAGGCGGATATCGCACCCGACGACCTGGCGCAGGTCCGCGCCTGGCTCGACCAGGCGGGCGACGCGGTCGAGCAGGATAACGCCGGGGACCTGGTGGCGAAGACGATCGACTGGATCCCCGAGGAGCTGCGCGGCCAGTGGCGGCGGCAGTGGGCCAACGCCCCGCAAAAGGGCACGCGCCAGCTTGTCCCCGCGCTGGTCGACGTGAACAACCCGGGCCTGACCGGCGGCGTGCAGAACCAGCCCGACTTCCAGGCCGGCTCCGTCGATCACCGCACCCATTTCGCCAGCGAGGTGCCGCGCTTCGTCCGGCAGGCGATGCAGGAATACGCCGACCTGACCGGTCGGGTGTACCACCCGGTCCAGACCTTCATGTGCGATGACGCCGAGACCGTGATGATCGGCCTCGGCTCGGTGACCGACGACGTGGAAGCGGTCGTCAGTCACCTGCGTTCGCAAGGCAAGAAGGTCGGCGTGATCTCCGTCAAGCTGCTGCATCCGTTCCCGGAAGGCGACGTGGTGGCGGCGCTGCGCGGCAAGCGGGCGGTCACGGTGCTGGAGCGGTCGGACGTCACGGCGCTGACCACGCTGGTCACTCAGGCGTTGTGCAAGGCGCGGGAGAACGCCGACGAGGTCCGCCACGCCGGGATTCCCCCGATCGACCATCTCCCCAAGATCACCACGGCGATTTTCGGTCTGGGCGGGCACGACCTGCAGCCGCGCCACCTGTTCGCCGCGTTCAAGAACATGGACAGCGCCCGCAGCGCGCCGTTCGTTTATCTTGGCACGCAGTTCTTCGACAAGGACGCCAAGCCCCATCTCGCCGCGCTGCAGGCGAAGCTGAAGGCCGGCTATCCCGAGACCGAGTTCATGGCGCTGGAGACCGAGCCGAACCAGCGGCTGCTGCCTGACGCCGCGTTCCGGGTGCGGTTCCATTCGGTCGGCGGCTACGGCACGATCGCGACCGGCAAGCTGCTGACGGACATCCTGGCCGGCGTGCTCGACCTGCACTCCAAGGCGGCGCCGAAATACGGCTCGGAAAAGAGCGGTGCGCCGACAAACTACTACATCACGCTCAGCCCCGAGCCGATCAAGATCACCAACGCGGAGCTGGAAGACGTCGAGATCGTCATCTCGCCCGACCATAAGGTGTTCAGCCATACCAACCCGCTGCGTGGCCTCGCCGCGGGGGGCACCTTCATTCTTCAGTCCAGCCACACGCCGGTCGAGACCTGGCAAGACCTGCCGGCGCACGCGCGCAAGACCATCCGCGACAATAAAATCCGGTTCTACGTGATCGACGCGTTCAGCGTTGCCAAGCAGCACGCGCCGACCCCCGAACTCGAAGTGCGCATGATGGGCATCGCCTTCATCGGCGCGGTCGCCGGGCACGTTGACCGGGTGGTCGCGGACGCTTCCGCGGATACGGTCCTGGCCAAGATCCGGCAGCAGATCACCAAGAAGTTCGGCGGCAAGGGCGGCCCGGTCGTCGAGAGCAACATGGCGGTGATCAGCGATGGGCTGAAGGCGACACAGCGGGTCCACTACGAGGACCCCGCCTTTGCCGAAATCGAGCACGCGCCGGCTATCCGGCACACCGAGCGCACCGTGGCGCTGTCGGCGTCGATGTGCCGCGCCGCCACATGCTCGGCGGGCAGCGGCTTCCTCGACCACGACTATTACGAGGACGCCGTCGCCAGCCGCTTCAAGGACGGCAGCATCGGCGAGGCGGCGGTGATGCCTGGCACGGGCCTGTTCATGCCGCCGGGCAGCGCGGCGTGGAAGGACAAGGGGCTGTTCCGGCTGAACGTGCCCGAATACAACTCCGATCTGTGTACCGGCTGCATGGAATGCGCGCTGGTCTGTCCGGATGCGGCGATCCCGAACACGGTGCATGAAATCCATGACCTGCTGCTGACCGCGATCAAGCAGATCGCCGTCCCGCCGGCGCAGCAGGAGAAGCTGCGCAGCCACGTGTACGCCTTGAGCGACCGGGTGCGCGAGAGCTATCGGCAGACCAAGGACGCGAAGGCGCTGCACGAAATCTTCGCCGACGCAGCCGCCGGCATCGATGCTGACGACGCCGTGTTGCAGCGCAATTTCGGCAAGCTGACCGACGTTCTGTCGTCCTATCCGGTGGCCAAGACGCGGCCGTTCTTCGACGCGGCGGAAAAGGCCGTGCCGGGGTCGGGCGGGCTCTATTCGGTCACCGTCGATCCGTGGAAGTGCAGTGGCTGCCTTGAGTGCATCGATGTCTGCGGCCCCGGCGCGCTGACGGCCCGGGTGCAGGACGCGCCGCTGCTGGAGACGCTGCAGGAGCGCTTCGAGTTCCTGACCAAGACGCCCAACACGCCGGCGCGTTTCTCCGCCCCGGCGACCCTGACGGGCGGCGAGGCGAAGCGGCTGATCCTCGATCGTGGCAACTACTACGCGACCACGGGCGGCCATGGCGCCTGCCGCGGCTGCGGCGAGGTTACCGCGATCCGGCTTGTGGTCGCCGCCAGCCACGCGATCCACGAAAGCCGGCGCAAGACGCATATCCGCGAGCTGGAAAGCCTGATCGACCGGCTGACCGCCAAGCTCGACACCGTGCAGACCGACCAGCATGACCCGAACCGCCGCGACCGCATCCAGCGCACCGTCCAGACGCTGGAAAAGCGGCTGTACCTGTTCGAGAGCGGCCCCAGCGGCAACGGCCCGGCCAGCACGGTGATCGCCAACGCCACCGGCTGCAGCAGCGTCTATGCCTCGACCTTCCCGTTCAATCCGTACAACGATCCGTGGGTCAACAGCCTGTTCCAGGACACCCCGCCGCTGGCCAAGGGTATCTTCGAAGGGCTGAGCGCCGCGGCGGTGGAAGATTTCCGCGCACTGCGCATCGCCAACCTTGACCTGGAAGACAACTACAACCCGGCGACGCACGACAAATTCTTCCGCTTCTTCGGCTGGAACCAGTTCAGCGCATCCGAGCTGGGGCTGCTGCCGGCGGTTATCAGCATGGGCGGCGACGGCGCCACGTACGACATCGGCTTCGGCGCGCTGTCACGGCTGTTGGTTACCAGCACGCCGATCAAGGTCGTGGTGCTGAACACCGGCGCTTATTCCAACACCGGCGGCCAGGCGTCTTCTTCCAGCTTCACCGGGCAGGATTCCGACCTGAGCCGCTTCGGCGCCGCGCATAGCGGCAAGCAGGAAGATCGCAAGGAGCTCGGCCTGATCGCCGCGTTCCACCCCAACGTGTTCGTGGTCCAGACCACCGCGGCGCTGCAGGGGCACTTCATGAAGAACGTGCTGGAGTATATGAACTACAATAGCTCGCCCGCGGTGTTGGACGTCTACACGCCGTGCCAGGGCGAGCAGGGTATCGCCGACGCGGCCGCCAACCAGCATGGCCGGCTGGCGGTGGAAAGCCGCATGAACCCGGTGTTCGTGCACGATCCGCGCCGCGGCACCACGCTGCAGGAACGCTTCTCGCTGGAGGGCAATCCGGAGCCCGACAAGGACTGGGCAACCGGCACGCTGGAATACCTGGATGCCGACGGCACGCCGAAACTGCTGCAGCTTCCTTACACGCCGGCCGATTTCGCGATCCACGAGGGGCGCTTCAAGAAGCAGTTCCACCTTCTGCATGACGACGCGGTCGCGGTGCCGGTGCACGAATTCGTCGCCCTGAGCGAGGCGGACCGGGTGGGCAAGACCCCGTTCGTCTGGACCACCGACGACGACAAGCATCTGATCAAGCTGGAAGTGGCGCCGACGGTCATCCATCTGGTCGAGGAGCGCCTGAAGCACTGGCGCACGCTGCAGTACCTTGCCGGCTCGCAGATCGAGCACCTGACGGCGAGCCATCAAATCGACCTTGAGAATCTGCGGGTGCAGTTCAAGGACGCGGTGCAGATGCGCGAGTCGGCGATCGACACGATCGCTCGTGCCATGACGCAGCTTGCCTCCGCGTCAGGCGCACCAGGCGGCAGCGGCGAGGTGACGTTCGCTCCGCTGCCTGCCGGCTTTGCGCCGGCCGCTGCTCCGGCGCCGAAGGCGGAAGCGGGTCTGAACGGAACACCGCTGGTCCGGATCACCGACGAGACCAAGTGCACCAACTGCAAGACTTGCTATCAGGACCTGAGCGAGCTGTTCGAACGCACCAAGATCGTCGTCAATGGCGTGACCAAGGAAGTGGGGCACGTGATTCCGGGTGCCTTGGCCAAGGTGACCGTGACGCCGGAACTGCTGAGCCGAATTGCCAAGGTGGCTGCGAATTGTGACGCGGAGATCATCGAATGAGCATTAGCACATCGGGTCCGAACGGCGTTCCCGCGGGTGTCGTGCAGGCGGACGTGCAACGCTACCTGCGCGCCAGCAGCGATCTCGCAACCACGCGCGATCAGTTGGAGCAGCTTGAGAGCAGCGAGGCGGTGGCGCTGTTCCACCAGCAGCTCGAAGTGCTGCAGAAGCGCCTGCTGAAAAGTCCTCAGGCGTTCAACGATGTGTTCATCGCCGATGGCACCCAGGCGATAGCGTGGGCGTTCCGGCAGGATGAACTTAGCGCGGACTTCACCAAGACGCTGTGGGAGTTGCTGCTACGCGGCGACGACATGAGCGCGCTGCTGCTTCGTTTCATCTGGAACGTGCCGCTGAAGCTGAAGCGCAAGTTCATCCACGCGATCGACGTCCACCTGTCGGACCGCTACCCGATGTTCAAGGGCCTGTCTGAAGGTTGGCCGGGGCAGAACGGCATTCCGCCCTATATCCGGCCGCCGGAGGAGCGTAACCGCGACTTCGGCTTGGTGAACCAGGGCTATCTTGGCTACAAGGAGATCGGCTACTCCGCGCGGGAAGTCGATCTGATCGTGTGGCTGGAAGTGCTGCGCGACAAGCAGTGCGAGGACCGGCCCTGCGAGATCGGCATCGCAGTGCGTGGCAAAGCCGAGCCCAAGGGCGGCTGTCCAGTCAAGATCCACATCCCCGAGATGCTGAACCTGCTCGGCGCCGGCAAGTTCCGTCAGGCGTTGGAACTGATCGAGGGCTGCAACCCGCTGCCGAACGTGACCGGCCGCGTCTGCCCGCAGGAACTGCAGTGCCAGGGCGTTTGCACCCACACCAGCCATCCGATCGAGATCGGCCAGCTTGAGTGGTACCTGCCGCAGCGCGAGAAGGCCAACAACCCGGGCGTCGTGCTGGGCCGCTTCGACGGCGTGACCAGCCCCTGGGTAAAGGCGGACAAGCCGCCGATCGCGGTGGTGGGGTCCGGGCCTGCGGGCCTGATCAACGCCTATCTGCTGGCAGCCGAGGGCTACCCGGTCACGGTGTTCGAGGCGTTCCACGCGCTGGGCGGCGTGCTGCGCTACGGCATCCCGGAATTCCGCCTGCCGAACGAGCTGATCGACGACGTGGTGCAGAAGATAACGCTGCTCGGCGGCAAGTTCGTCAGCAACTTCGTGGTCGGCAAGACCGCCACGATCGAGGAGCTGAAGCGCGCCGGCTTCTGGAAGATCTTCATCGGCACCGGCGCCGGCCTGCCGCGCTTCATGAACGTCCCCGGCGAGCACCTGCTCGGCGTGATGTCGGCCAACGAGTTCCTGACACGCGTCAACCTGATGCAGGCGCTGAAGGAGGACTACGAGACCCCGCTGCCGCAGATCGCCGGCAAGCAGGTGATCGTGATCGGCGGCGGCAATACCGCGATGGATGCCTGCCGCACCGCCAAGCGGCTGGGTGGCATCGTCACCATCGTCTATCGCCGCACCCAGGCGGAGATGCCGGTTCGCAAGGAAGAGCTGCATCACGCGCTGGAGGAAGGCATCAATCTCAAGGTGCTGCGCGGGCCGTGCGAATTTGTCGGCGACGAGAAGACGCACTGCATCACGCATGCGATCCTCGATGTCATGACACTGGGTGAGCCCGACTCGTCTGGACGCCGCAGCCCGGTTGAGACCGGCGAGAAAGAGCGGATGCCAGTGGATCTTGCGATCATGGCGCTCGGCAACACGCCGAACCCGATCGTCAAGGACGCCGAGCCCGAGCTTGGCACCACCAAGTGGGGCACCATCGAGGTGCGCCAGGGGTCGCAGCGCACCTCGATCGAAGGCGTCTATTCGGGCGGCGACGCGGCGCGCGGCGGTTCCACCGCGATCCGCGCGGCCGGTGACGGCCAGGCGGCGGCGCGCGAGATCGTCGGCGATATCCCGTTCCAGCCGGACGAGATCAAGCTGCTGGTCGCCAGTGCCGAGCGCTACACCAAGCTCGGGCAGGCGCCGCAGAAGATCGTTGAGAAGATCGTCCTGGCCGAGGGCATCGTCGAACTGGTGGTGCATGCGCCGCTGATTGCCAAGGCGGCGAAGGCGGGCCAGTTTGTCCGCGTCCTGGCCTGGGACAAGGGTGAGCTGATCCCGCTGACGCTGGCGGACTGGGATGTGAAGGCCGGCACTATCGACCTGGTCATCCAGGGGCTTGGTGCCAGTTCCATGGCGATCAACAAGATGGAGGTGGGTGACGCGTTCGCCGGAATCGCTGGACCGTTGGGCCAGCCGAGCGAATTGCATCACTACAAGGACGGCCAGACCGTGGTGTTCACCGCGGGCGGCGTCGGCCTGCCGCCGGTCTATCCGATCATGCGCGAGCACCTCCGCATGGGGAACCACGTCACGCTGATCGCCGGCTTCCGCACCGCCAGCCTGTTGTTCTGGACCGGGGAGGACGAGCGCGTCGGCAAGCTGCAAGCCGAGTTCCCCGATACGCTGGACGTGATCTACACCAGCAACGACGGCACCTTCGGCATCAAGGGCTTCGTCACCACGCCGCTGGAAGATTTGCTCAAGAAGGCCCAGTCGGGCGAAGGCCGCAAGATCGCCGAGGTGGTCACGATCGGGCCGCCGCTGATGATGCGCGCGGTCAGCGAACTGACTCAGCCATACGGCGTGCACACCGTCGCCAGCCTGAACTCGATCATGGTCGATGCGACCGGGATGTGTGGGGCTTGCATGGTGCCGGTGATGGTTGACGGCAAACTGGTGCGGAAGCACGCTTGCATCGACGGGCCGGAGATCGACGCTCACACGATCGACTGGAGTAAGTTCCTGCCGCGCTTCAACCAGTTCAAGATTCAAGAGCACGAAAGCCTGGTTAAGCACGGGTTCGCCTGACGGCTGCGCGCCGCCGCGTATTTGCGTCGCGTCGATTTATTTCGGACGTTCATGGCCGCCAGTTCAACGGCGGCCATGATGGCGTACGGGCCTGCTGATGCGGGCGCTAGCCGTAACCGATGATACTTGCTGACGTAGGACGGACCGGCGCGGATGGCTGGTAGCAACCATAAAGAACGTTGCG
>Ga0302279_10003439_pt1 | contig 19722 bp, 19 predicted proteins | sample III_Bog_N3_3_FD_194541 | JGI IMG/M metagenome (GOLD analysis project Ga0302279, IMG submission 194541) | Peat permafrost microbial communities from Stordalen Mire near Abisko, Sweden - III_Bog_N3_3 | ecosystem: Environmental > Terrestrial > Soil > Wetlands > Peat | place: Sweden: Abisko...
CGCACTTCGCACCGACATCGCCCTCGCGTTCACCTCGCGCGCGGTGTTCGAAAGCGGCGGCCGCGAGGCGCTCTCGTATCTGCTGGGCGCGTCGAACGAGGGCGACACCGTGGGCGTTGCCGGGGCCATTCTTCGCGCCCGTGTCGACGATGCGTCTCTTCATGGGGCCGCGCTCGCTCATCTGCGGGCCGCCATGGCGGGAGGGGGCCAGCGCGCGCGTGTCTACGCGATTGCGGTAGCGCCGCTGCAGAGCCAGCGCGGCGGGGCCGGCTCCGGAGCAGAGACGAAGGCACTCCTGGAGGCCCTGCGTGGCGCGTCCCACTCCGAGGACTTGGATGTCCGTCTCGCGGCGCTCGGGCGCCTGTCGGACACTCGCGGCGGCGCTCCGAAGGGGGATCGAGACTCGGCGATCGCGGCTCTCGAGTCCATCGCCGCTCCCCGTGAGATCCCCTCGACGCACGCGTCCCGCGCGCGGCTCCTTCTTGCGGAAGCCGGCGATGCGCGTGTCCAAGCGTGGCTCGAGGCCGACCTCAAATCCGCCGAGGCCGACGCTCGTCTGAGCGCCGCTGGCGCTCTTGCCGCTCTCGGGCGGGCAACGCGGGCAGCGCCTCTCCTGGCCGATCCGGACCCCGAGGTCCGCACGCGCGCCGCCTGCACGATCCTTCTTTCGGCTCGCCTCCGGTAGCGCCTCAGGCAGTGGTGGGCGAGCCCGGCAGCGCCGCCTCTCGTCTCCTTCGTTGACACCCGTGCGAACCCCCCCGTAAAACAGAGGCTCCGATGAGTCTTTGGCGGCGAAATCTCCTCTCTCTGGCAGCTCTCACGATGCTCTCCGTGGGTCCCTCGGGATGCATCAGCAACATCCTCGCGGACGGGCAGATCGCCGCGACGCGAAAGGCCGCGGCTGCCGTCAACACCATCGCCGACTACGAGCTCCAAAAGTCGGCGACCGAGGCCGGCATCGCGCAGTTCGAGGGGATGCACCTGCTCCGCCCGAACAACGAGGACGGCCTCTTCCTGCTCACGCAGGCTTGGGGTGGCTATGCCTATGCGTTCCCGCAAGACGCGCTTGACGAGGCGCTCGATCGCAACGAGGACGACGCGGCGGCGTACCACAAGAAGCGCGCGCGCATGGCGTATGACCGAGCCGTGTTCTTTGGGCTCGAGCTCCTGTCGCATCGCGCAGCCGGTTTCGACGCGGCCAAGCGGAACGCGGAGACTCTCGGCGAGTGGCTCGGGCACTTCACGTCGAACGACGACGCGACCAACCTCTTCTGGACCGGGTACGCGTGGCTCTCTCGCGTCGACCTACTTAAGGACGACACCTCCGTGGTCGCGGATCTCTTCATCGGCGTCTCGATGATGGAACGCTCCGTCGCGATTGACCCGACGCTCGAGCACTGGAGCGGCACGATTGCCCTCGCGGCGTACCATGCGCGTCCGGCCGGCGAGATCGACCAAGCGAAGCAGATGTTCGACCATGCGCTCGCAAAGACGGAGCGCAAGAACCTCCAGGTGCAGCTCAACTACGCGACGAGCTACGCGTGCATGAAGGGGGACCGCGCGCTCTACGAGAGCCTTCTCACGGAGGTTCTTTCGGCGACCGACCCGGACCCCGAGCAGCGCCTCGTGAACATGCTCGCGAAGCGCCGCGCGCGCCGCGCGCTCAGCCGGCAGCACATGCTCGATTGTGGCTTCAACATGTCCTCGGCAGCCATCGCGCATGCCGCACCGCCTCCTGCTCCGGCAACTGCCCCGTCACCAATGGGCGCACCCGCGCCGTCCCCGCTCACCGCACCCTCCCCCAAGCACTGAAGAGTAAAGACCATGTTTCGACGCTGTCTGGCTCTGCTCCTTCTCGCGGGCGCCCTCGTGGCCGCAACGCCTCGCTCGGCACACGCCGACCCGATCACCCTGACGGTCGGAACGCTCGCGCCGGCCGAGTCTCCGTGGGGCAAGGTCTTCAAGGTGTGGCGCAAGGCAGTCGGATTGCGCACGAACGGCGCGGTCGACCTCCAGTTCTTCTGGAACGGTCAGCAAGGCGACGAAGGGGCCATGGTCGGAAAGATGCGGACCGGTCAGCTCGACGGCGCCGCCGTCACCGCGAACGGGCTCAGCATGATCTACAAGGACGTGCTCGTTCTTCAGCTGCCCGGCCTTTATCGCAACTGGGGCAAGCTCGACACTGCACGCAATGGGATGAAGGCGCGCTTCGACTCCGAGTTCGACAAGCAGGGCTTCAAGGTCCTCGGGTGGGGCGACGTGGGCATGGCGCACATCATGAGCAAGGGCTTCGACGTGCACACGCCGGACGACCTGAAGCACAAGAATTCGTTCTTCATCTCGGGTGACCCGATCGAACCGATGTTCGACGCGGCCATCGGCGACATCACGCCGAAGCAGGTTTCGGTCCCGGAGATTCTCACGGGGCTCACGGCCGGCACCATCAACGTCGTCAACGCCCCCGCGCTCGCCGCCGAGCAGCTCCAGTGGGCCGCCCGTCTCGACCACATGAACTCGGGCGTTACCGGCATCGGTATCGGCGCGCTCCTCTTCACGTCGGCGAAGATCAACAGTCTCCCGGCAGACGCGCAGACGGCTCTCCTCGAGAGCGGTCGCGCGGCCGGGGAGGCTCTCACCGTCAGCATCCGGAACGAGGACGCTGCCGCGTTCGCTCGCCTCAAGGCCCGCATGGTGACGATCGACCCGAGCCCGACGGAGCAGGCCGCGTGGGACAAGATCTTCGCCGACACGCGCGCGCGCCTCCGTGGCGCGACGTTCAACGCGCAGGTCTTTGACGAAGCTGTCCGACTGGCGCAGTAACGTCGTTCTCGTCGTCGATCTTCGGAGATCGCGTCAACAATGAGGGCGGGGGCATGTCAGCGGCCATGAGCGGGGGTGAATCGACGAACGCCGGTGGGGTGAAGGGCGAGGTCCGCCCGAGCGCGTGGGGAGACCCGTTCGCGCGCTTCGACGCCAAGTGGACGAGGCTGGAGGCGCGCCTCGCGTCCGCCGTGCTCATCTCCGAGATCGTCGCGCTCTGCGCCTGGATCTCGCTGAAGGGGCTGTCGGCCGAGTACCAGGTCGGTGGCGAAGGCGACAAGAACGTCTCGGGGCTCGTATTTCGCGGCATCGTCGGCGCCATCGTGCTCGGGCTGATAGGTCTTCGCGTCACCCGTCCGAAGGTGGCCCCCTCCGACCCAACGTACGGCGCGGCGCTCTTTCGACAGAACGTGGTCGTCTCGATCGCGGTCGTGCTCGGGCTCGCGACCGGACGACTCTGGGCGAACGGCGGAGTCGAGTACTTCGAGAACCTCCTCAACTGGATGCAGAGCGCGTCCCTCCTGATGCTCATCGGAGGTCTTCGTGGCGTCGCCACGCGCCTCACGCTCTGGCTCGCTTTGCTCGGAGGATCGCTCGCGACGGCCAACGGCAAGCACATCAACATCGACGTGGTCATGCGCTTCCTCACGCCGAAGGTGCGCGTGCCTGTCGCGATCGCGGGGTGGCTCGCTGCCGCCGTCATGTGCTTCGCCGGGGCCTGGGGCTTCTTCGACCACATCGCCATCGCCCTCTTTCACGTGCGGCCGTTCGTCGCGTGCGCGCCAGGCGCCACGCCGAACAAGAGCGGGCTCTGCCCGACGCCCGCGGCCGAGAAGGTCGGCGAGGTCCTACATGCCATGGGGACCGACTGGTTCGTCATTCGGCGGCAGATGAGCCTCGACGTTCGCAGCTTTCCGCGCGTCATCGTCGGCACGAAATACAACGGCTACCTCAGCGGTAGCGAGTGGAACACGTGGGTCTCCGAGGGGGACTGGGGGGCGCATTTCCCGCCGGAGCAGGTCGCGGGGCTGATGGCGCCGACGGACCGACCGTCGGAGATGCATATCCCCGCCGTGAGCATTCCCGGGGGCCAGGAGGTGCGCGGTCTTCTCATCAAGGATGCCGACTTCGTCTTCCCGTTCGGGCTTCTGATGATCGCGCTTCGCTTCCTGCTGCGCACGGTCCTGGCTATCTCCGGTCACGTTCAGGTCGACCCTGACTCGGCGCACAAGGAAGACGACGAGCACGAAGACGGACTTCGCGACGACGAGGACCCTCCGCACTCGGCCGAAGCCGCGAAGGGGCGGGGCTGAATGGCGGCCCACGAGGCTGAGAAAGCAGGGACCGGCGCGAAGGTCGGGCTCTCGCTGGTCGCCGCGCTCGTCATCGGGATCGGCATCTTCGGAGGCGTAGTCGCCGCCGCCGTCGTCGCGCTCGCGCTTCTCGGTGCACCGCTCTTCGCCATCATGGGGGGCGCCAGCGAGCTCGCGTGGCTCCTTCACCCGGACGCCGCGCAGCACTTCCTGAACCGTATCGCGCCCACCGTGCTCGACGAGGAGCGCTTCGCCGGCTCTCCGATCCTCGTCACGATCCCGCTCTTCACCTTCGTCGGCTACGTGATGGCCGAGTCGAAGACCCCCGACCGCATCGTGCGGGCGTCGCGCGCCGTCTTCGGATGGATCCCGGGGGGGCTCGCCATCGTCTGCATCGTCGCCAGCGCGTTTTTCACGACACTAACCGGCGGCAGCGGCGTCACGATCGTGGCCATCGGCGGTCTCCTCTACCCCGCGCTTCGCAAGCAAGGCTACTCCGACGCGTTCTCGCTCGGCCTCGTGACGACCGGCGGCTCGCTCGGGCTCCTGCTCCCGCCGTCGCTCCCCATCCTCGTCTACTCGCTCGTCGCCGGGATCGACTTCAACAAGACGTTCAAGGCCGGGCTGGTGCCGGGTTTTCTCGTGATGGTGCTCCTTGGCATCTACTCCGCCTACGTCGGGAAACGCGAGAAGGTGCAGCTCGAGTCGCCTCGCCTCGGCGAGATCGGGCGTGCGCTGTGGATGCTCAAGTGGGAGCTGTTGACGCCGGTCATCATCCTTGGCGGGCTGGCCTCGGGGCTGACCGAGCTCGACGAGAGCGCTGGGCTCGCCGCGCTCTACACGCTGGTGATCGAGGTCTACGTCTACAAGGACCTGTCACTGAAGAAGGACCTGCCGCGCATCGCCAAGGCGTCGATGAGCCTTGCCGGCGCCGTCATCCTCATCCTCGCGATGGCGAACGCGCTCATCAACTATGTCATCCAGCAGGCGATCCCGACGCACGTGCTGGAAGCGATGCTGCAGCTCGGCCTCAAGGAGACCTGGCAGTTCCTCATCGTGATGAACATCTTCCTGCTCGTCCTGGGGATGCTCATGGACGGGTTCAGCGCGATCCTCGTCGCCGTCCCGCTCATTTTGCCGTTTGCCGCGCGGTTCACGCTCGGCCCGTTCCACCTCGCGATGATCTTCCTCCTCAACCTGGAGGTTGCCTACTGCTGCCCGCCGCTCGGCCTGAACCTCTTCATCGCGAGCTTCCGCTTCAACCGTCCCGTCGTCAGCCTCTACCGAGTCGTCCTCCCGTTCGTGGCGATCCTTACGTCGGCGCTCGTGCTCGTGAGCTACGTCCCCGCCATCAGTAACGTATTCGTCGTGGGCGACCTCGCGGCCGCGCGCGCCAAGTCGGCTTCTCTAGGCGTGGCACCTCGCGAGGCGTGGCTCCTCGAATGCGTTCAAGAGGATCGCTCGAACCCGCAGCCGTGCACCCCCGAGGACAAGATCAAGTGGCCTCACGGCGAGGCCCCCGCGGCGGTCGTGCCGACACCCGAAGCGGCGAAACCGACGACCCCGGGCGACGCCGAGGACGAGGCGCTCCTCAAGCAGATGATGGGGGGGGCCGCGGCGCCCAAGGCCTCGGCATCGGCGGCCGCGCCTGATGACGACGATGCGCTGCTGCTGAAGATGATGGGAGGGGGCGCAAAGGACGGCGGGTCAGCCACACCTCCCTCCGGGTCCGCCTCGGCAGCTCCGCCGGCTCCAGCGGGAGCGCCTGTGGACGACGAAGCCGAGCTTCTCCGGAAGATGGGCGTCACGCCCCAGCAGCAGCCGAAGTAGCCTCGCTACGACAGCATCCCGGCGGCGACGACGCAGATGAACGCGGCGGCCTGAAGCGACGCGCGTGTCACCATCGCAGCCTCTAGCTTCGTGGCTCTTGCGTGCCATTCGGCCGACCCGACAGGCGCCGCCTCGAAGCCCTGCATGAGGCAAGCGGTCTTCACGTAGACGAGCAGGTGGGCCCCCAGTGCCACCACGGCGCCACCCGCGAGGCAGGCCACGCGTGGATGCCCGACGCCGGCCTGGAGCGCCAGGATGGTCGCCGCGGCGAGGGCGACGGCCGCGAAGAGCGGTTCGCGCTTCTCGGTGAACCCGTGCAGCTTGCGCACGCAATCCCGCCCCCACGACTGCTTCTTGATGCGTATGCGCCACCCTGCGAACGCGAAGAATGCGTCTGTCGCAAACAAGACAGAGGTCGCTGCGGCGCCGGCGAGGAGGAGGACCACGGTTCTAATGCATCTGATGCCCCCCCACGCTGCTCCGTCGCTGCTCCACGCGGTCTATAGGTCCACGGCGGCCCGTCGCGGACGCTTCAGAGCTCGATGGTGCGCCAGCTCCCCTGACGAAATTTCAGCGTCATGGTGGTGGCCGCGAGGATGAAATAGACGGCTGCGGCGAGCCATATCCCCACGAGCCCGAGGTGCAGGACCATGCCGAGGAGCAGGGCGAGCGGGAGCAGACAGCCGAACACGAGGGCGAGCTGCGCGACAGCGACGAACTTGCTGTTCCCGGCGCCGAAGAGCGCCTCGCTAAGGATCATCGCGACGGCGATGATGGGGGTGATGATCCCGATGATGTGCATCGGAACGAGCGCCGCGGCGCGCACAGCGTCCGACTGCGAAATGACCGAGATGATGGGCCGGGTGAAGAGTACCCCCTCGCAGAGCCCGACCACGCCAAAGATGACGAGCCCCAGTCGCACGCTGGCCCATCCGAAGCGCGCCGCATCGTCCGGTTTTCGCGCGCCGAGCGACTGCCCGACGAGGGTGGCCGCCGCCGTCCCGAACGCGAGGCACGCCGTGAAGGTGAGCTTCAGGATTTCGACGATGTCGGTCGTGGCGGCGCTGTTGACCGCCTCGCGGGTCCCGCACGCCCCGACCAGGACGCCGGTCACCGCGGCCTGCTGGCCACCGTCGGCGTCGAGGCGTCCCACGACGGCGCTGAAGAGGCCGAAGCCGAACATCATCACGACGGTTGCGAGCCCTGCGGGAATCGAGAGCTTGAGGATGTCCCACGTGAGCTTCTGCGAGAGGTTGGACCACCGAAGCGGCTGAAACTCGACGCGCACGAGCCACGCGTAGCCGAGCATGATGGCGAGCCCGATCCACGTGGCGACGAACGCGCTCACCCCCGCGCCCACGACGCCGAGGCGTGGTGAGCCGAGGTGCCCGAAGACGAACGCCCAGCAGAAGACGACGTTCATGACGTTCATCACGACCGCGGCCACGAGGTGCACGTGGGTCTTCCCGATGCCGTCGAAGAAAGCCTTGATGGCCATCGTCATCGCCATCGACGTGACCCCGAGCATGCGCCAGCGCGTGTACGAGATCGCCACGGCCCGGACCTCCGGGACCTTGATCATGAAGCCGAACAGAGTCGGGAGCGCGAGGTAGCCGGCGACCGAGAAGATCGCGCCGGCGAGCAGGCAGAAGAAGGCGGAGTTTGCGAGGACTGCCCCTGCCTTCTCAGGCTTCTGCTCGGCGTAGCGTCGCGCCGTGAGCGCCTGCGTGCCGACGCTGATAGCGCTGAGCGACCCGCCGAAGAGCCACACCACGATGAGCGACGGGAGCAACGCCGCCTGACCGTTCGAGGACTCGGGGCAGGGGAGCCGCGAGAAGAAGATGACGTCGACCTCGTTGACGATGCTCTGCGAGAGCATCGCGAAGACGGTCGGGGCTGCCAGTCGCAAGATGGCCCGGTACGGGGCATCGACGTTGGCGAGCGGGGCGGCGGAAGGGGTCGTGGCCATTTTCTGGAGCGCGCGTGCCCAGCTACTGCGACAGACGCGACCTGGCCGTGCGGGGGTGAGCCCATGAGCGACCGAAGACGCCTTGTACCCTACTTCGGTCCGATACCTCGACACAGGCGAATCGAACGCTCCTCTGCGTCGAGGCACTAGGAAACGTCGCAAAGATGCGGTTTAAGGAGCCCATGTTCCGGCAAGTGGCTCGACTACCCAGATCAAGTCACACCAAGCCGCGTGCGCTGTCGCAGCAAAGCGTGCAGGGAAGCGCGCTCGCCAGGGCGCTCGGAGTCGCCCTCGCGCCGCTCGTTCTCGTTCTCACGGGCGCCATCAGCTCGGCGCCTCTCGTTGGTTGCGGGTCGCCGCGCTACCCGTCGTGCGACCACGACGACCAGTGCAACACCGACGGCCATCACGGCGTTTGCCTGGAGCATCAGTGCACCGAGTGCCGCGACGACAAAGGCTGCCTCACGGGGCAGTCGTGCGTGTCGGGCGCGTGCACCGAGGTGCCGAACTACTGCGACGACAAGAAGCCGTGCGGTGAAGGGAGCGAGTGCGGAACCGACAAGCGCTGCCGCAAGGCTGAGCCCAAGGTCGCCGTCGAGTGCGACGAGATGCACCCGTGCTCGGGGGCCGCCCACTGCGAGAACGATCATTGCGTGCTCCCTCCACAAGGTGGACCTGGTTGTACGAGCTTCCCGGCCCTTCACTTCGATTACGACTCGCACGATCTTCCGCCCGACGCGAAGCAGGTGCTGCAGCGTCTCGCCGGATGCGTGTCGACCGGCTCGCTCAAGGGGGCGAAGGTCTTGCTCACAGGCCACTGCGACCCGCGCGGCGAGTACGAGTTCAACATGGTGCTCGGGGCCGAGCGCGCCGAAGGGGTCAAGACGCAGCTCGCGGAGCTCGGCGTTCCCGCGGCTCACGTCACGACCTCGTCTCGCGGCAAGCTCGACGCAACCGGAACGGACGACAGCTCGTGGGCGCAAGACCGCCGGGTCGACGTCGAAATTCGATGAGCGCGCGCCGCTCGCGTACGGGCGGCACTCTTCGAGGCACGCTTCGTTGCCTGGCAGTCGGGACCGCGTGCGTCATGGGCGCGGCTGTGCTCCCGGGCTGCGGCGTCTTCGTGCTGCAGCGCGACTATGACTCGAACATCGCCAAGATGTCCGAGTTCGACAAGGCGACCCACGACGAGCTGGTGAGACTCCACGGCGAGCTCGAGGCGACGCGCGACCGGCTCGACAACGCGCTTCGTGCGAACGCCGACACCGGCTCCGACTTGCTGAGCGAAAAGTCGCGTATCAACGACGTCGCCGGCCGGCTCGACGAGACGAACCACAAGCTCGAAGAGCTCCAGTCCACGCTCGCCGCGGGGCGCAACGAGCTCGATGCCCGGTTCGACCAGCTCTCGCGCGCGCAGGCCGCGCAGGCTGCCCAGCAAGCGGTTCCGCCTCCGCCCCCTCCTCCTCCCATCCCCGAGACGAAGGAAGATCACTTCGCCGCTCTCGAGGCAGCCTTCAAAGCGAGGGACTTCGCGCGCGTGCGCGTGCTCGGTCACGAGTACGTCAACCGCTACGCCACGGACGACAAGGCGGACGACGCGCTCTACTGGACCGGCAAGGCCGACCAGCTCGATGGGCGCCCGTCCGCGGCGCTTGGAGAGTGGAACCGTCTCCTGAAGCTCTTCCCGCGCTCGAACATGCTCGAGCAGACGCTCTACGGCATGGGCGAGGCGTACGAATCGATGCACGACTGCGCCAACGCGAAGCTCGCGTACGGGACGGTTATCGCCCACTTCCCGCGGGCGAAGCTCGCGACCGATGCGCGCGCACGCACGACGGTGATCAACGCGCTGCCGGCAGGGTCCTGCGCCCCGCCGTAGAAGCGAGCAGACTCAGCGTCGCGCGACTTGTGCCTTCTGGGTAGTGCTCTCGGGCGCGTTAGAGGGGGCCCCGTAGCGAGCCGCAAGGCGCCGCGCCTGCGTCGAATCGGGGTGACTCTCGAGGACCTCGGCGAGGACTTGCCGCGCTTCGCCCCGATGTCCCAGGCCGTCCATGATCTCCGCGAGGAGAATGTGCGGCTCCGGAGTGTTCTCGATCAAGATCCACGCGTCGGTCGCGCGTCGCGCCTCGCGGAGCGCCCCTGCCCGGTACGCCGCGACTGCCCACGTCTTGAGCGCCCGCGCATCCCCCGTTGCCTCCTTCGCGGCGTCGCGTGCCTCGTGGAGCGCGCGCTCTCGGCTCTCGTGCAACGCCTCGCGCGTCGCGTCCTTCGAGGCGGCGGCGCTCCGGCCTTCGTGGCGCGGCGCGGAATCGGCGAGCTCGCCCGGAGCTGTCGTCGCGGGCTGCGGTGCTATGGCGGGGCCCGGTGCCGACGGTCCGCCGGCTGTCTCGGCAAGGATCGTCGGGGCGGCGCTCGCGTGGACGTCGTCGCTCGAGCCTCGTACGGTCGTGCCGAGGGGAGCCTCGTGCGCCGCCGCGGTCGTCGCCACAGTCACGGTGGGGCTTCGCGCCGACACCCCTCGAAGGACGCCGAAGATGCCGAGCGCCACGACGGCTGCTGCGGCCATCGAGCGGACGCGCCTCGTCGTGTTTGCCCGACGTCGCATCGGCAGCTCGAGCGTCGCCGCGAGAGCCTCTCGAAGGGCGGTCGCAGACGCGAACCGTTCGCCCGCGTCCTTGTGGAGCGTCCGGATGACGAGCGCGTCGAGCTCCGGAGGGATACCGCGCTTCGGGGCGCGAGTGCGAAGGCTCTCGGGAGTCTCGCGGAGCTGCTTGCCCATGACCACGACGCTCGAGTTCCCCTCGAACACCTTCGATCCCGTGAGCAGCTCGTACAGCACGCAGCCCAGCGCGTAGATGTCGCAGCGTCCGTCGACCGGCTCGCCGGCGACCTGCTCGGGCGACATGTACTCGGGCGTCCCGAAGATCGCGAAGCCCTTCTGCCGCTTCTCCTTCTGTTCGGTCGCCACGTCCGCGAGCGCCATGGCCACGCCGAAGTCGAGCAGCTTGAGCCCGCCGTCCTTCGTGAGAAACAGGTTCGCCGGCTTCAGATCGCGGTGCACGAGCCCAGCTCCGTGCGCGGCTTCGAGCGCCTTGCAGGTGTCGATGCCGATCGCGATGGCCTCGCGGTAGTCCATTCCGCCGGTGCGACGGAGGCGCTTGTCGAGCGTCTCGCCGACGAGGAGCTCCATCGCGAGAAAGACGCGACCGTCGAGCGATTTACCGAAATCGTAGAGCGGGACGAGGTTCGGGTGAGAGAGCCCCGCGACCGCGCGTGCTTCACCACGAAAGCGGTCGATGGCGTCGGTGGCCGAGGCATGACCCGGCGCGAGCACCTTGAGGGCGACCTTGCGACCGAGCTCCGTGTGCTCCGCCTCGTAGACGAGCCCGCTCGCGCCTTCGCCGATCTTGCGGAGTATGCGGTACGGGGTGCCCGAGACCACGTTCGGGTCGGGCGGTCCGTCCTCGAGCAGGCGATTGGCCAGCGCTTCGGCCTTCGAGCTCACGGGCGTCGTGCCCGGCGAGACGATCGAGGCGCGCGCTTCCTTCAGCAGGCGCGCAAACTCGCTGCGAGACTTCGCCGGCTCCTGTGGCCACAACGTGCGCATCAGGTTCGCGACGCGTGATCGCACCCCGCGCTCCCCCGACTTCGTGGCAGGAGCCGCGCCGAGGAGCCCCGAGAGATCCGCAATGGCGTGTGCCGCCGTGGCGTAGCGCTTGTTCGGGTCGTTTGCCGTGAGCTTCGCGATGACGAGGTCTAGCTCGGGGGGCGCGGAGATGGAGCGCGCGACCGGCGGGATGATCGTCAGGCCGGCGGCAGCGTCCTCGAGGTGTCGCTGGGGATCCCCGACGAGGAGCCGTCCCCCCTTGCAGAGCTCCCAGAGCATCACACCGAGGGCGTACACATCGATGCGTCCGTCGCCGATCTCCTGCCGCGCGATCTCCGGCGCGACGTAGCCCGGCTTCGCGAAGACCACCCCCGCGACCGTGTGGCAGCGGCGGTTCTGGCCGCGCGCGGTGCCGAAATCGATGAGCTTCACGTCGCCGCCGTAACCTGCCATCACGTTCTGAGGGCTGAGGTCGCGGTGCACGATGCCGAGAGGAGCGCCGTCGACGCCGGTGCGCTCGTGGACGTGTGCGAGCGCCTGGCACATCTCGATCGTCATCGCGACCGCCTCGGGCCAACCGATGCGTGCCCCCATCTGAATCGCGCGCTGCCGTACGTCGGCGAGCGAGCGACCTTCGATGTATTCGACGACGGTGAACGGCTCGCCGTTCTCGTCGGTCGCCGACTCGAGGACCTGGGCCACGCCCGGGTGGTTCAGCTGCGACTGCACGCGGGCTTCGTCGAGGAAGCGCGCCAGGAAGGAGCCGTCGTGCATGTGATCGCGGCGCACGGTCTTGACGACGCACGCGCGCTCGGCCCCCTCGAGGCCGGTCGTGGCCGCGAGGTAGACGTCCCCCATCCCTCCGCGCGCCAGCAACTTCAGCAGCACGAGGCGCCCCATCACACGCGGAAGCGGGTGAGATGCCCCGTCGACAGGCGCCGACGTGAAGCCCGTCTTGGGGCCCATGCCCGCAACGGTGTGGGAGACCTCGCTCATGCGCGCACCTTAAAGAGGCGCGGCCTACTCGGCCAAGTTTCGGTCGGTCGGGTCGGTCAGAAGCCAGAGCAGGGGAACGAGCAGAAGGTCCCCTGGCAGGTGGCGAGTGTATCGATCGCGGTCTGGCAGGAGACGGGCTCGTCGTTCATCTGGCAGTCCTCGAGCCCCGCTGCGTCGCTGCAATCGGCTGCCGCGAAGCAGAGATAGAACGCGGGGCAGGCGTTCAGAGCCGCCGTCACGGACGACTCGCAGCTCGTCGTGTCACACGCGGAGCACATCGTGTAGGTCGACTGCTCGGCGGCCGTGGGGTTCTTGCAGTCCGGGATGGTCTTCGAGGAGCCGCCGCCGTCCTTGGTGGTGGTCGATCCTCCGTCCGGCGCGGAGCCGTTGCAGACGCTCGTGCAGGTCTTATCCTGGCAGTTCAAGAGGGCCGAGAGCTGTGTCTGGCAGCTGGTGGGAGCCGCCTGGTAGCATGCCTCAGTGCAGGTGGCGTCGCTGCAATCGCATGCGGCGAAGCACTGGTTGAACGTGGTGCAGTCGCTCTTCTCGGCCGCGACGGTGGACGGGCACATCGCCTCTTCGCAGGTGCCGCATGCCTTCTGCGTGGCCGTCGGGTTCTTGCACGTCGCGCTGCCTCCGTCCGTCGCTGCGGTCGCGTCGCTCGGAGGGGTCGTGCTCGCGTCGGGCGTTGGGCACGCGGCGGCGCACGTGGTCGTTTGGCAATTGTAGAGCGGTGTGAACGCGGTGCCGCACGCCGTCGACGCGGCGTGCTGGCAGGTGCTGATGCACATCGCGTCGCTGCAGGCGCACGCCTCGATACACGTGTAGACGGTGCTGCATGCGCTCAGTGCCACCGGCACGTCGGCGGCGCAGCTCATCTCCTGGCACGCCGTGCACGCGAGATCGGCCGCCGTCGGGTTCATGCACGACGGGATCGTCGGGCCGGTTGCCGCTTCGCTCTTCAACGCATCGCCGGTCCCCACGGTCGAGTCGACCGGGGACGCCGCGTCGACCGGGGACGCCGCGTCGACCGGGCCCGTGCTGCTGCTGCTTGAGCTTGTGGTGGCGCTCGACGAATGCCCGCCTTCGCCGGCGCTGCCGCCGTCTGGCTGTGCCGCGTTCGCTTCCAGGCATGCCGTTCCGAGGAGCGGCAGGCCAAGAGCGAGCGCACCGGCGAGAAACGCGACCGATCGAACGCGCGCGCGGGACTTCGGGGACGGGGCAAGCGACGGCATGGGCGTAATCCTAATCGCAGGCTGCCGCGCGCGTGATGCCGCGGTCGAACCGGACGACACCCGTCGTGTTACCTCAGGCCGTGGGCCGCTGCGACTTCTTCTCGAGCTCGCGCGCCAGGGTCTCCAGCGTCTCGGCGGTCCGGGTCAATGCGCGCGCGCTGTTCTGGAGCGACAGCTTGCCGGCGTCGAGGCCGTGCGCGGCCCATGCGGAGCCGAGGTCGACGAGGGCGGTCAGGATGGGGCTCTTCTTCGCGGTATCCATGGTGATTCTCCTTTGGTGAGTGCGTCAGGCTAGGTTCCTCAGGTGCGAGGCAAACAGGCGGTGCAGACGACGACGTTCGAGCTTCGGCCGTCGGCGCTCGCGGGGAGGCCGAGGTGCGCGCGTGTCCCCCTGGGGAGCTCCGTGCCGCACTGGGCGCAGCGCGACGGCTGGGCGAGGGTGACGTCCTGAAAGGCAAAGACCGAGGCGAGCGGGTCCGGCGTGACCTTCTTCTTGAGCCATTCGCGCTCGTGCTCGATGGCGTGGGCAGCCTGCTTCAAACGCTGCTCCAGCCCCGTCCCCGCCGCGTCGGCGACGCTGACCGCGTCCTCCAGGATGGTGCGAACGAGGTTCGAGACGGGGACCCTCAGGTTGTCCGCGAATCGCTTGAGCTCGCGCTCCAGGACGGCCGGCACCCGCGTGTGAAGGACGCGCTCCTTCTTTTCGGCCTTCTCCGAGCGATCGTCCGCTTCGGCGTCGGGCTTGGATGTGTCACGCGGCTCTGATTGTGTCACGGGGTGATACGTAAGGCTCGATGTGTCACGCGTCAAGGCGCGTCTTGCCAGCGTCGCCACTCGTAGGCATGAATCGCCGATGCCTGACCGTCCGACGCACCTCGTCACCGGCGCCAACGCCGGCATCGGCTTCGAGATCGTTCGTGGGCTCGCCGCCACCGGGGCCCACGTGGTCATGGCGTGCCGCGACCTCGCGAAGGCCGAAGCCGCGCGTGCGGTTCTCCTTAAGGACGCGCCGGGCGCTTCGCTCGAGATCCTGCACGTCGACCTCGCGAGCCAGGCGTCCATCCGCGCGGCCGCCGCGTCTTTCACCGAGCGCCACCCGACGCTCGACGTGCTCGTGAACAACGCGGCCGCGGTCAGCCAGACGCGCAAGACCACCGCGGACGGCATCGAGCTCACGTTCGCGACGAACGTCCTCGGCTACCACCTGCTCACGTCGCTCCTCCGGCCGCTCCTCGAGCGCGCGTCACCGGGCGGTGCACGCATCGTCAACGTCGCGTCGATGATGGCGAGCGATCTCGACCTTCGCGACGTCGAGTGGAAGCGGCGCCGCTACGACCCATCGTCCGCCTATGCCCAGAGCAAGCAGGCGAACCGCATGCTGACCTGGGCTCTCGCGCGGCGTCTCGAAGGGACGGGCGTCACGGCGAACGCCATGCACCCTGGTGCGGTGGATACGGCGCTTCTGCACGCGCTCATCCCGGGCATGCGCGGTCGAAGCACGTCGCAGGGGGCCGAGACGGGCATCTATCTCGCGACGAGCGCAGACGTGGCCGGTGTCTCGGGGCGCTTCTGGAGCGATCTGCGCGAGGTCCCGTGCCGGTTCCGAGGCGAGGCCGAGGAAGAAGCGCTCTGGACCTTGTGCGACCGCATGACCGGCCTCTGATCTCGAGTAGCCTCGCTCGCCCTCATGGATCTCGACCCGCATCTCTTCGGCGACGGCCAACCCTGTTTCGGGTGCGCCCAGGACCACCCGACCGGCTTCCGTCTCCGCTTCGCCCAGGAAGACGACGCCGTCGTCACCCGCTTCGTCCCGGCCGTCACGCACCAGGGGCCCCCGGGCCTCATGCACGGCGGGCTCGTGATGACGCTCGCCGACGAGATCGGCGCCTGGACGCTCGTCGGTCTGCTCGGCAAGTTCGGGTTCACGGCACAGTTCGGCGCCAAGCTGCGCAAGCCGGTCCGGATCGGCGTGGAGGTGACCGGGCGCGGGCGCATCAAGAAAGCGAGCGTGCGCGTCGTGACGGTGGAGGTCGTGCTGGAGCAGGCCGGTGAGCGCACGTTCGGGGCGGACATCGGCTTTGTGATGGTGGACGAGCAGGGGGCCGAGAAGATCCTGGGCGCACCCGTGCCCGAAGCGTGGAAACGCTTCTGCCGAGCCTAGGGACGCGACCCGAGCGTGGGCGTACCGGGCCGGGAGCTGCGTGTACGCGACCAGAGGCCGCGCGAACGAAGCCACGACGTGCGTGCGGTCGAGGACGAGCCGTGGGCACCGGTCCAGTCCGCGGGCGTACTCGAGGACGAGCCGCGTGTACCGGTCCAGTCCGTGGGCGTACTCGAGGACAAGCCGCGCGTACCGGTCCAGTCCGTGGGCGTACTCGAGGACGAGCTACGGGCACGGGTCCAGTCCGTGGGCGTACTCGACGACAGGACGCGGTCGCGGGTCCGGTGCGCGGGCGTACTCGAGGACACGCGTCATTCGCTCGGTGAGGCCGCGCGCACCGTGAACGAGATCCCGCGCCTGCCGCGTCCGTCCGTGCGCCTACCGGTCCACGGAGCGTAGACGCCGGCAGAGGAACCGCGCGCGGTCGACGAGGACGCTCGGTTTGCGCCACGACACCGCCGTCAGAGTGGTACGTTCCCCGCGATGCGGACCCCTGGCTGCTATAGCCCCCGATAGCCGGCGACGATGGGCGCAGGGCTTTCGATATCGTCTCTTCGGATTCCGCTCTGGCAGACGCTCGGCGCCGGGATCGCGGTCGTCGTGCTGTCCGTCTCGAGCGGCACCCTCGAATGCAACCCTCTCTTCGAGACGCGCGAGGTCGCCCACGGCCACGAGATCTACGGTCGCATGTGCGCCGTCTGCCATGGCGTCAACGGCGAAGGCTACAAGGCGGATCAGGCGCCCGCCCTCGCGAACGCGAGCTTCCTGTCCTCGGTCTCCGACCCGTTTCTCATCGCGGCCATCACGCACGGACGCGCTGGCTCGACGATGTCGGCGTGGGGCGTCGAGCACAGCGGACCGCTCGCGAAGCCCGATGTCCTCGCGGTCGTCCAATACCTGCGGACCTGGCAACCATCGGCCACCGCGTCGCTGAACGAGAAGACGATCGAGGGGGACCTGACGCGCGGGACGGGCCTCTACGCGCAGCGTTGCGCGCAGTGCCACGGCGCTCACGGTACGGGCGGCCCCATGCTGAGCATCGGAAACCCGCAGCTCCTTTCGACGGCGGGCAACGGCTTCCTCCGCTACGCGGTCGACAATGGCCGCCCCGGCACGCAGATGCCCGCGTTCGGTACGTCGCTCGGCGCGCAGGGGGTTGAAGACGTCCTTGCGCTCTTGCGGATGTGGCAAACGGGCGCTCCCGCACAGACGTTGAGGCCTGCCGCGGCGGCCCGCCCGCCTCCGCTGCCGCTCGGCCCCGTCCCGCTCAATCCTGGGGGCCCGGAGCCGATCGGGTTCGACGGGCCAGGCACCTTCACGAAGGCGGACGTCATCAAGGCTCAGCTCGATCGAGGCGCCAAGATGGGCATCCTCGATGCGCGCGCGCCGTCCGACTACACGGGCGACCACATCGTCGGGTCGGTCAGCGTGCCGTTCTACGATCCGGAGCCGTACATCGCAGGCTTGCCGAAGGACGCCTGGCTCGTCTGCTACTGCGGCTGCCCGCACGCGGAGTCGGGGCAGCTCGCGCAGAAGCTCAAGGCGAAGGGGTTCAAGAAGGTGACGGTCCTCGACGAAGGGCTTCGCTACTGGGTCGCAAAGAAGTACGGCACGCATAGCGGCATGCTTCCGTAGTGCGCGTTTTCGGCGCGAGCGATAGGCTTCGCCCCGAGGGAGGTCCTTAATATGAAGCTTCGTACGCAGGGGTCGTGGGTCCTGTTGGTTCTTGGGGTTGTCTACGCAACGGTGGGGTGCTCGTCGACGTCGGGCGGCGGCTCTTCCTCCACCGGCACCTCGACGAATGGCAGCTGCGGTGACGTGTCCTGCGCGTCGCAGTCCAGCCAGTCGGGCGGCGCATCGAAGAGCTCGTCGGGCGTGTCCATGAGCTCGATAGGGATGTCGTCGCGCACGGGCGAGAGCAGCGCGAGTGCGTCGAGCAACGCGTCGAGCTCGGCCTCCGACACTGGCTCTAGCTCGAGCAGCGAATCGAGCAGCAGTGGATCCAGTCAGTCCTCTGGCAGCGGCACCGGCAGCTCGAGTCAGTCCTCCAGCAGCAGCTCGGGGAGCCCGGACGACTGCATGCCGGCCCCGGGCACCTACACCGAGACTTACACGTCCGCATCGTCGAACTCCTCGATGTGCCCGGCGAAGAGCCCGGTTATGTCGACCTTCCCCAATGACGCTGGAGCCCCCCCGTCGTTCTGCACGGCGAGCTGCTCGGGGCACACGTTCACTGACAACTGCTCGATGAGCACCGGGTCGGGCTCGTTCGGGTCGATGGCGACCCTTACGTATACGTCGACCGGTGCGACCGGCTCCGTCACGACGACCGAGACATCAGGCAGCATGGTCATCCTGAGCTGCACGTATTCGATCTCGATCACCAAGACATAGGCCAGAGCGCGCGGGCGCGGTGTAGGCTCCGGCTGTGCTGACGGTGCTGCGCAACGCCGACGTCTACGCTCCGGAGCCTCTCGGGCGCCGGGACATCCTGATCGCGGGAGAGCGCGTGGTCGCAGTATCCACTGCGCTCCCCGTGTTCCCGTCGGAGCTCGCCCGCGCGGTCGACATGGGCGGGCGACGCGTCATTCCTGGCCTCATCGACGCGCACGTTCACGTGACGGGCGGTGGGGGTGAGTCGGGTCCCGCGTCGCGCGTGGCCCCCTTGCAGCGGAGCGCGCTTGCTTCGGCGGGGGTCACGACGGCGGTCGGCGTGCTCGGCACCGACGGCACGACGCGCACCATCGAGTCGCTCGTCGCGCGTACGCTTGGTCTGCGTCAGGAGGGGCTCTCGGCCTTTTGCTACACGGGGAGCTACGAGCTGCCGCTGCAGACGCTCACGGGGTCGGTCCGGCGCGACATCGTCTTCGTCGACCCGATCGTCGGGGTGGGGGAGCTTGCCATCAGCGACCATCGCTCGTCGCAACCGACGCTCGACGAGCTGCTCCGCGTCGCGTCGGATGCGTACGTCGCGGGGATGATGAGCGGCAAGGCGGGGCTACTGCACCTGCACCTGGGCGACGGTGCTCGGGGCCTCGATCTCGTTCGTCGCGCGCTCGAGACGTCCGAGCTCCCCGCGCGCGTGTTCCACCCGACCCACGTGAACCGCCAGCGTCGCCTCTTCGACGAGGCGATGGTGCTCACGGAGCGCGGCGTCACCATCGACGTGACCGCCTTCCCTCCTGGACCGTTCGACGATCCCGGCCTCTCGGCCGCCGAGGCCATCAGCCGCTTCCTCAAGTCCGGGGCCCACAAAGAGCGCGTCACGTGCAGCAGCGACGGCGGCGGATGCTTGCCCGTATTCGACGCCGAAGGACGCATGGTCTCGATGGACGTCGGGAGGCCGACGACGCTGATGGATACTGTCCGCGAGCTCGTCGCCCTCGGCCACGCTCTCGGTGACGTGCTTCCGGCGTTCACGTGCAACGTCGCCACGCTCTTTCGCTTCGCCTCGAAGGGGCGCATCGCGCCGGGCGCTGACGCCGATTTGTTGCTCTTGGGGCCGAACCTGGAGGTCGCGCAGGTGATGGCCCGGGGCGCGTGGGTGCATTGAACGGCGCTCCCCGAGGCCTCGCGCCGCGCCGCCGTTGTGCTGGGAGAGCCGTTCAGGCTAGAAGGCGCCCACTGTGAGCCCATCGAAGGTCCTTGAAGACAAGAAGCGCGGGTACATCGTCGCGGTCGGTGGCGCCGAGGACAAGGTCGGTGCTGCCGACATCTTGCGACGCTTCGTCGACGTGTCGGGGGGCAAGCGCGCCCGCATCGCCATCATCGCCACCGCGTCGAAGCTCCCC
>Ga0302279_10003440_pt1 | contig 19718 bp, 17 predicted proteins | sample III_Bog_N3_3_FD_194541 | JGI IMG/M metagenome (GOLD analysis project Ga0302279, IMG submission 194541) | Peat permafrost microbial communities from Stordalen Mire near Abisko, Sweden - III_Bog_N3_3 | ecosystem: Environmental > Terrestrial > Soil > Wetlands > Peat | place: Sweden: Abisko...
TCAAGCTGACCCCTGTGGCCTCGGCCTTGGCTTTCATGGCAGCCCATACCGGGTCAGGGACCCTCAGGCAGTGAGTTCCGGTCGGAACCACGGTGGTCCCTTTCGGGGGCCGCCCGGGGCGGACGATGCGCCCTTGAACCTGGGAGCCGAACTTGGCCTCAACCCGGGCAACTTCCTCATCGAACCCTGCAACGAGTTCTTCAATAGTGGGTTTCTTCACGGTTTCTACTTCCGAAGGGGTGACTCCGTGTGCTTCGACCTTCTCCATGTTGCGGGCAACCCAGATAAGCTTCACGGAATAAATGTAATGCAATTTATTGAGCCGTCAATACGAGCTTCTATCGTTTTTCAGACCGCAGTCTTCTCTCGCTTTGTCCAGGAGCGGCGGGCAGCGAAAGTTGGGCCGGTCCAGGGGCGCTGCCGGATCCCGCTGGTGTGTCAGGGTGACCTGGGCGGTGAAAATTCCCGGCCTGCTCACTCTTAAAAGGTGACGGAATATTGGACTTATGCCGTTCCAAACCCCTCATGGTTTACTCTATTTCTGAGTGTCCGCGTACAAAGCAAAAGCCCCAAAGCGTTGATCTTCGGGGCTTTAACTTTGGAGCGGGCGAACGGGATCGAACCGTCGACGTTCAGCTTGGGAAGCTGACATTCTACCACTGAATTACGCCCGCTTAGGCAGACTCCATCTTACTGGAGCTAGCGCCGGATTGCCAGCGGCAGTTTCGGGCTGGCTTGGATCGTTCAGGGGAATTCATGTTTTTTCTGGGTTTGGACGATAAATCGCTTGACCGTCTGCTATTGTGAGAACACTGACCGCTTTGATGGCTTCATACACCGTTAGGCCAGGGTGCAAAAGCTGAATTTGGAATGAATCCTGCTTTGGCCCTTGGTCCGTCCAAAATCTGGCGGGGCCTTGACCTGCCCCTCTCCCTTTTCCTGTGAGCCCCTCCATTCCCGCGGATGGTCTGGTCCTTCCACTCTTTCTGTCTTGCAAGGGTCTTTGTCGTTCCGTTTCACCCATTCATCGCCGAGGCAGCCCGGCACTTCAAGGTTCACGGCCGCGAGGCCCAACCCCAAGGGGGAAAAGCATGAGTAAACAAAAGGGATTTACCCTCATTGAAGCCGCGGTGGCCATTGCCGTGGTGGCCATCCTGTCGGGCATCATCGTCCCCCTGGTGGTGAAGAACGTGAAGGACAGCCAGGTCGCCCGGGCCCGGAATGATGTCCAGGTCATAGCCGGCATCATCGGCACCCAATACAAGGACACCGGCAGCCGGCCCATCGCCGGCGGCATTGGCGCTTCCACCGGGGGGGCCGATCAGGGCTGGTTCTCGGGTTCGGGTATCCTCGCCGCCGCCGCCCCAACCATTGCCGGCAGCACGATTGCGTTCCCGCTCCAAAACACCTTCACCAACCTTTTCACCACCACCGCGGTTGCGGGGACCGCTCTGCAGCAGACCATGTTCGGGCTTCCGGCCACCACCGCGATCACCGCCGAGTTCGCCTACAAGGGCCCCTACATGAGTCCGGCCGACGCCCTGAAGACCGATCCCTGGGGCACGCCATACATCATCCTGGGCTATAACTTGACCCAGCAGGCCGCCAACGGACCGATCTGGGTCGCGAGCCTTGGCCCGGACCGCGCCACGGTCAACACCAACGTGGCCGCCGTCCCGCCTGCGACCTGGACCACCACGGCCGGCGGCACCGGCGCGGACGACATCGTCGCCCGGGTCAACTGAGGCGGATTGTCGCGGGCGCCGAGGTCCACAAGGCGTGGGCCTCGGTTGCTGTTTGAAGGGAGACTGGAGCGGCCATGGCTGAAACCCCCCGCATGATGCTTGGCGAGCGCCTGCTCAAGCGGGGCGTGCTCAGCGAGCGCCAGCTGGAACTGGCGGTGCGGGAACAGAAGCGCACCGGGGCCATGCTGGGGGAGATCCTCACCCAGCTGGGCCTGGTCACCCCCCAGACCCTTTCCGCCGTGCTGGCGGAACAGGGCGGGGTGTCCTACGTGGACCTGGCCGACCTGGACATCCCGGGCGAGGTGCTGGCCATGCTGCCGGAGACGATGGCCCGGCGCCTGGTGGTGCTGCCCCTGTCCCGGACCGGCAACGAGCTGCTCCTGGTGATGGGCAACATCTATGACATCGAGGCCATTTCCGAGGTGGAGGGCCTCACCCGCACCCGGGTGAAGGTCAAGGGCGCCGCCGAGGACGACATCCTCGCCAAGATCAACGAGGCTTACGGCGAACGCAAGAGCATCGAGGAGATCATCGAGGAGGCCATCCAGGCGACGGTGAGCGAGACCCGGGACCCGGAGACGGTGCTGCCGGTGGTGCGGCTGGTGGACCATCTGCTCACCAAGGCGATCCGGGACCGGGCCACGGATCTGCACATCCAGCCGGGGGAACGCACCGTGCTCACCCGGTTCCGGGTGGACGGCAGCCTGGTGCAGGGGGCCAGCCTGCCCAAGGCGGTCCAGGCCGCGATCACCGCCCGCTTCAAGATCATGGCCGAGGTGAACATCGCCGAAAGCCGGTTGCCCCAGGACGGCAAGTTCCAGTTCTCCTATGGCAAACGCAGGTTCGACGTGCGCGCCAGTTTCCTGCCCAACACCCACGGGGAGAAGGTGGTGCTGCGGCTGCTGGACAAGAGCAAGCTGGTGCTGGGCCTGGACCAGCTGGGCATGCCGGATGACCTGTTCGACCGCTTCCGCGCCCTGCTGGCCCGCCCCCACGGCGTGATCCTGGTGACCGGCCCCACCGGCAGCGGCAAGACCACCACCCTCTATTCAGCCCTGAGCAGCATCAACGGCTCGGATCGCTGCATCGTCACGATCGAGGACCCGGTGGAGTACGAACTGCCCCTGGTCACCCAGGTGCAGGTGAACGTCAAGGCCGGGCTCACCTTCGCTGCCGGCCTGCGCTCCATCCTGCGCCAGGATCCGGACATCATCCTCATCGGCGAGATCCGGGACGGGGAAACCGCCGGCATCGCCTGCCGTGCGGCCATGACCGGCCACCTGGTGCTCTCCACCCTGCATACCAACGACCCGGTGGGCTGCATCCCGAGGCTGCAGGACCTGGGCCTGACCCGGCTGGAGCTGGCCTCGGCCCTCCAGGGCGTGCTGGCCCAGCGGCTGGTGCGGGTGAACTGCCCCAACTGCGCCCATCCCTATGAGCCCGAGCACGAATCCCTGGCCCAGCTCAAGCCGGCCCAGCGCGAGGGGCAGTGGATGCGCGGCACCGGCTGCGACCAGTGCGCCTTCACCGGCATCCGCGGCCGCCGGGCCATCCACGATCTGCTGTTCGTCACTCCCGGGGTGCGGGAGCGGGTGGCCCAGGGGGCTCCCCTGGCCGAGATCGAAGGCCAGGCCCGGAGCGAAGGCAAGTCCAGCCTGTTCGAGCATGCCCTGAGGCTGGCCCAGCAGGGATCCACCACCCTGGAAGAGGCCTTGCTGGTCGCCGTGGGTGACGAATGAACCGGGTCGCGGGATGACCGCCTTCGCCTACCGGGCCCGGAGCCGCGACGGCAGGACCGTCAACGGGGTCCGCGCGGCTGCCAGCGAGGCGGCCCTTGCCCGGGAACTGGCCCTGGAATCGCTGTTCCTGCTCAAGGCCGCGCCCTCCCAGGCCGCCCGGAGCCGGTTCCGGGGCCCGCGGCTGAAGCGCAAGGACCTGATCGCCTTCATGCTGCACCTGGGCTCGTACCAGGAGGGCGGCGTGCCGCTGCTGAGCGCCCTGGAGGATTACCGCCTGCCGGACCAGCCGGACGTGGACGCCGCCATCATGGACCTGCGTCGGCGGATCGAGGCCGGATCGAGCCTTTCCGAGGCCATGGAGGCCTATCCCACCCTGTTCACCGCCCTGCACGTGAGCATGGTCCGGGCCGGTGAAGTGAGCGGCAGGATGGACGAGGCGCTCCATGAGGTGGTGAAACTGGTGGAGTGGGAGGACGAGTTCAACGGCCAGGTGAAGCAGGCCGCCTCCTATCCCATCATCCTGCTCGTCATCCTCGCCGTGGTGGTGCTGGTGGTGAGCACCTTCGCCATGCCGGCGATCATGAAGCTGCTGCTGGATCTGCGCGTGCCCCTGCCGCTGCCCACGCGGATCTTCATGGCCATGGGCGGGGTGGTGGCTAGCTGGGGCTGGCTGATGGCGCTGCTGGTCGTCGCCGCGGTGGCCGGATGCAAGGCGGCCCTGACCAAGCCCGGGTTCCGGCTCTGGTGGGACACCCGCAAGCTGGGCCTGCCCCTGGTGGGCGGACTGGTCACCAAGATCGCGCTCTCCCGGTTCGCGACCTTCTTCGCCGCCCAGTACCGGGCCGGGATCCCCATCGTCCAGGTGCTCAGGGAGTGCCAGAACATCACCGGCAACGCCCGGCTCGGCCTGTGCGTGCGCCAGATCCGGGAAGGGGTGGAGGCCGGCGAGCGGCTGGGGGTCATGGCCGCCGGGGTCGGCTACTTCCCCACCCTGGTGGTGCGCATGCTGTCCATCGGCGAGGAGGCCGGCAACCTGGAGAAGACCCTGGCCAAGGTGAGCCTCTACTTCGACGCCGAGGTGCGGGCGGACATCAAGAAATTCTTCCAGGCCCTGGAACCGCTGCTCATGGTGGTCATGGCCGGGGTCATCGTGTTCATCGCCCTCGCCATCCTCCTGCCCATCTACACCCTCATCGGGAGCATCAATGCGCCGGTTCGCTGACGGGTTCTCGCTCATCGAGGCGGTGGTGGTCCTGGCCATCATGGCCATCCTGGCCGGGGCGGCCGCGCCGCTGCTGATGAAGACCCTCGACCAGCAGCGGACCGCCACCACCCAGGCCAGCCTGCCCATCCTCTGGCAGGCCATGTTCGGTTCCCAGAGTTCCCGGGTCTTCAACATGCGTTCGGACTTCGGGTTCACCCCGGCTGCGGCCACCACCCTTACCGATCTGGGTCTGACGATGAGCCGGACCGCCCCCTTGCCCGCAGGCGGGCCCATCGCGGCTTGGCCGGGAGTGGGAACTCTTCAAACCGGCTGGCATGGACCCTACTGGAGCGGCCCGACCACGACGGTCGGGGCCGGGGCCGCAGCGTACCTCGTGCCGGCTGATGCTTGGGGCAGGAAGATCGAGCTTGTCTACAACAACGGATCGAATGGCTGGCAGTTGCATAGTGGCGGACCGTACGGGCAGCCCGGGGGGGCGAATGATATCGTCTATCCAAGCGCTCCCGTGGATGTCTCCACCAGTGGCACTTCCACCTACATGTCCACGGTGATGCTCGTCATCACCAGCAGCAGGGCGGTGGACACAACCGGTGGGACCATTGCGATCACTGATCGCAACACCGGCGGACTCCACGCCGTCACCCCCAGTTATTCGATAACCAACGTCACTGTTCCGCAAGGCGGCTCGTACCCCCTGACGCCGGTTGTCTTGTCAGTCAACCCGGGACTGGTGAATATCTATATCCATTTCGGTCAGGTCGCCGCCATTACCGCCCAAACGGGCCCGCCTGTCGTTCTTGGCACGGCCCAATATCCTGCCGTGACTTTGAACCAGACGATCGACCTCCTCCCTGGACAATCCCAGCTCGTAACCTTCGTCCTGAACTGACCCATGCCAAAATCCCTCGCCAAGACCCCCGTCACCCTCCTGATCGACGACCAGGGGGCGGGGCTCTACCTGGAGTCCGGCCAGTTCCTGGGCCTGATGCCGGCCGCCGATCCGGTCCTGGGCCTGCGGGCCGCCTGGATTCCGGCCCTGCGCGAGCTGGTGGCCGCGGGCACCGAGGTGCAGCTGCTGCTGGACCAGTCGGGGCTGCTGGTCCAGTGCCAGGAGGCGCCTTCGCTCAATGCCCGGGAGATCCGGGACGTGGCGATCCGGGTATTCGCGGCCGAAACCGGGGCCGAGGACCTGGAGTGCGCCGGAGCCCAGGACGCCGATCCCCTGGCCGGCGGCGGCCAGGTGCTCTGGCTGGCGGCCCAGCCCCGGGGCGAAATGCACGAATGGATCGGGGCGATCCAGGGGGCGGGGCTGGTCCCGGCCTGGGCCATGCCTTTCCAGCGCGCGCTGCTCCAGGGGTTGGACAGCCTGTGGGACACCGGCCCGGTCCGGCTGGTCCTGGCGGTGACGCCGAGCCGCGTGGGCCACCTGTGTTTCTTCCAGGGCCGCTCGCTGGCCCTGCAACGCAGCTTCGCCTTCCCGGCGGACGGGACCGAGGCCGAGGAGCTGGCCTACGAAGAGGTGAGCCGGCTGCTGCAGTTCATCAAGCAGAAGAACCGGGAGCTGAGCTTCCACTCCCTGGAGGTGCTGGGGCTGCCCCCGTTCTCCGCCGGCTTCCAGGCCCGGGTCCGCAGCGCCCTGGGCATGGAAGTCCGCATGCTGGCGCCGGTGCTCTGGCCGGTCCTGGTGGAGGGCCTGGGCAAGGAGCGCGGCCGCAAGGACGGGCTCAACCTGGTCCCGCTGGAGATCCAGGAGGCCGGCCGGCTTCGGCTGTTCAAGGGCGCGGTGTGGGCGGCCTCGGCCGCCCTGGCGCTGGTGTTCCTGACCGGGACCCTGTTCCTGTGCAGCCAGGAACTGATCCTTCAGGGTGAAGTGGACCGGTCCTCCCAGCTCCTGGCCCTGCGGGAATCCCGCACCACCGAGGAAGCCCGCACGGTGGATGCCAGGGTTCCGCTGCTCCGGGTCAAGCTGGCCGAGCAGCGCCAGGGCCAGGCGGTCACCGGCCTGAGCCGCCTGGGCACCTGGATCTTCCAGCCGCCCCAGGGAATCCAGCTGGAGAAGGTGGAGATCCTGCAGCTGCCCGGCGACAGGGTGACCGAAGGCTTCACCATCACCGGCCTGGCCTTCACCGAGCGCGGGTTCTCTGTGGGCCCCCTGGCCCAGTACGTGCTCGATCTCAACCGGCAGGCCGGGCTGACCCTGGAACCGGTGGCGGAAGCCACCATTTCGGACCGGGTGGTGGCGGGCCAGGAACGGCACCTGGACCAGCTGGCCATCACCCGCTTCACCCTGAAGGGAACCTTCCGATGACTCCCCGGACCCGGGAACGCGCACTGCTGGCGGCCCTGTTCGGGCTGGTGCCGCTGATCTTCGTCTTCACCGTGCTGCTGCCCAGCCGCAAACGCATGGAGGCCAAGCAGGCCCGCATGCGGATCATCACGGCCCGGCTCGACGCCCTGCCCGCCATCCAGCCCCTCAGCCCCCTGGAACGGTCCCTGCTGGCGGATCCCCGGGCCCGGTGGCGGACCCGCATCCCGCTGCTGGTCACCGATGCCGACCGGTTCGCCCAGTACCAAAGGGTGGTGAGCGGCCTCCAGGGCGCGTGGAAAGGGCAGGGGGTGGCGCTCCAGGGGGTCCGGGCCAGCCTGGATGTGCTCAACGGCAGCTTTTCCCTGCCCGGCGACCTGGGCCACCCGGACCTTGGGCTGCCGGTCCGGGACACCTCCGCCACCGGCCAGGTGCAGGGCTGGGTGCTGGACGCCCGGATCGGCGGAAAGCCTGACCGCCTGTTCCAGGCCATGGCCAGCCTGGCCTGGGTCGATCCGCTGCTGGAACCGGTGGGGATCCGCTGGGAATCGACCCCGGAGCACACCCGTCAATTCCTTCTATTGCGCAATCTGTACTTGGCTCCGTGAGGTTCCGTTGTCCTTTGTGGAAAAAAACAAGGCCTGGCTGCTGCCCCTCCTGGGGGTGGGGGTGGCGGCGGTGGTCTACCTGAACCTCCGCAGCCCGGCCCCGGCCGGGCCCCTGGATCCCCCCCCCGCGGCGGCGGCAGCCGTCGCCCCGCCCGGGCCCACACCGCTCCACCCTGCCGCGGCCGCGGACCCCAATGACCTTTGGAGCGACCTGAAGGCGCTGGCCGCCCCTCCCGCGTCCCTCCAGGACGAAGCCCTGCTGCGGGAACGCTCCCGGGCCAGACTGGACGGCCTGCTGGACGGGGTGTTCCCCACCGGCCTGCCCCGGCCGGTGGCGGTGCGGGAAGCCCAGCCGGCTCCGCAGGCCGGTGGCCCCCCGGCTCCCGTCGCCGCGGCTGCGGCGCCCCCGCCCATGCCCGAACTGGGTTTCATCCTGTCCGGCCCCGAGGGCCTCACCGCCTGGTTCCAGGGCCGTTCCTGCCGTGCCGGCCAGGCTATTCCAGCCAGCGCCTTCCGGGTGGGAGCCATCCACTGGAACCGGGCGGAGGTCATCGGCCCGACCGGCAAGACCGTGGTCGAGTACACCCACCCCCATCTTCCCGTTGCCGGTTCCCGGCCCATTGTGGAGGCTCCGTGAAGCATCTCGCCTGTCTGGTCATGCCCATCCTGTTCCTGGGCGGGATCCCAGCACTTCTGGGCCGGGAGGCCAACCTCAAATCCATCACCCTGTCCGTGCGGGATGCGGACTGGAAGGACGTGCTCCGGGCCGCCCTGGAGAACTCCAACCTCAACCTGAGCTTCGACCAGGGCCTGGAAACTCGGGTGCAGGGCCTGGACCTCAAAGGCGTGACCCTGGAGGAACTGCTGGACGATATCCTCCCGGGCTACGGCCTGGGCTACGTCCGCACCGGCCGTTCCATCCACATCGTCAAATCCGATGGCGGCCTGCGCTTCTATCAGGTGGACAGCCTCGCCCTGCGCCGCCTCGGCAGCAAGGAATTCTCGGTGAGCGCGTCCGGCCAGGCGGTCCAGTCCGGCAGTTCGGGGGGCGGGGGCGGCGGGCAGAGCAGCGGCGGCGCCAGCAACTCGGCCTACAGCTCCACCCTCCAGAGCAGCAACGACACCGACCCCTGGCAGGAACTGCAGGTGGGCTTGCGCTCCCTGATCTTCGGCGCCGCCCCGCCCGAACCCCAGACGATCGCCCACCCCGGCGGCAGCGGCGCGGGGGCCGGGGGACCGGCCTCCACCGCCTACCACCAGGACGGCAAGACCCTGCTGATCAACCCGGGCTCCGGGGTGGTGGCGGTGGCGGCCGACCCCGGCACCCAGCATACGGTGGAGCGGTTCCTGACCGAGATGGAACGCCGCAGCCGGAGGCAGGTGCTGCTGGAAGCCCGCATCGTCGAGGTGAGCCTGACCAACGACAGCCAGATGGGGGTGGACTGGAATTCGGTCCTTTCGGCCGGCAGCGGCACTGGCGGCCCGGGGACCAGCATTACTGGAGGGTTCGTGCCCGGCACGGTCAGCAACCCCCAGCTGACTTCCTCCGACGGGCTGTTCACCCTGGGGGTGGCCAACGCCCGGGTGAGCGCCACCCTCACCGCCCTGGCCCGGGACGGCAGGCTGAAGGTGCTGTCCTCCCCGCGGCTCACGGCCCTGAACAACCAAAAGGCGATCCTCAGGGTGGTGCAGGAGCAGCCCTACTTCCTTTCCAACAGCACCACCTCCGGCGCCGGCAGTCTGGCCGGCTCGACCACCTCGGTGAACATCACCCCGATCGTGGTGCCGGTGGGCATCGTCCTGGACATCCAGGCCCAGATCGCCGACAACGGCGACATAACCCTTTCGGTGAATCCCAGCGTGACCCAGGTGGCCCGGGTCGAATCGGACACCATCGGCCCGGCCAGCTCGCCGCTGGCCTCGGCCAACCTGCCGGTGGTGGATCGCCGCGACCTGGATACCGTGGTGCGGATCCAGAGCGGCCAGACCCTGGTCCTGGCGGGCATCATCAAGACCTCCGATTCGGTGGACAACCGGGGGGTGCCCTGGCTGAAGGACATTCCGTTCCTGGGCGCGCTGTTCAAACAGAATGATCTGTCGAAGTCGCGCACCGAATTGGCCATTTTCATCACTCCCACCCTGCTGGAGGACCCGGCCGACATCGAGGCCAACCGTCAGGCTGCCGAACAGCGCCTCAAGGACGCGGGGGCCGATGCCAACCCGCCCGGCAAGGCCACCAAGACCCTCCAGGACCGCTGAATCTCCAACGCCCGACGCTTCCCTTCCGTTTTCTGGAGTATGCCCGCCATGAGAATTTCCGTTCCGCTCCGGATCCTCGCGGTCCTTCTGGGCCTGCTGGCGGGTTGCGGCCACAGCACCAACTCGTTCTACCACATCGCCGTCAGCCTGAACCCGGCTTCGGCGGTCCTGGTGGAATCCGCCAGCCAGCAGTTCACGGCCACCGTACAGAACAGCACCCAGGGCGTCACCTGGTCGGTCCAGGAAGGGGCAGCCGGGGGAAGCGTGACCGCAACCGGGCTTTACACCGCCCCGGCAGCGGCCGGCACCTACCATGTTCTGGCCACCAGCAACGAGAACACCGGCATCGCCACCGCCGCCGCCATCCAGGTGGTGGGGCAGGCGACCCTGGATTCCTTCACCGCCACGCCGGCGCAGGTGACTTCCGGCGGCCCGGCGGTGCTGCAGGGGACGTTCGAGGGCGGCACCGGCAGCATCGCCCCGGGGGTGGGGGCGGTGGTCAGCGGCCAGCAGGTCACGGTCAATCCCACCGCCACCACCACCTATACGCTCACGGTCACCGATGCCTCCGGCGCCACCCAGACCGCCAGCGCCACGGTCACGGTGCCGGCTCCGGCCCTCATCCAGAGCTTTCTGGCATCCAACACCGCCCTGACCGCGGGCGGCAGCGTCACCTTGACCCCCACCTTCAGCGGCGGCACCGGGGTGGTGAGCCCTGCTCCGGGGGCGGTCACCAGCGGCACCGGCTACCCCTTGACCCCCACCCAGAGCACCACCTACGAGCTCACCGTCACCGACCCCTTCGGCAACCAGGTGACCAGCTCCCTGCGGGTGACCGTCAACGCGGCGCTCCAGATCACCTCCTTCAATGCCAACCCCGCCACCCTCTTCCCGGGCGCCAGCACCAGCCTGCAGCCGATCTTCGCCGGGGGCTCCGGGGTCATCACCCCGAGCGTGGGGACGGTGACCAGCGGAGGGACCTACCCGGTATCCCCGGCCAACACCACCAACTACACCCTGACGGTCACCGATGCCCTGGGCAACCAGGCCAATGCCACAACCCAGGTCCTGCTGCGGGCCCACGGCAGCTACGCCGCAACCGGCCCCATCGGCACCCCGCGCAAGCATCACACCGCCACCCTGCTGCAGGATGGCACTGTGCTCCTGGCCGGCGGCATTCCAGTGGACGACGCCACCCCGTCCATCACCGTGCTGAACGAGGCGGAGCGCTACAATCCCGTCACCGGCGCGTTCACTCCGGTGGGCACCATGACCCAGGCCCGGACCGGCCATGCGGCGACCTTGCTGGCCAGTGGCAAGGCGCTTATCACCGGTGGCAATGCGGCCTGGTCGGACACCCTGGATACCACGCCGCTCCCGGCCACGGCCACGGCCGAGCTCTGGGATCCGGCCACCGGCCAGTTCACCACCCTGGCCCACCCGATGTCCGTGGCCCGGCGCAACCACACCGCCACCCTGCTGGGCAACGGCCAGGTGCTGATCTGCGGCGGCCTCAGCGGGGCTGTCCTCAACTACGGCGACATCCAGGCCTCGGCGGAGCTGTTCGATCCCACCGCCCTCACCTTCACCCCTCTGTCCCCGGCCATGACCGTGGCGCGGCAGATGCACCAGGCCCTGGCGCTCCAGGCCGGGACCGTGCTGCTGGTGGGCGGCACCGACTACAGCATGTCCAGCGGAACGGCCACCCCCTACGGGATCGCCAACGCGGATCTGTTCACCCTGGGCGCCACCCCTGGATTCGCGGCCACGGCCACCTCCCTGGGCACGGGCCGGGGCCACGCCGGGGCGGTGGAACTGGCCGGCGGGCAGGTGTTCGTGGCCGGCGGCTTGGGGCCGGCGAACGCCTGGCTCGGGACCACCGAGCTGTACACCCCTGGATCCTTCAGTTTCGCGCTGTCCACGCCCATGGTCACGGCCATGGCGAGTCCCGTGGCTGCGCTCCTGGCCGGCGGCCAGGTGCTGGTCATCGGCGAGGGGGACACCGAGGTGTGCAATCCGTTGGCCGGTACGGCGGCCTCGGTGACCGGACTGGGCCTGCCGGCCCAGGACGGGCTCACCGCCACACCCCTGGGTACGGGCAAGGTCCTGGTGGTCAACCTGGAGGGGGCCACGTTGTTCGACCCCCTTAATCCCTGAGCAACCCCTCTGGCCCGGGAGGAACTGCGCCCCAGCCCAGCTGTTGCAGCATCCAGTCCACCAGGGGCTCGGCCCCGGTCACCCGCTGCTCCGCCACCCACAACGGAAGACTGAGCGCCTGGGCCGGATCCAGTTTCACCGCGTCCTTTTCGGTGCAGACCAGGCCCGCCGCCCCGGCCGCCAGCGCCGCCGCCTGCAGGCGTTCGAGGTGGCGGGGGGTGAGGGCCTGGTGGTCGCGGAAACTCCAGGTCCCGGCCCAGGTCAGGCCCGCCACCAGGAGGTCGGCGTAGAAGGCCTCGGGATGGCCCAGGGCGCAGAAAGCGAACAGGGGGCCAGGGTTATCCGCCCCAGCACCCAGCTCCAGCCGTTCGCCGCTGCCGAAAGGGCGCAGGGCGCCAATCTTGAAATCGACCCAGAACACCGGCCCGCCGGAGCCCCACCGCTGCCACCAGGCCAGGATCCTGGGCCGGTCGGCCCGGCCGCCCCGGGTCACCACCAGGCATGAGGCCCGGGCCGCGCTGGTCATGGGCTCCCTCAGGTCGCCCAGGGGCAGCATGCGCCCGTTGCCCCAGGTGCGGACCCCGTCCAGGAGCAGCAGGTCCAGGTCGCGCCGCAGAGCCCGGTGCTGGAAACCGTCGTCCATGATCAGCAGGTCCGGCCGGGGCTCCAGGGCCAGGGCCCGCAGCGCCGCATGATAGCGTTTCCGGCCCACCACCACCCTTCCGGGCCCCAGCCGGCGGGCCATCATCAGCGGCTCGTCCCCGGTCTCGGCCGGGCTGGATTGGGGGTCGACGGTCATGGGATCCACGGTCCGGCGGCCGCCGTAGCCCCGGGACACGATGTCGGCGCGCCGGCCGGCCCTGGCCAGGGCTTCGGCCAGATGCAGGGCGACCGGGGTCTTGCCGGTGCCGCCGGAACTGAGGTTGCCCACCGAGACCACCGGCACCGGCACCGCGGCGGAACGCTCCCCATGCTGGTCGAAGGCGCGGTTGCGCAGGCGCACCGCCGCACCATACAGGGGCGCAAGGGGCGCGAGCAGCCAGCGGAAAAGATTCATGGATCCAGCATAGCGTCTTACCCCCAGGAGACCCATTCGTCCGCTCAGCGCCGGCAAATGCACGAATGTCCCGAACCGCAGTTCCTTCCCGGGGCATTGCACGCTATCGTTAGATCTCCTTCCGGTAGCCCATGTCCGATTCGAGTTTCATAGGCCAAAGCAAGCTCTCCTTCAAGGAAGGGGAGGTGGTTTATCGCAAGGGCGACATGGCCCAGCAGATGTACGTCATCCTCACCGGCAGGATCCGGATGTACGTGGGGGCCGAACCCGAAGGGGACTGGGCCGAGGAACTGGCCAAGGGCGACTTCTTCGGCGAAGGGAGCCTGCTGGAGCCGATCCCCAGGATCCATACCGCGGTCGCCCTGGAGGATTCGGAGGTGGTGACCATCTCCCGGGGCACCTTCCTGCGCATGATCCGGCAGAATCCCGAAGTGTCGGTGAAGATGATGCAGCGCCTGGCCCAGCGTAACCGCGAACTGTCGGCCAAGGTGGAAGCGGACGTCACCCGCAGCCAGAAGACCCAGCCCCAGACCAGCCACGATGTCAGCCTGGTGTCGGTGATCTCCGGCAAGACCTTCAACATCCGCTCCCACGGGGCCCTGGTCGGACGATACGACCCCAACACCGGCATCCATCCCGACATCGACCTCACCGACGAGGATCCCCAGCTGAGCGTATCCCGGCGCCATGCCCGGATCCTGTGCGAGCACGGGCGCTATTTCCTGGTGGAAGAGAACGGTGTGGCCAACGGCACCTACATCAAGGGCGACCGGCTCTCTCCGGGGGATACCCGGGAACTGAAGCTGGGCGACCGGGTGGGGTTCGGCATGGTGGTCCTGTTTTTTGAGAAGCCTTGAACGATGACGATGAAGATTGAAGTCTGGCGCGATGAACACGGGGTGACCTGGGAGCTGGTGCAGCTGGCCCTGGACGAGATGGGTGGGGCCTGCATCATCCGGGAGGGATTCAACAGCCTGGACCGGGCCGATGGCGACATGCGCGAAGGGGTGGAGGTGATCGCCCGGTTCGGGGACGTGGAGGACGCGAGGGCCTTCCTGGAGTCCGAAGGCTTCGCCTGGATGGCCTGAGGGCGTTCCCGAAACCCAGCCCAACAGTTGTCAAGCGCGGGACAGACGCTTTTTCAGATCGGCAATCAGGCGGTCCTTCTCCTCGAGGGCCTGGGCATTCTTCTCAATCACCTGGTCCTTCTCCACCAGAGCCTGGCGCAGATCCGCGGACTCCCGAGCCTGATCCTGGAAGGCGGTCAGAATATCGTCCTCCACATCCATCTTGTCCCGGACCTCCTGCTCGGCCGCGGCGCGCATCAGCCGGCGCAGCACCTCCCGATGGCGCTCCGGGAAATTCTCTTCCAGGATGTCCAGCAGGTGCGGGTCCGAGCGGGACGCCCGGCCCTGGTCGAACACCGCCAGCAGCCGCTCCAGATCGTTCCGCCGGCGGTTCTTCAGGCGGTTGATCTGGACGACAATGGAATCATGCGTGAGCGCCTCGACGAAGGGGTCAGTGATCTTTACCTCGTCGCCGGTGGCCAGGTCCAGATAGTGCCGGTTGATTTTTAGCACCGGCACGTCGACGCACTCCAGGCCTTCGCCCAGGAAATAGATCGTTACGATCGGCAGCGCCTGTTGCTTGCCTTCCGGGTCCAGGTAGACATTCTCCGGACTGGCATAGTTGGACCCAAGGTAGCGCCGGAACCGCTGCACGTCCCAGGCGGTGCGGGCCTTCTGGATCTCGATCAGGACCAGCTTGCGGGCGCCGTCCTCCTGCCGCAGCGTCGCGGCGAAATCCATCCGCAGGACCAGGAGCTGGGTGCCGTCCGGCCTGGCCGCCTCATGATGCACTTCGGTTGGTCGGAACTCCAGTTCGAGCACCTCCTTGCCCAACAGGGCAGAAAGCACGAGCCGGGCGACCTTCTCATCGTCGAGCAGGTATTTGAACACCACGTCGTAGATGGGGTTGGCGATGCGCACGGGTCTGGGACCTCCTGGGCGAAGTGTAGCGAGCCTGCGCGCAGGGGTGCCATAGAACGGCTCATTCCCGGAAGTCTAACGATGTTTCAAAAACTCACAACCAGGGCGTCGAGCGGGAAATTCTCATGCATGTATTCGGGCTGGCAGGGAACCTTGACTGTCCAGTATTCATTAATAATAAATGCAGGGCCCCGGGGGCTATTGGCCCTTGGGGTTTTCAATCGGAAAGGAGGCCCATGCGTCCAACGTTCAGGATCCTGCTGGCGATCACGGGTTTCTGGGGGGTCGGGCTGGTCCTGCTGCTGGTGGCGCCCGTGCTGGTCGACCGGAACCTCATGGTGCCGCTGCGGACGCCCCTGGCGTTCCCCAAGGACATGCCGTTCCGGGCCGAGTTCACCCCACGCTACGATCGGCTGCACCATGTGTGCCTGGAATTCGGCCGCACCGACACCCCCTTGACCCTGGAGAGCCGGGACCAGTACTGGCTGGATCCGGCCAAGCGGACCAACCGGATCATCGACCCCACCTGGCGGGTCTTCCAGAACGGCCAGTTGGTGGGGACGGGCTCCTGGCGCAGCAACCAACTCCAAGCCCAGGTGCGCAATGCCCTGGCCATCGGGGCCTTCCTGGCCGAAGCGGGAAAGGAATACCGGGTCGAGATCAGCCCTGGGCCCAACCCCCAGATCCTGCTCCAGGCGGCACCGGTGCTGGAGGTCCGGGTGGCGGACGCGGCCAAGGCCCAGGGCCTGATGGTGTTCCCGGCCTTTTTCCAGGGGATCGGCTATCTGCTTTTGATTGCCGGTGTGGTCGCCGCCCTGGTGAACTTCCGCCGCAGCGCCGACCAGCCCTGCTGAAGCCGGGGACCTTGGAGCCTGGCTCGACCCCCTCTCCTCTCGAGACAGGCTCATAAAGTCCTGGCCGCCCGTTATACTGGGCACGTGAAAATCAAACCCGGTGCCACCCTGCGCGCGGTCCAGCGTCTGCACCTCGATTTCGAATCGCGTGCGTGGACCAAGGTCTACCTCGGTGTGCTGTTCCTTTTCGCCATGGCCTTGTTCTACAAGGCCATGCTCCGGCCGCAGGTTTCCTACACGGCCGACCGGGTCGCCCTCATGGACCTGCGGGAGGCCTGGGGCCAGGCGGCCGCCGGCTACGGGCTCCGGGCCAGCGCCAATCCCAGGGAGGACTTCGTCACCGCCTACCGCCGGTTCCGGGACCGGCCTTCGGTCCAGAAACTGATCCGAAAGGATCCCCAGTTCGCTCAGGTCACCGGAAAGGCCAATGCGGCCTTCTCCCGGTTGGAGACGGCCGAGCTGAGGGGGCAGCGGAGCGCGCTGCTGTTCGCCTCGGAATTCGACACCAGCCTCTACCTCATGGACGTCCGGGTCGACAGCTACGCCAAGGCCCAGGCCGACACCTACCGCATCGCCTTTCTCGTGGTCGGCGCCGGCCTGCTGGTGGCCATCGCCGGCTTCGCCGTCCTGGAATTCAACCTTCGGGCTTCCAGCGCCGGCGTGGCGCGCAACCGGGCCTTTTCCCGGGCCCTCATCGGCGCCCAGGAAGGCGAGCGGTTGCGCCTCGCCTACGAACTCCATGACACCGTCGCCCAGGACCTGGCTGCGGTCAAACTGTACTGCGGCCTGGCGGAAGGCCCCTATGCGAAACAGGCCGCCCTCCTGCTGGACCGGGCCATTGAGGAAGTCCGCGGCATCTGCCATGGGCTCCGGCCCGCCGAACTGGATCGGCTCGGGATTGTCGAAGCGGTCTCGCATCTCTGCCTGGAAATGACTCGGGAGACCGGGATCGAGGTGAAGCTCACCGTGGAAGGCCTGGACCACCTGGCCCTGGAGCAGGAGACGGAAATCAACCTGTTCCGGATCCTCCAGGAGGCGCTCACCAACGTGCGCCGGCATGCCCAGGCCAAGCACGTCAGGGTCGTGCTGTTCGGTTTCGGCGACTACATCGAGCTTACGGTGGATGACGACGGCTGCGGACCCCGGGGCACCGAGCCCGGGCTGGGCCGCACGGGCATGGAGGAGCGGGCGAGGATGGTGGGGGGACGCTTCCATTTCGGCTACGGACCCTGGGGCGGGGCCTCGCTGCGGGTGACCCTGCCCACCCGGCGCAAGGAGCAGGTATGAAGAACGTCTATATTGTCGATGACCACAGCGCGATCCGGGAGGGCTTCAAGGTCATCCTCGAGCGCACCGGCCGTTATGCCTGCACCGGCGAGGCCGATTCCGCCGAAGCCTTGCTGGAAGCCCTGGGCGGCGGCCTGGCGCCGCCGGATCTGTTCATCGTCGACATCAGCCTGCCGGGGGCCAGCGGCCTGGAACTGACCGACGGCCTCCGGCGCGCCCTGCCCGGATCTCCGGTGGTGGTCATCAGCATGCACCGGGCCTTCGACTACATCGCCGGCGCCTTTCGCGCCGGAGCGCTGGCCTACGTCGCCAAGGACTGCGGACTGGAGTGCGTGATCGCGGCGCTGGATGCGGCGGTAGCCGGCGCCTGTTACCTGGATCCGATCTCGCTCAAGCTGCTGGTGCAGGAAGCCTGCCTGCATCCGGCCAAGACGGCGGCGGTGCGGACCGAGCTTTCAGGGCTTTCCGACCGGGAGATCGAAGTGCTCCGGTTGCTGTCCGGGGGCAAACGGGCCGAGGAAATCGCCTCGTCCCTGGACGTGAGCCAGAAGACCATCGAGAACCATCTTTCGAACATAACCAATAAATTGGGCGCCAAGGATCGGTTCGAGCTATACCGGCTGGCGGCTCGGTTGGAAAAAATATAGAATAATCAACGGCTTCCCGCTGGTTTGGGAATGTTACCTGGGTAAAGATCCCGAAAAGATTGGGATAAATGCTTGTGTCTTTCCCGTGGACCCGGTAAAAGAGTTGAACCCCAGAAACGATTTCACAACCCAGGAGGTCAAATGAGGAAAGTTGTAGGTCTCGCGCTGGTGCTTAGCGCCGCCTTGTCCATGCGTGCCCAGGACTTCGTCATGAACAACGGCAGCGAGCCGCAGTCGCTGGATCCGGCCCTCACTTCGGGTGTTCCGGAGAGCCGGCTCTGCTACTCCCTGTTCGAGGGTCTGGTGGTCAACGACGCCAAGACCTCCCTCCCGGTTCCCGGGCTGTCCGACAAGTGGACCGTCAGCCCCGATCACAAGACCTACACCTTCCACATCCGCCCGGCCAAGTGGTCCGACGGCTCCCCGATCACGGCCCAGGACTTCGTCAATTCCTGGCTGCGGGTGCTGGAGCCCAAGACCGCCGCCGCCTATGCCTACATCATCGGCGACAACGTCGAAGGCGCCAAGGCCTACAACGCCGGCAAGGGCCCGGTCCAGGACGTCAAGATCAAGGCCCTGGACGCCCAGGACCTGCAGGTGACCTTCGTCGGTCCTCTGCCCTACGCCTTGAGCATGCTGACCCACTCCGCCTTCGTCGTCACCCCCTCCCAGACCATCGCCAAGTTCGCCGGCAACTGGACCAAGCCGGGCAATTTCGTCGGCAGCGGCCCGTTCGTCCTGAAGACCTGGCGGCCCCAGGACCGGATCGTGGTCGAGAAGAACGAGAACTACTGGGACGCCAAGAACGTCAAGCTGAAGAGCATCACCTACCTGCCCATCGAAGACCAGAACGTGGCCTACGACAAGTTCAAGGCCGGCGAGATCGATTACCTGTCCGATGACTCCGTGCCCGTGGGCAAGATCGATGAAGTCAAGCTGCGCAAAGACTACCAGCACATGGCGGGCTCCTCGGTCTACTACTTCATCTTCAACACCACCAAGCCGCCCTTCAACGATGTCCGGGTTCGCAAGGCCCTGTCCATGGCCGTGAACCGCCAGGACCTGGTGGACAAGGTGCTCAAGGCCGGCGACGTGGCTTCGGCGGGCCTGGTCCCGGCGATCCAGGGCTTCGTGACCACCAAGGGCAACGGCTTCGATCTGGCAGAAGCGAAGAAACTGCTGGCCGCGGCCGGCTTCCCCAACGGCCAGGGCTTCCCCAAGGTGCCCGTGATCTACAACACCAGCGGCCGGCACAAGATGATCTGCGAATACGTTCAGCAGGCCTGGAAGGCCAATCTCGGCATCGATGTCGAGCTGCATAACCTGGAGTGGAACACCTTCCTGGATACCCGCCAGAAGACCCACGACTTCCAGATCGCCCGGGCTGGCTGGCTGGCCGATTATCCGGATGCCGGCAACTACCTGGACATGTTCAAGACCGGCGCCGGCAACAATGACGGCCTCTATTCCAACAAGAAGTACGACGCCCTGTTGGATAAGGCTTCCAAGATGGACGGCGGCTCCGCCCGCAACAAGGTCATGGAGCAGGCCGAACAGATCCTGATCACCGAGGATCAGGCCGTGGCCCCCTGGTTCTTCTACGTGAACAAGAGCCTGGTGAACCAGTCCAAGTGGGGCGGCATCTACGCCAACTCGATGGACATCCATCCCACCAAGTGGTTCTACAAGAAGTAATCCAGGCTCTTCACTCAATTCGTGGTTACCGGGCTGGTGGGTGGAACAGCGCCCCCGGCCCGGCCTTGAACGGGATCCTTGTTCCGGCCGTTGCTCAGGGCCGGGATGAGGCTACCTGTGGGCGTGCACAGGGCTTTGTGCGAAAGGCATTT
>Ga0302279_10003443_pt1 | contig 19708 bp, 14 predicted proteins | sample III_Bog_N3_3_FD_194541 | JGI IMG/M metagenome (GOLD analysis project Ga0302279, IMG submission 194541) | Peat permafrost microbial communities from Stordalen Mire near Abisko, Sweden - III_Bog_N3_3 | ecosystem: Environmental > Terrestrial > Soil > Wetlands > Peat | place: Sweden: Abisko...
TCCGCCTCGTTTCCGATTTGAAAGTACTGCAGGTTTTCGCCGAGGGTGGCTGCCACAAATGCGGCTTCTTCGGCAGCACGTTCGTGCGTATTGGTTCCCATTCCGATGCCATAGAGGCAGGTCCATCCGGCGTCCTTGAGAAAGCCCGCCAGGTTGCGAATGGCTTCCGCTGTTACGGGGTAGTACTGAGCTTTGGGCTCGCCTTCCACCTCGCGGGTATGCGGGTGTTCCGGCTCGGGAGAATCGGGGGTCGGCTTCCACCATGCGAATTCGCTGGTGTTGCCGCCCAAACGCAGAACGCCATGCGGTGACAACGCTTTGAATTGTCCGATCAAGCCGACGTTGGCCGCCGAAAAGAAGCTCGGATCGGTCAATTGCTGGACCTCATAGGAGAGTCCGACGAAGTCCGCGGGCATGTGCGGACCTACTGCCTCAGCCGGAATCGTGACGGTGACTTGCGGTACCGCAGGGCCTGCCTGGAGGCGGGTTGCGGCGACGGAAGCGGCGGCGGTAGCAATGAATTTGCGGCGACTGATGGTCATGAGTAAAAGTGTAATCCGTGAGGGTGAGGGGAATCTGTGACCTCCGTCGGCGTCCGCCACAATGGCTCGCTTTACAATGGCCTCATGGCAGAGCCGCCGATTGTGGACGTGGTGGGCGTGGGGCTGAACGCCACCGATACCCTGATTCCGCTGGAGCGGTACCCGGAGCGGGGTTCGAAGACTGAATACAGCGGATCGACATTGATGCCGGGGGGACAGGTGGCAACGACCATGGTTGCCTGCCAGACCTGGGGATTGCGGACGCGCTACGTAGGCAAGGTGGGCGACGACGATGCGGCGAAGCTCCACCGGGAGGCTTTTGAGCGCGCGGGGGTGGAAGCGCGCCTGGTGACCGTGCCCGGAGGGATCAGCCCGCAGTCGCTGATCCTGGTGGATGAGGGCGGAGAGCGGACGGTGCTTTGCCGGCGCGAGGAACGGATGCTGCTGCAGCCCGCGGAACTGGACCGGGAATGGATTGTGAATGCGCGGGCGCTGCATGTGGATGGCTTTGAGACGGCCGCTGCGACGGCGGCAGCCGCGTGGGCGCGCGAGGCGGGAATCCCGGTGGTCGCCGACCTGGACGAGCCCTATGAGGGGGTAGAGCGACTGCTCGAGAACATTGACTACCTGATTGTGAGCCGCGACTTTCCGGGGCGGCTGACGAACGAGCCTAACCTGGAACAGGCTCTGAAGCGGATGCAAATACGCTACGGATGCCAACTGACAGCGGCAACGCTGGGGCAGGATGGGGTGCTTGCGTGGGATGGAAGGCAGTTCCACCATTGCCCTACTTACCTGGTGCCGGTGGTGGATACGACGGGCGCGGGGGATGTCTTCCATGCCGGTTTCATTTATGGGCTGCTGCAGGGGTGGCCGCTGGCAGAGCAACTGGACTTTGCCTGCGCGGCGGCGGCGATGAACTGCATGGCAAGCGGCGCACGGGGCGCAATTCAGGCCATGGAATCGGTTCAGGCTATGAGGGCGAATGGAACGCGGTACGAAAATGCCTTCGAGATGCCGAGCCTGGACCTGGGCTCGAGGTAGTATGAACGAGCTGTGGGAGTCTTTCTCTAAAGCTTCTTATAAAACGTCCGAACGGTATAAAGCGAATTCTCCGCTCAACACATCCGAACGGAAAAATATTCTGGCCCCATTCGCTCAGTAATGCCTGTCTGTGCATTCTTCAGAATTCAAACTACTAGCCTAGTTACCTTTTGAGTCCGAAAGATCCAAATGGTGGTTACTTTTGAGGGACACTTCGTGTCTTTAGAGGGAGAGTAACATGCATCTTCGTTGAATATAATGAAAAATCTGAATCGAGATAAAGAGAGAGATAGCACAATCGTCTCTGGGGACGCCCTGATGAAAGCTGCTAACTATTACGAGCTGTTGCAGATCAACCCGAATGCTGAGCCCGATACGATCCATCGTGTTTTTCGCTTCCTTGCTGCCCGATTCCACCCAGACAATCCCGATACCGGCGATGCGGACAAGTTCTTCATTCTGAAGCAGGCGTACGATGTTCTTTCTTCCCCGGCGCTGCGAGCGGAATACGATGCTTCCCTGGAGCGGGAAGAAGCCGAACCGGACCCTCTCTCGAATTCGATCGATTTCATGGACAGCATGGATGGCGAGCTGAACCGGCGGCTGGCGCTTCTGGCGCTGCTTTATTACCGGCGGCGCACCAATCCGACTCATCCGTCAGTGGCGCTGCAAGAAGTGGAAGAGAAGATGGGTTTCCCCCGCGATTACCTGGAATTTACGACCTGGTATCTAACGCGGAAGGGCTATATTACGCGGGCGGATAACTCGGCATTCACGCTTACGGCCGAAGGCGTGGATTTTGTGGAGACGCAACGCGGGAACATCCCGGTATTGAACAAGTTGCTGGCGAGCAGCACCGGCCCGTTCACCACAAATAATTCGGGCGGCCCCATAATTATGCCGGCGGGGCCAGCCGCTGGGAACGGGGCAGGCGCAAAGGCTCACGAGGTGCAGTAAGGGGTTGAGAACGCAGGGACTAAAGCCCCGTCCACTCCTGGGCATTATCGGCACGACTGAAGCCATGCCCTAAGAAGAAACTACCCCTCCGCCGGGGCTGCAAATGGTTGATTTCATTGAAAAGCGCATGTTGGACGGATTTCACACCGTCTCTACGGGACGGGAGCTTTCTTTGAACTCGGACCCAGGACTGCGCTGCGCTTATCCTGGGCTATTATCGCTTCTCCCTTCAGGAGAAAGAGCGGTCCAACGATGTTTCATCCCTCGTTGGTCGGCAACGCTGGTGGGCGACTGATTAGAAACAGAATGAGAGCTTTTTGATGGTTGGCCTTCATCGACTCCCACTCATCGAGCAAAGAACGCTCGATGAATGGGGCACAGTTTCATTCACTGTGGGTCGGCGAAGCCGGTGGGCGACTGATACAAAGCACATGTGAGTTGTCAGGCTTGGGGCTGGCGGAGCCATTCTGCCAGGAGGGCCGCCACTTTTTGCGGCTGTTCATAGGCGGCGAAGTGGCCAGCGTCCGGGAGCAAATGGTACTCACAACCTCCGGGCGCAGACGCGAAGGCTTCCATTTCAGCGGGGGTTACGGCGGAATCCTCTCCACCGGCGATGGCGAGTACCGGCGCAGTGATAGCTGAAACGGTGGGGAGTGAATCCGGTCGTGCGGCGAGGCCGGCCTGAACGGCGATGGCCGCCTGCGTGGACAGCGTCATGCGCGCGCGTAGCTCAGCGACCATACCGGGATGCCGCTCCTGGGCTGTTTTTCCGGTGAGATTCCGCGCCATGCCATCAAACAGTGCTGCTGTTCCGTCCGACCGCAACTGGGCGATGTTGGCTGCGCGTTTCGCCTGGTTTGCTTCGGTGTCAGGCTGCGGCTTGGAGCAGACGAAGGCGAGGCCGTTCATGCGCTGGGGCGCGATGCGCCAAAGCTCGAGCAGAACGTAACCGCCAATGGAGCAACCGGCGAAGACGGCGTCGGCGATCTCAAGATAGTCCATGAGGGCGAGAACGTCGGTTGCAATCTGATTCATCGTTAGTACAGGAGCGTCAGGCACGGCGGAGAAGCCGCCAACGGGAAGATTCGTGCCCAGTTCCGAACTGCCGTGGCCGCGGAGGTCGGGCACGATAGCACGCACACCACCCAGTTCCTCAGTCAGCGGACGCCAGTAATCGCGATCGAGCGGCGTGGGATGGAGAAAGATTACCGGGATACCTGTTCCAGTTTCTCGAAACGCGAGCGTGGCACCATTCGAGTTGTAAACACGGTTCATATACCTGGAGGATAAACCCCCGGGGCGCCGATGGGCTCCTCAGGGATACCGATCCAGCCGGCGATGTAGGCGACGGCGACGATTCCGCCGCTGCAGAAGAATCCGATGACGGTGAAGACACGGACCAACGCGAGATCCCAGCCGTAGGCCTGGGACATGGCAAGACAGACGCCGGCGATTTTGCGACCGATGAGGGGGCGAACCAGCGGACTTCCCTGCACCGTCTGCCCGGTTGGAATGCCCGCGCCGCAAGCTGAGCAGAACCGCGCGCTGATGGGCAACTGAGTGCCGCAACGATGACAATAGACGCCCATGATCAATCCCTCCGGAAAAAGGCCATGTTGGAGATACGGATGTGATGAGGCTTAGGTTCCATGCGGGCTGTTTTTATCGTTCCTGATGAATGGGTTGGTTGAGGGTTGTAGGTGGGTCGGAGTTGTGAATCTGGCGTCGTTGCTTCCCGCCCTCGCGTCAGAAAAAAGTCGCGAGAACGGGGCACGGCGCTTCTGTCAGTGGTCCAGCTTTGAAAGGCGAAGAGACGGCCAGGAACACTAGCTAGGTGCCTTGGTAGGCGGTGCGGAGGTACTTTCTGGCGGTGTCGGCGCGGGAGGTGTTGGGGCCTGCGTCGATGGCCATCTGGTAATCGCGAAGGGCGATCTGGCGTTCGCCGTTGAGGTCGTGGCACTCGCCCGCGTTGAGCAGGGAGCGAATCTTGAGTTCGGCGCCGACATTGGGGGTCAAGGCGGCCTGTTCGTAGGACTGGGCGGCTTCCGCGAAGTGCCGCTGACCGCGCAGCGCATCGCCGAGACCGAAGTAGGTTAGCTCCATGCGGGCGGAGAAATAATAGCCAGGCTTGTTTGCGGAGAGGATGTCGCGGTAGGCGGCGACGGCGGCCATGCCTTCTCCCGCATCCTTGCGCAGGTTGGCTTCTTCAAGGCTGAAGAGGTAGTCGCGGGGATACTGCTTGCGCAGGGATTGAACGACCTTGACGGCCTCAGCATAACGGGCTTCGCGGCGGAGAAACAGGGCGATTGTGGTGCGGGCCTCAACGCTGGTGGCGATGCCACGATTGCCGTCATCCGTCAGCATCGCAAGGCCGTGGGTCTTTGACCCGGTCATGCCGGCAAAACCGATGAGCAGCTTAAAGGGCAGCGGGAGAGCGCCGACGACGTACTCGTAGACGCCGACGACGAGCTTGGCGTCAATGTAGTCGGGGTCGAGCTGGAGCACGCGGACGTGATCGTCCTTGGCTCCCAGGGCCAGCTTGAATCCGGCGACGTAGCTGCGCTCGACCATGGCGATGTAAGTGCATTTGAGGGACCGGGCCCAACCGCGCGCATAAAGGGCGTCGACGTCGTTCGGGTTCTTGCTGATGCGCCAGTCGGCTTCGTGGATGGCCTCGTCGGCGAGAGCGAGGATGCGGTCGCGGGTCCTGGGGTCTTCGACGACGGCGTGTCGGCCTGTGAGGAAGCCGTCGTTGGCATAGAACGTGGTGTCGAGCAGGTCGAGGCGGTAGAGCTCCTGAAAGAGCACTGCGTCTAGCAGGAGCGCGGTTCCCTGCGGATCGCCTGGGTGAGCGGCATGGAAGCGCTCGAATCGCTCGACGGCGCCCGGGTAGTCGAGGTTGTAGAAGTGATCGGACGCCTCGCGGACCTGGGGGTCGAGGTTGAGCGGATTGGTGTGCACGTCTGAGGCGCAGGCCAGGCCGGCAGAGGCCAGCAGGGCGATTCCCATGATGCAGATGCGCAGACGACGCGACGCGCTCCTCAAATCGATGTCTCCTTACCGCCGATGGAACCGAACGGACGATTGAAAGTCCCGTTGGCCGACGGTTGGCCTTTGTCGTCTCCCACCCATCGAGCATGAGGCGCTCGATGGATGGGGCACCCGAAGATTCTCCCCCCCCGCAGGGAGGAAAAACCGGTGGGTGATTAAAAAAGTCGCGAAACCCAAAAAGGAAAGTTCCGCCTGTTTGACGTTATTCAGGGACAGAAGATGCGCTAAAACTCCGACTCGGCGTTCGACTCGCGCGACTTGAACAGAAACTGTTCTCATAACCCCGGATCTATAACCGGGTCCAAGTTTTGAAGGATTGGTGCGATGAATCGGAAAGAGATGCTGCGTCTCCTGCTGAACCAGGCTCAGTTTAACGGATTCGAGTTCCGCCGGTGGTTCCAGTGCCACGTTCAGCCGGTATGGCCGGGCGCGGAGCAGGCTCTGTCGCTGCTTGCCAGCGAAGGCCGTCATTACACGCTGCTGTTTTCGCACGAATTTGCGCGGTGCTTCTGGCGGACAGGGGCGCAGATAAGCTTCATGGTGCCCTCGATCACTTACCCGAGGATCACTCCGCAGGGAGACGTGGTGCAGGTGACGCGGAAGCCGTTTACACGGCGCACGATCAAGCCGGATGTGTGGAAGTATCACCTGCGGCAGATGGCGGCCGCGGACGATCCTATTGACTATTTGTGCCGGTTTCTTCCCGCTCAGTCGCAGGTGATGATGCAGGAGCAGGCTGCCATGGTGCAGATGGCGGCACAGGCCTGAAAAAAGGCAGTTGTCAGTGATCAGTTGTCAGTTTTCAGTTCTTAAAAGTCCGTGCCAACTGAACGCCGCATGGCGGGATGACTTAGGATTGAATCATGCCCATCCCAGATCGGCTGCATCCTACCTTCGCCGCAGCGCGGAAGCTTGCGCCACGACGGATTGACCCGCATGAAGAGGCGCGGAGACGTCTGATTGTGGCGCTCGATGTGCCGGATGCAGCGTCGGCAGCCGCCCTTGTGGCGCGGCTGGACGGGACCTGCCGCTGGTTCAAGGTGGGGATGGAGCTGTTCACCGCGGCCGGCCCCGGTGTTCTGGAGCCGCTGCTGAAGCGCGGGCACTCCGTGTTTCTGGATCTGAAGTTTCACGATATTCCCAACACGGTTGCCGGGGCGGTACGGTCGGCTGCCGGCTTGGGTGTGCGCATGGTGAATGTCCATGCCGCTGGTGGTCCCGTCATGCTGGCGGCCGCGCGCGAGGCGCTTGAAGGGCGCGCCAATCCTCCTGAGTTGCTGGCGGTGACGATGCTTACGAGCATGGATCAGACACAGACTTACGCGATTGGATTTGACCGCTCGCCTGCCGAACAGGTGGAACTGCTGGCGCGGATGACGCTGGAGGCGGGAATTCGGGGTTTTGTCTGCTCGGCGGAGGAAGTGGCGAGGCTGCGGGCGCTGACGGGACCGGAGGGCGTGCTGGTGACGCCGGGGATTCGGCCGGCGGGATCGGCAAAGGGCGACCAGAGCCGGATCGCGACTCCAGGCGAGGCGCTGCGGCAAGGGGCCAGCTTTCTGGTGGTGGGAAGGCCGATAACGCAGGCGGCCGACCCGGCGGAAGCGGCTGAGGCGGTGCTTGGGGAGATGGCGGAGGCGCTGAAGGGGTGAAAGCCTGGGGCTAAAGCCCCTTTTCTCATTTAGGTTGGGTTATGGCACGACTGAAGTCGTGCCCTTTCAAAAACGTGCCATTGAGCAGGAAAAAGCCCGGCATTGCGCCGGGCTTTTGATTTCTGGATTCTTAACTGTCGCTTGAGGATCTTCAGCTATTGCTTAAAGTTTTTCGTAGAACTCGCACGCGGAGCACGAGATATAAACGCCGCCTGGAATGCCGCGCTCGCGGTCCTTTACGCGCTTGACGATGCGCGTGGGCTTGCTGCATTTGGGACAGTCGGTTGACTTCGTCGTGTCCATTACCTTCTTGCGGTCACCTGTTTTTGCGATCTTAGCCATGGGTCGGGTGTTTCTCCTTCTGGGGTTGTCTCTGCACGCATCCGCTTGCGCGAACGGCTTCAACGGCGCGGCCATGGACCAGCCTCGGGATGCAAAGAGATGCCTTTTGAAGGGGGCAACGGAATTGCTGGAGGGAGCCTGACTCGCTGACTCCAGTTTACATCAAGACATGACAACAAACAGAATGAGAATAGTTCTATGGTTGGCTTCGATCGACTCCCACTCATCGAGCAAAAACGCTCGATGAATGGGGCACAGTTTCATCCAATCGTGTATCGATAAAGCCGGTAGGAACTAGGTTGCCTTTGCGAAGTTGGATTGCGGGGCAGCGGACGGCGGGGACTGGGGTGCGGGTGGGCCGGGCTGCGAGGCGTCTCCGGGCGGGGCCTGGACGGCGGCGGGGGGAGCCGGCGCGGTGTTTGTCGGTGCGGGAGCGTGGGCTACGGGCTGATCGTCGGGGCTTTGCTTGGGGAATTGCACGGGCTTCATTTCGCCGGTGGAGATGTCGGGGATGGCGTCGCCGGGCTTGCGAATGCTGGGTGGAGCGGCGGGTGCCTGGGTGTTGGGGTCGCGCTCGACATCGCCGAGCTTGATGGTGCGGGTGTTGGGTACGCTTGCTTCGAGGGGCGTGCCGTCGGTGCGCATGAGACCCTCCACCTCATCCTTGGTGAAGATGATGGGCTTCTCCCCGACTTTGGCGACTTCAACGCGGATGACGCGGTTGCCGTTGACGCGGACGAAATCGACTTCACGGGGCGGCCTGCCGTAGATCCATTCCTCGAACGGCATTTGGCCTTCCATCTCGCGCGACTTGTTGTCGGGCGCACCCTTGGCGAAGAGCAGCATGTCGGTGCTCATTCCGACGAGGACGTGATGGGTGAGGATGGCTTCCTTGAGCTTGGCGGGAAGAGTATCGGTATACGCCTGGATGGGGGTCTTGACGTCGAAGGAGATGAGGGGCGCGAGAAGGTTCTTGACATCGGCGCCGGTCAACTCGGGGATGTGGCTTTCAAAGGCGAGCGACAGACGGGCGCCGGTTGGGTCCTGATCGTTTCCCTGCTGCACAACGGGGTTCATCTCCGGGCCGGCGCCGATTTGGACGTGGCGGAGGAAGCGGTGCCTGGGGTCGGGCCCGCCGTTGATGTCGAAGATGATTTTGGCGTGCTCGATTTTGACGTCGGTGAGGACAATGCGGTCGCCGGGCTTGGCGGACATGCCCTGGCTGGTGACCATTTCAAGGTAGGGCTCGCCAGCGGGCTCGAGCTTGCCGTTGGCGACCAGCGTGAGACCCTTGTGGCCGCGGGGAAATGGGCGCATGGCGAAGCCCTGCTCGGATTGCAGGAGGCGGATCAGCTCGATGCGGGTTTTGGCGTCTAGTTCAGATTTGGTGAGCAGAACCTGGGTCGGGGTGATTTGCTGGTAGCGGCGATCGACGGTGGCTGCTGCGGGCTTTCCATCACTGACCCTGCCGGTGCGGGAATCGATGGTGATGACCTGGGCCGATGCCGGAACAGCAAGCAGCGCTGCAGCGAAGGCGAGGAGAGCCACTGCCACAGTGAACCGGCTAGAACGCTTGATGTTTTCGGACATCCGATGAGTGAGCCGCGACCCCAGGGACAGGCAAAGCCGGATCATGGGAGCCTCCCATGCGCTTGCAGCATTGAGCAAAAGATATTCCGGTGAGAGAGAAAGGTCAAATCGCCGGAACAATTCGGTTGGATGAGGGGAAAGACGGGCTGGGATGCCAGGGAAGAAACAGACTAGAACCTGGAAAACCCGATGGCGGACGTCGAGCTTTGTGCTCTCCCACTCACCGAACAAAAAACGTTCGATGAATGGGGCACGGCGCATTTGTGCGGCAACAGAAGTTTCAATTTTCCTGGATCCCCGACCCGGAAGGGATGCCCGACTCAGGAATCGGAAGGCTGGGGAGGGACCGATTCGGTGGGCAGGCGCTGGGGGGAAGGCTGAGAGCCACCGACGGGAAGGATTTGCACCAACCCCGGAGCGGCGGGTTCGGCGGGACCCATGGCGGCTTCATGCTGCTTGCGTGCGGCGGCGTCGAGGTCGACTGGAATGCCGCCGGCGACGATGACAGGGGCATTGTGAATGTAATCGAGATTGCGTGTGACATTGAAGACGAACGGGAGCGCAAGGAGCAGAACAACGAAGGCAAACCAACTGGCGTCGAGGCCGTAGCCGCCGCCAGTGAGCCAGAAGGGACCCATGGGGTCGCCCTGGACGACGGGAGAATGGCTGCCGATGCCGCTGACGGCGAGCCCAAAGAGGAGGGCGCGGCTTGCCTTCCAGCCAAAGTTGATGCCCCAACTGAGCCAGAGAGCGCGGGTGCGCAGGTAAGCGGTAGAGAGCAGAAGGCTGAACCCGATGGAGACGGCGAAGCTGGCATGAGTGGAGCCGTGGGTAAGCGTCTGCACAATGGCGTAATAAACGGCAAAGCCAACCGCTGCGCCCACCGGGCCCACCGCACGCTCAAAGCGCTGGAATCCGTAGCCGCGAAAGGCGATTTCCTCAGCCAGAGCGGCGAGGGCGAAAAAGGCGGCGTCTGCCAGCAGCCATAGCCAGGCAGAGGGCTGAAGCATGAGGACTACAGCGATGCCTCCGATGACGGTGAGGGGCAGGACGCAAACCAGGGCGATGGCCCAGCCGGTGGCGAGGCCGAGGCCGGCTTCGCGAGGCCAACCCTTCCTGCGCGGCCAACCCTGCGCGCTGATGGGATCGCCCTGGCGATTTACCCAGAACCCAATGCCCGCGTAGCCGAAGAGGAGAAGGAAGACGAGCATGGCCTGGTCGACCAGCGGAACCCACTGCTCGCCGGCGAGGCCCTGCGCACCATGGCGGGCAAGCGAACGCGCCACAAAAAAGTAGAGGACCGCGGCAATGAACTGCAAGTAAGCGGAGAAACGGCCACCACGCGCGCCCGGCTGGTTCATGTGCATGCCCCGGCTGCGGCGCGCACGGAGAGTGGCGCGATGCGGAAGGCGACGCGTGAGTGGGTGCGGAATGGATTCGCCGGGGAGTGCGCCATGGAGGAACTAGCCTTCTGTATAGAACTGAGCGATGTTGCGAAATTTTTCCTGCCGGGCGGCTACGAGCCGGTCGATGGGGATGGCTTTGAGATCGGCCAAGTGATTCTGGAGCTTTTCGCCGAGGAAGCCTGCGCCCGCGGCGTGGTCAGTATGCGTGCCGCCGGGTGGCTCGGTGACAATGTCGTCGATGCAGCCGAGAGCAGCTACTTCGGGTGCGGAAATGCGCATGGCGTCCGCGGCCATCTGCTTCTTGGTGGGGTCGTTCCAGCGAATGGCGGCGCAACCCTCAGGGGTGATGACGAAGTAGACGGCGTTTTCGAGCAGCAGCACGCGGTCGCTTACGGCCAGGGCAAGCGCGCCTCCGGAGCCACCCTCGCCGGTGATTACGGAGATGGTGGGCACGCGGAGTCGGGACATTTCGAGGATATTGCGGGCTATGGCTTCCGCCTGGCCACGCTCTTCCGCGCCAAGGCCGGGATAGGCGCCGGGGAGATCGATGAAGGTGATTACCGGGCGACCGAATTTCTCGGCGAGTCTCATGCAGCGAAGGGCTTTGCGATAGCCCTCGGGATGGGGCATGCCGAAGTTGCGCCGGACGCGATCCTTAGTGGAACCGCCTTTGCGGTTGCCAATGACGAGGACTTCGTCCTGGCCCAGACGCGCCATGCCACAAGCGATAGCCTCGTCGTCGCCATAGGCGCGATCCCCGTGAATCTCGCTGAAATCAGTAAAGATTCTCTCGATAAAGTCCATGGGGTATGGCCGCTGGGGATGGCGGGCCCGCTCGATTCTGATCCACGCCGGCGAAGGCGGTGGTATGGGATTGACTGATTCCTGTTCGCTCATCGGTACCTGGAATGACCCGGCAACGCTGCCGCCGACCCTGCTGTGATTCTACTGCAACGGGGAGAAGCAGTGGACAGTGGGCAGTGGACGGCTCACTACTATCAGCTAACCCTTGTCGGTGACAATCTCGGGTGCGGCCGCTGGCGATTCGGTTTCCGGGGGCGTGGTTTCCGATTCTTCCGTTTCTTGAGTTTCTGGTTCTGGAGTTTCAGGTTCCTCGGTCGCGGGTTCGATGGCAGACGCCGGCGATTCAGTGGAGGGCAGCTCGGGTTCGACTTGGGATTCTTCCGGTTCCGCGGGTTGGGAGGCTGGGGTCTGCGATTCCGGCTCGACGGACGGCTCTGGATCGGGCGGGGTGGGTGGGGCAATGAGGAGATCGACTCGATAGCCGGCGGCTTCGGCAGCGGTCAGCGCCTGGTGGATGACGGCGACCATTTGCGCGACGGCGGCGCGGGCTGGGACGGGTTCGGCTGCAACGCGGAGAAGGCTGGGCAGGAGCAGCCACCAGAGGAGCTCTTCGTATTGCTCACGGAGGAGGTAGTCGTAACCGCCGGCGGTGTGGACGCCCGTGAGCCAGCGGACGTCGGGGTCGGACCAGAGGGCGGGTGCGATTACGGGTTCGGTCGGGCCTGCGACGGCAGGGGCTAAAGCCCGCGCCGATTCTGTGGCATTTGTAGCACGACTGAAGTCGTACCCTGACGCTTGTCGCAACTCCGAATGGCCTTTTTCCGCAGCATTTACTGCCCCAGCGTCCCCTGTTGGCGTTTGCGGCACGACTGAAGTCGTGCCCTGATACACAGCTGTGCCCACAGGGGATTTTCCGGAAACGAACGGAGCCGGCGCCGCGGGCTGCGGTTCGAGGATTGATTCTGCTTTCCTGCCGACGCCGGCGCTGGTGAGGAGGACCACCTTGATGCGTGCGGCGACGCGCCAGCCGATTTCGCCGTCGAAGCCGAGGGCGGCAAAGGCTTTGGCAAATGGTTCGCGGAGACGGAGACGGTCAAAAATGTCGAGTGCCGCGACTTCGGGGTGGTCGGCATCGATGGATTCGGCGAGGAGGCGCAGGGCGCACCATGCGAGCACCGGACCCCACATGGCAGTGGCGGTGAACTGGGGGCTGGGACTGGGCAGGACGCGGCGTGCCGCAGCGGTCCATGGAGTTGGGAACAGGGCCTCGATGGCGGGAATGCGCATGGCCGCGCGGAGACGCTCGCGGAAAGCGGGGCCGAGCAGGAACGGGTTGGTCGGCTTTTCGGTTGTTGGACGGCCGCCGCGGGAGATGTAGGCGGCTTGAGCAAGGTTGAGGAACGACTGGCAGCGCTGCCAGGCAAGCTCGTAGAACTGGCTGCGGGCCAGCTCGATCTTCTTGTCGGGACCACCGGCGTGGGTGCGGGGGTGCTCGGCCAGGTCGGCGAACGTGCGGACGAGGTCGGGGTCGAGCTGCAGACGAAGAGCGTCGTGAACGGGGCGCAGTTCGAGATTGACGAGGGCGTCGTCGAGCGAGGGAACACCCGCGCCGTTGAGCTGGGCGCAGAGGCGGTCCCAGGGATGCTGGGCGGTGGCGTGGAGCTCGCGCCAATCGAGGAAGACGTGGCACTGATAGGCGTGGAGGTCGAGGGTGAGGCCCTGTCCGGAGAGGCTTCCGGCGGTGCGCAGATATTCGAGACCGGTAAGCGAGTCGCGGAAGGCGAGGATGGCTGAGGTGTCTTCGGAGATGCCTAGCCCCTCGCGCAGCCGCTGCCGGCGGAGCTGGGCCGCTCCCTTATCGGCGTAGGCGGCGGAGAAGTCGATAGTGCCGCGGGTTGCGCCGTAGCGGTTGTTGTAGACGACAAGGGCGCGGTCATTCCCGTTGCGGTTGGAATAGGCAAAGATGTTTTCGTCGACGGAGCCTGAGGGCTCGAAGAAGTCATAGAGGAGGAAGTTGCTGCTTTCCGCGAAGAGCGAGCGGCGCTTGAGGAGGGGAGCGATTTCGCGCTCGTGGCGCTCGACGAGCCAGTGGTCGGGGGTTTCGTCGTAGCGGGGGCGGTAGTACTCCATGCCGTACTTCTCAGTAAAGCCTTCGATTTGGCCGTGACCGAACATGGGCAGGCCGGGGAGGGTCGCCATGAGTGCCGCGACACCGAAGCACTTGTCGCCCTTGCCAAATTGATCAATTGCCGTTCTTTCATCGGGATTACTCATGAAGTTCACGTAACGCTTCATGATATCGGGATCGAACTCGAGGGTGTTCTTGATGACGCTGCGGTAGTTGGCGTTATCCTCGTCGCGGAGCATGACCATGAAGGCGCTGTTGTAGACGCGGTGCATGCCAAGGGTGCGGACGAAGTAGCCTTCCATGAGCCAGAAGGCTTCGGCAAGCAGGAGGGTTCCGGGGACCTCGACTGCGACGCGGTCGACAACTTCGCGCCAGAACTCGTGGGGCATGTGACGGTCGAATTCAGCCTGGGACATGCCGTATTCAGCACGGGAGGGGATGGCTCCGGTGGCGCCGGGACCAGGAAACCAGAGGCGATGGAAGTGGCGCTTGGCCAGGGTCATGGCGGCGTCGAAACGGATGACGGGAAAGAGACGCGCGACGTGAAGGATGGTCTGGATGACATGCTCGCGGACAGCGGCGTTCAGGTAGTCGAGCTGGGCGGTGTCGTTCCAGGGAAAGCTTGTGCCGTCGTTGCCGTGGTAGATGTAGCGGGTTTCGCCGGATTGGCGATCGACGCGGCGGAAGACTACGGCGGCGTCAGACTGCTCGAAGTAATGGTCTTCGATCTTGATTTCGACACGTGAATCGTGGGAGAGATCGGGGCCGTTGAACGAGTAGACAGGATAGGGCGTGTCCTGGCGGGAGATGAACCACTCGGGGTGCTCGACGACCCAGGGCGAATCAATGCCCATATGGTTGGGCACCATGTCGCTGGCGAGGCGGACGCCGTGGCGATAGCAGCGGTCGCGCAGGTTGATGTAGGCCGCTTCCCCGCCCAGGTCTTCGGCAATGGTGTAGTCGAAAAGCGAATAGGCGGAGGCGACAGCGTCAGAGTTGCCGCAGAGCTGCTTGATGGTTTTGGAGGCGCGGCTGCGCTCCCAGACGCCGATGAGCCAGAGGGAGTTGAGGCCGCGGCCGGCGAGGGTGGCGAGCTCCTCGTCCGGAATGTCGTTGAGACGGTGAATGGGGAGGCCGTACTGCTTGCTGAGCTGCGCCAGCCAGACGTAGGTGCTTTTGGCGATGAGTACCGTGTTGGGCATCCATGCGGTGTCTGGCGAGAACTTCTCGTATTCCACGGCGGCATCGGTGATGGCGAATTGAGGTACATCGGCGTGGCTGACGATGGAGGGCCATTGCTGGGTTCCTGCTTCGCGGCGGCGCTGAGCAGCCGCTTGCGCGGCGGCGCGGGCCTGTGCAGCATGTGGGTTGAACTGCATCCAGATGGCGACTTCTTCTTCGTGGAGGATTCCCTGTGCCACCAGCAGAAAGCGGTCGAGGCTTTCGCCGAGAAGCGGCTTCCAAAGCCGGCGGATGAGGTCAAGCTGCTCACTGAGGGAGCGCGGCGCGCCGACGGCGGGCGCGCGGAGCAGGTCGAGAAGATTGACGGGCGCTGCATCCGCGACCGGAATGAGCGGGCGGGTGGCGAAGTAGTCCGGCAATTGCTGGGTGACTTCGCGATAGACGGTTTTTTCGGCGAGGGTTTTGTCCTGAAACAGCTCTTCGAAAGGCTGGAAAGCTTCGTTGCGGTTGGCGGTCCAGAGGAGGAGCAGCTCTTCAAGGGCGGCAGCGCGGTGGGGTGTGCCGTCGGTGGACCCTTCCAGCCATTTGCGGGGTGTTTCCTTGCCTGCAATGATGCTGGCGCCGGGAAAGTGCTCGACGAAGGTAAGGAGCATGGTGTCAAGCGCTTCGGGGCCGACTTGCGCGGAGAAGAATTCGAGTGCGGAGGTCATGACCTCTGGATCAAAATCCTCGCGATAGCGGGCCATGAGGGCGTGACTGGCTTCGTCGATGAGGCCCATGGCATAAAGCTGGCCGGCGTGGACTGCGAGCTCGGGATGCTTTTCGGAGTCGCGCACCTGGTTCATGCGCTGGGCAAAGTCGCGGCAGGCAGGCATATTGGCGAAGATGACATTGCCTGTACAGGAAAAGAGCGACGCCTTGAAGGAATACCGCTGCCGCGCTTCCTTCGAAATATGAAATTCCATCATAAGAATCGTAGCTCCAAATTCGTACAGCGGTTCATGGACCCTTTGAGAACCACGGCCGCGCCCGACCAGGAACTTTCAGTTCCCTTCCCCGGTTGGATGCTCGTTGCCGGTATGACTCATGTCGGCGGCTGGAACGTGGTCAAAAAGTAAAGTAACACCTCGGGGGCTAAAGGTGCTGGAAGGAGCGATTGTAACCGGGAGCGGGCATGGGCTGCCGGAAGTCATGATAAAGAATCACTTCCAATCCACAATGAGCAGCCTGTGCCGGGCAAGCTGACGACAGACCGCAGTGGATTGAGGCCGGGAAGCGAGCCGATTACCGGGGATAGGGCGATACATTCGGAGGGTCCAAATCCGGCTGCACAAGCCAGACGGTCCGATCCTTGTAGAAGTGAATCAGGTCCAGATTGTCCACGGGGCTCATCTCACGTGCCCAAATCACTTTGGAGCCGTCGATATCCGCCGCGTTATAGACCCATTCGTCGGAGGTATTGTGCGCGGAGCTGTATCGGACGATCACCATCTGTTTGCCCGGAGATTGTTCGAGCCGGGTTTCCACCTGGGCTCGCTCGGTTCCGAAATGTCCAGGCCCGGACCACGTGAGAGCCCAGTTTGCCGCCGGCCATGCGCGACTCGTGAGATGGAGTGGTGCTTCAAAGGCCTTCAATCCGGCTAGCACAACGCAGAGTGTCACTGTGAGGCGCACGAGCAACGCTCCAACTGGCTTCCCATGAAAGCTCCAAACGCGGAGGTGGCGGATGGCCTGCAGGCCGATGGCATAGAAAACCGCTGTGAAGCACGCGAGGTAATGAGGGATCATGAATATCTCGATCGACATTCCAGCGATCAGGACAAGAACAGAGAGAACAAGGAAGCGGATGCGGCGATCCGAAAGCGCCCGCGGCAGCATGAAGAAGATAGGAAACATGGCTATTCCCGCAAAAAACAGCACAACGATCAACACTTTTGTCAGGATGTTAGGAACTACGCGGGACCAGGAGTGGTTTTCGAGAAATACCTTGAGCTCGGATTCGTAATAAAACTTCCGCATTTCCGAGTGCCTGTAGTGGGGCTCAGGCCGCGGCGACTGCCAGACATAGTATGGCGCCATGGCGTAAGCGGCACGATTGACCGTGTAGGGCAGGGTGAGCGGGCTTCCGAATGCGCGGTAATCGTAGTAGCCCAACCAGGTTGCGGCTGCGACCAACAGTGCCAGAGCCGGCGCCGCACGCCGAATGAGCAAGGCGGGGCGGGGACGATTCTTTCCAAAGAAGATCCACCGTCCCAGGGCAATTGCCACCGGGAGGCAGAGGAGCAGGCCTTCATAGGGGCGCGTGAGAGCGAGAAGGACGATGCCTGCCGCCATCAGCATGCCGTAGCGAAACTGCGTGGTCTTCATCAGTCGGGGCAGCGCGCCCAGTACCAGTGCTCCGCCGAGACCCGTAATGAGTCCGGCGCCTGTGTACGTGTTGACCCAGTAACTGAAAAGGCCGAGGCGCAGCATTGCCAGGATTCCTCCCAACAACGCCCAACCAGGCGGCATCCACGCCTGCAGCATCCAGCAGATGGCAGCGCACATGAGCGCGCTGACAATCAATGCACCAAACCAGGGCTGGCCAAAAAGCACCTTGCCAGCAGCCAGGACCAGTCCCAGCGAGGGAAAGTACATGGACATGTAGGTTGGCTGCATGGTGATGTGGATGCTTTCGAAATGGGTCCACATGGCAGGGGTGGGATTGGCAAGGCGGCCGTGGGCGAAGGTATCGGCGGCAAGCAGGTTGCTGAAATCGTCTGGCGTAAACGGCAGAGGAACCGGGAGCAACGGAAGAATGGCGAGGCGGAGCAGAATGGTGGCCACCCCAACGGCAGCTACGGCCAGACTCTTTCTTTGCGCCAACTGCCCGAATAGGCGCTCAACGCGGCGGAAGACTGGGGAGCCAAGGCGAGGAAACGCAAACGCGAGCACGACAGCGATGATGGTGAGGAAGAATTCGATTTCCAACATCGAGGCGCCATGGCCTGGGTCTGGAGATGCAGTCATACCGAGCTGTTCGCCTCTCTTGCAGTGTAATGCAGGACGATATCGTGGATTCGGCCGGCGACGATGGCAATCAACTCAATGAATGGCGGCGGTTGGCGGGACGTATGGAGAGATGGTTGGCGGCAGTGCATCCGGCTGCACCAGCCAGACCGTTCTGTCTTTGTAGTAATGAATCAGTTCCAGATTATCGGCGGCGTCCATATCTCTCGCCCAAATGACTTTGGAGCGATCGATATCCGCAGCGTTATAGACCCACTCGTTGAAGGGAATATGCGCTGAACTGTAGCGCACGACGGCGAGTTGCTTACCCGGAAGATTCTGGAGCGAGGCTTCGACATTGGCGCGCTCAACACCGAAATGATCCGGGCCAAACCAACTTACATTCCACGCGGGTGGGAACTCAGTCACCTGAAGATGGAAACGGCCTGTGTAAAGCCGGAGGCCAACCATGATGAGGCAGACGGTGACAATGAGGCGCACCAGGGCTTTGCCGACAGGCCGGTTGCGGGGACGCCAGACGCGCATGTGGCGCATGGCCTGGAGGCCAATGGCATAGAAGGCTGCGGTGAAGGGGGCGAGATAGTGCAGGACGAGGAAATTCTCGATCAACATGCCGGCAATGAGAATGGCAATGCAGAGGACGAGGATACGGATGCGGTGGTCGAGGATGACCCGTCGGAGCATGAAGGCGAGAGGCAGAAAGGCGAAGCCGCCGAAGAAGAGGACCGCGGCCAATGTCTTGACGGAAATGCTGAGGAAAAAGCCGGGGATGCTGTGAAAGTGCTTATAGACTTCGACTTCTGTTTTCAAGTAATAGTCGCGCATGGCCTGATGGCGATAAGCCGGCTCCGGGCGGAGGTTCTGCCACACATAGTAAGGAGCTATGGCATAAGTAGCGCGATTGATGGTGTAAGGAAGAGTGAGTGGATTGCCGAAGGCGCGGTAATCGTAATAGCCAAGCCATGAAGCAGAGGAAATAACCAGAAGCAATGGAAGAACTGCGAGACGGACCAGAGCGCGCGGCGAGGGACGGTTGCTGCCGGTGATGAGCCAACGGAGCAGGATAATGAAGACCGGGATGCAAAGCAGAAGACACTCATAGGGGCGGGTAATGCCGAGTATAGCGATGCCTGCGCCCAATGCAGAAGTATAGCCAAGAGCCGGCCTGCGCATGATGCGCGGCAAAGCGCCGAGGATGAGCGCACCGCCGGCGGCGCCGAGGCAGCCCGCGGCATGAAAGGTGTTAATCCAATAACTGAAGAGGCCAAGATGCACGATGGCGATGAGGCCGCCGAGGAGCGCCCATCGCACGGGCAGCCATGCCTGCAGCATCCAGCAGATGGCGGCGCACATACAGGCGCTGGTGATGAGCAGACCGAACCAGGGTTGTCCGAAGAGAAGCTTCCCGGCGGCGAGGACGAGACCCTGCGCTGGAAAGTACATGGACATGTAGGTGGGCAGCATGGTGATGTGGATGCTTTCAAAGTGGGTCCACATGGCAGGGGTGGGATTGGTGAGACGGCCATGGGCGAATGTGTCTGCCGCGAGGAGGAAGCTGAAGTCGTCAGGGACGAACGGTAGCGGAATGGGAAAAGCGGGAAGAATGGCGAGGCGCAACAGGAGCCCAGTGACTCCGACTGCGACGACGGAAAGAATGCGGCGATGCGCCAAGGGTGCGAAGGCCCGCTCAATGCGCGAAAACCACTTAGCGCCGAGACGAGGAAATACGAAGGCCACCAGAACCGCCAGCACCGTGAGGGGGAACTCGACTCCCAAAGCCGAGATGCCGTGATCCGGGGCGGGAGTTATGGTCATGAGAATGAGTTATCCTCTCTTGCGATTCGAGTAACTATCCAGTTTGGGCTGATTCGGCCCGCGCGCCGCGCAGTTACGGCGCGGACATGACTAGAGCAGCGGCGGGTGGTATATCCCGAGCTTAATCGATTCGTCCAGGATTGGGCGGATTCGCTGGTTGAAAGCATTTGACGGCGCTATCGGATGGGG
>Ga0302279_10003444_pt1 | contig 19707 bp, 17 predicted proteins | sample III_Bog_N3_3_FD_194541 | JGI IMG/M metagenome (GOLD analysis project Ga0302279, IMG submission 194541) | Peat permafrost microbial communities from Stordalen Mire near Abisko, Sweden - III_Bog_N3_3 | ecosystem: Environmental > Terrestrial > Soil > Wetlands > Peat | place: Sweden: Abisko...
CTCGCCAACTGCACTTGCCGTGTGAACGGATGCATATCCGGGGCGAGCCGGGCGTCGGTGTAGGTCGAAAGCTCGACGCCATTGGCCTTTGCGTGGGCCTCGGCCTTGTCCAGAAAGCTCGAAAGGTTCTGCAGACCGCGGCGATAGGTCGGGATCGAGATTTCATAAAGCGAGACTGACAAGGCGATGCTCCAAAATTGGGACGTGGGGTGCAGATAGGGCGGCAGACCAGCGGGCGCCATGGCCGAACGGAAATTGCCCGGAATGGACGCGGCCTCGTCAGCCCCCGTGAGCGGCGCTGAGTTTGCGCCGGCTGGCTTCGCCGGCGGCGACGATGGTGTCCAGCCGATGCGCCCACCGATGCTCTTCGGCCGCGCGTCGATGACCCCGTTGGCCGATATGAAAGGCGCCTTCGGGGTCAGCGTGCAGACGCGCCAGCGCTTCGATGGCGTCGTCCAGGTCCTTCCATCGGAAAAGGACGATGTCTTCGCCCGCCGAGAACGCCTGATCATAGAAGCGGCTGTAGTCCGAGAAAGCCGCCGCTCCGGCCAGCAGGGCGCTCAGCGGGCGCTCATGCGAGCCGGCTCCGAAGTTTCCGTTGGAGTTCAGCACGATGCGGGAGCGCGCCATCGCCTTCACCGCCTCCCGCATCGACAGCGGACCCAGATGGCGCGCGTTGGCGAGGGATACGCCCTCCCAGCCGTTCCCACAGACGGTGAGCGGCAAACCACTCTCACCGAGGCGCTTGATAAACTCGAAACGGCGGATCACCCGCACACGGGCGTCCACGTGGCACGCGGCGCACCGGGCGGCCTGAATCGAAGGGTCGGAAAGGTCATTATCATTGGCGACTAGAACCCGATCCAGCGCTTCGTGGGGCGGCATCCACTCCACGCTGAGGGCCAGCGCCACGGCGTCGTCGTAGACCTTGCGGACCGCGGGGGGCTGCGACTCCCAGGGCGGCGGTCCGGGCTTCTGAAAGGTGCCCGACCAAAGAATGGGAATCTGCCGTTCCACGAATTTCGAGGCCTCCAGGTCGGTGGCCGGCTCCCCGACCGCGGCGTGCGGACAGAAGGACACCGAGGCGAAGCGATCCTCCCCGAAGATCGAGCGCACCGCGTCCGCCTGCGTCGGATCGACGGTCAGGAGGCTGGTGGTTGGCGGCGTCGCGTGCAGCCGGGACGCCTGGCTGAGCACATAGTCCACGTGAAGCACGACATGGGGGGCGCCGAAGATCTGCGACATTCCCCGGCCGAGCCGATCCCGGTGTTCGCCCAGGATGTTGATGCTGAGGACGAGGTCCGACGGCGTCATGGCGGCGTCGGCGATGGCGGCCTCGACACTCGCCGCCCCGGCGAGGTCGGTGGCGACCGCGACGTCGCCCCTCGCCTCGAAGGCGGCCGCCAGTTCGTCGATGAAGGTTCTCGTCCCATCATATTGGGACGGGCCCTTGAGCAGGGAAACGCGCATCCGTCTGCCTCGCGTTTGGCCGGCGCCGCGACCGACTCACCCGCCCAGAGTTGTACGGCGGGGCGGTTGTTGGAAGCGCCGACGCCTCGCCTGACTCCAGGCCCGGGAAGAACCGAGAGGCCCCTCCCCTCACGAGCAAGCCGTCGGGCGCGCTGGAGCAAGACGGCGGGCCGCTGCGGGGCTAGTCTGGCGCTCTGAAGTCGACAACCCGGACACCCGCCGCCATGGACGCCATCACCGCCGTCAAGCACCGCCCGCTGAAGCCCGGCTTCGGGGCCGAGATACTGGATGTGGACCTGGCCCGGGCCGACGACGCCACCCTCGATGGCGTGGTGGCGGCCTTTCAGGCGACCGGGGCGATCCTGGTGCGCGGCCAGTCGATGCAGCCGGCGGACCTGATGCGGTTCATCTCGCGGTTCGGCGAGGCCGAGGACCACACCCTGGTCGAGAACACCCTGCCCGGCTTTCCGAAGATCTATGTGCTGTCCAATCGGGTCGACGAGGCCGGCAAGCCGATCGGCGCCCACAACGACGGCATCGGCTGGCACACCGACTACAGCTACAAGGCCGAGCCGGTGATGAGCACCATGCTCTACGCCGTCGAGGTGCCGCCGGAAGGCAGCGACACCCTGCTCGCCGACTGCTGCGCGGCCTGGAACGCCCTGTCGCCGGAGCGCCAGGCGGAGCTCGACGGCAAGGTTGTCCATCACAGCTGGCGCCACTTCATGGCCACCCGCGAGTACAATCGCATGGAGGATCCGCCCGAGCAGCTGCTGCGGGAGAACCCGGACGTCTTCCATCCGCTGGTGCGCACCCACCCCTCGGACGGGCGCAAGGCGCTGTTCCCGTCCACCGGCACGGTCAAGGGCGTGGTCGGCATGGCCGACGCCGACGGGGTCAAGCTGGTGGAGGATCTGGTCGAGTTCGCCACCCAGGACCCGTTCGTGTTCCGCCACAAATGGCGTGAGGGCGATATTCTCATGTGGGACAACCGCTGCACCCTGCACACCGGCACCCTCTATGACGACGCCAAGTATTTCCGGGTGATGCACCGGCTGTGGGTCAAGGGCGAGCGGCCGTTCTGATGACCAACTGGCTGATCACCGGCGTCGGTTCGGGTCTCGGCAAGGCGCTGGCGGCGGCGGCGCTCGCCCGGGGCGACCGGGTGGCGGGAACCGCGCGGCGAGCCGAAGACGTCGAGGCGTTCAGCGCCAGCGCCGACGGCGCCGCGCTGGGTTACCAGTTGGACCTCGGCGACGCCTCGCTGCTGGGCGATGTCGTCGAGGCGGCGGACCTGGCGCTGGGCGGCATCGACGTGCTGGTCAACAACGCCGGCTACGGCCTGGTGGGCGCGGTCGAGGAAGCCAGCCTGGCGGAGATCCGCGAGCAGTTCGAGGTCAATGTGTTCGCCCCGATCGCGCTGATCCAGGCGGTGCTGCCGTTCATGCGCGCCCGCCGAGCCGGGCGGATCATCAACATCACCTCGGTCAGCGGCGTCGCCGCCTGGGCCGGCACCGGCATCTACTGCGGCAGCAAATACGCCCTCGAAGGCGTCACCCAGACCCTGGCCCAGGAGGTCGCCGAGCTGGGGATCAGGGTGACCAATATCGAGCCCGGCGGCATGCGCACCGACTACGCCGGCCGATCGCTCAGGCAAACCCAGGCGGTGATCGACGACTACGATGGCGCGGCGCGAGACGCCCGGCGGATCCTGGCGGCCCACGGCGGTCACGAACCCGGCGATCCGGCGCGCATCGCCGCGGCCATCCTGAAGGTCGCCGACGCCGAGAACCCGCCGCTGCAGCTGCTGCTGGGCGCCGACGCGATGCTCTACGCCACCCGCGACCGGGCCCGGTTCGAGGCCGAGATGGGCCAGTGGGCGACGCTGACCCTGTCGACCGGGTTTCCCGAGGGCTGAGGCCGGCGGTGGTTGACTCGGACCCCGGCGGCGACAAGCTTCGCCGATGGGCTTGAACTGGCGCTCGCTGTTTCCCGGAAAACGCAGGCCGTCGGCCGGGGCGCCCGCGACGCCGTTCCGCGCCCTCGGCGAAGCCACCCCGGCGGCCTGGGCGGCGGTGATCGAGGCGGACCGGGCGTTCGCCCGCGGCCTGCCGGACTGGTTGATCGAGCACATGCAACTGCTCAGAAACGACACTCACGGCTTCCAGATCGACCGGCTCGAGCACTGCCTGCAGACCGCCACCCGGGCCCACCGTGACGGGCGCGACGAGGAATATGTCACCTGCGCGCTGTTCCACGACCTGGGCGCGGCCCTGGCGCCCGATGATCACGCCGAGTTCGCCGCCATGATCCTGCGGCCCTACATCGCCGAGCAAAACCACTGGATGCTGCGCCATCACGCGCTGTTCCAGAGCTACCACTACGCCCATTTCACCGGCGGCGATCGCAACGTGCGCGAGCGGTTTCGCCGCCACCGGCATTTCCAGCAGACCCTCGACTTCTGCGAACTCTACGACCAGCCGGCCTTCGATCCGGCCTATCGGTCGATGACGCTGGAGGACTTCCGGCCGATGGTGCGCCGGGTGCTGAGCGAGCGCCGCGGCTGATGGCGCACGACGCCCGGGGCGAGGTCCTGATCATCGGCGCCGGACCGGCGGGACTGGCGGTGTCGCACGGCTATCGCGGACGCTCGCGGATCCTGGAGCGGGACGACGAGGTCGGCGGGCTCTGCCGCTCGATCGAATTCGGCGGCGGCGTGTTCGACATCGGCGGCCACTCCTTCCATTCGCCGCACCCGGAGGTGCTGGCGCTGGTTGATCGGCTGATGGCCGGTCGCTGGCATACCCAGCCCCGCGACGCACGGGTATTCCACGACGGCCAGCTGATCGACTACCCGTTCCAGCAGCATTTCCAGCAGCTGCGCGATCCGGCGATCGTGGCCGACTGCCGCCGCCACCTGCCCTCGCCCGGCGCGGCGGTGAGCGCGGACAATTTCGAGGACTGGATCGTGCAGCGCTTCGGCGCCGGCGTCGCCCGCCACTTCATGCTGCCGTACAATCGCAAGCTCTGGGCGCGGGACCTGCGTCGGATGAGCTGCGAATGGGTCGGCCAGCGCATCGCCGGCGGCGAGGCCGGCGCGCCATCCGCCACGACGCCGGAGCGGCGGCCACTGCAGTCGCGGGACGAGGTCGGCTATCCGGCGGACGGGGGATTCGTCGAGATTTACCGGGCCCTGGCGCGCCAGGCGGGGCCGATCGAGTTCGGCCGGGCGGTGGTCGCCATCGACCCGGCCGCCCGCACCGTCCGCACCGGCGACGGCCAGGTCTGGCCGTGGGATCGGCTGGTCTCGACCATGCCGCTGCCGGCGCTGCTGCGCGCCACCCTGGGCTGCCCGCCCGAGCTGATCGTCGAGGCCGGGCGGCTGGAGTTCGTCTCGCTGAAGGTGCTGATGATCCTGGTGGGGCGGCCGCTGGGCGACCAGCCGCAGCGCGTCTATGTGGCCGACCCGGCGATCCCGACGCACAAGGCAGCCTTCAACCATACCGCCTCGCCCAGCCTGCGCCGCCGCCCGGCGCACGCGGTGATGTGCGAGATCGCCTACTCCCAAAACAAGCGCCTGGCGCCCGACGATGACCTGGAGCGGGTCACCGTCGACTGGCTGGTCGACGCCGGGCTGATCGGCGACCGGGCCGACGTGGCCGAGACCCGGATGCTCGACATCGCGTACGGATATCCGGTCTACACCCCGGAGCGACCGCGCATCCTGGAGCGGATCCGAGCCTATCTGGAGCCGCTCGGCATCTTCACGCTCGGCCGCTTCGGCGCCTGGGAATACGTCAACTCCGACAATTGCCTCTGGCAGGGCGCCCGGCTGGCCGACCGGTTGATGGCAGGCGAGGCCAGACACGCGCCGGATTCAGGTGCGGCGCTCGCGACGCCGCGCTAGGTGTGTCGGATGCGGCACGAAGACATCGTCATCCAGGATCGCGAGGAGCTGTTCTATCTGCTCTGCGAGGCAGCGGAGTTCGAGCACTCCGTCATGTGCAGCTACCTCTACGCCATGTGGAGCCTGAAGCGGGACGTCGCCGAAGGGGTGACGTCGGCGGAGCTGGAGGCGATCGGCCGCTGGCGGGCCTCGCTGCGACAGGTGGCCTTGGAGGAGATGCTGCACCTGTCTCTGGTCAACAACATCCTGGCCTCCACCGGCGCCTCGCCGCACCTGTGGCGGCCGGAGTTTCCGGTGGCCTGCGGCTGGTTCCCGTCGGACGTGGTGATGCGGCTGTCGCCCTTCGGCCACGAGAGCCTGGACCATTTCATGTACATCGAGCGGCCCGAGGGCATCGAGCTGGTCGACGGGGCCGGTTTCGACCACCCGGCGCACCATCCCAGGGCCTCGCGCCCGGACCTCTTGACCCCGACCCCGCGCGACTATGTCAGCCAGGGGCAGCTCTATCACGGCATCCTGCGCGGCCTGGCCAGCCTGGCCGAGGAGATCGGCGAGGAGAACGTCTTCGTCGGCCACGGCGAGGCGCAGGTGGGCGCTGCGGAGATGGGGCTGCCGGGTCTGTTCAAGGTCGACAGCCTGGCGGCGGCGCGCAAGGCGGTCGAAGAGATCGTGCTGCAGGGCGAAGGCGCGCCGGCGCACCGGGAAGGCTCGCACTACCAGCGCTTCGCGGCCATAAAGGCCGAGCTGACGGCGATGCAGGCGATCCGGCCCGAGTTCCAGCCCGCCCGGCCGGTACTGGAGAACCCCTGCCTGGACAATCCCCTCACCCGCCCGGAGGTCAACGTCATCTGCGATCCGCTGACCGCCAAGGTCGTCGACCTGGGCAACGCGGTCTATTCGCTGATGATGCGCACCTTCGCCCAGGTGTTCTCGCCGGCTCCCCTGCCCCGGCAACTGCGCGTCGGCCTGGCGGCGGAGGCCACCGAGCTGATGTACGCCATGAGCTTCGTCGGCGAAGTGGCGACCCGGCTGCCCTCCGGCCCGACCCACCCGGGCGCGGCCGCCGGCCTGACCTTCGCCTTGACCCTGTCGTCCGGCCAGCTGGTGCAGCGCTGCGCGGCGCAGATCCTCAGCGAGCGCGCCCGGGAACTGGCCGGCGCCGCGGCGGCGCTGGAGGCGCACGCGCCATTGGCCGGGGTCGCCGCCCGGCTGCGCGGCCTCGCCGACCGTTTCGCCGCCCTGCACGAGCGGTTCGAGGAGCATCTGACCCTTGCCGTGGACGCCCTGGCGCAGGTCGCGGCGCCGCCCGAGCCGGCGCCGGCCGCCGCCACAACCGATCCGGACGATCCCAACGTCGCCTCGACGCCGCAAATCACCCTGCGCTTCGACGCCAGCCGCTGCATCCACTCGCGCCACTGTGTGCTGGGCGCGCCCAGCGTGTTCCTGGCCAACGTCAAGGGACCCTGGCTGCATCCGGAGACGGTGTCGGCGGAGCGCTGCGCCGAAATCGCCCACGACTGCCCGTCCGGCGCAATCACCTATCAGCGCCGCGACGGCGGGCCGCAGGAGGCTGCGCCGGCGGTGAACGTGCTGAAGGTGCGTGAGAACGGGCCCTACGCCGTCCACGCCCAGATCGAGATCGCCGGAGTCGGTTCGATGTTCCGGGCGACCCTGTGCCGATGCGGCAAGTCGGCCAACAAGCCGTTCTGCGACAACAGCCACCTGGCGGCGGGCTTCACGGCGACGGGTGAGCCGCCGACGCAAGACTCCCAGCCGTTGGCGGAACGCGCCGGCGTGCTGGCGATCACCCCGCTCACCGACGGACCGCTGCAGGTGGTAGGCAGCCTGGAGATCTGCTCCGGCACCGGCCGCACCATCACCCGCTGCGAGACCACCCGGCTCTGCCGCTGCGGCGGTTCGGCCAACAAGCCGTTCTGCGACGGGACGCACGTGAAGATCGGCTTCCGCTCGGAGGCGCCGATGGCGGAGACGGCGGACGACCGACCGGCGCTGTAGGCGGCGGGGCGTCAGGTTCGTTACGGTGACCACCTCCTTCGTCGGTCATAGCCGGGCGTAAGTCCCGGCTGGCGATTATGCCTTTCGCAAACCACGGAGTTTGTGACGGGGTTTGTGATATGAGTCGCGCGTGGGGTCTTTCCGCCTACCGCCGCCGAATCCGCTCACCACGATCTGCGTCTGGATCGCGGCTATCTTCATTGCGATTCGAGAGGGCGCCGAGAAAACACACGTCCTCCCAGGCCTCGTAAGCGCTATGAGCGGCATGTGGAGTTACCTGCCTCTGGCGCTGCTGGTCTTCGCCGCAGCGGTCTACCTAGTGAACCTATTCAGGCCACACCGGGGCTTGGCGACTCATGCCGAGCTTCGCCTTTGGTGCCAAGGGACCGCCCATCCCCCTACGCAGCTATCCCAGACCAACATTTGGCGGTGGTTCATGATGACCGCCGTGGCTCAAGTGATGCCCCTGGGAGCGGTCCGCCAGGATTCACCTCCGGGCCGATCGGCGCGGGGATGTCGGCAGGCGCCGTCATCCTCAATCACACTCTCTATCTGACGTTTGATCGTCCGATGAGCGTTGGAACGATGGTAATTACGTCTCCTGACATGACCGTTCCGCTTCACGAGGTGAAAGACTTCTCGTCTAGGTCGGCGGTCATCTCATTCGGCAGTGGAATCCCAGCGGGTACGCTTGTCGTGACTGTCAGGCCTTAGGGTTCCATCCTTGGCCTTGGCGCTGTAGCCACCGCCTTCATCGCGCCTAGCAGCTCCTACGGGTCTCGCAGTTCCGTCCGGCGCTCCCGTAGGGCGAATGGAAGAAGCCCGGTCCAACGCATTGCGCCAGAACGATGACGACGCCGAGAAGGATGATCGCCGTCCAGATGAACGGTAGCGCCTGGGCGTACCAGCCAACCGGCTTCTGGCGCTCGGCTTTCGTCAATCAGTCTTCGGCGTTTTCGCCGCCTTCGGGGCGTTCGCTACCCTAGCCACCTTAGCCTTGAAGGCTTCTTCGTCCTCGTCACACTCCAACTCGCGGGCGAGTTGTTCGAAGCTCTTTCGCGAATCACGAGTGGGTGTGCGATTTTGGGCGGTCATGGCCGGGTTTCCAGATTTCGGCGCGGATCGGCTCGGTGATTATGCATCATTCACCGACGAACGCAGTATTGCCGGCCACCGATATATGATCATCGGGGGAGTGACGTGCCGCTCGGCCCACGCCGCAAGTTGGGGTGGGGCGCTCGAAAACGCTCGAAGAGCGCGCCCCCGCGCTACATCGGCTTCTCGCCCGCCACCGTCACCCGGAAGCCCGAGCGGGTCTGCGGGAAATAGTCCCAGACGGCCAGGTGCTGGGTGCAGCGGTTGTCCCAGAAGGCCACCGAGTTGGGGCGCCAGCGGAAGCGGACGTGGAAATTCGGGTTCATCACGTGCCGGTAGAGGTACTGAAGGATCGCATCGCTCTCCTCCTTGCCCACCCCGACGATCTCGGTGACGTAGGAGGAATTGACGTAGAGGCTCTTCTTGCCGGTCACCGGGTGGGTGCGGACGATCGGGTGGACCGAGGTGTTGTATTTCTTGTCCACGTCGGGAAACAGCGGCCGGTAGACGTGCTCGCCGTCGTGCACGGCGCTCATCCCCTCCAGGTACTGCTTCATCTTCGGCGAGAGGGCGTCGTAGGCGGCGTACATGCTGGCGAACATGGTGTCGCCGCCGACCTCCGGGACGATCGGCAGATAGAGGATCGAGCCCATCGGCGGGATCGGATCGCAGGTGAGATCCGAATGCCAGTTCTCGCCGGCGACGTTCTTGGAGTTCTCGTCGGCGTGGATCGGCACGATCTCCGGATAGTCGGGCAGGCCCGCGACGCCGGAATGGATCACCAGGTCGCCGAAGGTGCGGCCGAAGCGGATGTGGCTCTCGTGGTCCAGGTGCTGGTCGCGGAAGAAGATCACCTGGTAGTCGGCGATGGCGTCCTTCAACTCCTCCGCCTGCCGGTTGCTCAGCGGCTTGGAAAGGTCGACCCCGCCGATCTCCGCGCCGATGCGCAAGGTGAGCGGCTTAATCTCCAGCACTTCGTAGCTCATCGTTCACTCCCGGGATGAGGGCGTCGTTTCATGCGTCCCCGAATGGATTGTCGCCATAGACCGGCGCGGCGCGGGCCGTCGAGGGCCCCGCTTCGGCCCGGCCACAGACCGCCAGGGCGGTCAGGGCGTAGACCAGGGCGCTGTCGGCCAGGTCCTTCGGGCGCGGACGCCAGCGCTTGAAACCGGTGGTGATCGCCGGGATCCGCTGCATGTTGAAGACATTGTGGTCGCGCCACATGCTGGAAAACACCGGCGCGGCGCGCTCGACCGGGTGGCCGAGGGTCAGCCGGGTGGCGGCGTCGACCGCGCCCACCAGCGGCGCCACCTCGCCGGCGTCGGCCTCGAAGCCGTGGCGGACCACCACCGGCTCGATCTCGATCTCGCCCAATCCCTCCTCGGCGACCAGGCGCTCCAGGTCATGCAGGATCTCGGCCACCTGCTGACGAGGGGTCAGGCCGACCTCCAGGTAGAGATTGCACACCTCGGTGCCGGCGCCGAAGGCGTAGGGCACGCCGCCGCGAATGGCGGCGATCTGAGTCTTCGGCACGGCGACGCCGCCCTGGCTCTCGTAGCGGTTGGCGACCTCATAGGCCCGGCCCCAGCGGTTCAGCGCCGCGATCACCTTGCCCAGGCGATAGATCGGGTTGGGGTGGTCGTAGGGGTCTTCCGGATGGGTCAGCAGCGGGGTGAAGATCGCCTCGCCCAGCAGCCGGATGCGCCAGACCGAATAGCCGCAGCCGACCCAGGTGAGGCCGAAATCGCAGCCCTCGGCGGCGATGGCGTAGTCCGGGGCGACGCCGCCATGATGGAACAGGTAGTGGGCGCCGATGTCCTTGCCCATGTAGGCGACGCCCCGGTTCTCCTCGATCGGCTCGGGTCCGATCTCCCCGGGACAGGCGGTCAGATACATCTTGCCGGCCAGTTCGATGCCGGCGGTCTTCAGCGCCTTGGCCGCCATCAGGAAGCAGCTCATCGGCCCGCGGTCGTTGGCGATCGGGTAGCCGTAGAGCACCCCGTCCTCCAGCCAGCACTCCTGCCATTCGCGGTTCAGCATGGTCTCGGGGCGGAACTTGTAGGCGTCGAGATCGGGGTTCCAGGTGGGCGCCTCGGTGTCGAGGTGAGCGGTGAAGAGGAGGTTGCGGCCCTTGGCCGAATGGCCCTTGCCGCCGTAGGCGCCGACGATATTCGAGCGCTCCGGCACGGCGCCGACCTTGCGCGGCGAGAAGCCTTCCCTCGCCAGCCAGTCGAACACGAAATTGCCGGCCGCCAGCTCGTGACCGGCCGGGCTTGGGATGTTGCCCAGCGCCAGGGCCAGTTCGGTGAGCTCGGTCTCATCGATGGCCGCGGCGATGGCGGCGCGGTCGGCTTCGGTGACCGCGTGCGGGGCCTTGGCGCCCAGGAGAGGGAAACCGTCGGCCATGGCTCAGACCGCCTCCGCCCAGGCGCCGATCACCTCGGCGGTGTCCACCAGGATCGCGCAGTTGAGCTCGAGGCTCTTCAGCGCGCCGGCGTGCAGGTCCGGCTCATAGGCGGCGCAGGCGTCGCCGGCGATGAACACGTGATAGTCGAGGTGGAAGGCGTCGCGGACCGAGCTATCGATGCAGCACTCGGTGGTCAGGCCGCAGACCACCACCGTGTCGATGCCGCGCCGCGTCAGTTCGCCGTCGAGATCGGTGCCGAAGAAAGCGCTGTAGCGCAGCTTGGCGATCACCAGTTCGCCGTCCGCCGGTTTCGGGCCAACGAAGTCTGCGCCCGGCGTGCCGGCCCGGCAGAGGCCGCCGCCGGGATCGTCGCCGCGGCGGCGCATCCGCTCGTTCCAGGCGTGCGAGTCGAGGCCCGGATCGGTCTGCAGGCCGACGAAGATCACCGGTACGCCCGCTGCCCTGGCCGCCTCGGCCAGTTGCTCGGCCGCCGCCAGCGCCGCCGGCACGGCGGCGAGGTCGACCCCGGCCCGGCCCAGCGCACCTTCCGGCGAGGCGAAATCCACCTGCATGTCGATAATCACCAGCGCCGCCCGGCCGGGCGCGATCCAGTCGGCCAGACCCTCGGTAGGGCTGCCGAGGTCGGCGGGGTTCAGGACCGCGTTCATGCGTGGGCCATCCGCAGGCCCGGCAGGATGTCGGCGCCGAACATCTTCAGGCCCTCCACATAGTCGGGGAAGATCAGCATCAGCCCGTCCAGCTCGGCGTGGGTGAGGAATTCCTCGATCTGGTGGGCGCAGCTCTTCGGCGAGCCGACGGCGGTCTGGGTCATGAAGGCGCCCTGCTGCTTGGCGACGTCGGTGAGGCGTTCCGGCGGCACACCCCAGCTCTTCAGCATCTCGATCACCGCGCCCATGTCCACGCCCTCGCGATAGTGCTCGACCAGGGCCTCGGCCTTGGCGTCGGTCTCGGCGAACACCACCGTGCACATGGCGTAGGTCTTGATGGTCTTGGCGTATTTGGCGGCGATCTGCTTGCCCCGACGGCTGGCGTCGCGGCGCTCGTCGGCGGTGCGTCCGCCGATGAAGCAGGCGTCGGCGGTGCGCACGGCGAAGTCGAAGCCGCGATCGGACATGCCGGCGCAGATCAGCTCCGGCCGGGGCCGCGACAGCGGCTTGGGGTTGGACTGGCAGTCCTTCATCTCGAAGAAGCGTCCCTTGCAGGTCACGCTCGGCTCGCTCCACAGCCGCTTGATGATGGTGGTCCACTCTTCGGTGAGTTCATAGCGGTCGTCGTGGCTGAGGCTGTCGTCCCAGGCGCCCATCTGGTCGAATTCGCCCTTGTAGGCGCCGGCGACGATGTTCAAGCCCGCCCGGCCGCCGGAAATGTGGTCGAGGGTGGTGATCATCTTGGCGGCCACCGCCGGGTTCTGCAGCAGCGGGTGAATGGTCGCCCACAGCTTGACCTTCTTGGTGGCCATGGCGATGCCGGCCATCATGGTCAGCGACTCCATCTGGGTGCCCCAGTGGTTGGTCTCGCCGCCGAAGCCGCGCCACTTGCCCATCGACATGACGAAATCCATGCCGACCTGGTCGGCGGTGACCGAGGCGGCGAGGTTCTGCTTCCACAGGCCGTCGAGGGGCGGGGTGGTCGAGGAGATGATCCAGCCGCCGTTGGCGACCGGCAGGAAGACGCCGAATTCGTGCTTCTGCTGGCTGGTCATGGCGAAGCTCCTCTTCAGGCAGGGTCTTGGGCGAACCGGGCGGCGAGATCGGCCGGCTCGTCGGCGGGACTTTCGGGCGAAGCGGCGCGGCGCGGCGGGCGCATGAACATCACCGCCACCAGGATGACCAGGATCACCCCGGCGAACAGCTGAAAGGTCGAGGTGAAGCTGCCGGTGAGGTCCCTGAGCTTGCCGCCGATGGTCGGACCCAGCGCCGAGACCGCGCCGATCAGGCAGGTCAGCGAGAAGATCTCCAGATTGTGCTTACGGCCATAATAGTTGAGCAGCAGCACGGTCACGGTCAGCAGGGTGAGGCCGAAGCCGACCCCGCTGCCGATCGCATAGAGGATCATCATCGGATAGCTGTCGGCGACGCTGAGCGCGGCGGAACCCACGGCCAGCGACGCCAGGGCGGCGATCAGCAGGTAGCGCGGATCGACCAGGTCGCCGATCAAGCCGCCGAAGGTGCGTCCCGCCGCCTGCATCAGCGCCTCGATGCTGAGCATGGCGCTGGCCACCACAAGGGCGACGCCGCGCTGGGTCAGGTGGGCGACGGAGTCGGCGGCCACGGTCACCCCGATCAGCAGATGGGCGAAATAGGCGGCCAGCAGCACGTAGAACTGCGGCGTCCGCAGCGCCTCCGCCGCCGTCCAGTCGACCAGGGTCCGGTAGACGCTCGAGGTCGGCGTGTGGGAGACCTCCTCGGCGACTTCGAGGTCGGTCTGCGCCGAGCTGCGCGCCAAGGAGGCTTTGCTGGGAACCATGGCGGCGGCGATCACGCCGACCACGGCGGCAAGGCCGGCCTGCGCCAGCCAGAACATCCGCCACTGGTCGTGGAACACATGCATCAGCGCCAGCACCATGATCGGCCCGGCGATGCCACCAAGCGCTGCGCCGGCGAAGTAGACGCCGAACGGCAGCGCCCGGTGCTTGAACACCGCCGCCAGCACATAGGTGCCGGGGATCAGCGCCATCATCTGGTAGCCGACACCGCACAGGGCCGCGCCGACGAAATAGAGCGCCGCCCCCTCGGTTTTCGACAAGCTGTAAAAGCCGGCGGCCATCACCGCCGTGCCGCAGAGCAGGGTCGCCCGAACGCCGAACCGGCGGATCAGCATCGGCGGGATGAACGAGGAGCCGCCGGTGGCCGCGCCCAGAAGGGTGAAGCCGAAGCCGGCCTCGGTCCAGCTCCAGCCCTCTTCCTTGACCATGTTCGGCAGCACGACGCCCAGGGCGTTGTAGGTGGCCGCGGTAATCAGGAACAGGACCACGCTGAAGGCCGCCACCAACAGCCACGGTCTGAAGTCGAACTTCGGCATCGCAACTCTTTCGCCTGCGGTCCGCGAAGGCGCGGTTCTCGCGCCTTTGCGGATGCTCAACTCAGAACTTGGCCTTCAGGGTCACGCGCCAGGTCCGCCCGACGCCCGGCTCGGCGGACATGTTGACGTAGGTTGGATCGGAGTTGGGCGTGAAGTAGATAGTATTGAACAGGTTATCGATGTTGAAATCGACCTCGTAGCGGTCCTTCTCGTAGAACATCGACAGATTGGTCAGCCAGTACGCCGGATAGACGATGGCGTTCTCGATGGTGCCCGAGGTGTGGGTGACATAGGTGGCCCCGAGGGTGCCGCCGAGCTTGCCCCACGCATAGTTGTCCGAGATGTAGTTGCCGTAGAGGCTCATGACGCTGTGCGGGATCGAGGTCAGTTCGTAGTTGCCTGCCCGGCCCGGCAGACTGTCGAAGTTGAACACCAGGTATGACCCGCCCCACGACCCCAGTTCACAGGAGAGATTCATGCCGCAGACCGCGTAGGCGGGGATGTATTCGGTGCTGGCGTCCGGCCCCAGCACCTCGGTGCGCTGCATGTCGCCGGAGAAGGTGAAGCTGATATTCTTGGTCGCCAGATAGCGGACCTCAAGTTCCTCGCCGATCGAGCGGGTCCGTTGGGAGACCGAATTCAGCCCGGAGAGCTGAGTGCGATCCTGCAGGTAACCGTCGATCGACCCGACGATGGTGTGGTTCAGCAGCTGGAACTTGATGCCCCCTTCCTGAAGGTCGGACTTGCTGAGCCAGCCGCCGCTGGCGATGTCGGCGGGCTTGATGTCGCCGGCCTGCTGCACCTCCAGCGAGGCGTCCTGGGCGTAGGTGAAATAGGGCATCAGGCCCCAGCCCATCTTCCAGGTGAAGCTGGCCGAATAGGTGAAATCGCCCTTCGAAGCCGACACCGGTCCCGGCGTGTCGAAGGACTGGATGCCGGTGTCCGAGCTGGTCACGTCATACCAGTCGTACCGGCCGCCCAGGATGAAATCGAGCGTGTCGAGGACGCTGATATCGGTGGTGGCGAACGCCCCGGCGTCGTTCTCGACGCTGTGGATGTCCAACTCCCACCCCTGGCAGTTGGTCGGCGACTGGTCGCCGGTGATGCCGAGGGTGAATGGATCGCACATGCTGTCGGTTGGGGTCGCGCCGACCGAGAGGTCACGGCGGTCGAGCGCGATCAGGCCGGTGTTGAAGCTCTGCATGTCGCGGCCGTGGTAGTAGCGGTCGCCGAAGCCGACGATGGTGTCGGCCTTGTAGTCGCCGTCCGGACTGGCAAGCTTGAAGTCGTAGGTGCCGCGCTCCTCGAAGGTGTCGGCGCGGAACCAAGCCGGGAAGCCGTAGCTGACGTACCGCTCGTTATCGAGGCCGTTGTAGAAGAACTGCAGCTTCGCGACCCCGTCGAGAGGCAACCCATCCTTCTCCAGGCCGACCACCAGGGCCGGCACCAGAGTGTTCGAGAAGTCCTGCGGGCTGATGTAGACGTCGCGGGGGCTGAGCTTGACCAGTGTGCCGGCGCCGGCGCTGTTCAAGGTGAACTGCGCCGGCAGCGTCGGCGGGAAGCCGTAATAGGCAGCGTAGAGCCCCCCACCGACGGCGGTGAAGTTGTTCGGATAGGGCGCGAACTCGTCGGGGGTCGCCTGGTCGGGGGTCAGGTAGCCGACGCCCGGGGTGGCCACCAGCGTGGTGTTGTGGCCGGTGATGTATTCCTGGTTGTTGATCAGGTTCTGGGTCAGCCGGTTCCAGCCGGCGGACTGCACCACGCCGGTGGAATGGTAGATGAAGGCGTCGGCGGTGGCGCTCCAGCCGCCGGTCAGGTCGACGTCGAACGACAGCTCGCCCAGTTGGTGAACCGGGTGTTCGCCGATGTAGAAGCTGTGGGAATCGTCGAACTCTGCGTAGCCATAGAAGCCGGCGTCCAGCGCGCCGATCTTGAACGGGGTTCCGAACTGGCCGTTGATGTTCTTCTTGTCGTAGGCGCCGTAAGTGGCGTCGACCTCGCCGGTGAGGCCGGTCAGGCCTTCGGTCTGAGCCGACTTGGGGATGAAATTGAGGAAGCCGCCGACCTTGCCAGGCCCGTAGATCGCCGAGGGCGGCCCGCGGACGATCTGGATCTGCGAGGCGTCGCCGATCGGCGTCTCGTAGGTGCCTCGGTTCTCGATCATCTTGAAGCCGAGAAAGTAGTTGTCCCCGAGCGTGCCGCGGATATCGAGCGAACCCGGCACGCCGTAGAAGCTGGCCGTGTAGGTGCTGGGCGAGACGGCGACGAAGTCGTTGATGGTGTCGATGCCGTAGCGCTGGATGGTGGTGGCGCTGACCAGGCTGGCCGCCCGGGGCGTCTCGATCAGCGGCTTGGTCAGACCCAGCACCGTGTCGTTGGGCTTTCGCTCCAACAGGCCTGCCTGGTCGGCGGTGACCACCACCTCGCCGGTCGTGCTCTCGGCCGGCGTGGTCGGATCGGCCGCCAGCGCGGCGCCCGCGGCCATCGTCAGGATCGAGACGCTGGCAAGTAGAATCAGCTGCTTGGACATCTAGTCCCCCGTTTCAGTGCGCCTTCGCGATCATCCGTTCCGACACGGAAAATCCCCTTTCTCGCGAAGCCACCGTCACGGTCCGCGAGCCTGCTCCCAGTGGTCAATGTGTCAACTGAAATTTCACGAAAAATGTGAGCAATGGAAAATTCCCGAACAGTTCGCCGCCATAGGCGCCCAGCGGCCGGTCACACCGCAGGGTGAATGATCCGCCGGATCGCTCGTTAGGCGAGCGGACGGCCGGGGACATGGAACTCGCCGTCGCCGCCGACATAGCGTTTCACGTTGTCGGAAAAGCCGCCGAGAATGTTCAGCATGGCGTCGTGCGCGGCCTCGGGGTCGTGACGGGCGATGCACTCGACCACCGACAGATGCCGCTCGATCTCCGCCAGCCGCTCGGCCTCGGTGTCCTCCAGCATGGAATAGACCCAGAAGCGGGCCGCCTTGTGCTGCAGGGGGATGACGATCTTGGCCAGGGTCAGGTTGCGGGTCGCCCGGGCGATGACGGCGTGGAACTGCTGGTCCATGCCGATCAGGGCGCGAGAGTCGCCGATCCGGGCCGCCTCGGCGCCGCCTTCGAAGGCGCCCTGCAGATCGGCGATGTCGGCGGCGGTGGCGTGGGTGGCGGCCAGGGCGGCGCAGTGCGGCTCGATCAGCCGGCGGGCCTCGAACGCCTGGCGCACATCGACCAGATCCAGGGGCGCGACGGTGGTGCCGGCCCGCGGGCGGCGAACCACCAGGCCTTCCAGCGCCAGTCGTCCAAGGGCGTCGCGGACCCCGGCCAGGCCGGCGTCGTAGCGGCGGACCAGCGCTTGCTCGTCCAGACGGCCGCCCGGCGGCAGTTCGCCCAGGATCACATCGAGCAGAATCTGCTCATACACCTTGGCTTTCTGCAGCTCCGGCGCCCAGCCACCCAGGCTGATCGGCGAGGGCGACGATGGGCGATGGCGCCCGGCCCGTCCCTGGATATGACCTTCGTCCGGCACGTGCGGCCTCCCTGCCCTGTCGCCCGGCCGCGTTGCTGAAATTTCAATCAGACACGGATAAGGTCGGGCATAAGCACAGGCTATCGCCGTCCCATAGGCGGCGCAAGGCCGACGCGGCGTCAGGCGCGGTAGCTGACCACCTCGTATTCGATGCCGTCGGGATCCAGGAAATAGAACCGGCGGCCGGGGTGGTAGTCGCCGTGATTGAAGGCGGTCAGGCCGGCGGCGGTGACCTTGGCCTCGGCGTCGTCCAAATCGTCGACCTCGACGCCGATGTGGTTGAGCGGCGCGCCCTTGTCGAAGCCGTCGGCGCGGCGGCCGGGCGGCGGGGTGTAGAGGGCGACGTAGTGATCGTCGGTGCCGACGTGGATGGTCCGCCCGCCGGCCAGCGCCGGCCCGCGCCAGCGTTCATGCCAGCCGAACAGCGCCTGCATCAGTTTCGCCGACCGGTCCGGGTCGGAAACGGTGACGTTCACATGCTCGATCCTGAGCGAAGCCATGGCCTTCGAAGTCCCTCTGCCAGAGCGCCGGATCGCGCCCGTTTGCTCCTCGTACAATCTCAAGCTAACTTGAGGTCAAGAGTTCTTTTGGAGATGAAAATGGCGCAAGCCGGCCTGCTGAGCATCGGCGACCTGGCCCGGCGGACAGGGATGTCGGTCTCGGCGATCCGCTTCTACGAGTCCCGTGGACTGGTCAGCGCCATCCGCACCGGCGGCAACCAGCGGCGCTTCCCACGCTCGGATATCCGCCGGCTGTCGTTCGCCCTGATCGCCCAGCAACTGGGGCTGACCTTGACCGAGATCGAGGCGGTGCTCGCCGGCCTGCCCCAGGGCCGCACGCCGACGCGCCAGGACTGGCAGGCGATCAGCGCCCAGCTGCGCGGCGCCCTCGACGCCCGCATCGCCATGCTGATCGACACCCGCGACAAGCTGGACGGCTGCATCGGCTGCGGCTGCCTCTCGCTGGACCGCTGCGCCCTCTACAATCCCGACGACCGCGCGGCGCGGGCAGGCCCCGGCCCGCGGTTCCTGCTCGGCGACCGGGCCTCGGACTTCGGCGCGACGCCCGCCGAGCCGCCGGACTAGCGCCGGATGAAGTCCACGAACGCGCGCAGCGGCGGCGGGACGTGGCGGCGGCCGGGGTAGTAGAGGAACGGGCCGGAGAACGCCTCCCACCAGGGCTCCAGCACCGGCACGAGCTGGCCGGCGTCGAGCGCGGGGCGCAGCCAACCCTCGAAGGTGTGCATGATCCCCAGCCCGGCGATGGCGGCGTCCACCGCCAGGTCGGCGCCGGCGCCCAGCCGCACCAGCAGCGGCCCGGTGGGATCGACCCTGACGACCTCGCCGTCCTTCTCGAACTCCCAGGTCGGGATGACGCCGCTGGCGAACTGTCCGCGCAGGCAGGCGTGGGCCAGCAGGTCGCGGGGATGCTCCGGCCGGCCGTGCTCAGCCAGATAGTCCGGCGAGGCGGCGGTGGCGAAACGCTGCACCCTGGGGCCGATCGGCACGGCGATCATGTCCTGCTCCAGTCGCTCGTCGTAGCGGACCCCGGCGTCGCAGCCGGTGGCCAGCACGTCGACATAGGCGTCGTCGATGATCACCTCCAGGCGGATATCCGGATAGGCCCTGAGAAAGCCCGGCACGATGTCGGGCAGGACCAACCGCGCAACAGTGGAGGGCACATTCAGCTTCAGGGTCCCGGCCGGCTGGTCGCGGGCGGCGGCCACCACCGCCATCGCCGCCTCGATCTCGCCCAGCGCTGGGCCGAGCCGCTCCAGCAGGCGGGCGCCGGCCTCGGTGGGGGCGATGCTGCGGGTGGTGCGGTTCAAGAGCCGCACGCCGGACTTCGCCTCGAGCCGACGCACGGCCTCGCTGAGGCTGGAGGCCGAGACGCCGCTCACCCGGGCGCCCTCGCGAAAGCCGCCGGCCCGGGCGACGGCGGCGAAGGCCGAGAGATCGTTCAGGTCCGCCGCCATTGTCCGCGCCTCCGAACAGCCCGTCCCGATTATAGCGGATTATCACGCAATGCCGGCGGGTGCATAGTGCGGCTCGACCAACGACGGAGCACGCGCATGACCGAACTCACCAACACCTATCCCCTCGGCGACCGCGCGGTGCGCCGCATGGGCTATGGGGCGATGCAGCTGGCCGGTCCGGGGGTGTTCGGGCCGCCGAAGGACCATGCCACGGCCCTGGCGGTGCTGCGCGCGGCGATCGAGGCGGGGGTCGATCACATCGACACCAGCGATTTCTAC
>Ga0302279_10003445_pt1 | contig 19706 bp, 19 predicted proteins | sample III_Bog_N3_3_FD_194541 | JGI IMG/M metagenome (GOLD analysis project Ga0302279, IMG submission 194541) | Peat permafrost microbial communities from Stordalen Mire near Abisko, Sweden - III_Bog_N3_3 | ecosystem: Environmental > Terrestrial > Soil > Wetlands > Peat | place: Sweden: Abisko...
GCGACCACCGAGACCGGGAGCACCACCGATCGCGTGAGGATGGCGATGACCCAGAGGAGCGCCGCGCCCACGAAGAGCGCGCCCGAGCGGCGGCGACCCGCCACCGAGGTGGTCCACAGCGCCGCCCCGAGCAGCGGGAGCAGCACCGTCTCGTTCATGAAGAAGCTGAACATGACCACGTGCGTGGGCAGGAACATCAGCACCGCCGCGAAGCGGAGCGCGCTCAGCCTGCGCCGCATCACCGTCCCGGCGAAGCGGTACCAGAAGAACGGGTAGGCGAGGCTGAGCGCCACGTTGACGAGGTGGATCGCCAGCTTGGCGTTGCGGGTGACCTGGATGACGAGGAAGAGGAAGAGCTGGTAGAAATACGGGTTCGAGCACCCCTGCGGGCCCGGGTCGAGGAAGTGCTTGGCGTTGTCCCAGTGCCGCCCGGCGTCCGAGTAGAGGAGGTCCATCGGCCCGCGCCAGATCAGGATCGTCCCGGTGCGAAAGACGATGCCCGCGACCAGCAGCCTCATCCAGAAGCGCTCCCGCCGCGGGCTCATCATCGGCGGCGTCAGCAAGCCCAGCCGGAACAAGAGCCACTCCAGCGCGGTCGCGGCGACGTAGGCTGGGACGACGGTGGCGAGCATGAAGCCGATGACGGGGACCCACATCGGCGAGAGCGCGACGACCCGCGCGACGAGGGGATCGAGCACGGAGTTCACGGAAGCGATCGACAAGTTCATGCGGGGGCCCAAGATTTGGCGCGGATACTAGCCGAGAGGTCCGGGCGCCGCCGCGAGAAGTCAGGCCGCCCCTTCAGGACGTCGGGCCATCGCCGCAGGAAGTCGGGCCGCTGACCGGAATTCTTCGATCCCCGGCTCGAGACCTCGGCCCGCGGCGCGAGAGCTCGGGAGCCCGACCGGAGCGGTCGGGACGCCGATCGGGGGACTCGGAACGCCGTCCCGAGACCGCCACGGCTTCCTGCTCCAGCACGCGACCGATCCGGCCAACGCGGCGACGTACTCGACGCTGATCCCGTGCACCACGGGCGCGTTCACGCTCGCCGGGCAGGTGCCGGCGGCGACGGTGTTCTTCCGCATCGCCGCGCTCGCTCCGTCGCTGCCGGCCCACGTCACCGACTGGAGCCCGTGGATCGCGGGCACCGTGCACTGAGCAAGAGAGGGGTCAGCGCGCGCGCATCCGGTTGTTCTTGGGCAGGTGCTCGACCTCGGCGAGGCCGAGCGCCTCCAGCACCGGGGGCACGTAGACGCCGAAGCGGCCGCGCAGCCCCTTCTTCAAACCGTACCAGCCGCCCGCCGGGTTCGCCGGCGAGCGGCCCCAGGCCTCGACCGTGCCCTCGGCGGCGGGCTTCTGCTCGTCGGCGCCGCCGAGGGGCATCCAGTCGCCGTGCTTCTTCAGCATGGCGTGGAGCTGGTCGATGGCGGCGAGGTGATAGCGCAGCTCGGTCTTGCCCACGCGCACGACCAGCGCCGGGGGATCGAGCGAGGCGTCGCGGTAAGCCTCGTAGTCCGAGGTGCCCGGCGGCGTCTTGAGCTGCCAGGGGCTCTCCTTGGTCCCGGCGCTGCCGGCGCCCGCGGCGCTGGCCTTGGCGGGGGGCTTCTTGACGGCGGTAGCCGCGACGGGGGCCTCTTTTTTCGCGGCGGTCTTCTTCGGGGCGGTCTTCTTCGGGGCGGTCTTGGTGGCGGCCATGCTCGGTTGCTCCCTTCGGCGGAGCCGCGACGGTAGCGGTCCACGAGGGGCCGCCGCAACCTCGTCGCGGGGGCGCGCACTCAGGCCGGGCAGATCGTCTCGGAGCCCGCAGCCAGCTGCTCGGGAGTCTTCGTCGAAGCTCTGCTACGGTCGGGGGGTGAAGATCCTCCGCGCCACGTCTCTCCTCGTCGTGGGCGCCATCGAGCCCGAGCTGCCCCTCTGGCGCGACCGCCTCGGCTATTCGGTCGTCGTCGAGGTGCCCCACGGCGATCGCCTCGGCTTCGCGCTCCTCGCAGGGGACGGGCAGCAGCTGATGCTGCAGACGTCGCAGAGCCTCGCCGAGGACGTGCCCGCGGTCGCCGCGCTCGGCGTGACGCACCTGCTCTACAACGACGTCGACAGCCTCGACGAGGTGCTCCGAGCGATGGAGGGCATCGAGATCCTGGTCGCGCCGCGGACCACGTTCTATGGCGCCCGGGAGGTGTTCTATCGCGCCGCCGCGGGTCACGTCGTTGCGTTTGCCGAGCACGCGGCCGCGTCGGTGTCGTAGCCACGCCTTCGCGGGACGGGCTCTCCCTGCTGCTGCCGGGACACGGCGCGCGGGTCGCCTTTCCCGGCTAAGCTGCCCATCGTGAGCGTGGCAGAGGACGGCGCGGCGAAGCTCGTCCGCCTCGACGTGGCGCTGGTCGTCGCGCGCACCGAAGCGGAGGGCCCCGGGACCCGCTTCGCCGTCTGGGTCCAGGGCTGCCCGATGCGCTGCCCCGGTTGCTGCAACCCCGAGATGCTCCCGTTCGGTGCGGGGCCCCTGGCAGAGGGCAGGGCCCGCGATCCCCGCGACCTCGCGGCCGAGGCGATCGCGGCCGGGGTCGAGGGCTTGAGCCTGCTCGGTGGGGAGCCCTTCGCTCAGGCAAAGGGCCTCGCGGTGCTGGCCGCCTGCGTGCGCGAGGCTGGCCTCTCGGTGATGGTCTTCTCGGGGTACACGCTCGCGGAGCTCCGCGCGGCGGACGATCCGGCGGTCGCGGAGCTGCTCGCGTGCACCGACCTCTTGGTGGACGGCCGCTACGACGCGTCGAGGCGCACGACGTCGCGGCGCTGGATCGGGTCCGACAACCAGGTCCTCCATTTCCTCACCGGACGCTACGCGGCGGACGACCCCTGCTTCTCCGGACCCAACCAGCTCGAGATCCGCATTCGCAAGGGTGTGGTGACGGTCAACGGCTTCCCCGTGAGGGGCGCTTCGAGGCTGTTTTGAGGCCGCAGGGGTCGACCGTGACGCTGGTGTTTCGGGCCCCGACCGATGAGGACCGAGCGGTCGCCGCGGAGGAGCAGGCGCTCCTGCCGCGCGGGCAGGGTTGACGCGCGTGGAGCTGCCGGGGCGCGTCCTGCTCCCCGTGGCTGCGCTTCGCGTACCCGCTCTTCCGCGCCAGGCTCCGCGCGACGCTGTGACCGAAGGGTCCCGGGGAACGGCGCCCGCGTGCTGTGGCGCACGCGCTCTACTGTGGCGCCGATGCGGTGCTCGGCCCCGTACCGGCGGAGCCTGCGTGCGGGCCGCTTGGGGCGCGCACCGCAGCCGGAGCGCCCTCGGGTTCGAGGACCTCCTCCATCTCGTCGAGTTCGATCTCGGTACCGGCGGCATCGCGCGAGGCCTCGTCGAGGCGGCGGGTCCCCTCGAGGAAGAGATACGGCGACGACCGGGTGATGGTCCGCTCGATGTCGAGGGGGAGGGGCGCAGTATGGAAGACACCTCTCTCGACGGCCATGATCGCGTAGAGCGCGTTCTCGCCAACGAGATCGCCGAAGACCGCGTGGACGATCTCTCCGCTGTCGAGGTAGACGGCGCCCGATGCCGTCGGGGCCGCGAAGAGGATGGCCGTGGTCTTGCGCGAGAGGCAGAGCATCTGGACGACGTCGACGCACGAGAGCTCGGACAGCGTCCCGGCGAAGCCGTCGCGCCGATCGAGCGCGTCGACGATCGCGCGGCGCATCACCTGAAAATCGAAGGGCTTCTGCATCAGGCGGACGCAGCCGAAGGCGTGCGCTCGGTCCCTGATGCTGTGGAGGTCGGAGCCCGTCATCAGGATGACCCTCGTGTCGGGGTGCTCGCGCGCGGCCCAGCAGAGCAGATCCATGCCGCTCTGCACGGGCATCCACATGTCGGTGACGATCACGTCGACGCGGGTCTCGCCGAGGATCTCCTGTGCCACCTCGACGCTCCTCGCGACGAGCACGTCGAAGCGCTCGTTGTCTCGAAAGAGAACGTGGTGGAGAAGGAGGGCGTTGTCCTCGTCGTCGTCCACCACCAGCACCTTGGGCCTTCGCCTGTTCATGATCACGGGCTCCTCGCCGGCGGGGGGAGCCCGCCCCTGGATCGGATCCCGGGGGGCGGGTAGCGCCGGCTGACGCGCTACGCGGTCTCAGCACGGTCCGTGCCACCCGGGGGACGACGGATTGGAGCCGCCGAGCTCCCGGGCCGGTCGAGCTGCGCCACGTCCTGCGTGGCTCCGGCTCGCCGGCCGCATGCCTCCGGCGCGAAGGTCGCGACCTGCTTGGCAAATGTCCACGCCTGGCAGGCGCCGAACCCGTGCGCCGCCCCCAGCGCCGCCAGCTCCTCGGCGCGGAAGAGCAGGTGGGGAATCTCCCCGACGAGCCGCACCAGGCCCACCACCGGCCCTCTCGCGCCCTCGTAGTTGTCGCTCATGCGAAACGGGGTGAACGGCTCGCGGAAGCGCGCGAGGGAGCGCCGGGGGACCGGCCGAGCTCAAAGCCCGAAGAGCTTGCGGACGCCGAGCTTCTTCGACGCCGCGCGCTGAGCGCGCCAGAGATTGACCCCGAGCTCACGAAGCCAGCCGTTCCGCTTCCGGCGATTGGAGCGATCGTGGTGGGCGAGATACGTGTCGGCGTAACCGGCCGTGGCCGCCGCACCGCGACGAGCGAGCTTCTCCAGGCCGCGCAGGCTCTTCGACTGCCGCTTCCGGTTCTTCTCCACCCGCACCACGATCACGCTCTCGACGGGCGAGCGGGTGTTCGACGCAGGCGACGCGATGACGGTGACCCGCTTGACGCCCTTTTCCAACCTGTTATCTGGCATGCGTGGCCACTCGCTGCGCTCTGGAACGGTATCATCCGCCGGCGCGGCGGCGCAAGGGCCGCTGGAGCATTCATGGCCGACAAAGCGTCCGAAACGCCCGCTGCAGAAGTCCCCTCGCCGATCATCATCGATCTCGGCAGGAAGCGGCGCAAGCACGTGAAGGCACTCCGCAAGGGCAAGCCCGGCAAGCTCCTCGATCGCGTCAACGAAGTGATCGCCAGGCTCCGTGCGGAGGGCACCATCGCGGACTCGGCGCAGCCCGTCGTGGTCGTGGTCTCGGAGCGCCCGCGGGGCCTGCTCGATATCGACTGAGGCTCGACTGAAGGGGGCGCGCGACGGGCGCTGGCAGGCGCCCTCGACAAGCGGGGCCGGCGCGCCTGAGCATCAGCTCTTCAGCCGGATGGCGAAGTTCTCCAGGGTGATGAACCCCTGGCCGGCGGCGGTGGTCACGCTCTTCCCGTCGGCGCTCACGGCTCCGTCGCTCATCTTCGCCCAGCCGGCGTAGGGGGCGTAGGTCTGCCCGGTGTCGACGGTCATGATCCAGAACTCGACCGCGGCGCCCGGTGCCCAGCCCAGGTCGTTGGGCATCGTGGTGGCGTGCGACAGGGCCACGGTGACGGTGGCGGCAGGGCAAATCGTCGTCTCGGTCGGCGCGACGCCGTAGACCAGCGCGAAGTCGGCGGGGCCTCCGTCGCCGACCGTGACCCCGTCGAGGACCGCGCTCATGTTGGCGAGGGGGACGTTGACGGCGCGGAGCTTCTGCTGATCGCCCGGCGCATAGACCAGCGCGTTGACGCCGACCGAAGCCCCGGCGGGGATCGACACGGTGACGTCGCCCGCGACGGCTGCGGTGCCGGCGGTGAGCGTCGCGCCCGGCGTGCCGGCGAGCTTCGCGGTCGCCAGCTTGCCGGTGCCGATCGTCGTGAAGTCCGTCGTCGCCGCGGTGAGCGGGATGGCGAACTCGGCGTAGTTGAGCGCGTCGCCGTACTTGAAGGCGGGCTTCTTCAGGGAGAGGTTCGTCGTCATCGACGCCGAGCCGTTGGCGCCGGTCACTCCGGGCGGGGAGCACTCGTTGATGCCGCAGATGAAGAGGGGCTGCCCGGCGGCCACCGGAGCGCCCGTCTCGTCGACGATCGTCGCCTTGGCCGCGGTGCCCACGAGCGTCTGCTCGCCGCCCCCGTAGGTCATGCCCGGCGGGCACGTGGTGATCGAGCCGCCCATGCCCGCGCCGGAGCTCGACCCCGTGCTCACCCCGGTCGTGCTCTTTCCGCCGGTGCTGGAGGACGTGCTCGACGTCCCGCCCGTCCCGCTCCCGCCCCCGCCGGACCCGCACGCGGCGAGCGCCAGCAGGCCGGTGATCATGCCCGGAACGAGGAAGCATGCAGAGAGGGACGGATGGCGAAACGGGAGGCGGCGCGTGGGCGAGTTCATGCCGTATCGTCGCCTCGCCGGGCGGCCCTGTCCAGCGGGCGAGGTCACCGCCGGCGTCGCAGCATCGAGCGCGGATCGAAGAGCCCCAGGGACGGCGCCGCGATCGCGAAGGCCACGCAGAAGGTCCCCAGCACCAGCAGCGAGCCGGTGAAGCTCTCCTCGAACGCGTCGGGGAGACCCAGCTTGAGCGCCAGCGCCGGGCCGATGGACAGCGCGCCGAGCGCCCCCGTGCGCAGCACCGGGACCTTCTCGAGGCCCAGGCCGCCGAGCTCCTGCCGCAGCTTCCACGCCAGGGCGAAGGTCTCCACCCAGGCCGCGATCACGGCGCCGAGCACCACCCCGACCACCTCCAGCCACTGCATCAGCACCAGCGAGCCGACGGTGCTGGCGACGACCCGGTAGAAGGCGTAGCGAGCCGGGGTGCGCGTGTCCCCGATGGCGTAGAGCGTGGTGGTGAGCACGCGGGCCGAGGCGTTGCCGAGCAGCGCGAACGCGTAGGCGAAGACCACCCGCTCGACGCGCGCGGTGGCGGCCTGGTCGAAGCTGCCGCTCTGGAGCAGCACCCGGATCACCTCGCCGCCGAGGAGCGCGAGCACCAGCGTGGTCGGCACCGTGAGCACCGTCACGCGGGCCAGCGAGGCGCCGAGCCGCGCGCGGATGCTTCCGTTGCGGCGCTCCCGGTCGTCGTCGGCGGTGTCGCTGGCCATCTCGGGGAGGGAGGCCGCCGCCTCGCCGGTGCCGAGGATGCTCATGGGCAGCAGGTAGATGAGCTGCGCGGCGTTCATCGTGGCCTGCGCGCCCAGCCCGAGGAAGCTCACCAGCGCGGTGTCGATGAACCCCGAGAGCTGGATGATGCCGCGCCCGAGCAGCACGCCGGGCAGCCGGGTGGCCGCCTCGCGCAGCTCGGGGTTGTCGCGATCGAGCAGGGGCCGCAGGCTCCCGAGCAGCGCCCACGCCGCCGGCAGGAGGACGAGGAGCTGCATCAGCGCCCCCGCCAGCGCGCTCCACACCAGCACCCGGAGGAGCGGCTCGCCGCGCTGGCCCAGCCCCTCGCCGAAGATCAGCAGCGCCGCGATCTGGGTGACGCTCCAGAGCACCGGGGCCGCGTAGGGGAGGAAGAAGCGCCGGTGCGCGTTGAGCACGCCGAGCCCCCAGGCCGAGAGCACCAGCAGCCCGGTCATCGGGAAGAGCACGCGCACCGCGCTCGCGGTGAGCGCGAAGCGCTGCCCCTCGAACCCCGGCGCGATCATCCAGGTGAGCAGCGGCGCGAGCGCCACGCCGACCACCGAGGCGACGGCCGCCGCGATGAGCAGGAAGCCCAGCGCCGTGAGCGCGAAGCGCGTCGCCTCCTTCTCGCGGCCCCCCGCCCGGGCGCGGGCGTACACCGGGATGAACGACGCCGAGAGCGTGCCCTCGCCGAGGAGGTTCTGGGTGATGTTGCCGATCCGGAACGCCGCGCCGAGCACGTCCGCGAACGCCGACAGCCCGAAGTAGTGCCCGATGATCCGCTGCCGGACCAGCCCGAAGACCCGCGAGAGCAGGATGCCCGCGGTGACCAGCGCCGCCGATCGGGCGGCGCTCCCGCTGCGCGCCGGAGGAGCGGGAGGGGGCGCGAGATCCTCGCCGGCGTGCCGCGCAATCAGCTCGCTCGCGTCGTCCTCGCCGGGGGGCTCGGGGTCTCCCCCTTGATGACCGGCCATCCTCGTCGCCTTGTACTCCAACTCCGTAGCCACGGCGCGGGTTTGAGCCGTCGTGGAGCGCGGACGACCGTTCCGGGGGATGAGGCCTCGACACGTCGCGGAGCGCCGGCCGGGCGGGCGCGACCTTCTTTTCCCGGGGCCCGACAAATGCTATGACGCAGCGACCCGTGATCTCTGCATTGCAAGGTTGAAATCGATGAGCATCAGGCCGCTTCGTCTCTGCGTCATCGACATGAACAACGCGCACGTCAATCAGGCGATGCGCTGCCTCCGGGGGCTCGCCGCGAGCTTCTTCGAGCATGTCGAACGGCACAACCCCGGCCTCCCGTGCGAGCTCGTCGAGGTCTCTCCCCGCGACACGGGGGACCCGGTCCCGCGCGACTGCGACCTCTACCTGTCGTCGGGCGGGCCCGGATCGCCCTTCGACGGGGACGGGCAGGCGTGGGCCGACGACTACGGCCGCTTCTCCGATCACGTCGTCGAGCACGCCGTCCGCGGCGGCGTGGACCAGCGCGCCCTCTTCGCCGTCTGTTACTCGTTCGAGATGGTCGTCCGCCATTTCAACCTGGCGCACATCGGCCCCCGCGCCGAGCGTAAATTCGGGGTGATGCCCATCTACACCACGTCGGAGGGCCAGCGGCACCCGCTGCTGGCGGCCTTCGGCGACCGCCTCTTCGCCTTCGAGCACCGCAACTGGGAGGCGATCGACCTCGACGAGGCGCGCCTCAAGCAGCTCGGCGGCAAGCTCCTCGCGCGGGAGAGCCGCGATGGCGTCTCCAAGGGCCGGGCCCTCCTCGCCCTCGAGGTCGCCCCCGGCATCGAGGCCGTCCAGTTCCACCCCGAGGCCGATCGCCCGGGAGTGATGAACTGGGTCGCCCGCCCGGAGCAGGCGGCCGCGTTCAAGGCTGTCTACGGTGAGCTTACTTACCAGGCCATGCTCCGCACCCTCGACGACCCCCGCCGTCTGGCGCGCACCTTCGCCCTCGTCATCCCTGGCTGGCTGGTGCGCAACTTCAACGCGCTCGCGGTCTCGCGCGGCTACGCCCCCATCGCCCCTCCCAGCGAAGACGTGGGCGGCGCGTTCCAGGCCGCCGACGTGCCCATCTCCACCGACGGACCGCTCGGCAAGCCGCTTCATGAGGGGGGCTCCGCCTCCAAACCCCTTCAAGATGGGGGCTCCGCCCCCAAACCCCCGGGGACCTCGCGGAGCGCGGCGCCTTCTGCCACGTAACGCAGCTCCCTCCGCGACGTAACGCACCACACGCCAGTGTGACTGCGGCAGTGCCGTGGGGCCCGACTGTCGCGGAACGCTCCTGTCGCGGAACGCTCTGAGCGTTCCGCAGGGTGAGCGCGTTCCGCAGGGTGAGTGCGGGCGGAAATATCTGGAAGAACGTCTGGGCCGGCGTTAAGGTGCCGCGCCATGAGCGATCTCCCTTTTGTCAGCATCGCAATGCCGTCGTACAACGAGGAACCCTACATCGAGGAGTGCCTCCGCTCTCTCCTCGGGCAGGACTATCCCGCCGACAGGATGGAGATCCTCGTCGCCGACGGCGGCAGCCAGGACAAGACGCGGGAGATCGTCAATCGGCTCGCCGCCGCCGACGCGCGCATCCGCCTCCTCGACAACTCCCAGCACCGCATCCAGGCGTACGGGATGAACCTGGCGATCAAGGAGTCTCACGGCGAGTTCATCCTCGTCACCGACGTCCACGCCGAGTACGCCGGAAACTACGTCTCCAAGCTGGTCGAGACCTTCCAGCGCACCGGCGCCGACTGCGCGGGCGGCGCCCAGCGCGCCAAGGCCGAGACCTGGTTCCAGAAGGCGCTCTGCGCCGTGCTCGAGAGCCCCCTCGGCGTGGGCGGCGCGGCCTACCGCTCGCCGGACAAGGAGGGCTTCGTCGACACCGTGTTCCCCGGCTCCTTCCGTCGCTCCATCCTGGAGAAGGTCGGCCTCTACGACGTCAAGGCCGTCACCAACGAGGACGCCGAGCTGCAGCAGCGCATCCTCGAGGCGGGCGGCAAGGTCTACCTGAGCAAGGAAGTCGTCGTTCACTATTACCCGCGCAAGAGCTTCCGCCTCCTCGCCAGACAGTACTTCAAGTACGGCGACGGCCGCGCCCGCACTCTGCTCATGCACGGGCGCTTCCCGGTGCTGCGGCCGCTGGTCCCCCTCGCCTTCGTGGTGGGCGGCGCCACGCTGCTCATCGTCCCGCCGCTCCAGCCGCTCGCCCCGCTCGCCTTCGGCACCTACGCCGCCCTCACCGGGCTCGAGGCGGTGCGGGTGGGCAGCAAGGTCGGCCTCTGGGCCATCCCGGTGGTGTGGGCCATCTTCCCCACCATGCACCTGGCCCACGGCATCGGCATGCTCCAGGGCCTCGTCAAGTACACGGTGACGCCCAAGCCCCCGCTCATCGAGACCCTCGAGCCCCGCGTCAGCAACGGTGCCGGGCACGAGACCGTCTACGCCTAGAATCGCGTCCGATCCCACCCGGTCATCCTGCGGGACGCCCGAGAGCGTCCCGCGACCGCCCTCCACCCGGTCCACGAAGGGAACGCCAATGATCCGCGCTGCAGTCATCGGTTACGGCTACTGGGGCCCGAACATCGTCCGCAACTTCAAGTCGTGCGGCGCCATCGACCTCGCCTGCGTCTGCGACATGAGCCCGACCCAGCTCGAGCTCGTCCAGAAGGCGTACCCCGGCCTGCCCACCACGGGCAACCTCACCGAGGTGCTCGAGGACAAGACCATCGACGCGGTCGCCATCATCACCCCCGTCGCCTCGCACTTCGAGCTCGGCATGGCCGCCCTCCGCGCCGGCAAGCACGTGTGGATCGAGAAGCCGATCACCGCCTCGTCGGAGCAGGCGCGGCGCCTCTGCGAGGAGGCCGAGCGCCAGAAGCGCATCCTCTTCGTCGACCACACCTTCATTTACACCGGCGCCGTGGGCAAGCTCCACGAGATCGCCGCCGCCGGCGAGATGGGCAAGCTGGTCTGTTACGACTCGGTCCGTTCCAATCTCGGCCTCTACCGCCCCGACGTGAACGTGCTCTGGGACCTCGCGGTGCACGACGTCTCGATCATGGACTACGCCCTTCGCCCCCGCGTCCTCGCGGTCTCGGCCACCGGCGTCGCCAACGTGCCCGGCCTGCCGGAGGCCTCGGCCTTCATGACCTGTTACCTGGAGGGCGACGCCCTCATGCACGTCCACGCCGACTGGTTCGCGCCGGTCAAGGGCCGGACCACCACCATCACCGGCGACCGCCGCATGATCGTCTACGACGACAACGAGCCTGTGGAGAAGATCCGCATCTGGGACCGCGGCGTCGAGGTGACCCCCGGCGTCAACGGCCGCGCCCCCACGCTCACCTACCGCAATGGCCCCGCCGTCGCCCCCGAGCTGCCCAAGGTCGAGGCCCTCAGCGCCGCGGCCCTCCACTTCGCCGCCAGCATCGAGTCCGGCCAGAAGCCCATCACCGACGGCGAGTTCGGCCTCCGGGTGGTCCAGGTGCTGGAGGCCGCCGAGCAATCCATGAAGGGCCGCGGACGGCCCGTCGAGCTGTAAAACAAAGCCGGTCATCCTGCGGGGCGCCCGAGCGCGCTTCAAGACGAAGTTTTCCCACAAACGGTGAGGATACGATGATTCCCTTTCTGGATCTCAAAGCACAGCACCGCGCTCTCCGGGCCGAGCTCCTCGAGGCCGCCGGACGCGTCATCGACAGTTGCCAGTTCGCCCTCGGGAGCGAGGTGGCCGCCTTCGAGGAGGAGTTCGCCGCCCTCTGCAACGTGAAGTACGCGGCCGGCGTCAACACCGGCACCAGCGCGCTCCACCTCGCCCTCCTGGCGGCGGGCATCGGCGCGGGCGACGAGGTCATCACCGTCTCGCACACCTTCATGGCGACGGTGTCGTCGATCCGCTACGCGGGCGCCAAGCCCGTCCTCGTGGACATCGACCCCTCCACCTACACGATGGATCCGGCCCTCATCGAGGCCGCCATCACCAAGAACACCAAGGCCATCATGCCGGTCCACCTGTACGGCCAGATGGCCGACATGGACCCCATCCTCGCCATCGCCAAGAAGCACAACCTGATCGTCATCGAGGATGCCTGTCAGGCCCACCTCGCCGAGTACAAGGGCCACCGCGCCGGCAGCCTCGGCCACATGGCCGCCTTCAGCTTCTACCCGGGCAAGAACCTGGGCGCCTGCGGCGAGGGCGGCGCCCTGGTCACCAGCGATCCCGAGTACATCAAGAAGGTGCGCATGCTCCGCGACTGGGGCCAGGAGAAGCGCTATCACCACACCCTCGAGGGCTACAACTACCGGATGGACAACATCCAGGGTGGCTTCCTCCGGGTCAAGGTCAAGCACCTCCCCGCCTGGACGGCGGCCCGCCAGGCGCACGCGGCGCTCTACCGCGAGCTCTGGGCCGGCTCCCCGGTGCGCTTCCCCGCCGAGGCGGCGTATGGCAAGCACGTCTATCACATCTACGCGGTGATGGCGTCGAACCGGGATCTCCTCCAGAAGGTCCTCGGCGACAAGGGCATCGCCACCGGCTTCCACTACCCGATCCCCGTGCACCTCCAGCCCTGCTTCGAGCACCTCGGCTACCCGCGCGGCGCCTTCCCCCACACGGAGAAGGCGGCGGCGGAGGAGATCAGCCTGCCGATGTTCGCGGAGCTGACGGACGATCAGATCAAGGAGATCGTCGCCGCCACCAAGGAAGCCTACCAGGGGTAGGGAGGGGGCCCTCGCCGCCACCCAGCAGGCCGCTGCGCGCCGAGATGGCGGCGTGGCGGCCGGCGATGGGGTCGTGCCGGCGGTCCGTGAGCAGGTCGCCGCGCTCCAGGTGGCGAAGCCGGCGGTCGATCGCGACGTTGCCGCCGGGGATGGGGACGTCGGCACCGTCGATGCCGCGCTGGTCGCAAGCCCTGTCGAGGTTGCCGCCGGCGAGGTGGCCCTGGCGCTGCCGGATGGGGCGGCGGCGGCGGTTCGTGAGGTCATGGACGCGGTTCATGAGGTCATGGACGCGGTCCATGAGGTCATGGACGCGGTCCAGGAGGCCATGGCTGCCGGTCATGAGGACATGGACGCGTCCCATGAAGACATGGCGCTCGGTCATGAGGCGATCTCTCGCGAGCTGAGCCATCCTGGGGCCGGTCCATGGCACACTCGACCGTCGCCAGGGCCCCATCGCAGCGCGTTGCGTCGCGGTCGGTTCGCGGAACGGCGCCCTCGCTTCGAAGGAGCGGCACGCTTCGTGGCGGAGGCGTGGCATCGCCGGGGTCCAGGGCCTCACGGGACACGCACCAGGGCGTCATCCGTGCCGCCCCATCGCCAAGTTGCCGCGACGGAGGACCGCATCGCCGGGTGACGACCAAGATCGCGCCCGCCGAGACGGGCTCATGTCGCGCGGTCATGACCTCCTGGAACGGCACGATGGCTTCCTGTCCGGCCGCCATGGCCTCCTGGATCGCGACCATGTCCTCATGGAACGCGTCCATGACCTCATGAACCGAACCGAGCCCGTGGACGCTGGCCAGATCTGGCACACCCGCGCCGGCCTCCTTCGAGGCGAGCTCGGGCATCGTAAGGAAGCTCGCCGGGCCTGGCGTTGGTCTTCGCGGTGGCGGTCGAGAGCACGGTCCCGTCGCGGGCGAGGCGGCGACGCCGCGTTATAGTGAAGGTCGATGCTGTTCCTCGCGAAAGCTCGCTCGCTCGCCGTCGGCTCCGGTCTCGCGCTCGCCCTCGCGGGCTGCCTGGAGCAGCCCATGGCGCCCGCCGTCGACTCGCCCCAGGCGTATCCGCCGGGCGCGGTTCCACCCCAGGGGTATGCGCCTCCGCAGCAGGGCGGCTACGCGCCTCCCCAGCAGGGCGGGTATGCGCCGCCGCAGCCCCCGGCACAGCAAGGGTACGCGCCCCCGCCGCAGCAAGCGCCGCAGCCCCCCGCACAGCAAGGCTACGCCCCCCCGGCTCCGTTCCCCGCCGTCCCGGCCGCGATCGACCCCATCAACACCGTCGATCTCCCCTACCTGCGCGCTACCGCCAAGGCCGTGCTGGACGAGCTCGTCGCCGCGTTGCCACCCCAGCACCAGCCCAAGGTCCAGGGCATTCCCTTCGTCACCGACGCCAACAACGGGGGCGAGATCAACGCCTACGCCGGCTGCGACGAGAAGCACCTGCCGTTCATGGCGGTCACCGATGGGCTGCTCCAGATGGAGTCGTACATCGCCCAGCTCCAGGCGACGGACGAGCTCTATGGCACCCACGAGCTGGATGCGTATCTGACCTACTACGCCCGCGAGCAGAAGCCCCGGCAGCCGGTGGTGGCGCCGCCGGAAGGCTCGATCGATCTCCGGCGGCACCTCGACCCGCGCAAGGTCGCGCGCCAGCACCAGCTCCTGGAGGAGCAGCTCGCCTTCGTGCTCGGGCACGAGCTCGGGCACCACTACCTGGGCCACACCGGCTGCGCCAATGGCCAGAGCGGGGACCGGGGGATGACGCTCGGCGATCTGGGTCGGATCTTCAATCACGTCGTCGAGGTGACCAACCAGCCCAACGAGGTCGACGCCGACCGGGTCGGCATCGACGATCTGCTCTCGGCGGGCGCTCGCCGGCCGGGCTATCACTGGACGGAGCGCGGCGCGCTGCTCACGCTCGACTTCTTCGCCCGCCTCGAGAAGCTCACGCCGGTGAGCTTCATCGCCTCCCATCCCAACCCCGCCTTCCGCCTCCCCTTCATCCAGGCCGAGGTCGCCCGCTTTCGTTCCAGCGGCACCTGGTGGACGCCGCTGCTGCCTGTGCTCCAGTAGGGGCACGGGTCGGGGGACGCCCGAGCGCGTTCCCGGGGAGGATTGCGCTTGACGGCCACGCCGCTCGCGCCTCCCATGCGCCCCAGAAAGGCAGCAAACGATGAGCGAAGAGCTTCTGATCGAAGAGATCCAGGTCGGCACCGGCGCGGAGGCCAAGGCGGGCAACAAGGTGAGCGTCCACTACGTGGGCACGCTGACCAACGGCACCAAGTTCGACAGCTCGCGGGATCGCGGCAAGCCCTTCGAGTTCGGGCTCGGGGCCGGCCAGGTCATCAAGGGCTGGGACCAGGGCGTCGCGGGGATGAAGGTCGGGGGCAAGCGCAAGCTCACCATCCCGCCCAGCCTGGGCTACGGCGCGCGCGGCGCGGGCGGGGTGATCCCGCCGAACGCCACGCTCATCTTCGAGGTCGAGCTCCTCAAGGTCTGAGGGATGTCGCGGAGCGCTCTCGGGCGCTCCGCAGGATGTCGCGGAGCGCTCTCGGGCGCGCCGCAGGATGACCGATCTCAGCCGACGACGACGCCCTTCCTCACCACCGACCCGCTGAGCACCTCACCGGTGCTCGTCCCCACCCACACCGTGGCGCCGCCCTTGCTGGTCAGGAGCAGCGCCTCGGGCTTGCCCCGGCCGCCGAGGGGCGCGACGTGCCTGGGGACGATGGCGCCGCCCTCGCCGGCGGCCGCGATGGCGTCGGCGTCGTAGAGGGCGATGCGCCCGTCGCTGAAGGTGGCGAGGAAGCTGGTCTCGATCACGCCGAGCGCGGTGGGCGCGTCCTCGAGCTCGACGAGCTTGGCCGCCAGGCGCGCCGGTCCGCCGGTGGCGAGGCAGACGGTGCGGGTGCCGGGCTTGAAGACGGCGATGAGGCGAGGCCCGCCGCGCACCTGATCGAGGGCCGCCGCCTCCCGGGGGAGGTTCACGCGCAAGCTCGCGCCGGGCTCCGGGGTGGCGCCGGGGTGGACGCGGAGCTGCCCGCCGTCGGCGCCGTCGGCGATGACGTAGGTCTCGGTCTCGCCCACGTCGACCGCGCGGAGGGTGCCGCGCAGCGAGAACTGCCGGGCCTCCACCTCGAGGCGGGAGAGGCGCAGCTCGGTGGCGCTGCCGTCCCAGCCGAGCGCCAGCGCGGTCTCGCCGCCGGGGCGCATCGCCAGCGATCGCACGTCGCGCGCGACCTGGTCCATCTTGGGGGTGTGGGTGATGTCGAGCAGGGCCCAGACCGAGTCGTCGGTGCCGCGCACCACCGCCACGTCGCGTGAGAGCAGGGCGACCGCGTCGGCCCCGTCGAGCGACACGTTGGTGACCTTGCCCGGCGCTCCGCTGGTGGAGAACGTGGCGATGCGCACGGGCGACGTGGACAGCATGGCCACCAACCCGGGGGTGGTCAGGAAGGCGCCGGCCCGCACCTCGGCGTCGACGCTGCTCAGCTTGCGGAGGGCGGAGATGGTCTTGAACGGCATCGCCGCCAGACTACGCGAAGAGCGCGCCACCGTCACCGTTGACGCTCGCCGCGCTCTCCCCCAAGAATCCGCCCCGCCCCGAGGCCCGTCCCGCGGTCTCGCCGGCCCGAGGTGTCCTGTGTCGTCTGCGTCGCTTGCGTCCGTCTCCCATCCCGCGCTGACCCAGCTCTCCGAAGAGGAGCGCCTCTTCCGCGACTCCGTCCTCGACTTCGCCCGCAAGCGCATCCAGCCCCGGGTGGCCGCCATGGACGAGGCCGCGGCCCTCGACCAGGACCTCATCCCCGGCCTCTTCGAGCTCGGCCTGATGGGCATCGAGATCCCCGAGGCCTACGGCGGATCGGCCGCCAGCTTCTTCAACGCCATCCTCGCCATCGAGGCGCTGGCCGTCGTCGATCCCAGCGTCAGCGTCCTCGTCGACGTGCAGAACACGCTGGTCGCCAACGCCCTCCTCCGCTGCGCCACCGACGCCCAGAAGGAGCGCTACCTGCCGCTCCTCGCCCGCGAGTGGGTCGGCTCCTACGCCCTCAGCGAGGCGGGCTCCGGCTCCGACGCCTTCGCCCTCGCCTGCACGGCCGAGCAGAAGGGCGACCACTGGGTGCTCAACGGCCGCAAGCTCTGGATCACCAACGCCGCGGAGGCCTCGCTCTACCTGGTCTTCGCCACCGTCGACAAGGCCAAGGGGTACAAGGGCATCACCGCCTTCCTGGTCGAGCGCAGCTTCCCCGGCTTCAGCGTCGGCAAGCGCGAGCACAAGCTGGGCATCCGCGCCTCCAGCACCTGCGAGCTGGTCCTCGAGGACTGCAAGGTCCCCCTCGGCAACGTGCTCGGGGAGGTGGGCAAGGGCTACAAGATCGCCATCGAGACCCTCAACGAGGGCCGCATCGGCATCGGCGCGCAGATGATCGGCCTGTCGCAGGGCGCCTTCGACTACGCGATGAACTACGTCAACGAGCGCAAGCAGTTCGGCCAGACCATCGGCAGCTTCCAGGGCATGCAGTTCCAGTATGCGCGGGTGGCCACCGAGATCGAGGCGGCGCGGCTGATGGTCTACAACGCCGCCCGCCTCAAGGACGCCGGGCAGAGCTTCGTCAAGGAGGCGGCCATGGCCAAGCTCTTCGCCTCCGAGGTGGCCGAGCGGACGGCCTCGCTCTGCATCGAGTTCCTCGGCGGCGTCGGCTTCACCCGCGACTATCCGCTGGAGAAGCTCTACCGCGACGCCAAGATCGGGAAGATCTACGAGGGCACCAGCAACATGCAGCTCGCCACCATCGCCAAGATCGTCCAGGCCGAGCACGGCGGTTGATGCGGTCGCGGGACGCTCTCGGGCGTCCCGCAGGGTGACCGCTCGCGGGACGCTCTCGGGCGTCCCGCAGTTTGACCGGTCGTCCGGGGCGGCGATGCTCAAGTCTCTGGGAATTTCTCCGGGCGTGTTCTATGGGTAGGGCCTCACCACCCAAGGAGATTCCCGATGAAAACCCTCAAGATTGCGTTCGCCGTTTGCTTTGGCTCGCTGATGCTCGTCACCGCCGGCTGTGGCAAGAGCAAGGCGCTCGTCAATGCCGAGGAGTACGAGAAGGACACCTGCGCCTGCAAGGATGTCGCTTGCGTCACCGAGGCCGGCAAGAAGTACGCGGAGCACGCCAAGGACGCCGCGAGCGCGAGCGGTGGCGAGGCCGAGGCGATCACCAAGGCGGTCACGGCGGCGTCCGCCTGCCAGACCAAGATCACCATGGCGAGCATCCCCAAGATGCCCGCGATGCCCGGCATGCCCGCGAAGTGAGCTTCCCGGTCGTCGCCCTCGGGTGACGATCACGGCACCTCTCGCCCCCAGTCTCGTCTGGGGGCGATGGTCACGTTCGCAGCGTCGCCCACCACCAGCCTCGCGTCGGCTTCGGTCAGGGTTCGCCCGGAGGCATCCCTCGGTCCGGCAAGGATGACGCGACGCGGGCTCACCGCGGCTGCCAGGTCGGGGAGATCGGCCGTCGCGGCGATGCCCGGCACCATGGCGGAGGGCGGGCACCTGGCGGCGGGGTCAGCGAGCACGCTCGCCAGCGAAGCGAGGCCGCCGTCCAGGTACACCACCTCGATGCGCGGCTCGAGCGCGGCGGCGAACAGCGCCGGGAGCGTGAGGCCCTCGCGCGCGGCCAGCGTCAGCCGGAGCCCGCCGGTGCGTGGGTGGTTCGCCAGCGCCTCCACCAGCGCGAGGATGTCGGCGACCTGCTGCGCCAGGAGGCTCTCTCCCAGGACCAGGGACGCCCAGGCATAGCTGTCCTCGTCGGCATGGCGCCGCGCATAGCCGGGCGCACCGGCTTCGAGCCGGGGAGCGAGAGCGCCGATTCCGCGCACGTCGGCGGCGCAGACGGCGTGTGGGCAGGAAGCCCAGGGACCCTCGTCCCACCACAGCGGGCGCCCCTCGGGGGCGAGCGCGATCACCAGCGAGGAGGTCGCCTCCGCGGGCTCGAACAGCCACGCTGGCACCCACACCGAGCGCGCCGAGCGCACCTCGATGGAGGTCACCGAGCCACCGCTCGCGGGCACGCGGCCCAGCTCGCACGCGGCCAGTCCCGGAGGGGGACGCGCCACGCCGAGGATCGACGCGGGCCCCCCGGCCGGTCGGGCGCGTCGCTTCCTCACCTGCTCGCGCGCCAGATCGCGCGGGGTGAGGCTCCCCACGGACCGCACGTTGCCTCCGGGGGTGACCCACGTCGCCTCCTCGGGCTCGGGCGCGAGGGCGGGCTCGCCCACGCTCGCCGTCTCGCCGAGAAGGAAGCGCCCGAGCCAGCGCTCGATCTCCCCCCGTCGCGCCGCCGTGAGGGCGTGCGGCTCGTCCGACTCCACCCAGCGAAGCTGATCCGCACGGGAGAGCAGCGCATAGATCCGCCCCAGCCTGGCAACCTCCTCGCGGCCGCTCTCCAGGTAAAGGGGCGAGTAGGTCGAGCCCGGATCCCCGGTGCTCACCAGCACCAGCAGGGGCTTCGGCGCGAGCGGATAGAGCGTATCCCAGCGATCGAAGCCGAGCGGCCCGGCGCCCACCAGGTTCTGCTCCGCGTCGTCGGTCGAGCCCGGGGGATCGAAGCCGCGGCAGGTCAGGTTCTCGGTGTTGGCGCACGAGATCGCGGCGACGGCGAGGCGAGGGTCCACCGCGGCGAGGAGCATGGTCAGCGTGCCTCCCCCGGAGTGGCCGACCCCGGCCAGGCGGCGCGGATCGACCTCGGGGTGCGCGGCGAGGACGTCGAGGCTGCGCATCGCATCGTCGAGGAGGAGCCCCGTCGCCGTGTCCCCGGCGAGGAGGAGCAGCTCGCCGGCGCGGGTGTGCTCGTCGTCCGGCGAGCCGAGGCGGCTCCGGTGCCCCTCGGGTCCCGGATAGAACACGCGCTCTCCCTGGCCCACCGGATCGAAGGTGAGCACCACGTACCCGAGCCGCGCCAGCGCCTGACAGGCGCTCTGGTAGGCGGGCGCGGCCTTGCCCTCGGGGAGGTGACCGAGCTGGAAGATCACCCCTGGGAAGGGCCCACGGCGCCCGGTGGGGA
>Ga0302279_10003446_pt1 | contig 19699 bp, 21 predicted proteins | sample III_Bog_N3_3_FD_194541 | JGI IMG/M metagenome (GOLD analysis project Ga0302279, IMG submission 194541) | Peat permafrost microbial communities from Stordalen Mire near Abisko, Sweden - III_Bog_N3_3 | ecosystem: Environmental > Terrestrial > Soil > Wetlands > Peat | place: Sweden: Abisko...
TTTTGCCTCTAAAATCTCTGGAATCAATATTTTGGCCCCGGGGTCACCCCCTAAACTTCTGATTCCAGAGATTTTAGAAAAACGGGGGGAGGGGGGGTACCCGGCGGGCGCCCTTGGCCCGCTGGGGTCTCGGAGGGGGGACCCCCGAGCACCCACCTGCTCGCCGTTCCCTGTTCCCTGTTCGCTGAACTTAAAGCTTGTACGCCTTGCGCACCAGGTTCACCGTCAGGTCCTGGATTAGTTCGAACGCCTCGGCCTCCTCCAGCCGGTGTTCCGCGACCAGCCGCGCGAGGAACGCGCAGTCCACGCGCCGAGCCACATCATGCCGCGCAGGAATCGACAGGAACGCACGCGTGTCGTCGTTGAAGCCGACCGTGTTGTAGAACCCGGCGGTCTCGGTCGCCGTCTCCCGGAACCGCATCATCCCCTCCGGCGAGTCCAGGAACCACCACGGCGGCCCCAGCCGCAGGCACGGATAATGCCCCGCCAGCGGCGCCAGCTCGCGTGTGAACGTCGTCTCGTCGAGCGTAAACAAAATCAGCGTGAAGCCCGGTTCGTTGCCATACTTGTTCAGCAGCGGCCGCAGCGCGCGCACATACTCCGTCGGCGAAGGCATATCAGCGCCCTTGTCGCGCCCGAACTTCTCATAGACCTTCAGATTGTGGTTGCGCACCGAACCGGGATGAAGCTGCATCGTCAGCCCGTCTTCCACGCTCATTCCGGCCATCTCGGTCAGCATCTGCGCCTGGAACAGCTCGACGTCGCCCGCGCGCGTCTTGCCCGTATAAATCCGCTCGTACAGCGCGCTCGCCTCGCTCCAAGGCAAGTCCGCGGTCAGCGCGGTCAGGTGTCCGTGATCGGTTGCAGTCGCTCCGTTGTCCTTGAAGAACGCGCGCCGTTTGCGCAGGGCATTCAGATAGCCCTTCCAGCTCGACACATCTTCGCCGCTCACCTCGCCGAGCAGCTTCAGGTTGTCCTGGAAGCCAAGATACTCAGCGTCCACCACCGAATCCGGACGGAACGTCGGCAGAACGCGCCCCTTCCATCCGCTGGCGCGAATCTTCTGGTGAAACTGGAGCGAGTCGGTCGCAGCATCTGTCGTGGAAAGCACCTCGATGCGGAAGCGGTCAAACAGCGCACGCGGCAGAAACTCCGGCGTTTGCAGCGCCTTGTCGATGATCTCGTAGTAGGAATCAGCATTGTCGCCGCTCAGCCGCTCCTTCAGCCCGAAGAGCTCCTGGAACGCATAGTCCAGCCAAAGCCGCGTTGGCGTTCCGCGAAACAGGTAGTAATGCCGCGCGAAGATGCGCCACGCCTCGTGCGGATCGGCCTTCTGCTTGCCGTCCACCTGCGGAATGCCGAGCGACTCCAGGCTCACGCCCTGCGAGTACAGCATCCGGAAGATGTAGTGATCGGGCTGCAGGAACAGCGCTGCTGGATTGGGAAACGGCTGGTTGTCGGCAAACCACTGCGGATCGGTGTGTCCGTGCGGGCTGAGGATGGGCAGATCGCGCACCGCATCGTACAAACGCACCGCAATCGCGCGCGTGCTGCTCTCGGCTGGAAACAGCCTGAACTTGTCCAACATATCCGTCTCCTCAGGCTTGGGAGTTGCCCCAGCGCATCACCGAAGCCTATCAAAATCAAGCCTCCGCTGTCTGACAGGTCTTCGTCCTTGGCGAACCTTCGCGTCCTTTGCGTCTGTCGCGTTTGTCTTGTCTACTAACCTTGTCAGGAGCCTAACGTTTGTCCAGCCTCACCGAAGCTGTCCCTCTCACCACGCCGCAGTTCCACGCTCGCGTCCTCGCGCTCGCGCCCAAAGTCGCCGTCTTCGACTGCGACGGAACGCTCTGGTCCGGCGATGCGGGCTCGACCTTCATGCGCTGGACGATGGGCGAGATGGACAAAGCCAGCCTGCTCGCGCCCGCGCAAACGGCCTGGCTCAAAGGCCGCTACGAAGGCTACCTTCGCGGTGATGTCTCCGAGCTCGCCATCTGCGGCGAGATGGTTCAGGTCTACAAGGGCGTCGCGGACTCTGCTCTGCGCGCCGCGGCGGCAGAGTTCTTCCGCAGCCACGTCGAGCCCAACATCTTCCCCGAGATGCTGGAACTCATCACCGCGCTGCAAGCCGCCGGAACCGAAATCTGGGCCGTCAGCTCCACCTGCGACTGGGTCATCGAGGAAGGCGTTCAGCGCTTCCACATCCCCGCGAACCGCGTCCTCGCCGCGCGAGTCGAGTGCGCGAACGGCCTCGCTACCGACCGCCTGCTCGATGTTCCCACCGACGAAGGCAAGGTCGCCAGCCTGCATCGGGTTGGAATCACCGCGCCCGATGCGGTCTTCGGCAACTCCGTGCATGACGCCGCAATGCTCGCTATCGCACGAAACGCAAGCGGAGCCAGCGGAGCATTTGCCGTCAATCCGTCGAGCGACCTGCTGCGCCGCGCCGCCGCGGAAGGCTGGTCGATCTACTACCCCGCGACCGTCGCTCCCAGCGCAGATTCGCCAAAGTAGCCATTCGGGTCTCACGCAGCGTCTACACTTGAGCAGGAAGTGACGTGAAGCAGCCGATACGCAAACTCAACAGCCGCCGTCCCGCAACCGCCATCCGGCCGCTGCGGCGCGTCGTTGCGGCGCTCATCCTCCGCGGCGAAGGCGCGAATCGCGAGGTCTTCATCTGCCAGCGCCGCGCCGATCAGGCCATGGCGCTCAAGTGGGAGTTCCCCGGCGGCAAGGTCGAGCCCGGCGAAGGCCCCGAAGAGGCTCTGGCCCGCGAACTCCGCGAGGAACTCGGCATTGCAGCCGTCATCGGCCCCCACGTCACGACCGTCCGGCACACCTACCGCAACGGCAGCGCCATCGAGATCGAGTTCTTCGCCGTCCACAGCTTTGAAGGCGAACTCGCCAACCTCATCTTCGAGCAGATGCTCTGGACAGCGATCCCGCGCCTGCCGGAGTTCGACTTCCTCGCAGCCGACCTCACGCTCATCCGCGACCTCGCCGACGGCAAGCTTCTGTAGAGGACGCTCTTGGTCTCCTCCGCGCCCTCTGCGCAACCTTTGCGCCCTCTGCGTTAAAGCTGTTGCTTTTGCCTTTCGGCCTAGCTTCCCGCCGGCGAAGCCATCTGATGAATCTGCTGCCACAGCATCACCACGGTCAGCCCCACGACGATCACCGTCGTCGCCCAGGCCACCACGTTGAACCAGCTCGTGTTGATATGCTTGCCCATCAGCGACTTGTTGTTGATCAGCTTCAGCATGAAGTACAGGACGAACGGCAGCAGCACGCCATTCAGCACCTGCGACAGGATGGTCATCGTGACCAGCGGGAAGTTCGGGATCAGCACCACCGCCGCTCCCGCCACGATCAGCAGCGTGTACAGCCAGTAGAAGAACGGCGCCTGCTTGAACTTCTTGTCCACGCCGCTCTCAAACCCCAGGCCCTCGCACACGCTGTAGGCAGTCGAAATCGGCAGAACCGACGCCGCAAAGAACGATGCATTGAACAGCCCCGCGGCGAACAGTATCGACGCAAACTCGCCGGCCAGCGGCTTCATCGCCTGCGCCGCGTCGGCAGGCACGTTGATGTTGCGAATCCCGTGCTTCCACAGCGTCGCCGCGCAGGCCACGATGATGAACCACGCCACGATGTCCGTAAAGAACGACCCCACGATCACGTCCAGCCGCGACATCGCATACTGCTTGATCGTGATGCCCTTTTCCACCACCGACGACTGCAGGTAGAACTGCATCCACGGCGCGATCGTCGTTCCGATCACGCCGACCACCATGTAGATGTAGTTGTTGTCATGCCAGATGGTGCGCTCCGGAAGCTTCACCGTCTCCAGCAGCGCCTCATGCCAGTCTGGCTGCGCCATCACACCCGCGACGATGTAACAGACGTAAAACGCGCTCGCCACAAGGAAGATCTTCTCTACGCTCTTGTAATCTCCGCGGACCACAAGCAGCCACACCGCCAGCGCGCACAGCGGCACGCTGATGTACTTGCTCACATGAAACAGCTCGACCGAACCGGCGATGCCGGAAAACTCGGCGATCACGTTGCCGAAGTTCACCACCACCAGCAGCACCATCATCACGAAGGTCATCCGCAGGCCGAACTCTTCGCGGATCAGGTCGCTCAGGCCCTTGCCGGTGACCACGCCCATCCGCGCGCACATCTCCTGCACGACGATCAGCGCCAGCGTAATCGGCAGCATCGTCCACAGCAGCTTGTAGCCGTACTGCGCGCCCGCCTGCGAGTAGGTAAGGATGCCGCCCGCATCATTGTCCACGTTGGCGGTGATAAATCCCGGGCCAAGCACCGCGAGAAACAGGAAGATGCTGGTCCGCCAGCGACGCCAGAAACTCACACCGCCACCGCCGTAAGGGAAGTCGCAGCGCGAAGCACGGATAGCGAGATGTTGTGAATCTGCATGACGTCTCCTCGGGCTCCCTCTAGACTAACCCGGCCTTGCGCCTTCTGTGTTGCTGCCCGGTCAACTCTTCATGGGATGCAAAATCCCTCGCAGCCGTTCTACCACCAGCGCCATCTGGACGTCGTTACTGTAGCCGCTGCGCACCGCGCGCTCCCGCCCCGCCGCAGCGATGCGCGCCCGCGCGGCCTCATCCGGCAGATACCGCCGTATCTTCGCCGCGCACTCCTCGAACCCGGCGAAGAAGACCGCTTCTTTGTCCTCTTCAAACCGCTCCGCGTGTCCCTCTGACCGCTCCGCCAGCAGAAATCCGCCGCAAGCCGCAATCTCAAAGCTCTTGTGCGCAAACTCATCGTGGTTGGAGTGCGTCAGAAAGCTCAGGTTGATCTTCGACCGCCAAACGGCCTCGCGATACGCCGCTCCGTAAAGCTCGCTCCCGGTATAGATCGCCGCAGCCGCCTCCGCATCCAGCCGCCCGCGCCACACCGCGCTGCCGGAGATCGCCACACTCATCCCGCACTCGCGCCACAGCCGCGTCAGAAACTCAGGCCGGTCGTCATAAGCCGTCCCGATAAACGACACATCGCGCGTTCGCTGCGCGTCGCTCCATCCCGCAGGCGGAGGGAAATGGATCGTCGGCTCATAGGCTGTCTGAATCTTGATGACGTCTCTCGCACCGCGCGCTTTGTAATCCGCAATGTTGCTGTCGCGCTGCACCACATGCAGATCGAAGTACGGAATGTCCTTCATATACAGTCGCCAGCCCGGATCGCGCCGCGGCCCAAACGCGTTGTCGATCATGTAACTCACCGTCGCGATACCCATCTCGCGCAACCGAACCAGCGTCTCCGGTCGAAGCCCCAGCAGCTTGTCCGCCCAGAACACCTCAGGCCGCTCGCGCTCGGCGGCGGCCAGCACATCGCGATTCAGCCGCCGCACCCAAGTTCCGGTCTGAGTCCGATGCACGATCTTCCGCAGCAACTCACTCTGCGGCTGATAGTCATAGCTGTTCAGCGGCGCCACCGTATGCCCCAGCCGCTCCAGCGCCCACATTCTGTACAGCGCGGAGTCGTTCGGCGAGAGCTGCGCCGTATACAGAATCTTCACCCTGCGCTCCTTAGGCCTCGAGCAACTGCCCAATCACCTGCTCCGCGTGGATCGCTCCAGCGATGTGCCCCTGCTCATCCACCACCGGCAGCGAGCGCAGGTTGTACTTATCGAACAGCTCGGCCACCTCCTTGTCGCTCGCGTGCAGCCCGCAGCTGCGCTTGTGCTCGTCGGCCAGCGAGGCCAGCTTCGTCTCCGGCGACGCCAGCAAGAGCTTCGGCAGCGTCACAATCCCCGCCAGCTTCTCGTGGTCGCCCAGCAGGTAGATCTCCGTAATCGTGTCCGGATCGCCCTCGAACTCGCGCAGCGCCCGCACAGCATCCGCCGCGGTCCCGTCCTTCAGAGCACTCACATAGTCCGTCGTCATCAGCCCGGCTGCGGTGTCCGCCGAGAACTCCAGCAGCTCCTCCACATCCTGCCGCTCCTCGGGCTCCATCTCCTCCAGAATCGCCTCGGACTCCTCCTCCGAAAGCTCACCCAGCACGTCCGCCGCTGCTCCCGGATCCATCTCCTCCAGAATGTCCGCGGCGCGCTCCGAGTCCAGCCCCTGCAGCAGCGCCTTCTGCAACTTCGGCTCAATCTCCTCCAGCGTCTCCGCCGCGGTCTCCTCCGGCAGGCTGGAGAACAGCGCCTCACGCTCTGCCGGCGCCAGGTCTTCCAGAATGTCGGCGATGTCGGAAGGATGCAGCTTAGCCAGCCGCTCCTGCCCAATCTTCAGCCGCACCCTCCGCGCCGGATCGCGATCGATCAGGTCCACCCACTCCCACGGAATCGCGCGCTCCTTGATGTGTCCGCAGATCGACTCCACCGCGCCCGCTGGGACACCCTTCAACAGCCGCCGCACCGCGCCGCGCGTCCCCACCTCCACGCGCTGAATCAGCAACCCCGCGGTCGCATCCGGCGCCGCGCCCGGCTCCCACGCCAGCATCACATCGTTCACGCGTACGACCTTGCGCCCGTCCACGTCAATGATCTGCTGGTCCAGCAGGTCGCGCTCCAGCAGCAAATAGTCGTTCAGCTTCTTGATCGGCTTCGGCGTAATCTTGGCTCGCAGCCCGGACTGCCCGGCCTTGGGCATGGAGATCTCTGCCACCGGCAGCAGTGTGTTTCGGGTCTTGCCGCCGGCGCGATGCTTCAGCACCAGCGCCACGACATGCGCCTCGTCATGCGCCGGATCGACGGCGAACTCATGCACGCGGCCCAGCGCCTTGCCCGCAGCATCCACCACACGCATGCCCATCAGCGCGGAGACACTCGTCGGGATGGTCTGCAGCTCGCTCATCACTCCCCCTAAACTACCCCATTCGATGCACCAGGCGCTGCCCCAGTGGTTGCCGTTGTTTGTTCTGCCGCTCTGCCTTCAACAAGAACGGCAGAGCCCGCGGGCCCCGCCGTCTTCTATTCCCTATTCCCTAACCACTAGACACTCACCGGCTCCAGCACTTGCGCGAACTTCTTCCCCTTGCGCTCGGCGAACGCCTTCTTGTGGAACGCATACGCCGCAATGAGCGGCAGCGCAATCGTCGCCTCGGCAAAGACCATCTGCTCATAGGTCAGGTCCACCTTGCCCCACGAGCTGGCCTCCTTCAGCGTCGAGCCGCTCAGCGCTCCATCACGTGCATCCGCGACCGTGATCTGGATCGCATACTTGTGCATCGACGCCTCCACGCCCAGGATGTCCGCCGCCACCACGATATCCTGCGCAAAGTTCTTCGGCACGCCGCCACCGACCATCAGCAGCCCGGTCGTCGGGTTGGCGATCTTCAACTGCGTCAGCTCGTAGAAGTCCTTGGCCGAATCAATCGAGACCACCGCCTTGCCGCGCCGCGCATGCTGGTGCGCCACCAGCCCAAACCCTGCCGAGCAGTCCGAGAACGCCGGGCAGAAGATCGGCACGTCCTTCTCATACGCCGCTAGAACGATGGAATCCGCGTTGCCCTTCTCCGGCGTGCGCCCGTTCTCCTTCAGATACTTGCCCATCTCCGCGATAAACTCGCGCGACGAATATGCGCGCGTCTCCAGCGAGTTCGTAATCTTCTCCGTTGTCTCATCGCATAGCCGCAGCTCTTCCTCGTCGATGAACGTGTCATAGATGCGGTCGATCATCAGTTCGCGCAGGTTGGCGTCGCCGCCGCCGTACTTGTACTCATCGCCCGCGATGTAGTGCCGGTAGCCCAGCGCCTCAAAGAAGTCCTGGTCGACGATGTTCGCGCCCGTCGAAACAATCGCATCCACCATGTTGTTCCGCACCAGGTCGACGATGACCTTCTGCAGTCCGGCAGAGATCAGCGACCCGGCGAGGCAAAGGATCACGCCGCACTCCGTATCGCGCAGCATCATCTCGTAGATGCTCGCCGCGCGCGACAGATCGCGCGAGCTGTAGGCCATATGTGCCATCGCGTCCACTAGCGCGACCACATTGTGCTGCTTGATGTCGATGTGCTGAATCGGGGTCTTGAGGAGCTCTTTTTTCGTTGTCATATCGACATCTAGTTTATCGCGCTTCCCCGCTCCAGATGCGGCGATTCTGTGAATTTCCAGCAATCATCAAGACTTAACGGAACGGAATCTCCACCTCAACATAGCTCCCCGGCATAGCCGCATTCACCGCCGCCACAATCTTCTCTGCATGCAACCGGGCGACATTCCAATTGGAATTCCCGAGAACGATTAACGCTATCCTTCGACCACTAAGATTCTGCTGATAGCGAATGTTCTTATCTGTCGTCAGCAGGACCTCAAACCCAGCACGTTCGGCGGCACTCAGTAAATCTCCGTTTTCGAGCCGCTCCCAACCGGCAGCAATTGCAGTGGTGACGCCGTGTCCTGCAAGGTATGGGATGAGCGGCTCCGGAGTTCCGTTATCAAACAGAATGCGCATCCGCCATCTCAGCCTTTTCTGCTCGTGCGCGCAATATCTCAGCCGTTGCTCGGTCTGCGGGCGCGTCGAGACTGCGGGCGGCAAAGTGAAGCACCGCTTCGACCTGCTCCCGGGTCACATCGAACCACTCGACAACCTCATCGATACTCGCGCCGCCAGCCAGATTTTCGAACACCACCGAGACCGGCATCCGAGTGTCCTTGAACGTCCACGCACCACTAACCCGACCCGGTATGCTTTCTACGGCGTCGCACTGGTTCCAATCCAGATCGGCCATGGCTCACGCTCCTGCCACAAGAATAATCCAAATTACCTCAGCAGATACGCCTTCTTCCGTATCGCAATCCACGCCAGCACGGCGAAGACAACCAGTTCCGCACCCTGGCACACGGCCACAATCGGCTCCTTACCCGTCGGCGCCAGCGCATGCAGCGCCGGAATCTTCTGAAACGATTGCACGATCAGCACCATCACGTTAAAGAACTCCGCCGCGATGCAGCTCACAATGTAGGTCTTCGTCCAGCGCTTGCTCAAAGCCAGCACCGCCAGCGCTAGGATCACCAGCGACACAATGCCGACGACGATCCCCGGCGTAATCCCGTGGTAAGGAAAGAAGAATCCCGTAACGCTCGTCGCGATGGTCATCACCAGGAAGAGCGCATTCGAGTAAGGCAGCTTCATCCCGCTCAGGAAGCCGAAGATGACGATCAGCCCCGCCCCGATTCCGACCAGGCTGATGACAACATGAAACAGAGTGAACGTCGACATACTCGCACCTCCGTCGTCGAGACCCCTCTTCTGCGTGGCTCCCGGCGTGTCGCCATGCTACAACACCGGGCAGCGATGCCTACCTCAAGAATCCCTCCAACGCCGCATGCAGCTTCGCCGGCTGGTCATACATAATGAAGTGCCGCGAGCCGTCAATACGCACCAGCGTTGCATTCGGCATCCCCTTGTACGAACCCTGATACAGCGCATCCACCTTCGCCGAGTCGGCGCCCTGGCTCGTCGGGTCATACGGATACAGCAGCAGCATCGGCGTCTTGATCGCCGCCACGTCAGCACGCAGGTCGGTCAGCAGGTCCTCATACATCGCCTCCGCAAAGACCGTGCGGTCGCCCGCCATATCACCCGCCTCAATCAACTTCTGCGCATCCGTGTTCAGCACCAGCGCCGGGACCACCGTCTGCTGCATCAGCGCAAACTGGTCCGCGGGAGTCGCAATCACCTGTTGCTTCAGCACCTCCGCCTGCGGCTTCATCGTGTCTACCGTCGCGGCCGGATTGAACAGCACCGCGTAATACGGCAGCGTGTCCACAATCACCATCCGGCTCAGGTCCGCCGGATACTTCTCCGCCAGCATCAGCGTCAGCAGCCCGCCCATCGAGTGCCCCACCACCACCGGATGCATCCCCGCCGCCGCGATATAAGCGTGCAGCTCCTCGACGATCCCCGGCAGCATCTTTCCATCCGCAACATTCGCTCCCACCGGCGCACCGGCAAAGCCGTCCACCTGCACGATGTGCAGCCGGTACTTCGGCGCCAGCAGCTTCGCCTCGCCGTCCCACACCGCGCGCGAGCTCCCGAGTCCCGGAATCAGCACCACATCCGGCTTGCCCGCGGTCCCGGCATCGACGACCGTAAACCGCGTCGGCCCCGTCGCTACGGAACCAGCCGCCGCTACCTTTGCCGTCTGCCCATGCGACGGCGCGCACAGCAACGCAATCCCCGCCAACACAAACACCACCGTCGCAATCCATTGCAGAATCTTCATCACAAACTCCTCTCCAGCCTCGGTTGTACTCATTGACCTTCCTATCCTCAATCCGCCGACGGCATCAGGCCAGTGCCCCTTGTCAGCCCTCGCACCTGACACTTGTCACTTGCCACTTGCCACTTCTCCCTTCTCCCTTGTCTCTTATCCCTCGCCATCCTCAAATATCTCCTCAATCCTCTTCCCAAACAGCCGCGCGATCTTGAACGCCAGCGGCAGCGACGGGTCATACCTTCCTGTCTCGATCGCATTCACGCTCTGCCGCGACACCTCCAGTCTCTCCGCCAGAAACGCCTGCGACCACTCTCTCTCCGCCCGCAACGCCTTCAGCCGGTTATTCATCGGCAGCCACCCTGTTCCGCAGTTGCTGAACCACCTGCGCCAGCGCGAAGACCATCCAGAACACGAGGAAGATGGTGAACCCCGGCAGTTCACCCTTGCCCGTATACCCGCGCAGAAAGTCAGAGACCGCGGAGAGCCCCAGCACCGCCGCCGTGCCCCACAGGATCGAGTTCACCATCTGCCGCCGCACAAACTCGTCAGTCTCCTCCTTCAGATACAGGCCCACCACCTGCAGCAGCCGCAGGATCGCCAGCGAAGGAACTACCGCGCACACGTACAGCAGCCACCCCTTCACATGCGCATGGCGCACCGCCCAGGTCGCTCCGAACACCAGTACGAGATACACGGTCATCGTCACCACTGTCCGCTGCCTGTACACCTTGATTGCTTTCGTATTCGGTTCACAGAGCATTACGCCCTCCCTTCCGGCAACGCCTCTTCCACGGGCGGCCGGTTCACGACCTTGTAGGTCAACTTCGCAGTGAGCATGGCCAGCAAGAATGCCGACAGGTCCACAAACACCGGCCAGCTTCCGTGCCAGCCAAACAGTTGCAGGAACCCGTGGAACGCCATCATCAACATCACCGCCGCCGTGCCCCATAGCAGGCATCGCACCACCAGCTCGCGATGGAACTCATCCACCTCCTCCTTCAAGTACCGCGCCAGCACCAGGATGAAAGCCGCCACCGTCAGCGTCGGCAACACGGCCAACCACAACAGGCCGCCGTCCGAAAGCTTCTCCCTCGACACCCACCACATCGCTCCGCCGAACACCAGTTCGTACACAACCAGCGCTACCAAAGCGCCCCGGATCATGCGCTTCTTGGCTGCATTCGCCTTCTTCCAAAAGTTCGCCATCCCAACTCCTCCTTACCGCAATCATTTGCCGTCCGCCATCTCTTGATGACAAGCAAACTTTACGACAAGCACCCTTGTCATGTCAAGCCCCCTTGTCATCATTTCTTTGCTTTCCTCCTCGCACCTTGGCGTCCTCCGCGACCTCCGCGTTTGCCTTTGTCTCCGGCTTGATACCCTGAATACGGTCCGAGGCCCACGATGAACGTCAACTTCGCCGAGCGCGCGCACAACCACAACTGGAAGCTCGACCCCATCGTGCGCTCGCTGCTCGACACCGACTTCTACAAGCTGCTCATGCTCCAGTTCATCTGGAAGAACTTCCCCGCCGTGCCCGTCACCAGCGAGGTCTACAACCGCACCGTGCGCGTCCGCCTCGCCGAGCGCATCTCCGTCGCCGCCCTCCGCGACCAGCTCGACCACGTCCGCACCCTGCGCCTGCGCCGGTCAGAGCTCGTCTGGCTCGCCGGCAACACCTTCTACGGCGTCCGCCAGATCTTCTCGCCCGAGTTCCTCGACTGGCTCGAACACGACTTCCGCCTCTCCGACTACGAGATTCACGAGGCCGACGGCCAGCTCATCATCCGCTTCTCCGGCCTCTGGACCGAGGTCACCCTGTGGGAGGTCTACTCGCTCGCCATCGTCAGCGAGATGAAGACCCGCTCCGCGCTCTCCACCCTCAACGAGCTCGAACTCGACGTCCTCTACGCGCGCGCCAAGACCCGCCTCTGGGACAAGATCGAACTCCTGCGCCCCATCCAGGGCCTGCGCCTCTCGGACTTCGGCACCCGCCGCCGCCACAGCTTCCTCTGGCAGGAGTACTGCGTCGAGGCCCTCGCCACAATCCTCGGCGACAACTTCATCGGCACCTCCAACACAGCGCTCGCCTACAAGCACAATCTGGAAGCCATCGGCACCAACGCCCACGAACTGCCCATGGCCATGGCCGCCATTGCCTCGCGCGGCCCCGTCTCTGCGAAATCCGATGAAGTCCTCCGCCAATCGCAGTATGAGGTCCTCCGCCTGTGGCAGCAGAGCTACGGCGGCGAGCTGCTCATCACCCTGCCGGACACCTTCGGCACCACGCAGTTCCTCCAGGGCGCGCCCGACTGGGTCGCCCGCTGGACCGGCGAGCGCGTAGACAGCAAAGACCCCTTCGTCGCCGGCGACGAGTACATCGCATGGCTGGTCTCGCGCAGTCAGGACCCCCGCACCAAGCGCCTCATCGCCTCGGACGGCCTCGACGCCTCCACCATCGCCGACCTGCACGCCTACTTCAACGGCCGCATCCGCTTCTCCGCCGGCTGGGGCACGTTGCTCACCAACGACTTCCGCGACTGCCACCCCCGCGGTGAAGACACCTTCGAGCCCATCTCGCTCGTCTGCAAACTCACCAGCGCCGACGGCATCCCCACCGTCAAGCTCTCCGACAACCCCAGCAAAGCCACCGGCCCCTCCGACGCCATCGAGCGCTACCGCCGGGTCTTCGGCAGCCCCGTGCTGGAAGAAGTGCCCGTTCTGGTCTGACCTTTTTCGCGTTAGGATATTGTTATGGCGACGATCCACATCTCGCAAGCCGAAGCCGAGCGCGACCTCTCCAGCCTGCTCGCACGCATCGACGAGAACACGACGTTTCTCATCGAGAATGGCTCGGAGCCCGTGGCCCTCATTCAAGCGGCACCGCCGAAGAAACTGTCGCTGCGGGAGCGCATCGCCCTGCTGCCAGATCGACCGGACGTTGTAATCGATGAGGACTGGCCAGCCGACCTGGACGAAGCGATCGCTCGTCACCGTGCGCCACTTGATCGCTCCCTTTGGGAAGAATAAATGGGAGTACTTCTCGATTCGACTTTTCTGATCGATGCCGAGCGCCGTGGGCTATCTGTTCCCCAAACGCTTTTAGAAGTTGACGCTCTTGTTCCTTCTCAGGATTGCGGCATCAGTGTGATCTCAGTCATGGAGATGGCACATGGGGAAGCGCGTGCGGTCAATACAACCCGCGCCTCTATTCGCGCGCTCTTTCTCACAGACCTTATGGCTGCCCTGCAGGTATATCCCGTAACTGCGGAGGTCGCTCGATGAGCAGGAAGGTTAGATGGATACCTGACGAAGCGCGGTGAGCCAATCGCCTTCCCCGACCTCATCATCGGCATGACCGCGCTTGAACTCGGTTACAGCGTCGTCACCAGGAATCTCCGTCACTTCCAGCGCAGCCCCGGCCTTACCGTCCTTCAACACGGCAAGCATTAGTACGTTAATAGCGGAAGCGCAGCGCATACCACGCATCTCGCCGACGCACTTATACTCACCCCATGCGCCACTTCTCCCGGCTCCTTCGCCTCGCCTCTGCCTCCGCACTGATCGCACTCCTCGCCACGCAGCCCGCCTGGGGCTGGGGCTCGGACGGCCATCGCATGATCAACCGTCTCGCCGCCGAGTACCTGCCGCCCGACGTCCCCGCCTTCCTGCGCAACGGCAACGCGCTCGACACCCTCGAGTACCTCGGCCCCGAGCCCGACCGCTGGCGCAACAAAGCCGAGCAGGAGCTCTCCGACACGCAGGCCGCCGACCACTTCATCGACCTCGAATACTCCGACCTCATCTCGCCGCTGCCGCGCAAGCGCTACGACTTCATCCGCGACCTCGCCGCCATCCAGCTGCTGCACCCCACGCTCCCGCTCACGCCGGAGAAGGTCGGCCTTCAGCCCTGGCAGGTCGAAGAGGTCTGGCAGCGACTCAAGGTCGACATGCGCGAGTACCGCAAGCTCGTCGCCGCCAACCAGGACACGCACCCGGTCCAGACCGCCATCCTCTTTGACGCCGGCTGGCTCGGCCACTACGTCGGCGACGGCTCCATGCCCCTGCACACCTCCATGCAGTACAACGGCTGGAACGGCCCCAACCCCAACCACTACACCACCGAGCACCACATCCACTCCCAGTTTGAGACCGCCTTCGTCTCCGCCAACATCAAACCCTCCGATGTCGCGCCGCTGGTCGCCGCCAGCAAGCCCCAGATCTACGCCGACGAGTGGGTCAGTTACCTCGACTACCTTCACCACACCCACACCTTCGTCGAGAAGGTCTATCAGCTCGACAAGGACAACGGCTTCATCGGCGCCGGTACTCCCGAAGCGAAAGCCTTCACCGAAGAACGCCTCGCCGCCGGCGCCATCGAACTCCGCAACCTCATCGACTCCGCCTGGGTCCACTCCGCCGACCCCGTCGAGGAATACCAGGGGAAGTAAGGCAGCTAACAGCCAACAGTTAACAGCCACCAGTTAGCGTCAGCCAGGGAAAGCCCTTTCGCTGTTCGCTGTTATCTGTTCGCTGTTAACTGTTCGCTGTTAACTTTCTTCTAGCCGCCCTCTCCAGCACCGGCCTCATCCCAAACGCGATCGCCGGCACCGCCACCGCGGCGAACGCCGCCCACACCACCAGCGCGTGCCACTCCCACACCCACAGCACTCTTGTAGTGGCCCACGGATGCAAGCGGGCCGCTGCCCACAACTCCTCGCGCCCCCACGGCAGCCGCGCCGTGCGGAACACCAACGACCCCAGCTTCACAAACACCGGAAACATCGCCAGCTCCACCGGATACATCACGTGGTTGCCCAGTTGCGACGCCGCCAGGTTCAGCCGGAACGCCGCCGCCAGCCCTAGCGCCAGCAGCGTCGTCGACCCCAGCAGCGGATTCACGCCCACCACCACGCCCACCGCCAGAGACCACGCCAGCCGCTCCGGCGTCGCGCCCATGCGCAACAACGCAAGCACCGGAATCACAATCCGTCGATGAATCCAACTGGCCACTCACCTCAGCATATCGCCACGAGGTGCCTGCATCTAATATCGTGAACATGGATCGACACAATCCGCTCCGACAATTAACCTTCCGCTCATAGAGCCCCTTCAGAAAATCACTCCGCTGCCCTGCTCCAAGGAACCCGCTCACCTTGTCTCTTCTCCGCAAGCTCTACCACGCAGCCGCCATCGCCCTGGCCTTCGCCTACTCGATGGCGGAGGTCGCCGTCCAGCGCCCGCGCACCCGCGCCGCGCGCGCCGCCTGGCTCAGCCGCCTCTGTAGCCGCCTGATGCGCAGCATGAACATGACCGTCTCCACCATTGGCCCCGTCCCCATGCACGGCGCGGTCATCAGCAATCACCTCAGCTACACGGATGTCCTTCTGCACTCCGCCTCGCGCCCGTGCGTCTTCGTCGCCAAGGCCGAGCTCCGCAAGACCCCCATTCTCGGCTGGTGCAGCATGATGTCGGGCACCGTCTACGTCTCCCGCGGCGCCGGCGGCAGCGCCGCACGCGCCGGTGAGGAGATGGCCGCGGGCTTCCGCGACGGCCTCCCCGTCGTCTTCTTTCCCGAAGGCACCACCGGCGTCGGCGACGAACCCACCCTGCCCTTCCGCAGCGGACTCCTGTCGCAGACCCTCGCCGCCGGAGCCCCCATCACCGCCGCCTTCGTGCGCTATCAACTCTCTGCCCGCGATCTCGCCCACGGCAAGACCGTGCGTCGCGACGTCGTCTGGGGTCCAGAGACCCTCCTCCAAAATATGTGGAAGCTCTTCGGCACCCGCAGCATGACCGGCACCATTGAATACGCCGCGCAGCCCATCGCCTTCTCTAACGCCGCCCTCACCGACCGCAAGCTCGCCGCCATCGAAGCCCGCGACGCCGTCGCAGCATTGGGCAAAGCATTAGGCAAGTAGTTCCCTCGCCGTTGCCTGTCTTCCTCCGCGCCCCTTTGCGTCCTCCGCGTTTGCCGTTGCCTTTCCTCTTATCTCGCAATCTCTATGCTCTAAGCTCTGAAAGACCCCCTTCCGTCGTATCACGACCCAAATCCTGTCAAGCCCCCTCGGGCGACAAAACCTGCCTAACTGCCTCATCCTAAAGAGTTAAGAAATATCCAAAGCATGTCCTATAATTAGAATCCGCTTCGTTATAATTAAGACATAGGGTGAAGCAAGAGAACCACCCATAGCTGCGACCGGCACAAGCCGCTTGCGGCTTTTGTCTTTGGCTCAAAGCTCAACCGCTCGCAGCTGATCAGGGACCCGCCTTAACTCAAGACTCACCAACTCGTAACTCTAAACTCAACAAGACACGTTCTTCGCTGTTCGCTCTTGACTGTTCGCTGTTAACTTGTTTCTTTTGAATATTTTGCCTCTAAAATCTCTGGAATCAATATTTTGACCCCGGGGTCACCCGCTAAACCTCTGATTCCAGAGATTTTAGAAAAAGGGGGGGAGGGGTACCCCCCTACCCGCGCACAAAAATCGAACCTTCTACTTAACGTGTAACGGCCTCGCTCACGAGCCACTTAGTAAGCTCCAGTCCTCCCGCGAAGTTATCCTCGTCGAGCGGCGCCTTTCGTCCGTCGGTGTACTCGTTGTAGATCCACGGATCGACGTTCGCATACACCAGCCCTTTGCCTGCGTGCGCGACCGCCATGAACACATCGCTTCCGCCGTTGCCGTCCGGCTCACTTAGGATCGCCTTCGCCGCAGCCGAGACCGTGATGGTACACGTCTCCTTCATCACCGCCTTGTGCGCGTGGCGGAAGATTCCGCCGGTCCCCGCGGGAATCGCGACCACGGTGTTCTCGTAGCTGTCATTCAGCTCGCGGTTGCGCGTCACCGGATTGAAGTGGATGCCGAACCTGTCGCTCAGCAGGTCGAGATGCGTCTGGTCCGCGTGCTCGGAGTCGTTCTCCATCAGCACCAGAACGCCGCCGGACTTCACCCACGCCTCGATCGCCGCCGCGCTCGCGTCGTCCATATAGTGCAGGTTTGGGTTCAGCGCAGGAATGTCCGGCGAGACGATGACGTAAATCTCCACACCCTTCAGGTCTTCGGCGCGCGGAGCGTGGTCGAGCGCCTCGGTATGCATTCCATACTGCCGGAACATGTGGCCCCACGCCGAGTAGCCGCTGTTGGCCTCGTCGTTCCACTTGTAGTGGAAGAGCTGCGAGTTGCCCGCGGGCGTCTTGCGCTGCTGCGAGTTGAACCACGCATCGACCAGCACGGTCTTGCCGCGCGCCTTGCGGAACAGCTCTCCCGCGCGGCGATGCTGCGTCACCTCGCTCAGCGCCAGCAGGTACGCTCCAACGCCCTTGGCATCGTTGTCGCGTACCGGCTCGCTCAGGTAGTAGTCGTAGCTGCCGTCGCGGAACGGCTTGCCGCCCAGACCGCCGACCGAGACCGTTCCCGTGAGCGTTCCATCGGGCCTGACGAAGTGCTTCTGGATTCCCTCCCAGCCGCGCATCACGCTGTCCTCGCGCGCCGGTGGAAGCACGCCCAGGCGAATCCCCTTGGCCAGCGCATAGACGAACATGCAGCTCGCCGAGGCTTCCAGATAGTTGCCCTTCTGTCCGCCCTTGTCCATCACCTGCCACCACAGCCCGCTCTCCGCGTCCTGGTAGCGGGCAACGGCCAGCAGCGTTCGCCGCGTCACCGCTTCCAGTTCCGCACGCTGCGGATCGGTCGGCGGCATGCGCTCCAGCACGTCCACCAGCGCCATCGCGTACCAGCCCATGCCGCGGCCCCACGCCTCAGCGCTCAGCCCGGTCTGCTTGTCGGCCCACGCCATCTGCCTGGACTCGTCCCAGCCGTGCCGCAGCAGACCGCTTTGCTTGTCGCGCATCTTGGTGTCCATCAGCAGCAACTGGTTCGCCACCTCATCCATCGCTGCCTGGTCGTCGAAGCTCTTACCGTACATCTCCAGAAACGGCCCAGCCATATAAGCTCCGTCAAGCCACATCTGGTTCGGATAGATGCCCTTGTGCCAGTAACCGCCATCCGCGTTCTTGGGCTGCTGCTGCATCTGGTCATAGAGGAACTTCGCCGCCTTGTAGTAGCGGTCCTGCTGCAGCACGCGATACACCGTCATCACGCTGCGCCCCATCTCGATGTCGTCCAGCGTGTGCGCCTCCGCGGGAAACGCCGATCCGTCGCCCATGTGAATCACGCCATCCTTGTCCACGGACTGGTCAACTGCCGCCTTTACGTAGCTGAAGAGCCGGCCATCGCCGGTCACGCGCCACTCTGCGGTCACGCCGTCCAGCAGCGTGCCCTCTTCATAACCCCACGCTCCGGGATGCTTCGCGGTGTCCACCTTGCCATCGGGCCACTGCCGCAGCACGCGCTCCAGCACCGGATCGCTATCCGCGCTCTCGGCGGCCGGAGCCGCAGCGCCCGTAGGAACCTGCTCCACCGCAGTCTTCGCCGGCTCCGGTTGTGCCGGCTGCACCTGCGCCGCAACCGTCGCTGCGCACAGGGCCAGCATCACGCTCAGGCTACACTTCGCTGCTATCTGCATGCGCATACCTCAACGCACACAGAATACGCGACGAAGCAGCTCCGTGACCGCTCTCTGAACCCTGGGCCCTGAACCCTGACCCCTGTCCCTACTGGCACTGCAACGCGGTCCACACCGGCGCAGCCGTTCCCGACGCCCCGCTGATCTGGTAGTCGATGAACTGTCCCGGCGCCACGACGACTGATCCTGTTGCGAGACAACTACTGTTCGATGCCACCGAAGAACACACCAGCGTCGACGACGTCATCAACCCCGGAGCGCCCGTTCGCAGCGTCACCGTAATCGTGCCCGACTGCAGCGAGTACACATTCAACTGCGTCGCCGTGCAGCCCAGCGGAACCCAGGCCAGAACTCCCGTCGTCGACGTCGTTCCGTTCTCGTTGGTGTAGACATTGGGCGAGTTCACCGCATAGTACGTGCCGCTGCTGCCAGTCACCGCATGAAACACCGCCGTAAAGATGCCACTCGCCGATCCACTTCCCGATCCTCCACTTCCTGACGCTCCGGTCGCGCCCGTTGGCCCCGTCGCTCCAGTAGCGCCCGCCGAGCCTGGGACTCCCTGAGGTCCCGCCGCGCCCGTCGGTCCCGCGCCACCGGCTGCGGCGAGCACCGACCACGACGTTGAACTCACATCCGGCTCCGCATTGTTGTTCGCCGCGATCGCAATGTACGTCGAGCCCGAATACGTCACCGCATCATTGATGGCATAGTGCGTCGCGGAACTCCACGCACTGCGGAAGTTGATCCCCGCCGCGCCGTTCGCACCCGTCGAACCCGTTGGCCCCGTCGCTCCAGTGGCGCCCGCGGACCCTGCAACTCCCTGTGGTCCAGTGGCGCCGACAGGCCCAGCCACTCCCTGCGCTCCCGCCGACCCCGCAACTCCCTGCGGCCCTGTCGCTCCTACTGCTCCCGCAACACCGGCTGTTCCGGTCAGGCCTTGCGCGCCCGCTGGCCCCTGTGGTCCCGTCGCGCCCTGTAC
>Ga0302279_10003448_pt1 | contig 19698 bp, 13 predicted proteins | sample III_Bog_N3_3_FD_194541 | JGI IMG/M metagenome (GOLD analysis project Ga0302279, IMG submission 194541) | Peat permafrost microbial communities from Stordalen Mire near Abisko, Sweden - III_Bog_N3_3 | ecosystem: Environmental > Terrestrial > Soil > Wetlands > Peat | place: Sweden: Abisko...
GCGCTGTTCAGTTCCAGCGCGGAATTCACCTTGAGGGATTTCTTCACCAGAAAACCCTGACCGTCGTAATAGGTCACGCCGGTAAAATTGGCGCCGAGCGAGGTGTCGCGCGACAGCGTCCAGGTGGTATTGCGCGACAGCAGGTCGATTTCACCGGATTGCAGCGCGGTGAAGCGGTCCTTGGCCGACAGCGGCACGAACTTGACCTTGGTCGGATCGTCGAAGATGGCGGCGGCTACCGCGCGGCAGATGTCGACGTCGAGCCCGGTCCAGTTGCCCTTGTCGTCAGGTGATGAAAAACCCGGCAGGCCCTGGCTGACGCCGCAGGAGACCATGCCCCTGTCCTTGACCGTCTTGAGCGTCTGCGCAGTAGCGGCCTGGGTCGAAAGACCGGCGGCGAGAGCTAAGGTGAACACCAGGGATACGCGTTTCATGGCAAAGCCTTTCAAGGGTCGATCGGGGAACTGGGGCTCGTCGTCGCGTCAATCGATGGGCTAAACCCGTGATCCCGCTTCTAAATGCCGGCCTGACGGGCAATCGGGCCCGCATTCGGTGAAGCGATGGATCGAAGGTCGCGGCAAGCCCCTCAACGTGCGGCGACGAAAATGTCTGGCGCGCATCACAGAACGACTGGCGATCCGGGTCAAGGGGTTGACGGCCGACTTCTGTGTCCTGTTAGTAACGAACCGGCCCGAACCCGCCGTCCGGCGGCGCTCGAAGGGCCGACGCGGTGGTCCGCAACGGACCTTTTGGTGGCGACGGACGCATGAATTTTTCAGGGGACGGCAAACCGTCGGACGGGCGCAGGGTCGAAACCACGCTGGTGACGGCAGGACGCGACACGGTCGCGCAAAAGGGCTTCGTCAATCCGCCGGTGGTGCACGGTTCGACCGTGCTCTATCCGACCGCGGACGATCTCCACGCCCATCGCGGCGAATACCAGTATGGCCGCCGGGGAACCCCGACCACCAAGGCGCTGCAGCAGGCGATGATGGCACTCGAAGGCCCACAATGTGCGGGCGTCGGCCTGACGCCCTCGGGTTTGGCAGCTATCTCCACCACCCTGCTGGCTGTGCTGAAAGCAGGCGATCATCTTCTGGTCTGCGACAATGCCTACCGCCCGACGCGGAATTTCTGCAATGGACTGCTCGCCCGATACGGCGTCGAAACCAGCTATTTCGATCCCCTCGCGGGCGCCGGCATCGCCGCGCTGTTCAAGCCCAACACCAAAGCGGTGCTGCTCGAGGCCCCGGGCTCGCAATCCTTCGAAATGCCCGACATTCCCGCGATCGCGTCCATCGCGCATGCGCGCGGCGCCCTGGTGATCGACGACAACACCTGGGCGACCCCGCTGTACCACCGCTCGCTGGAGCAGGGTGTCGACATCAGCATGCAGGCGGCGACCAAATATATCGGCGGCCATTCCGACATCATGTTCGGCACGATTTCCGCCAATGCCAGGGCCTGGCCACAGGTCGCCGAAGCGATCCAGTTACTCGGGGTCTGCGCCGGACCGGATGACGTATTTCTGGCCATCCGCGGCTTGCGTACGCTTTCGGTGCGGCTGGCGCATCATCATCGCTCGGGGCTCGAGATGGCGTACTGGCTGGCGGCGCGGCCCGAAGTCATCAGGGTGTTGCATCCCGCGCTTGAAACCGATCCGGGCCATGCGATCTGGAAACGGGACTTTACCGGAGCTTCCGGCCTGTTCAGCGTCGTTCTGAAACCCGCCCCGCAAAAGGCGGTCGACGCCCTGCTCGACGCCGTCGAATTGTTCGGCATGGGTTATTCCTGGGGCGGCTTCGAGAGCCTCGTCATTCCGTTCGACTGCGCAAGCTATCGTACCGCCACCCCTTGGGCGCCGGGCGGCCCGACATTGCGACTCCATATCGGGCTTGAGAATGTCTGGGATCTCAAGGCCGATCTCGAACGCGGCTTTGCGGCCTTCAACGCCGCGTAAGGCAAACGCCTCAGAGCGCTCTGCTCACCGCCGCTCTCGTTGCCGCAACGCTTCGGTCGTGCCGTCGCGATCGGCCGGAAAGATCACGCCGGAATTCTACGGATATGTCGTTTTGAACGATAACGCTCCGTTCACCATGACGACAAAACCCTGAATTCTGCCCCGCAAATTTTTCGAGTTGCAAGTTCGCTTATACGTTTACCGCCTAGTCATGCTGGACGAGAGGCTGGCGCCGCGCGCCCTCCGGGTATCGCGGCGCGAACGTAGATAGTAAAGCGTATGTATACCGCACGCATTGTCGTCCTGACCATCGCGCTCAGTGCCGGTGGCGTCGCCGCCTATCTTGCGAGCGGGTCCGACAACAAGCCGGCGCCGGCCGAGCCGGCGGCGCAGTTGCAAACCGTGGACGTGCTGGTCGCCCGATCCGAAATCGGCCTCGGCCAGACCGTCAAGCCCGAAGACACGCAGTGGCAGACCTGGCCGGCAGCCACCGCCAGCAACAATTTCATCCGCCGCAGCGATCGCCCCGAGGCCGCGACCGAGATGGCCGGATCGATCGCTCGATCGCCGTTCCTCGCCGGCGAGCCGATCCGGGAACAAAAACTGGTCAAGGCCAACGGGTCGGGCTTCATGGCGGCGATCCTGCCCACCGGGATGCGCGCGATCTCGACCGAGATCTCGCCGGAAACCGCCGCTGGCGGCTTCATCCTGCCCAACGACCGCGTCGACGTCATTCTTTCGAAACACGACAAGAGCACCAGCCCGGGCGCGGCCGACGTCATCAACTCGGAAATCATCCTGGCCAACATTCGCGTGCTCGCGATCGACCAGGCGCCGAAGGAAAAAGACGGCCAGAACACCGTGGTCGGAAGGACCGTGACGCTCGAGCTGAAGCCGGAACAGGCCGAGACGCTGGCACGCGCGCGCCAGACCGGAACGCTGGCGCTGGCGTTGCGCAGCATCGCCGACATCAACATCAGCGACAGCGGACCTGACGACCAGGCTCCGAAGAAAGGCGCAGGCGTCAGCGTGGTTCGCTACGGCATCGCCAGCACGACGACGACACAGAAGTGATCGAAAGGACGTCCGACATGAAATGCGGAGGAAATCAACCGGTGATGCGGACCTTGTCGATACGTGCCCTGTCATTTTCGGCGGTGATCGCGCTGATGCTCAATTCGGCGCTGACGCCGGTGGCGGCGGGTGATTCCACGGCGACGACGCCGGTTGTCGACAGCGTACCGCCGAGGGTGCATTTCCTCGCGCTTGGCATCGGAAAATCCGTGATCATCGATCTGCCGCAAGAGGTCAAGGATGTGCTGGTCGCCGATCCCAAGATTGCCAACGCCGTGGTCCGCTCGGCGCAGCGCGCCTACATCATCGGGGCCGCGGTCGGCCAGACCAACGTCGTGTTCTTCGATGCCGAGGGCAAGCAGGTGGCCGCCTATGACATCGCGGTCAAGCGCGACCTCAACGGCGTGCGCGCCGCAATGAAACAAATGCTGCCTAGTTCCGCAATCCAGGCCGAAGGCGTCGGCGACGGCATCATGCTGACCGGCTCGGTATCGAGTCCGATCGAGGCGCAGCAGGCCGGCGATCTCGCCGCACGCCTGGTGGGCGGCGCCGACAAGGTCGTCAACTCGATCGCCGTGCGCGGCCGCGACCAGGTGATGCTCAAGGTTACGGTCGCCGAAGTGCAGCGCGACATCATCAAACAGATGGGCATCGATCTGTCGGCCAGCATGAACTACGGCACCGCGGTGGTGAATTTCAACAACGCCAACCCGTTCACCGCAAACAATTCACCGCTCGTCTCCGGCAACAGCTTGACGACGACGGCCCTGAACAAGGCCGGCCTGCCGTCGGTCAGCGCTACCCTGCGCGCGATGGAAAGCGCCGGCGTGATCCGGACGCTGGCGGAACCAAATCTGACGGCGATCTCCGGCGAGTCCGCGACGTTTATCTCGGGTGGCGAGTTTCCAATTCCGACCGGCGTCACCTGCCAGACGACGACAGCCGGCGCCATCGGACAGTGCGTCCAGACGGTCAGTTTCAAGAAATTCGGCATCTCGCTCAACTTCACGCCGGTGGTGCTGGCCGAGGGACGGATCAGCCTGCGCGTGATGACCGAGGTGTCGGAAGTCTCGGCCGAAAACGCATTGACCGGCGGCGCCGGCGGAACGTCGATCCCCTCGGTCAAGACCCGTCGCGTGGAAAGCACGCTGGAAATTCCCTCCGGCGGCTCAATCGCGTTGGCGGGCCTGATTCAGGAGCAAACCAAGCAGGCGGTCAACGGAATGCCCGGCGTCGACCAGTTGCCGATTCTCGGACAGCTCTTCAGGAGCCAGGACTACGTCAACCACCAGACCGAACTGATGGTCATCGTGACGCCCTATGTGGTCCGCGCGGTGGCCCAGAAAGAGTTGTCGCGTCCCGATGACGGGTTTGCGTCCGCATCCGATTCCCAATCGACGCTGTTGGCCCAGATCAACCGGATCTACGGCATTTCCGGCCGTGCCGAACCGGTTGGAGCCTACCCGGCCAACTTCGGCTTCATCATCGACTGAGACGGAACTGCCCGACACAGCGGGACGAGGACAGAACCATGGCACACAGCGCACCGCTTGATCGTCATCGAACCCTGGGCCTGCTCGGCGCCCTCGCCGGCCTGTCGGTCGCGCTGGGCGCGTGCACCACCAGCGGCGATGTTGCGACCACCGCGAGCGTTCCCGGCGACTACCGCCTGCGTCATCCCATCGCGATCGAGGAAGCCGACCGCTCCGTGGTCGTTTTCGTCGGTCATGGCCGCGGCGGTCTGTCCGCGTCCGAGCGCACCGACGTCATGGGACTGGCAAGGACCTGGGTTCGCGAGGGAACCGGCGCGATCGTGGCCGATGTCCCGGTCGACACGCCGAACGCCCGCGCTGCCGCGGCGGCATTCCAGGAAGTCAGGGCGCTGCTTGCGGCAGGCGGCGTGCCTCCCCGCGGCATTACGCTGCGCCGTTATCATCCGGATGACCCGCGAGCGTTCGCGGCGATCACGCTGACGTATCCCAGGATCGCCGCCGTTACCGGCCCCTGCGGTCTGTGGCCGGACGACCTCGGCCCCTCGATCCTGAACAAGGATTACAACGAGAACAAGGACTATTACAATTTCGGTTGCGCCTATCAGCGCAACATGGCGGCGATGGTCGACAATCCGTCCGACCTCGTGCAGCCGCGCTCCGAAACCCCCGCCTACACGGCGCGCCGCAACGTCGCCTTCGAGAGGTATCGCAAGGGCGAGACGACCACGACCGCCTATCCCGAATCCGACAAGGCCAAACTCAGCGATACAGGCAAATGATCAGCAACGCCCACCACGACACCGACGAGCTGTCGGACAACCCGCTGCCGCACACCGGCGACTACATCGCGCCGGCGCCGCGTGTGTCGGTGCAGGCCTTCTGCGAGACCGCGCAAACCGCGACAGCGGTGCAATCGGCGGCCCAGGACCGCCGCCTCGGCAAGGCCCATGTCACGGTCAAGATGGGCGGCGTGGTCGCCGCGATCGAGGCCTACGGCACGGTTCCCACGCCCAACGTCATCATCCTGGAAACCGAAAGCCACAGCGATATCCTCGCCGGGCTCGATGAACTCGCCGGCGTCTGCGATCCCGGAACCCGGGTCGTCGTGATCGGTACCGCCAACGACACCGCCCCCTACCGCGAACTGGTGCGGCGCGGCGTCAGCGACTACGTCATCGGGCCGGTCAACCCGCTGGACGTCGTACGCTCGATCTGCAGCCTGTTCTCGGCGACGGAGGCGATCCCGGTCGGGCGCACCATCGCCGTCGTCGGCGCCAAAGGCGGCGTCGGCGCATCCACGGTCGCGCACAATGTGGCCTGGGTGATCGCCCGCGATCTGGCGCTGGATTCCGTCGTCATCGATCTCGACCTTGCCTTCGGCACCGCCAGTCTCGACTACAATCAGGATCCGCCCCAGGGCATCGCCAACGCAGTCTATTCTCCGGACCGGCTCGATACCGCCGTCATGGAGCGCCTGCTGGCGAAATGCACCGACCACCTCAGCCTGTTGGCGGCACCGGCGACGCTGGAGCGGGTCTACGACTTCGGCGCCGACGCGTTCGATTCGATCTTCGATACGCTGCGCATGACGACGCCCTGCATCGTGCTGGACGTTCCCCATCAATGGTCGGCATGGACCAAGCGCATCCTGGTCGGCGCGGACGATATTCTGATCGTCGCCGAGCCCGACCTCGCCAATCTGCGCAATACCAAGAACATGCTGAACCTGCTGAAGACGGCGCGCCCCAACGACCGGCCGCCGCTGTATTGTCTCAATCAGGTCCGCATGCCGCGGCGCCCGGAGATCGACGCGCGCGGCTTCACCAAGACCATCGAGATTCCGCCGATCGCGGCCATTCCCTTCGATTCAAGGCTGTTCGGCACGGCGGCCAACAACGGTCAGATGATCGCGGAAATCTCCGCCGGTCACCGCACCACGGCCACGTTCCTTCGGATCGCGCAGCAGCTCACCGGCCGCGGCGAGGCTAGGAAGCCCAAGCGCTCGTTCCTGGCGCCCATCCTGAAGAAATTGCGCGCAAGGTAGTCCTGCGGCCGCGCAGGGCTACACCGGGCACGGCCCTTGGCCGCGCCTCGCCGGCCGGACGTCAATCAGAACGGCCAGCGCTCGCCACCGGTATCTTGTCCACTTCGGCGTGCGCGTTTTCTTTCCGCGACAGCAACCGCTTCAGGGTGGCGACGTTCGCCGCCGCTTCCTCGGGCGGCCGATCGGCCTTCACGATCTTCTCCGCCTCGGCAAGATGGCCCTGCAGGCCCATCACGAACGCCAAATTCAGCCGCACGCGCGAGTCCGCATCAGCGCGGGCATACGCACGGCGCAAGATCTCCTCCGCTTTGGGAAGATCCTTCGAAAGCACGTAGGACAGGCCGAGATTGGATAGCACCGAGGGTTCTTCGGGTACGATTTTCAGGGCGCTCGAATAGTACTGCCGGGCTTCCTCGTACCGCCCGAGTTGGTCGAGCGCGGTGCCTTGGGCCGAGAGTATCCGCCAGTCCGGATCCTCCGGGGTATGGGCGCGGCCGAGAACGTCGAATGCCTGCTGGAAACTGCCATTGTCGAGCAGCGCGCGCCCGTAGCCGGCCAGCAGCGCCTTGTTGTCGGGACGGGTGATCGAGGCCTGTTCGAGCACCGCGACCGCCTGGGAGCGTTGGCCCGTGGCTCGCAGCGCCTTGCCATATTGCAACGCCGCCTCGGCGTCCTTGGGATCCGAACGATAGCGCTCCCGATCGGCATCCACCTCGCTGCGGACATTGGCGCTGCGGGCCGCTTCGGTTTTATCGCCCAACGACCCCGTGATATCGGAGGGTCCCGCGGTCTGACAGTTGGAAAGTCCCAACAGGAGGATCGCGAACGAGGCTCCGCAAGACAGATGTCTTGCGAAGCGGTTTTGGGGAAGCAACTGTCGGAACATGTACCCTGGCCTGTGGTCGGCGACGGGCCAAAGCTCACAGGTTAACCCTAAATTCCCGTTAACCAGGCTGCCGCCGCCCCCCGGTAACAGCCACCCCCGCCCCATCAACGCCCAGGCTGGCGTCGCCCCCACGGGGGCGAGGGAAACCCTTGGCCGTCCTGACTTTCTGCAGCGGCCGTTTGGGTCAATCGACGAATTGGGCGCCGAGCTCGCAGCCGATCCGCCATGCCAGCCGGCACTGGCGCGGCCGGCCTTCCGACAGGATAATCGTGAACTCGGGCGGAATATCGAGGTATTCGGCGATCACCTTCACCCCCCCGTCCGAGATGTCCGTGACCGTGCAGTCGCGCGGCAGCGAGCCGGTCCCGAATTGAATCCTCGCGAGTCGCCTGCACTGAAGGCGTTCGCTTCTGCGTCGATTCGTCAGCATGTCGGTCCTTCGCCTTGTTCGATAATGCTTCATCCGGCATTCCGACCAGTTTTAGCGAAGAATTCTTGGAATCTACCTAGCGAGACCTCTCGCAATCTAGGGATTCCCTTTCAACTATTTTTACCGCTTTCCGCCGCCCGCGTTGTCGGCGCCTTCCCCGGCGCGTCAGCGATCCAGCGTTCGCGATCCGCGCTCGCGATGCTTCAGGATCAGCATGATATTGCGGACATAGACGACAGTGGCCATCGACTGCCCGAGGATGATCACGGGCTCGCGCTTGACGACGCCGTAGACCAGCGTCATCAGCCCGCCGCCCATCGAGAAAAACCAGAACGCCATCGGCACCACGCTCTGTCCGGCGCGCTCGCTGGAAATCCACTGCACCAGAAACCGCGCCGTGAACAGCAGCTGCGCCACCAGGCCGAAGGCGAGCCAGAAATCGAATTTGGCGACGAAAACGTCGTAGAGATAATTGCCGAGGTCCTGTCCGTACTGGATCAACATTACTTCACCTCGGTCGCGACGGGGGTCGGCTTCTTGCGGCGGATCAGCCACCACACGCCGGCGAGATCCATGATTCCGATCCATAGCCGGTCGAAGAAACCGTAGTTCGACACGCCGGACCGGCGCGGGCGGTCGACGACGTCGACATAGGCGATCTCGTAGCCCTCGCGGCGCACCAGCGCCGGCAGGAAGCGGTGCAGGCCGTCGAAATAAGGCATCATCAGGAACACCTCGCGCCGGAACGCCTTCAGGCCGCAGCCGGTGTCGCGGGTGCCGTCGCGCAGGATGGCGTTGCGCACGCCGTTGGCGATGCGCGACTGCAATTTCTTGAAGCCGGTGTCCTTGCGTCCGACCCGCTGGCCGGCGGCAAGGCCGGTGCGCTCTCCGCCGTTCTCGATCGCCGCGATCAGGTCCGGCAGGAACGCCGGATCGTTCTGGCCGTCGCCGTCCAGCGTCGCCACGATGGCGCCGCGCGCGGCGCGCACGCCGCTGCGCACCGCCGCCGACTGGCCCGACGATGTGGCGTGCCGGATCTGGCGCAGATTGGCGCGGCTCTGCATTTCGGCCGCAAGCCGCTCGGCGGTCGCATCGGTCGAACCGTCATTGACGTAGATGATCTCGTGACGCCAGCGGCCATCGAGCGCGGCGGCGATCTCGGCGATCAGCGGACTGACATTGCCGGCCTCGTTGCGCACGGGAACGACGATGGAAACGGCCACCGCTTCTGTGTCGGGAGAAGGCAAATCAGCACTCACCGTTTGAATGAACCTGCCGCCGGTCACGCACTGGGTCCGGCGGCTGCAGCGCCCGCTTCTTATGGGGCGGAGGCCTTGCCGGCAACCCTTTTGAGACCCCCGGAAACGCGCCGAACCGGCACGATTTCACCGTCACGATGGATGGCGAAGCCGAGGCGGCGGGCGGCGAACCAGTAGCGCACCGCCATCGCCCCGACCACGCCGATCGTGGCCCCCGCGACCACGTCGCTGGGGTGATGGGCGAGCAGCACCAGGCGGCTGACGGCGATCAGCACCGCATAGACCATCATCGCACCCCGGGCGCGCGGCCAGACCGCGGCCACCGCTACGGCCAGCGCGAAGGCGGTAATGCAATGAGCCGAAGGAAAGCTGGCATGGGATTCGGTGCCGATGAAGGGCTCGAAGTTGAAGGGATCGGCTTTGCCTCCCACGAACGGCCGGCCGCGTCCGGCAGCCCATTTGATCAATTCGCCGGCCAAAAGCGGCGTCAGTACCGCGAAGAACACGAACTGCAGGCGCAAGCCGAGACCAAGCCATCGGGCCCGCGCGGTTCCACGCAGCGCGGCGGCGACCAGCGCCACGACGAGCAACATCCCGGCCAGCAGCAAAAGCATATAGCTGTCCTTGCCGAAATCGGTGAAGATGCGAACCAGCCAGAGGCCGGGGGTGCCGCGCGCCGGCATCATGCCGATCTCCCGCGCATCGAACCCGACCATCAGCGCGACGACGACGGCGCCGATGATCGCCACGGTCAGCAATGTCTGGCGCGCCCATCGGCGCGCCGCCTCGGCGCGCCTTGCATGCGAGGGCGCGCGGACCAGCTGCGCCAGCGACTGCCGAGTAAGCACGAAAAGGCTCGCAACATAGTTTGAGGGTTCGCCGACACCCGTTTGCGCGGACATCCTACTCCGTTCCTTCGGAACGGTAGATCGCGATCGAAATCGCGCGCCCCTGTGAGATATTGTAGCCATCGATGCGATCGGCAACGTTGTAGCGCAAGCCGATGGCTTCCGCGCGCTGGGCAAAACCGCGTTCGGAGCGCTGCTCGACCAGGGCGAACCGACAACTGCCCTGCCCCAGAAAATCCGCGGCGCCCGACCCGTCCGTCAGCAACGTCTCGGTGCCGGTCATGAATACCAGGCTCGGCTCGTGAAAGCCGGCCGCGGCGGCCTTCGGTCCGACGCAAACCACATTGCGCAGCGCGCGAGCGATTTCCGCGCTCGGAAACACCGGCGTCAGCGCCGGCACGACGACACCGTAGATCGCGACGGCCAGAAACATCGCCGCCGCTATCGCGTTCAACAGCGAGCGTTCGGCGCGGTTGTCATCGAACAGCCACCAGCCGAACAACCCGAAGATCAGCGCCGCCGCCACGAATGGCCAAGCCAGGAATACCGGCTGGCGCGTCAGCATTATCGCCCCGACGACCGCAATGACCGAGGCCAGCGCCGGAATGACGAACCACCAGGCGGCGCCGCGCCGCAGCCACGAACGCGACAGCACCCTTCGCTCCAGCGCGCCGACCGTCAGGATGGCGATCGCCGGATAGAGTGGCAGCACGTAATGCGGCAGCTTCGTCAGCACCAGCTCGAATATGATCCAGAACGGAACCAGCCAAGCCAGCAGAAACTGCGCGCCGGGCTCGCGCCGCGCCCGCCACACCGCGGGCGCCGCCATCCCGGCCAGCGGCGCACCCGGCCAGAACGTCACCCAGAACAGCAGCAGGTAAGTTCCGGGCGGCGCGCCGTGGGACTCCTGCGCGGCGAGCTTGCTCAGCATGTCACCGCCGATCGAATCCACGAAAAACGCATCGCCCGCGCGCCAGACGATCGCGACGAACCAGGGCAGTACCAGGACCAGCATCCACATCAGGCCCCATACCGGACGCAGCCGCCAAAGCCATGCCGCCGAGCGGTCGAGGATCGCCAGCGTGACGATCGTCAGCGCGACGAACATCAGGATCAGCGGTCCCTTGAGCAGGATGCCGCCGGCCAGCGCGGTCCAGAAGATCAGCGGCCATGACCAAGGCGGATGCTCGGGGTCCTCGCCGCGCTGCCAGGACAGATAGACCCGCGCCAGCGCGCCCATCGCGGCCACCACCGTGAGCAGCAGCATCGCGTCGGTTTTGGCGAGCCGGGCCTCCGCGCCCAGCAGCACCGAACTGCACATGATGAGGCCCGCCAGCACCGCGCCGCGCCGGGTCACGAACGCCAGCGCGGTCCAGTAGGTCAGGAGCACCGCGCCGATGGCGCCGATCAGCGAGGGAACGCGGTACAGCCAGATCCGCACCTGCGCCCGCGGCAGGCCGAGCGCCGAGGCGGTCTCGACCGCGGCGGACTGCATCCAATAGATGCCGACCGGCTTCTTGTAGCGCACCTCGTCCTGGAAGCGGATATCGACGAAATCGGAGGTTTCGACCATTTGCTTGGTCGCCTGGGCGAACCGCGCCTCATCGCGATCGATCGGCGGAATGTTGAAGAATCCCGGCAGAAACAGCGCAAAACCGCAGAGAACCAGGAATACGACGGCGCGGACATGGCTGCCGGCGACGAAATCGATCACGCCGACAAACCGGCTGCCCGGATTCACCCGGTTCTTGGGCTCGCGCGGCTCTCCAAATCGGGGGCGGGCATAGGTCTCGACCATCGGTTCCGCATACGCCGAAACCGCTATTACGACAACCGCTTAGCGACCCTCTATTGAATTCTAATGACAACTGTGTCCGCCGCGCCCGTAGCGTCGATCACGGTCAGTCGGGCAAAGCCCGGACCGGGCGGATCGACCAGGCGCTGGCGCCGGCCGTCGATTTCGCCGACTGACACCCCGTTCACCATCATAGTCAGGGGAAGCACGCCGCCGGCGACCTTGACCGGCATCGCCTGAGACTGCGCGCCGTCAGCTCCAGTGGCGTCGATCCGCGAGCCGTTCAGGGGAAACTGGATGTGCAGCGCCTGCTCGCCCCCGCTTCGCACCAGTTCCCCTACGGGGCGGAACCGGCGCAGCGGCAGCGGCAGCCGGGCATTGCTCGCCACCAGCACCCCCTTTGGCGGCTTTGGCAGCGGAACCGGCAACTTCCCGGTCCGGGCGAACGCATCGAACAGGATCGGGGCCGCAGCGGTGCGGCCGACCAGCCCGGGAACCGGCGCGCCGTCGGGACGCCCGACCCAGACCCCGATGGTCATGCGGCCGTCGAAACCGACCGACCAGGCGTCGCGATAGCCGTAACTGGTGCCGGTCTTGAACGCGATCCGGTTGTGCGGGGCGTTTTCCGGCGGCGGCGTGCCCAGCAACACGTTGCCAACCTGCCAGGCCGCGACCGGGTCCATTAGCCGCAGGGGATCGCGCGTCTCGTCGGTGGCGCTGACGATCTCGCGCAATGGCCCGACATTGCCGAGCCGGGCCAACCCGGAATAGGCCTGCACCAGATCCTGCAGCGTGACGCCAACGCCGCCGAGCCCCATCGCCAGCCCCGGCGCTTCATCTTTCGGCAGCACCAGATTGACGCCCGCCTGTTTCAGCCGCGACGACAGCCGGCTGGCGCCGACGCGATCGAGCAAGGCAATCGCCGGCACGTTCAGGGAGAGTTGCAGGGCTTTGCGCACCGGCACCGTGCCCTGGAAGGTCATGTCGAAATTTTCCGGCGCGTAGGAGCAGAAGCGAATGGGGCGGTCGTCGATCAGGCTTTCCGGATGGACAAACCCGTCTTCGAAGGCGAGCCCATAGATGAACGGCTTCAGGGTCGATCCCGGCGAGCGCACCGCGCGGGTCATGTCGACCTGCCCGGCCCGCTTGTCGTCGAAATAATCCGGCGAGCCGACCCGGGCCAGCACGTCGCCGCTGGCATTGTCCACCGCGAGAATACCGACGGAAATATTCGGTCCCAGCGCCGTCGCGCGATCGCGCGCCAGGGCTTCCAGGACCTTCTGCAGGTCCGCCTCCAGCGTCAACCTGATGACCGGCGTATCCTTGACCAACGTCGTGGCCTGGTCGGCGGAATGCGGGGCGAGGATCGGCATCGGCTTGCGCAGCCGCGGCACCGGAACGGCTCTGGCCTGGGCGGCGTCTTCTTCCGATATCCGGTGCTCTGCGACCATGCGGTCGAGGACGCGATCGCGCGCGGCGCGCGCTGCACCGGGATGGCGATCGAGCCTGCGGGTTTCCGGCGATTGCGGCAACGCCACCAAGAGTGCTGCTTCGGCCAGCGACAATCGTTTCGGCTCCTTGCCGAAATAGGCGATCGAGGCGGCGCGGATGCCCTCGAGATTGCCGCCATAGGGCGCCATCGTCAGGTACAGATCGAGGATCTGGTCTTTGGTCAGTTGCCGCTCGATCTCGAGCGCGCGCACCATCTGGCGCAGTTTGGCGTGGACCGATCGCGCGCGCCGCGGCTCGAGCAATCGGGCCAGCTGCATGGTGATGGTCGAGCCGCCGGAGACGATGTGGCCCCGGCTTGCGAGTTGAAGCGCGGCGCGGCCCAGGGCCAGGGGATCAACGCCGGAATGGCTGCGGAAGCGTCGGTCTTCATAGGCCAGCAACAGCTTGAGATAGCCGGGATCGACACCCGTTTTGGCGTCGACCGGCAGCCGCCAGCGGCCGTCAGCCATGGCATAGGCGCGCAACAGCTTGCCGTTGCGGTCGACCACCGTGGTGGAGACCTCCTTCGCCTGCGCCAGCGGCAACGGTCCGAGCGAGATGGTCCATGTGGCTAATGCAGCCAGCAGCAACAGGCCCGCCGCGGCAGACGCCGCCGCCAGTTTGATCCCTAGGCGGCGGCGCGATGCCGGCGCTATGGCAATGGCTGCGCTCATTTCGCCCGCGTCACCTCGATGGTTCCGGTACCGGTGCGGCCGTAGCGCGAGGGGTTGTACATGTCCTCGACATAGGCCTGCGGCAACACGTATTTGCCGGGCGACACCGCGCGCACCACATAGGCCACCGTGAACACCGACTTGTCATTGGCGGCGCGGTCGATGGCGGCGGTGAAGCGGTCGTCGCGGAACTCGGTGTTTTCCGGCTCCTCGCCGTCCTCGATCCAGTCCAGCGTGCCGGTGTCACCGGACGACACCAGATGCGGATTGTCGATCTCGAGCCCAGCCGGCAGATAGTCCGACACCATGATGTGCCCGAATTCCGGCTTGGGCTCGGTGATCTTCAGCACCACCGCGAAGCGATCGTTCTGCTTCGCTTTGGACACGTCGGCCGGCTTGCCGTCGAGCGTGAAATAATTGCGCTCGATCTTGAAGCCGTTCGACGCCGCGGGCTCCGGCGTGATCGGCGCGCCGCTGACCGAAACCACCGCCTGCACCGACGCATCGCCGGTATTGGTGATCTTGACCGGCTTGCCCGCCATCGCGTCGGCCTTGTAGCTGCGATAGAGCGCGGTCTTGACGGCTGAGCCGTTGAGATCGAGCGACATCGTCTCCTTGGCCAGCGCCCGCGACGCCAGCACCAGCCAGGCATTCTCCTGGGTCGAGGTATAGGGCGTCAGCCCGCGCGCCACTTCGACGCGGGCGACCGCCTGGGTCAGCGTCGCCTTCGGCGCATTGCCCTCGCTCGCCAGCGACACCAGGGCCGCGGCATCCCGCAGCGCGCTGCCGTAATCGACCCGGCCAAATTCCAGCACCGGTTTTGGCGCGAGGCTTTCGAGGGCGGCGACATAGACCCGCTCTGCCCTCGTCCGGTCGCCGACCATCGCCAGCGCCGCCGCCAGCTGCGACTTGGCGATCGACGTCGCCAGATTGTTCAGCTTGGTGTCGGCGAGATAACGCAGATCGCCGATCGGCGCCGCGCCGTTGCGGGCGAGCACATAGAGGCCGTAAGCCAGATCGCGGCCGCCGTCCTTTTCCGGTTCGTTGGCGTTCACCACCGAGTTGCGGATGCGATCGAGCGCGCTCTTGAACAGCACGTCCGGCACCGCGAATCCCTTTTCGCGGGCGCGGGTCAGGAAGTCCGTCACATAGGCATCGAGCCAGGCATCATCGCCGCCGGCCGACCACAGCCCGAACGAACCGTTGGAGCCTTGCCGCGCCAGCAGCCGGTCGATGGCGTCCCTGATGCGCTGATCGACCTCGGTATCCATGGCCAGATGCGCCCCGGCGGCCAGATCGTTGACATAGAGCAGCGGCAAAGCGCGGCTGGTGATCTGCTCCGAACAGCCGAAGGGGTAACGGTCCAGCGCCTTCAGGATGGTCGCGGCATCGAGCGCCGTCGACATGCTGACGGACAGCGAAACGCCGCCGGTGCCCGACACCAGGTCGGAGAACATGTCGGAGGTCAGCGTCAGGCTCTCGCCTTTTGCCAGCGTCCGGATCGAGCGGCGCGCCAGGATTTGCGTCGCCGGTTTGACGTCGAGCGTGTAATGCCGCGCCAGCGCCAGGCCGTCAGGCCCTTTGATGTCGACATCGAGGCTGGCGGTGCCGGCGCCGCCGGCATCGAGCGCCAGCGACATCGACGAGCGCTGTTTGGCGGCAAGTTTTATCGTGGTGGCGGGATTGCCTGAGACCTTCACCGGGCCTGACGCCTTGACGTTGATGGTGTAGTCGCCGGGCGCGCCCTCGACATTGTCCAGATCGAAATTCAGGGTGCCGTGATCGCCGTTGAGCAGGAAGCGCGGCAATGTCGCGGTCAGCACGACGGGATCGCGCACCGTGACGTCAACAGTGGCGCGGCCGAGCTTGGTCGCGGTCCAGGCAACCGCCATCACCCGCGCGGTGCCGGCGAATTCCGGAATGTCGAAGCTGATCTCGGCAGTGCCGTCGGCAGCGACCGTGACAATGCCGGAATACAGCGCCAGCGGCTTTTGCGTGGGCGGACTGCCCTGCAGCTCGGCGCCCGCGGAATCGCCGCCGGTCTTGAGCTGGCCACGGGTGCCCTGCATGCCGTCGATCAACTGCCCATAGAGGTCGCGGATTTCGGACGTCATGCGGCGCTGGCCGAGATAATAATCGTCCGGCGCCGGCGGCTTGTAATTGGTCAGGTTGAGAATGCCGACATCGACCGCGGCGACGACGATTTTTGCATCCTCGCCGGGGTTGAGGCCGCCGAGCTTGACCGGCAGCTTCAGGGTCGTGTTCGGGCGCACCAGAGCCGGCGGCGACAGGTTGACCTGCAGGGTGCGGCTGTTCTTGTCGATGCCGAACCATTTCAGTCCGATGGCGCGGCCCGGCATCCGCAGCGCGGCCGCATCGAGCGGACGGCGCAACGTCGCCACCACATAGGCGCCGGTGCCCCAATCCTTGCCGACGGGAATCCTGACCTGCGCGGTGCCTTCCTTGACGTCTGTGGTCTGCGTCGTCAGCAGCCGGTCGCCGAGCACGTTGATGGTGAGCTTGCCGGCCGTGCGCGCATTGACCGAAACCACCATGGTATCGCCGGACTGGTATTGCGGCTTGTCGATCGAGGTTTCCAACAAATCGGGCGTGTCGGCGCTGCCGTCGGAATACCAGCCGACATCGAACTGCACCGAGGTCAGCGGACCGTCGGCTTCGGTCGATTTGACGTCGAGCCGGTAACGGCCCGGCTGCGGCGACAGCGTGATCCGCGACGGCGTGCCGGCGGCCACCGTCAGGTCGCCGTCGGCGACGCGGCTGGTCGATTTGACCGGCTCGTAATCCCAGGACGAATTCTGCCGAAACCATTGATAGCGGGATTCGATCTTCAACAGCTCGTAGCGCAGGCCGTCGCGCGCAAGCGACTTGCCGTCGGGCGCGACGAACACGACGTCGAACCCGGCCTTGTCGCCCTCGGCGACGTTCTTGTCGCCGAACAGCGGCTTGACGCCGATCATCGCGGATGCCGGCGCCACCGGCAGCACCAGCTTGCGTTCGACCGCGCGGCCACCGGCTTCCGCCATCCGGACGAAGATCTGGGCCTCCTGCGGTCGCGTCGAGGATGGCGGTTTTGCCAGGCTGACCGGGAAGGTCGCGACACCGTTGGCATCGGTCTCCGGCAGGCCCTCGATCGGGGTGCGCTCATTGCTGGTGGTCTCCTCGTCGGCGACGCCGAACTGGTAGCCGGCAAAGCCCGGCCGTTCCGCTGAAGGTGCGACCAGCAGGTCGCCTTCCAGCTGCAGGCCGGAGGCCGGTGCGCCATAGAGGAAGTGGCCGTCGACCTTGAGCTCCACGGGAACATCAGCTTTGAGCTGCTTGTCCTTGGCGGATAAGTCGAATTCGATCCGCTCCGGGATGTAATCCTCGACCATGAAGGTGGTTTCGCCGACGGATGCCCCCTTCGGATCGGTGAAGGCGCGCACCCGCCAGGTTCCGGTCGGCACCGCCGAATTGAGCGCCACCGCCAGCGTCCGGCCGCCCGCGCCCTGGTCGGCGAGCATCGCGCGGCGGAATTCGACGCCGTCGGGGCGCTCGATCACCAGGGTCAGCGGTCCGCCGGTCACGGCATTGCCCTGGCCGTCACGCAGCAGCGCGGTGAGGTAGACCGTCTCGCTGGAGCGGTAGACGCCGCGCTCGGCATAGACGAAGGCATCGGCGCCGGCAGGCACTTCGCGCCCCGCCACGCCGCGGTCCGACAGGTCGAACGCATTGGATTTCAGGCTGAGGAAGGCATAGTCGGCCTTCTCGCCTGTCACCGTCAGCATCGCCGGCGACAGGCCGCCCTCGCCGCGCGCCAGCCCCGCCTCGAACAGCACATGGCCGGAATCGTCGGTCTTGCGGGTCGCCAAAATCTCGTTGTTGCGCGCGACCAGCCGCACCTCGGCTTTGGCGACGGCCTCGGTGGAAGCTAGCGAGTTGACGAAGACGTGGATGCCGTCATTGCCGGAAAACGCGGTGACGCCCAGATCCGAGACGATGAACCATTGCGTCGCCAGCTGGTTGTCGTCGTCACTGCCGGGGGTCTTGGGCGCCGCGGTCATGACGTAGACGCCCGGCTGCAACTCGCCCAGCGCCTGATCGACCGGAAACGCCGTGGTGACGTCCTGGTTGAGCGTGGTCGCGGTGGCCAGTTCCCCCGTCCAGACCTTGACGCCGCGCTCGTCGCCGAGGCTCGTCAGCTCATAGCGGCTCAGGGCGTGCTGAAAATCGCTGTCGATCACGGTGTTGATCAGGTTGCGGTCGCCGATCCGGAACACGTCGACCTTCACCGCGGGCGTATTCACGCTGACCACGGGAATGCCGCGCTGGCCGGTGCGCGGCAGCACATAGGCGCGCCCGGTGAAGCGCACGAACGGCTTGCGGTCGCGGACATAGATGTTGAATTCGGCCGATTTCGGCAGGCTTTCCTTCACGGTGGACGGCAGCCCGGCGCGCAGGTTGATGTTGTAGCGCTCGCCGTGCTTCAGCCCGTCGACACAGAGCTGCTTGCCCTCCGAGGTGAGCGCCGGCTTGTCGTTGCCGGCCAGCGCCAGATAGGGCGCGAAATCGGTGCGCTTTGCCAATTCCTCCGAGAACTGGAAACAGGCCCGCGGCGAGGCCGAATCGGAATCGACGGTGTAGTCCAGAAGCCTGAAACCGTGCTCGTCGCGCAGTTTTTCGTAACTCCCGCGCACCTCGGCGACCTCGCGCTGGTCGAGCGACAGCCGCAAGGCATCGAGCGCCGGCCGCCACAGCTTGCGCTCGGACAAAGCGCGGCCGAGCACGGCCAGCGCGTCGGCCTCCTCCCCGCCATTGCCGGCGTGTTGGTAGGCGATATAGGCCGCGGTCGAGGCCCGCTCCAAAAGGAAGGTCTGTTCGCTGGGATTGGCGGGGCGGATCTGGAAGATGGTGCGGGCCAGCCGCAGCCAGTTGCCGCTGTCCTCCGGCGCGATCGCGGCGATCTGGCCAAGGATCTGCAGGCCGGTGCGAAAATCGCTGCGCTTGAAAGCGGCGTCAGCGTCGGTCTTCAGCGCGGCGTTGCTCTTGGCGACCGGGCCGGCCTCGCTCTTGATCTGGGCCTCCAGCTTGATCGCGGAATCCGCGAGATCGTCACGTTTGAAGGCCTTGTCGGCCGCGTCAGCCGAAACCAGGCCAACCGACAGGCCAAGCGCCAGCGTTGCGCAAAGTGCTGCGGCGCGAACCAAACCAATCATGACGGAGCTCCCTCGCGGACGAACGCCGCGTCTCGAACAGAAGTGCGCCAAAAGGTGACGGACTCATGGCGGCGGAACAGGCGGGCGAAAAAGTCGCATGCAACATTCGTCGGAAAGCCGAATCTGCCGGAAGCACGAATCGTGGCCCCGGCCGTCAGCCGGCCGTGACGCAGCCTTGCGCCGGCGGCGAACCAAAGCCAATGGTCCACCGCTCCCGGCTTTGTCGCCGGGGGACAGAAAACGGTTCGGAACGGGCTTGGCGGGGCAGCGGATTTTTCATATTGGCAATGCTATAACGCCGCCAACGGTCCCATAGCTCAACTGGATAGAGTAACGGATTTCTACTCCGTGGGTTGCAGGTTCGAATCCTGCTGGGATCGCCAACAACCGGGCGCGCCTTCGACGATTTTTGACCATCGCCATTTTCTCCTCGCAACCAAGATGACCCGACGCGATTGCGTCGGAGTTTCAAGAACCCGCGCCCTGCCCTTCATGTGGTTTGGCACGTCGGGTCGAGTCCCCCGGTACCCC
>Ga0302279_10003450_pt1 | contig 19694 bp, 16 predicted proteins | sample III_Bog_N3_3_FD_194541 | JGI IMG/M metagenome (GOLD analysis project Ga0302279, IMG submission 194541) | Peat permafrost microbial communities from Stordalen Mire near Abisko, Sweden - III_Bog_N3_3 | ecosystem: Environmental > Terrestrial > Soil > Wetlands > Peat | place: Sweden: Abisko...
GTAGAGAATGACTCCCATCGAGTAGACATCGGTGCGCACGTCGGCATCAACGTGCTTGAGCCGCTCGGGCGCCATGAAGAGGGCCGTACCGAGACCTTGCTCGCTCGTCGTGCGGACGCCACAGCCCTGCAATTTAGCGACGCCGAAGTCGATCACCTTCACGGCGTCCGCGTCGGTAATCAGAATGTTCGAGGGCTTGAGATCGCGGTGAATAATGCCATACTGGTGGGCCGTTTCCATGCCACGGCAGGCGTCACGAATCCACCTGACGATGTCTTCGATGGGAACGAAGCCGTTAAACCGCGCCATCCTCTGGAGCAGCGACATCCCCGCGACATATTCCAGAACCAAGTAGAGCCGATCCTGGTACACCGCCGACCGGAAGAAGCGGACCACGTTGGGGTGGTCGATCCGCGAGATGGCGTGGCCCTCTTGGGCGAAGCGAGCCTGAATCTTGGAGGCAAGCCCTGGCTCCGTAGAGAGCACCTTGATGGCGCGCCTTGCGCGATTTGGATCGAGTGCCTCGTAGACTTCCGCGAAACCGCCGCGTCCCGCCAGGCGGACGATCTCGTGGCCGTCGCACCACTCGCCGGGTACAAAGATGTCTCTCATCGACGCGGATGCTCCAGGGCCATTCCGCGCCGGCCACGGGCCCGGCAGCGTACGACATCGGTCGGGGCCTCGACCAACGTCTCCACGGCTGCGACGTCGTCTTCTACTTCTACACCCATCGAGACTCCTGCTTGCTCTGCTCCGGACCCTCCCCCCGGCTTGTACGCTAGTCACTGACCGCCCGGCACGGTGGCGTGCTCGTCATGGACCTGGCACCTGCGTCTGTTGCCACACACGTCGGTTTCCTTCAGGAGAACTCACCAGCGCCCCGCAAGGACGCCCGCGATCACATCGACGGGGCAGTGCTGCTGGGCCCGGCTCAGACGCTCCACACCGGCTCGGTGTGCCTCGACGGGCACCGCCAGGTCGAGCGCGAATCTCCATACATCATGGCTGGTGTATGGGATCTGGCGACTACGCAGGAACAGTCGGCTGAGCCCGCAGTAGACACGTATCCCACGTTCTCGCATATCAGGGTGCCACAGGTACAAGAGGGCGGGCCCCGCTAGTTCGTCGGGGCCAAGGGACTCCGTCACGGCGACCTCAAACCCTGCATGTTCGGCCAAGTCGCGAGGTGGCACAAAGAGTCGCCCCGCGTCTGCACGCGAACGAAGCTCGTCCAGTAGGTGCCGCCGGACGGGCACGTCCAGCAGACCTCGAGCACTCCGCAACGGCGAGGCCGGAAGGCACGGGCGCCTGGAAGAATCAGCCATCGCGAAGAACCCTCTCAGCGTTGACGTTGTTCGCCTTGGCCCGTCATGACGGGGACCTCCGTCACCCGGCTATCCCGCCTGATGAGGTTGCCGGAGTGCTCCAAGTCGGCGTAGCGCTTCTCCTCGCTCAACGCCACCGCCTGTCGCTCGGCCAGGATGTCAGCGCGTTCCGCGGCCTTGCGCACGTCAAGGGGGGCGTGCTTGAGCCACAGCATCCCCTGGTCGTAGATGAAGCCAACGTCAACCCGCCGAACGGGGAAGGACACGGGCAACTCGCCGACCGCCGCGGTGACGTAGGGAGGCAGCAACTGCTCGGCCGCCACCTCAAGTGCTGCTTCGGGCCAGCCCGGCAAGTCCCTGTACCGCACCTCCTTCGCCTTGTCGGTCTTGCCCGTCACCAGTTCCTCGAAACCGACGCCCAGCCTCTGCGCCACCGCGCGCGCGAACGACACACCGACGGGGCTGTTGCGCAGCGCGAGCCCAACGCTTTGCGGCGAAAAAGACGAGCCGTCGGGCATCCGGAGAGCCTCGGCGACGTCCTTCTGGGATCCGTACACCTCCATCAAGCGTTTCACCGCCGCGACGACGCGTTCGTTCTCCTCCGCAGACAGGGATCGGGCCCTCGACATGAGCGAGATCATACACCGCCCGTTTTTGATTCGCTAATAAACTTTTCCGAAGATGGGCAACCGCCCGCCCGATCTCCCGCAAATGTGGCTTGCGCCAGCTAGTTAGCTTTCGTACCCTGCTCCCTGTGGGACGCCCTGCACGCTCCGACCTGCCGCCGACCGAGCCGTCCACCGAGAGCTATGCGGAGCTCGTCGCCTGGCTGCACGGGCCGCCCCGCCGCTCCCAGGCGCTGCTCGCCATCGCGTGTCGAGTCTCGCAGGCGACGCTCTCTCAGTACACGAGCCGGCGGGCTCGCCCGAACCCCGACAGCGAGGTCGCTCTCCTTCTTCAACTGGCCACGGGCGGGCAAGTCACCTCCCTTGGCTGGCTGACGTCCGACGAGCGCGCTGAGCGCCGCCGGCGCCGTGCTCACGCCGCGAACTTCGCCCGCGCCATCGCCACCGGGAGGCGCGTCGTGATCACCATGAAGGTCGGGACCGTGCCGGCATGCGTTCACGCCAACGACGGCGCCGCCGGATCCCACGTGGCGCGCCCGGAGAAGGCGGCGTCTTCCCGTGCAGACGGGCTACAACGCGTTCCTCGCGCCTCGCCGTCGTTGCCGCTAGAGCCCGCTGGCGGTTCGGTCGCCTCCTCCTCGACCGGTACCGTGGACCACCAGGTGGGGGCACCTCCTGAGCGGTCGCCCGCTCGCGCCCCCGCTCGACACGCGCGCAGGTCTTCCGACTCCGTCACCCCATCTCCCCCCGAGGTCGTCCTCCAACGCTCCAACGAGGTGGGCGCTCCGACGCGTGGCCGATGATGCGCGCGCTCGTCGAACGCAGGACCGCGAAGCAGCCTCGGGGCCTCATGGACGCCGTCGTCAGTCGGATCACGACGTGGATGGTCGATGCCATCGCCGCGCGACTGGAGCCGGTGGTTGCCGCGGCCGTTGAGCGCGGCCTCGCCCGCTCTGGACGCTTGGCGCGGCGGCCGTGCCCATGGGACGGGCGGCCGAGCGATCGGGTGGTGAACGTGTGTGGGCCCTTTTCGTCGAGCTCGGACACCGAGAGGGCACGGAGCCCATTTGAGGAACAAGAGACCCATCCTGGGACCGCTACGTGCGGGGGCTCATGCGGCTCGCTTCCTGTCGATGCACCTGCAACCTGCCGAGCGGAGAGCTCCCCTTCCACGCTCCGGTCCAACGTCGACGCGCAGAGGACATCATGAGCAACGACAGACCCAAGCGCAGCATGCACCCCAAGTTCGGCGGTGCGGCGCGTCCCTCGTGCGGCCCCGTGGTCCGCCGGCGCGCGGAAGGTTCGCCGGGTCGCAGGGGTCTGCGCATCCCCGTGTATCCTCGGACGCCGACGCGCGTGTCTTGCTTCGCGACCGGAACGCCGACGCCTCGTCACCATAGCGTTTGCACCTGCGCGATCCTCGCGGCATCCGAGGGGAGGGCATCGTGAACAGCGGCAAGCGCGCCTCCGAGGCTACTGCGGTCACTGCGGTCCGCGCGGTGCAAGCGCTCTCGGCTCGGGGAGCCACGGCGAGCATCATGACCACGCTCGTCCTGCCGCCGGAAGCGCTGACGATCTTCGCGGCGCCGCCGGACCTGGTATCTCAAGCGAATGTCGACGCCGTGGTGGGCCTTCCAGGGCGCACGTACCTGGAGCTCCTTCGACGGCCGGACTGCTCGGTCAAAATCACTCGCCTCGGCAAGTTGCGGATCGTGCATCGCGTCGAATTCCTCGCGTGGCTTCGTACGCTGCCCTCCGCGCCGCCGAGCAACGATCCGTCCGAGGGAAGCGGTGCGGGTCTCGAAGCATTGGCAGAAGAGTTTGACCTCAAACAATCACCTACCACCCGATCACGTCGCAGGAAGTAATCATGCCGCGAAAGGCCACGGGAAGTTACTACAAGTCGGGCGAGCTCTGGTACGCGTCCGTTACGCTCGGCGCCGGCAGCAAGGGGCGGAAGAGCATCCCGTTGCCCGCCGCCAAGAGCGAGGAACAGGCCGCTGTGCGCACCGCGCTCGTAAACGAGCTGGCCCAGAAGCTACGTGCTGCTGGACTGGTCGGTGACGCGCAGCGCTTCTTGATCGAGGCTGGCAGCCGCGAAGGCAAGCCGCTCGAACGTGTGCGCCGCGCCGTTGACGCTCTCAGCAAGGGCGAGCTGTCGCCGAAGCGCGTGGCGTTGGGAGACGCGACCTTCGCGGAGGTGGCCAAGATGTGGACGTCCGGCGATCTCGCGCGCGACTACAAGGACCACGTCAAGGCGAAGGTGCTCGGCAACCAGGACGCGCGGCAGATGGAGTTGCACATCGATCCCGTCGTCGGGCATGTGCGCATCAAGGAGTTCACACTCGAGCACGGCGAGGCGGTCCTGGCCGCGCTTCCGGCGGCGCTGGGGAACGGGTCGCGCCGCAACGTCGCCAAGCTGGTGGTCCGCGTGCTCCACCTCTGCGTCTACCCGCTCAAGATCATCGGGCACAACCCCCTCCCGCGCGGCTTCGTTCCGAAGGAGGCACCGGACAAGGCGAAGGGATGCGTGTACCCCGATGAAGACGCCCTGCTTCTCGGGTGCGCGGACGTCTGGATCGGATGGCGCGTCTACGATGGTTTCAAGCATCGCGAGGGCATGCGCGACGACGAGGCCAAGCAGTGCACCTGGACGGACTTCGACCTCGTGCGTGGCGGCGTGAACCTCGACAAGAACAAGACGAGGGACCCCCGAGCGTGGGCGCTGAACCCTTCGGTTACGCGCACCATCGCGGCGTGGCGGCTCTACCGCGAGTCGATCGAGGGACCCCTCCCCGACGACGGCCTCGTCTTCGTCAGCCCCAAGGGGACTCGCATCGGGGTGAACGATGCGAAACGCTACCGTCGTCACCTGGAGCGCGCAGGGGTCGACCGCGCCGCGCTGTTCCAGCACGACGAATCCCGCCAGCGCATTCGTTCCCATGACATGCGCTCCACCTTCATCACCAGCTCCCTCGCGAACGGGCGCACGGAGACGTGGGTGCAGGACCGCACCGGGCACAGGGACAGCCGCATGGTCAACAAGTACCGCCGCACCGCGCGCACCTTCGCCGAGCTCGGCCTCGGCGATCTGCGGCCGATGGCGGAGCTCATTCCAGAGCTGGCCCCCTTCCTCGCGAAGCTGCCGGCGGCAGGCGCGCGAGGTCAAGCGGAGCGCTCCGAGCAGGGGGCCGGACAGCGCGTCGGAGGCCCCGCTTCACCGAGCGGTGAACCCGCGGCGGCGGCCGCGGCTGGTGCGGCGGTCGGTGGGGCCGCGGAGCATGAGCCGACGCCGCGCCCGCTCGCGCGGGTGGCCCAGCCGATGTCGGCGCGTCATGACGCGGGGACGGGAATCGTCGCGGGAATCGTCGCAAATCACTCCAGCGGTGGCCTTGGGCGCACGCCTGGCATGCGTGGATTCATCAATGGTTTCGATGGCTTTACCCTGTCGGCGTGCCTCGCGACGATTCAGCCGAGCCAAACTACTGCCAGAAGACGTTCCCGAAGTTCGACGAATGGCTCGAGATGCGCGCGAGATTCGACCCCGACCAGATCTTCTTGACGGAGTACTGGCGGTCGATGTTCTCGATCGAGCGCGTCGACCAGGCGCCTGGCCGAGCCGCGGTGTGATCGGGTCGGTGGGCGCAGTCCTGAACCGCGGGGCGCGGCGCGAGGTCCATCCCCGCGCCGGGGATCTCACTCGCGTTCGAGCTCGGCGAGGCGGGCGGCGAGGCTGCGCGCCTGGTCGAGGTTACCTGCCTCGCGCTCGAGAGAGACGAGGGCCCGGAGGCTCTCGCGATGGTACGGGTGGCGGGCCAGCGTGGTCACGAGCGCTCGCCGCGCCTCCGCGGTGCGGCCGGCATCCTTCAGGGCGACGGCGAGGACGTAGCCCTGGTGCGGATCCTCGGGCGCGCGCTCGGCGGCCTTGCCCAGCTCGACGAGCGCCTCGTCGCCGCGCTGGGCGCGGATCAGCCACAGACCCAGGGCGTGGTGGACGATGGCCGAGTCCGTGGCCAGCATCCGCCGGAGCACCGGCTCGCCTTCCGGCTCGCGACCGGTCTGCCGGAACAGCTCGGCCAGGTTGACGGCCGCGGGCACGAAGGTCGGATCGAGCGCGAGCGCGCGGGCGAAGGCGGCCTCCGCGTCGGCCGCGCGACCGAGCTCCAGGTAGAGCGCCCCCAGGTTGGACTGCGCCTCGGGGCGGTCGCTCTGGGCGCGCTGGGCGGCGATGTACTCGTCGGTTGCGCGAGCGACCGCGGCCCGCGCGCGCTCGGGCAGCGCGCCGAGGGGCAGAGCCGCGACCCGCCGCGCAGCCGTGAGCCGCACGTCGCGCACCGGATCGTCGAGCCGCGGCAGGAGGTCGCGCTGCGCACCGAGCGGCGCGAGCGCATAGGCCGCGACCGCGGCGCGCCGCACCAGCGGGTCGTCGTCGTCGAGCAGCCGGCGCACCAGGGCGAGGGCCGTCGCGTCCGGGATCGCATCCAGCCGGGCGAGCGCGCTCGCGCGGGCGATGCCGGGCTCGGTCCCGTCCGCGGCGAGCCGCAGGAGCTGCCCTCGTGCCCCCGGCGCCCCCACGCTCCCGGCGTGGAGCGCCTCGGCGAAGCGCTGGAAGCCGGGCGCGGGCTCGCCGTACCAGCGCCGCACCTGCGCGGCGGCCCAGGCCGCGCTGCGCCCGCCATGGCAGTCGTTGCACGCGTTGGGGGTGCCCAGCGTGAGGGTCCGGTCGGGCCTCGGGATGCGAAAACCGTGATCGCGGCGGACGTCGACGACCATGTAGGTCCGCGCCGGCATGTGGCACGCCACGCACGTCGCGCCGGGCGAGCCCTCGGCGTGGTGGTGGTGCAGGGGCGTCCGGTACCGGTCCGCCGCGTGGCACTGGAGGCAGACGGTGCTCCCCGTGGCCCGCAGCTGGAGGCCGTGGGGCTCGTGGCAATCGCCGCAGGTGACGCCGGCGTGGAACATCCGGCTCTGGAGGAACGAGCCGTACTCGAACACCTCGTCCCGGATCTGCCCGTCGGCGAAATAGAGCGGCTCCTCGAGCAAGGCCACGCGGTAGGCCTGCCCGAGGGGCGCTCCGTGCTCGTACGGGGCGCCCAGCTCGCCCCGCCGGGCGTGGCAGCGCGCGCACGCTTCGATCTCGCGAGTGCCCTCTCGCGCGCGGCTGCGGCGGGCGTTGCCGGTGCCCGGGTCGATGTCCCAGGTCACCCCGCGGCGCTCGTCGAAGAGCACCGCGAGCCCCAGGGTGCGATCCGCGGCGAGCCCGCCCTGGGCCCAGGCGACGTGCGTCGATCCGGGCCCGTGGCACGCCTCGCAGGAGACGTCGATCTCCGCGCAGGTGGTGGCGTAACGTCCGGTGCTCGGGTCGTGACCCCGGCGCACATCGGTCGAGTGACAATCGGCGCACATCGCGTTCCAGCTCTGGAGCGGCCGTGTCCAGTGGAGCGCGTCCGCGGGCGTGATCCGCTGGGACGGATAGAGGTGGAACCAGCGCTGTCCGCCCTGCGCCCGCGGGCGCGTGTCCCAGGCGATGCCGAGCGCCTGGAGCCGCCCGCGCGGGAGCTCGATCAGGTACTGCTGGAGCGGGGCGACCCCGAAGGTGAAGCGGACGGGGAGATCCTCCAGCACGCCGCCCGCCCCGTCGGTGCGCACCATGAACCCGTCGCCGCGCCGGAAGAAGGTGCTGGTGACGCCCTCGTAGGCGAAGGTCGCGCCCCCGAAATCTCCGAGGACGGTCGCGGGGGTCGCGTCCTGCATGGCCTGCTGGTGGTGTGATCCGGTCCAGGCCGCGGTCTCGGCGGCGTGACACGACGCGCACACCGCGCGACCGACGAAGGAGGGCGGCGCGAGAGCAGGCTCCGCGACCCTCGCGCCGCCGTCAGGCGTGGTTCCGGGCTCGGGAGCACGGCGCCCGCTCCCGAGCTGCCCTGCCGCGGCTGCGAGCGCCACGATGGACAGGAGGGCAGCCGCCAGCCGTGTCCGGAGCGTTCGACCTCGCTGCGCTGCCGGAGGCTGGCAGCCAGGGTGCTTGCGCATCGAGGCGAGCACTGCATTCGCCGTGCTCGCCCTCGCCGCGCTTCAGTCTCGGCGCGCTTCAGTCGTTGTTCTTCTGGAGGTTCCGGACAATGGTGTCCAGGTTCCACGTCTCCGGCTTCTGCCGCGGCGGGAAGTCCTGGAACGACGCGAGGAACTGCTTCACGAAGGCGATCCCGGGCACGATCGCGAACATCCGTTCGGCGCGCCACTTGCCGTAGAGGATGCTGCCGGTGTCCGCCCTCTCGAAAGGATCGGCCCGGAGGTCGAAGAGCTTGGGCAGGCGGAGCGAGACGAAGGGCTCCTGCCAGACCTCGAGCCCCTCGGCGCGCTGCTCGGCGAAGACGAGCTTCCACCGGTCGTAGCGGAGCGCCACGACCTGGCCCTCGTCGTTCACGTAGAAGAACTCGCGGCGGGCGTCGGGGCCGGCGCCTTGGAGCAACGGCGTCTGATCGTAGCCGTCCAGGTGAACCTTGAAGGTCCGGGCGCCCGCCGTGTATCCGCGGAGGAGCTGCTCCTTCACGTCCGGCACGCCGGCCGCCGCGACCATCGTCGGGAGCCAGTCCTCGGAGGCGACGATCGAGGTGTTCACCTGCCCCGCGTGGACGACGCCGGGCCAGCGCACCAGGCAGGGCACGCGATAGGCCCCCTCGTACTGGGTGTTCTTCTCGCCGCGGAACGGGGTCGTGCCGCCGTCGGGCCAGGTGAAGGCCTCGGCGCCGTTGTCGGTGGTGTAGACGACCAGCGTGTCGTCGGCGATGCCGAGCGCGTCGAGCTTCGCCAGCAGGCGCCCCACCTGCTCGTCGTGCTCGACCATCCCGTCCGCCTCCACGCCGAGGCCGGTCTTGCCCTCGGACTCGGGCTTCAGGTGCGTCCAGATGTGCATGCGCGTGCTGTTGAACCACACGAAGAAGGGCCGCTTGGCCTGGTGGGCCCGATCGATGAAGTCCATCGACGCCGCGAGGAACTCCTCGTCGACCGTCTCCATCCGCTTCTTCGTGAGCGGCCCGGTGTCCTCGACGCGCTGCCCGCCGTGGCCGTCGGCCCAGCTGTGGAGCACGCCGCGCGGGCCGTATTTCTGGCGGAACGCCGGGTCCCTGGGGTAGTCCGGGTTCTCCGGCTCCTCCTCGGCGTTGAGGTGGTAGAGGTTGCCAAAGAACTCGTCGAACCCGTGCATCGTCGGGAGGAACTCGTCCCGATCGCCGAGGTGGTTCTTGCCGAACTGCCCGGTCGCATAGCCGAGGGGCGAGAGCAGGTCGGCGATCGTCGGGTCCTTGGCGCTCAGCCCCAGCTTCGAGCCCGGGATACCGATCTTGGTGAGGCCGGTGCGGAGCGGCGTCTGACCGGTGATGAAGGCCGCCCGCCCCGCCGTGCAGCTCTGCTGTCCGTAGTAGTCGGTGAAGAGGACTCCCTCCCTGGCCAGCCGGTCGATGTGAGGCGTCTGGTAGCCCATCATCCCGCGGTTGTAGGCGCTCAGATTGAACCAGCCGATGTCATCTCCCATGATCACCAGGATGTTCGGCTGGTGCTTGGCGGCTGGTGCCGCGCGGCCCTCCCGGGGCGTCACCGCGGCCACCGCGAGGATCGCGGCGAGGATCGACCATCGTTTCATGCTTCCCTCCCTTTCCCTGGCGCTCGATCTCCGCAATTTCGACGTGCGCGCGGCGCCCGCGCGCCGCGGGTGATCACGCCGTCGGCTCTTGCCGGATGGGGCCGGCCCGCCGTCGAGTAAACCCCTTGCCGCGTCGGTCCGCCCCGCGCGACGCGACGCGGTGCTCCGGACCGGCCGTGGCCGCCCAGCGCACGGCGAGCTACCCTCGTAGCCATGCGCCGTCCCCTCACCCTCGGCCTGCTCGCGTTGCTGGCCCTCGCGTCGCCGGCGGAGGCGCACTCGTGGACCGCGTGCAGCGTCATCGGCATCCTCGAGCCGGGGTCGGTCCGCTGCGCCGGCGCCGACTGCGTGGTCACGGTGCGCCCCGAGCCGCTCGTCCCCACGGCGTCGATCGCCGGACGCGAGCCCCTCGCCGTCTCGTTCTCGTCGAAGGCGACCTGGACCGACCGCGATCGCGAGGTGCCCTGGCCCGACCTCCCCTCCGCTCTCGCGGGCCTCCAGGGCGCGCTGGTGCGCGTCGCCGGCGACCTCGACAACCTGGAGGGGCACCACGTGCTCTTCCATACCCACCGCATCGTCCACCTGCGCGCCGCGCCGCCGTCCGGTGGACACCCGCCGGTGTTCGGCGCCTGTGGCCCGCCCCCGTGGAGCGAGGCGACGATCGCGCGCTGCTCGACGTGGACGACGCGCTTGCACAAGGTCACCGTGGAAGGGACGCTCGAGAGCGACGCCGACGCGCCCGAGGGCGGCCGGTCCGGGGCGTGGCTCGAGCTCGATGCCCTGACCGTGAGCGATGCCAGCGGCGTGCTGGAGCCCCCGGTCGCCCACGAGGTGGCCTACGTGGCGCCCACCGCGCTGTTCGCGAGCGCCGGCCCGGCGCGGCCCACCCTTGCGGCGCTGCGCGCGGGCGACCGCGTGAAGCTGGAGGCGACCTACGAGATGCCCACGCCGAGCAAGGACAGCGGCGCGCCAGGCGACGTGTGCTCGGGGACGAACTGCGTGCCGTGGCTGCGGGTGCGCGAGGTCAGGCGGATCGTGGGGCCCTGATCGGCGCTGCGCGGGCCAGCAGGTGGCGGTGACGCGGACCGCAGCGGAGGCCGAGCCTTCTGCCAGGGGGCGGCCTCCCAACCGACCTTCAGCCGCCGAGGATCGGCGCCAGGAACGTGTCGGCCTCGCGGATGATGACGTCGAGCGAGCTGGTCAGCTCGTGCCCGTCGTCGACCTCGACCAGGCGCACGTGCCGCTTGCCCCGCTTCCAGGCGCGGGAGAGCTCGATGTCGACGGTGGCGTCGCCGCGACCGTGGACGATGAGGGCGGGCACCCGGACGTCGGGCCAGCCGCCGCCGCGCGAGTCGGCCATCTCGGCGTCGCGGATGAAGCCGAAGTCGACGCGGGAGGTGCGCTTCTCCTCGAAGTCCTCGGTCTCGAGCCAACCCGACTTCTGCCAGGCCTCCCAGGCGGCGGCGCCCAGGCGCATGCGCCAGCGCTCGACCAGGCGGAACGCGGGGGCGAGGAGGACCAGGGCGCAGACGCGGGGATCCTGCTCGGCGACGCGGCAGGCGGTGAGGCCGCCGAGGCTCGACCCGAAGAGGACGACGCGATCGCGGTCGTCGCCGATCGCGGCGCGGGTGGCCGCGATCATCGCGGAGAGGCGCAGGTGCTCGAACGACGGGAGCCGCAGGTTGAGGCGATCCATCGCCAGACCGCGCTGGTCGTAGTGATTGCAGACGGCCAGTCCCTTGTACGAGCTCGGTCCGGAGGCGAAGCCGTGCAGGTAGAGGAAGCGAGGGCCGACAGGGGGAGGCGACGGGAAGAGGGACGCGCTCACGCCACGAGGCGTGCGGCCGGAGGCGCCCGGCTGCAAGTGTCTCGTTCAGGGAGAGGCGATGGGGGTCCAGGCGGGCGCGTCGCTCGCGGGAAATGACTCGTCGGACGTTTCGTCCACCAGCTCGGCGAAGCTGTTCGGCTCCAGCGAGCCGCCACGCGGGCTGTTCTCCTCGCGCCGCTCGCGAGGCGGATCGGCCGCCGCGGGCGTTTCCTCCGGTGGCACCAGGGGCATCACACCCGTCGTCCATGCATCGGTCGCGCCGCGGCCCGCGCGAGACCGGTCGCGGAGCGCTCTCGGGCGTAGAGAATCAGGGAGATTTGGCGGGGCCGGTGACAGGGATGAAGGTACCGCCCTGGACCCGGTCGGCCCCCTTCTTCCCGATCGGCCCGGGCCACACGGTGACCTTGGCCTCGCCCACGACCTGACCGCGGCTCTCCACCCACTCGTTGCGCTCGGCGACCCAGGCGAGCACGGCGGCGCGCGCCTCGTCGGAGATGGGCCGCGGGTCCTCGCCGTCGGTCAGGGAGAGATCGGCGTTGTAGAGGTAGCGGACCTCCATCGGCCGGTTGGGATCGGCGTTCTTCATCGCCTCGCGATGGGCGGCGCGCGCCGTGTCCGCCTCCTTCTGCCGGAGCGCCTGGGCGGCCTCGGCGGCGCGGTCGGCCACGGCCACGAGGCGCTGCTCGGCCGCCTTCTCGGCGTCGTCGAGCGGGCGCTTGGCCGCCTTGAGGCGCGCGTTCTGCTCGGCGGAGAGGCCCTCGAAGACCACCCCCAGCACGTCCACCATGGGGGGGCGCGCGCGCAGGTAGGCGGTCACCGCCGCCTCGTCGTCGAACGTCTGGAACGACGTCTCCCCGCGGGTGAGGTCCTGGAGCTTGAGCGTGATCTTGTCCATGGCGGGGGATCATCGCCGGCCGAGCGCCGCCCGCCAACGACAATGCGCCCGGCTCGCGGGCGAATCCGGCCACCCTTGCCAGGCGGCGCGGCATGTCCGAGAGTCGTCCGGACGCCCCGCCATGATCCTCCACGAGCTCCTCGCCATCCTCGACACCATTGCTCCCCTCCGCTTCGCGGAGCCCTGGGACAACACCGGCCTCCTCACTGGCGACCCGGACGCGACGGTGACCCGCGTCCTGCTCACCATCGACCTGACCCGGGCCGTCGCCGACGAAGCCATCTCGAGCGGCTGCGAGCTCTGCGTCGCCTACCACCCGGTCCTCTTCGAGCCCATCAAGCGCGTGCGCCACGACAGCGTCCTCCACCGCGCCATCCACGGGGGCCTCGCCGTCTACTCGCCGCACACCGCCCTCGACGTGGCGCCGGGCGGCACCAACGACATGCTCGCCGACGCGCTCGGGCTCGGCGAGCGGGCGCCGCTCAAGCTGACCGTCCCGGCCGAGGGGCGCGGCGTCGGCCGCGTGGGCACCCTGACCGCGCCGATGGCGCGCGCCGCGCTGATCGAGAGGGTGAAGCGGGAGCTCTCGCTCGGGGCGGTGCTGGTCGCGGGCCCCCGGGACGGCGAGGTGGCCCGGGTCGCGGTGTGCGCGGGCGCCGGGCGCGGCTTGCTGGACGAGGTGATCCGGCAGGGGGTGGGCCTGTACCTGACCGGCGAGCTCCCCCACCACGACGCGCTCCGGGCGGCGGCGGCGGGGGTGACCGTGGTGTGCGCGCTGCACTCCAACAGCGAGCGGGCGGCGCTGGGACGCCTGAAGGCGAAGCTCGAGGCGGGGGCACCCGGGCTCTCGGTGCGGATCAGCGAGGCGGACCGCGACCCGTTCACCATCGCCTGAGCGGTCGCCCGAGCCATCCCCCCTGCGGCAGCGACAGGGCATGAGCCGCCCCGGTCGCCGTTGCCGGCGGAAACGCGGCCGTGCTACTTCGCCGCCATGTCTCGCCCGCGCCCGATCCTCCTTGCCGCGCTCGCCCTCGCGACCGGCGGCTGCACCAGCTACGAGCGCCTCGCCACCAACGAGCTCGGCGGCGCCGGCTTCGTCGACATCGAGCTGAAGCCGACCGGCGAGGGCAGCTTCGATTTCACCGGGGTGAGCACGGACGGGCAGCTCTGCAAAGGCACCATCGCCCTCACCCGCGGGATCTTCTCCATGTCGAAGGTGGAGAACCACGCGTGCACGCCGGCGCACACGTGCTCCAACAAGACCCCTGCCGTCTGCTTCGAAGAGGGCGAGCAGCACGACAGGGCCAGGGAGTACGACAAGGCCGGCATGGCCTACGCGAAGGGTTGCGACAACGGCCACGCCCCCTCCTGCACCGAGCTCGCGCTGCTCCAGATCGACGGGAAGGGCCTCGCCAAGAACCCGGCGAAGGGGCTCTTCACCATGGAGAAGGGCTGCAAGCTCGGCAGCGCCGCGGCCTGCAACAACCTCGGGATCATCTCCGCCCACACCGAGCCGCCGCGGCTCGACCTCGCCTTCACCTCGTTCGACAAGGCCTGCGAGCTCGGCAACAACGAGGGCTGCCAGGAGGCCGGCTTCCGCTACGAGGAGGGCGTCGGCGTGGCCGCGGATCCGGTCGCCGGCCTCGCCCGGTTCGACAAGGCGTGCAAGGCCGGCCTGCAGCGGGCCTGCGGCGCCCTCGGCTACTACGTGCTGACGGGCAAGGGAGCTCCCGCCGACGTACCCCGGGGCGCCCAGCTCCTCGGCGACGCCTGCGACAAGGGCAGCGGCGAGGCCTGCAAGAACCTCGGGCTCCTGCTGCGCGACGGCACGATCCTGCCCAGGGATCCCAAGCGCGCCGTGAGCCTGTTCGACAAGGGGTGCTACCTCAAGGACTCCGCCGCCTGCAACGAGCTGGCCCTGGCGTACGAGCGCGGTCAGGGCACCGCCAAGGACCCGCAGCGCGCCGACGCGCACTACCAGAAGGGCTGCGACCTGGGCGAGGTCGTCGCTTGCACCAACCTGGCGATCAACCTCCGGGACGGGCTGGGGGTCGCCAAGGACCGGGATCGCGCCGCGAAGCTCTTCGACAAGGCGTGCTCCGGCGGGCTGGCGACGGCCTGCGAGCAGCGGAAGAAGCTGCCCTGAGCGCGACACCGGGCTGGCGCGTCGGGGTCCGCGGATCCAAGAAGGTTCCCATGGCGAAGCTCCGCATCGACATCTGGTCCGACATCGCGTGCCCCTGGTGCTACGTCGGCAAGCGCCGGCTCGAGGCCGCGCTGGCAACGTTCCCGCACCGGTCCGACGTCGAGGTGGTGTGGCGGGCGTTCGAGCTCGATCCCTCGGCTCCCCACGCGGCCGCCCCCGCCGCGGGCGCCTCGTACGCCGAGCGGCTCGCGCGCAAGTACGGCAAGCGGGTCGCCGACGCCGAGGCGATGATCCAGCACCTGGTGTCGGTCGCCGCGGCCGACGGGCTCGAGTTCCGCTTCGACAGGATCCGGCCCGGCAACACCTTCGACGCGCACCGCCTCGTGCACCTCGCCCACGAGCGCGGCGTGCAGGACGCGGTCAAGGAGCGCCTCCTCCGCGCGTACATGACCGAGGGGGAGGCGATGAGCGACCCGGCGACGCTTCTGCGGCTCGCGGCCGAGGCGGGGCTCGATCCCGACGAGGTGAGCGCCGTCCTCGGCAGCGATCGCTACGCCCGCGAGGTGCGCGCCGACGAGGAGGAGGCAGCGACGCTCGGCATCCGCGGCGTGCCGTTCTTCGTCATCGGGCGCTACGCCGTCTCCGGTGCCCAGCCCGCCGAGGTGCTCCTCCGCGCGCTCGAGCAGGCCTGGGGCGAGGTCTCCGCCGCGGCCAAGCCCGCCTTCGCGGAGGGGGCGGCGTGCGGCCCCGACGGCTGCGCCTGAGAGAGAGCATTCCCCGACCTGCGTGGTAGCGTTCGGCGCCATGGCCACCCGAGATCCTCTCCTCCCCCGCACCCGCGCCGAGCTCACCGAACACCGCGAGACGTCGCGCCACGCCGACGTCCTCGCCTTCCTCGACGATCTCGCCGCGCGCACCCCGCTGGTGCACCGCGCCAGCATGGGGCGCAGCGGCGAGGGTCAGGACATGGCCGTGCTGGTGGTCAGCGACGACGGCTGCTTCACCCCGGAGGAGGCGCGGCGCCAGGGCAAGCTGGTGGTGATGGTCGAGGCCAACATCCACGCCGGCGAGGTGGAGGGCAAGGAGGCGGTGCTCGCGCTCGCCCGCGATCTCACCCTCACCAAGCTGGGCAAGCGCATCCTCTCGCGCCTCTGCCTGGTGCTCATCCCGGACTTCAACCCCGACGGCAACGACCGCATCAGCCCCGACAACCGCCGCCTCGATCTCGCCAACCTCGAGGGGCAGGTCAACCCGACCGGCGGCGTGGGCACGCGCTACACGGGCGAGGGGTGGAACCTCAACCGCGACGCCACCAAGCAGGAGGCCGTCGAGACCCGGAACCTGGCCCAGCTCACCGCGGCCTGGTCCCCGCACGTCTTCATCGACTGCCACACCACCGACGGCAGCATCCACGCCTTCGACCTCACCTACGACACCTCGCACTCCAATCAAGAGCTCTTCTCCCGCCTGCAGGGCCGCACCCGCGAGATGCTCGAAGACACCGCCCGCCGCGTCCGGCGCCGCCACGGCTTCCGCAGCTTCTGGTACGGCAACATGGTCACCGACGGTGACCCCTCCTCCGGCTGGCACACCTATCCGGCCCTGCCCCGCTTCGGCAGCCACTATCGCGGCCTGGTCGGGCGCATCGACGTGCTGCTGGAGACCTACAGCTACCTCGACTTCCCCCGGCGCTGCGCGGTGATGTACGCGTGGCTGCTGGAGCTCTTCCGCTACTGCGGCAAGCACCGGCGCGGCCTCCTCCGCGCGGTCCTCGCGCAGGAGGCTCGCACGGTGGCCTGGGCCGAGCGCCGGGACCCGCGGGTGCGCGTGGGCATCGACTACGGGGTGGCGCGCCGGGGGCCCGACGGCGCCCTCACCTTCGACTACCCGGCCCACGCCCTCGACGGCGACGAGGCCGAGATCGTCTCCTTCGACCGCGAGAGCATCAAGGCGCACCGCTACCCTCCTGCGGAGCGCCCGGGAGCGCTCCGCGACCCTCCTGCGGAGCGCGGTGACGACGGAGGCCCCGACGACGCCCTCCACGTCTACCGCGCGCCCCACCATCGCTGGTTCGTGCCCACCACCAGCGTGACCCTCCCGGCGGGGTACCTCGCGCCCGCCAACCTCGGCGACGCGCTCGGCCGCCACGGCGTCACCTTCCACGCGCTCGACCGCGAGGCGGAGATCGAGGTCGAGAGCTATCTCGTGCTCGCCAGCGAGAAGACCTTCAGCCCCGACGTGGCGGGCCTCGTCCCTCCTCCCGGCGGCGCGGAGATCCCGCTCAGCGCCAAGGCGCCGCCGCGCCGCTTCGAGACGGTGCTCACCGTGCGCTCGGAGCGGCGCAAGGTGCGCTTCCCCGCCGGCACGCTGGTCGTGCCCGCGGCGCAGCGGGCGGGGATCCTCGCGGTGTACCTGCTCGAGCCCTGCTCGGACGACGGCTTCACCCGCTGGGAAATGCTCGACGGGCAGATCGCGGTGGGCGCCCTCCACCCGGTGCACCGGCTGCTGGAGCCTCTCGCGAGCTGAGGTCCGGCAGCGCCTGGCTTCGCTGCCACGTCCGTCGGGTATACGCTCGCGGACGTGCAGCCCTTCGACCCGTACCGCCCTCCTGCTGACCAAGCCCCTCCCCCTCCCCGCGGGCCCTCCGGCCCCGACGGCGAGCCGGTCCCGTGGGAGCCGGGGGAGGTCCTCAACGAGGGCTGGGACATCGTCAAGGTCCACTGGCCCGTGCTGATCTTCGCACCCCTCACCGTCGTGGTGCTGGTCGGCCTGCCCGCCGGGCTCCTCAACCAGATCCACGTCGGCGGCGTCCCCGGAGCCATCGGGATGTGGCTCCTGGGCGCGGTGATCCAGCTCCTCCTGGGCGCCTTCTTCGAGGTGGGCCTGGCCCGGGTGTTCATCGTCGCCGCGCGCCGGGAGGTCCCCGACATCGGCGCCATCTTCCAGGGCGGCGCCTCGTTCCTGCGGATGCTCGCGGTCAACGTGCTGCTGGGCATCCTCAGCCTGACGCTCCTCGCGGTGACCACGGGGCCGGCGGTCGTCCTGGCGGTGGGCGAGATCGGGCTCGACGTCTTCGCCAAGCCGATGCTGGTGTTCGACCGATTCAAGCAGCTCGGCCCCAATCCGCTCATCGCCCTGTGCATCGGGATGATGGTGCTCGTGCCGCTCAGCGTGTTCCTGACGATGCGCCTCAGCTTCGCCCAGTACTACCTCGCGGACACCGATCGCGGCCCCATCGAGGCCCTCGGCGCGAGCTGGACGGCGCTGCGCGGCCAGATGCTCGGCCTCTTCGGCTTCATGGTGCTGGTCTTCCTGCTCAGCCTCGCCGGGACGATGATGTGCTGCGTCGGGCTCCTGCCGGTGATGGCGGTGACCCGGGTCGCCCAGGCGATCATCTACACGCGCATCTCCGGCCGCATGGGGGCGGCGAGGCCCTACTGATCAGGGATCGAGGCGGTCAGCGACCGGAGCCGCGTCGGAGGGCCAGACACAGACGCGGTTCCGCCCCTCGGCCTTGGCGCGGTAGAGGGCCTCGTCGGCGCGGGCGATCCACGCCTCCCAGGGGGGGCCGTCGCTGCGGGCGATGGTGGCGACGCCGACGCTCACCGTCACGGGGGTGGTGGCTTCCACGGCCGCGCGCAGCCGCTCCATCGCCGTGTGCGCGCCGCCGAGGGTCTGCTCGGGCAGCAGCACCAGGAGCTCCTCGCCGCCGTAGCGATAGACCGCGTCGCCGCTGCGGAGCTGGGCCGAGATCACCTGCGCCACGCGGATGAGGACGTCGTCGCCGGCGACGTGCCCGTGGGCGTCGTTGTAGCGCTTGAAGTGATCGACGTCGCAGAGCGCGGCCGCGTAGGCGTGCCCGTAGCGCTCCACGCGGGCGTAGAGGACCTCGAGATCGTCGCGCAGGCGGAGGCGGTTGCCCACGCCCGTGAGCGGATCGGTGCGGGCCGCCTCCACCAGCCGGTGGTGGAGGCTCATCACCCGCGCGGCGGCGATCATCCGCGCCTCGAGCGCCTCCAGATCGATGGGCTTCATCAGGTAGTCGTCGGCGCCGGCGCGCATCCCCTCGAGGAAGGACTGCTTGTCGTCGTGCCCGGTGAGGAAGATGAAGTACGTGTAGGCGGCCGGCCCCCCGCTGCGCACGTTCCGGCAGAGCTCGAGGCCGTCCATGCCCGGCATCGCCCAGTCGCTGATGATCACGTCGGGGGTGCTGCGACAGAAGAGGTCCCAGGCGGCGTTGCCGTCGGTCGCGGACTGGCACTCGTGGCCGAGCCGCTCCATGGCGCGGAGAAGGACGCGGAGGGAGACGGGATCGTCCTCGGCGAGGAGCACCTTCACGGCGGAGCCTGGCCGGGGGCCGCGGCCGCCTCGGCGACCAGCGCCGCGCTCACCCGGGCGAGCTCCTCGGCGATGGCGTCGACGGTGAAGGCGACGTTGAAGGGAACGCCGTCCCGCACCTTCTCCTCCAGGCGCCCACAGAGCGCAGCGAGGGTCTTGGCGCCGAGGTGGCCAGCGCTGCCCTTGAGCGTGTGCGCCGTGCGCGCAGCCGTGGTCAGGTCGCCGCGGGCGACGGCGTCCTGGATGACGAGGAGGCGCGGCGACGCGTCCTCGAGGAAGAGGCTGATCACCTCGGCGACGATGTCGGGCTCGCCGGGGCCCTGGCTGGCGCGCAGCTTGCGCAGCATGCCCAGATCGACGACGGGGGACGACGAGGGCCGCGGAGGTGCGGGCGCCGCGGCTGCCGCCGGCGGAGGCGGGGGATGGTGCCCGGGCGCTCGCCCCACCCAGCGCCGCAGGACACCGTCGAGCGTCTCGGAAGTGACCGGCTTGGCGACGTAGTCGTCCATGCCCGCCTCCAGGCAGCGCTCGCGCGCACCGGGGCCGGCGTTGGCGGTCATCGCGATGATCGGGACGCGCAGCCGGCCCGGCTCGTCCGCGTCGCGCGCGCGGATCGCCTGCGTCGCCGAGTAGCCGTCGAAGCGCGGCATGTGGCAGTCCATGAGCACCGCCGCGAAGAGCGTCCGCGCCGTGGCTTCGACCGCCTCGTTGCCGTCGCCGGCGACCTCCACGAGGTAGCCCCGCTTCTCCATCATCAGCCTGGCGACCCGCTGGTTGACGGCGTTGTCCTCGACGAGGAGGATCCGCGGCCGCTCGTCGGCGCGCCAGCCGGGCGGGGCGGCGGGGGCCTCCGGCGCGGCCGGCTCGGCGCGCATCCCGGTGCCCGCGGAGGGC
>Ga0302279_10003451_pt1 | contig 19693 bp, 14 predicted proteins | sample III_Bog_N3_3_FD_194541 | JGI IMG/M metagenome (GOLD analysis project Ga0302279, IMG submission 194541) | Peat permafrost microbial communities from Stordalen Mire near Abisko, Sweden - III_Bog_N3_3 | ecosystem: Environmental > Terrestrial > Soil > Wetlands > Peat | place: Sweden: Abisko...
CAAGTGGGGAATCACCCCCGGCACACGCGCACGCCACCGCTTCGGCCAGCTCTGCGCGGTCTTCGGGACCATCCTCTGCATTCTGGGACTCGCCAGCATCTACGCCTTCGTCGGCAACCCCAAGTTCGCCAACGCCCCCGCCGACGCCTTCGCCCCACCCGCCATCACCCAACCCGCTCCCGTCAATCCTCCGACGGGATCGACGAATCCAAACCAACCTGGCGAGGTTCGATAGTGAGCATTCGGCTACTGAATGTCGTTTTTGCGGTAATGGTTGTCGGCGTGTTGATGAGTATGATTTCTATCAGAAAGATGAGGCATGAGATCACTCGGTCGCTTGAGTCGGATCAGCGACCAAATATGAATTGGTGGAATCTCGTCCGACAGTTCCAAATGGTTCGAACATATCGGACAATCACCGGACGAGGTAGATGGTCCGAGATTTATGTTGCCTCAGCAGCGGCGATATGGATTCCACTAGTCGCTACGTTCGTATGGGCCGGAGTCGAGCGAATTACAAGAAATCCGAGATAGGAAGAAAAAATGTCCGCATCACCCCGCATCATCGTCATCGGAGGAGGCCTCGCCGGTCTCTCCGCCGTCATCAAGATCGCCGAGGCCGGCGGCACCGTCGATCTCTTCTCCATCGTCCCCGTCAAGCGTTCGCACTCCGTCTGCGCGCAGGGTGGCATCAACGCCGCCAAGGACCTCAAGGGCGAGGGAGACACCGTCTACAAGCACTTCGACGACACCGTCTACGGCGGCGACTTCCTCGCCGACCAGACCCCCGTCCGCGACATGACCGCCCGCGCGCCAGCCATCATCGACCTGCTCGACCGCATGGGCGTCCCCTTCAACCGCACCCACGAGGGCCTGCTCGACTTCCGCCGCTTCGGTGGCACGCTCTACCAGCGCACCGCCTTCGCCGGAGCAACCACCGGCCAGCAACTCCTCTACGCGCTCGACGAGCAGGTCCGCCGCCACGAGGCCGAAGGCAAAGTAACCAAATACGAAGGCTGGGAGTTCCTCTCTGCCGTCCTCGACGCCAACGGAGTCTGCCGCGGCATCTGCGCCCTCGACCTCCGCTCCATGGAGACGCGAACCTTCCCCGCGGACGCGATTATTATCTGCACCGGCGGCATCGGCGCCATCTTCGGCAAATCCACCAACTCCGTCGTCTGCACCGGCTCCGCACAGTCCGCCCTCTACCAGCAGGGAGCGGTCTACGCCAACGGCGAGTTCATCCAGGTCCATCCCACCTGCATCCCCGGCGACGACAAGCTCCGCCTCATGTCCGAGTCCGCCCGTGGCGAAGGCGGCCGCGTCTGGGTTCCCCGCGACAAGCTCGACAAGCGCGTCGCCCGCAGCATCCCCGAGGCCGACCGTTTCTACTTCCTCGAGGAGTGGTATCCCAAGTACGGCAACCTCGTCCCACGTGACATCGCCACCCGCGCCATCCACCGCGTCGTCTACGAACTGGGCCTCGGCCTGGACGGACAGCCCATGGTATACCTCGATCTAACTCACATTGATCGTGAGACATTGAATCGTAAACTTGAAGGCATACTCGAAATCTACGAGAAATTCGTCGGCGACGATCCGCGCGATGTCCCCATGAAGATCTTCCCCGGCATGCACTACACCATGGGCGGCCTCTGGGTGGACTTCAACCAGCACACCAACGTCCCCGGCATCTTCGCCGCCGGCGAGGCAGACTACTCCATCCACGGGGCCAACCGCCTCGGAGCAAACTCCCTCCTCTCCTGCATCAACGGAGGCTTCCTCGCCGGCCCCAACGCCCTCGCCTACGCCAAGTCCCTCCCCGCCGCGCCCGGCGACGGAGGCCACGCCGCCGAGCTCAAGCGCCAACAGGAAAAGAACGCCGCCCTGCTCTCCAACCCCGGCACCGAAAATCCCTTCAAGCTCTGGCGCGAGCTGGGCGACACCATGACCAAGCACGCGACGATCATCCGGTATAACTCGGGCCTCGAAGAAGCCGACGCCAAGCTCGTCGAACTCCTCGATCGCTACAAGAACGTCAACCTCTCCGACAAGACGCAGTGGGCCAACACCAGCTTCGCCTTCGCCCGCCAGCTACAGAACATGCTCCACCTCGCCCGCGTCATCGTGCAGGGCGCGCGCCTCCGCGACGAGTCTCGCGGAGCCCACTACAAACCCGACTTCCCCGACCGCAACGACCCGCAGTTCCTCAAAACCACCATGGCCACCTTCAACCCCACCACCAACGCCCCCGCCTTCTCCTACGCGGAGGTCGACACCACCCTCATCCCACCCCGCCCTCGCCACTACGACGCGACGGCCTAACCAAACAGCCTCACTCGCACGCTGAGGCAAGAACGGAAGGGCACGGCTTCAGTCGTGCCGCAAGAGCACCACCCAAACCGATTGTCATTCTGAGCGAAGCGAAGAATCCCCGCATTTTGCTTCGGTCTGCAAAAAGATTGAGGGCAACCGCAATGCCAAGCACCATCCACGTAGAGATCCTCCGCCAGTCCACCCCGGACGCCGCCGCGCGCACCGAGCGCTTCGCCATCCCCTATCGCCCCAACATGAACATCACCTCTGTTCTCGGCGAGATCGCGCTCAACCCCATCACCGCCGACGGCGCGCCCACCACCCCCATCACCTACGACTCCAACTGCCTCGAAGAGATCTGCGGCTCCTGCGCCATGTTGATCAACGGCCGCGCCCGCATGGCCTGCTCCACTCTGGTCGACACGCTGCAAAAAGAGCATCCCGGCCAGCCCATCCGCCTCGCCCCGCTCTCCAAGTTCCCCGTCGTCCGCGACCTCGCCGTCGACCGCGCCGTCCTCTTCGAGAACCTCAAAGTCGTCAAGGCCTGGGTCCCCATCGACGGCACCTACGACCTCGGCCCCGGCCCGCGCCAGTTCCCCCAGACGCAGGAGGCCCGTTACCCGCTCTCCAACTGCATCTCCTGCACCATCTGCATGGAGGTCTGCCCCCAGTTCAACGAAGAAACCAACTTCGTCGGCGCAGCCACCATCGCGCAGGCCCGCCTCTTCAACATGGACCCCGCCGGCTCCGTCCTCAAGGCCGACCGTCTCCGCGCCCTCGCCGGCGAAGGCGGCATCCAGGAGTGCGGCTTCGCCCAGAACTGCGTCGAGGCCTGCCCCAAACTGCTCCCCCTCACCGAATCCATCTCCATCACCAGCCGCGATGCCATGCTCCAGCAGCTCAAAGACCTCTTCACCCTGTGACCCGTTCTCCACGCAGAACGGCCCCACTCATCGGAGCAGGGCCGCGTCTGGTCTCGCCATCTTGAAATCTACTTCGTAAAGATCGTACTCCCCGGAATCTTCTCTTCATTCGCCACAATCCGGTTCTCCGCGCGCTTGGCCCCGCGCATCGCCACCGCATCGATCTTCTTCTCGTCGCTCTTGAAGTCCTTGATCGAGTCCTCGCCCGCCGATTCAACCGCCTCTTCCGACGGACGCGACGCCATCTTCCCCAAATCCTGTTCCAATGCCATAGATCACCTCACCCCATAAGACCCCATCCAAGCCCCGCAGGTTGCCTCTCTCGACAACGCACTACACTAAGTGTGATGCCGAACCCGCCCGCCAATCCGCCCGCAGCCCCCGCCATCCAGCCCGACCCCGCCGCCATCCACGCCTCCGCCCTCGTCATCGACGCCCACGCAGACACCCCGCAGCGCTTCGTAGACGAATCATGGGACTTCACCTCGCCGCTTGCCATCGCGGACCAGCCCGCCGGCCATCTCAATCTCGCCACCGCCCGCCGCGGCAATCTCGCCGCCGAGTTCTTCGCTCTCTGGCCCGATCCCGCGCAGTGCCCCGGAGCGCGCTACGCCCTCCGCACCCTCACCCTCCTAGACGCCGTCCGCGAGCAGGTCCGCCGCCATCCCACGGAACTTACCCTCTGCACCTCACCCAAAGAAATCCTCGCCGCCCGCGCCGCCAACAAATTCGCCATCCTCCTCGGCATCGAGGGCGGCCACGCCATCGAGAACTCCCTCGCTCTCCTCCGCCTCTACCACGCCCTCGGTGTCCGCTACATGACCCTCTCCTGGGCCAACTCCAACGACTGGGCTGAATCCTCCGGCGATCTCCGCGCCAAAGCCCCAGCCGGCCTCACCCCCTTCGGCCGCGAAGTCATCGCAGAGATGAACCGCCTCGGAATGATGGTCGATCTCTCCCACGTCTCCGACCGCACCTTCGACGACGTCCTCGCCGTCACCCGCGCTCCCGTCCTCGTCTCGCACTCCTCCGCCCGCGCCCTCACCCACTCTCCGCGCAACCTCACCGACGACCAGCTCCGCGCCCTCGCCGCCAACGGCGGTCTCTGCATGGTCAACTTCTACCCCGCCTTCATCGACGAGTCCTACCGCAAGGCCTGGGCCGCACAGAAGCCCGCTCTCCTCGCCGCCCACAAGTCCCTCGCAGCCGAGTACGCCGCCAAAGGCACTCCCGTCCCGTATTACATTGCCAACCGCCTCGACCGCGAATTCGCCGCGCGTCTCCCGCGTCCGCCGCTCTCTTCGCTCATCGCCCACTTCGACCACATCATCTCGGTCGCAGGCATCGACCACGTCGGCATCGGCACCGACTTCGACGGCATCTGCGCCCTCCCCGAGGGCATCAACTCCGCCGCCGATCTGCCCAAAGTCACCGCCGCCCTCCTCGCCCGCGGCCACTCCCCCGCCGACCTCCGCAAACTCCTCGGCGCCAACCTCCTCCGCCTCTTCGCCGCAGTACAGGCTACCGCCGCCGAGTCCGTCGTTCCATGATCGCCGGGCCTGCGCAGCCAAGGGTAAGATGATCGTGGGGAACTACACTGCCCGCCGCAACCCTCCATCGCAGCCTGAGAAGTCGAAGCAATACCCTTGACCCCTTGCGCTGGTCTGTAAATTATTTCGAGGTTAGGAACGCATGAAGACCGGACGCAAGAATGCTTTTCGCCGCCAGGGCAAGCAACCAATCTCCAGGAAGCCGGCAAGTCTCGATCCTTCCTCGGTGGATCTTCTGTTCCAGCAAGCCACGGCCCACCACCAGGCCGGGAAACTGCCCCAGGCGGAAGCCCTCTGCCGACAGATACTGAAACACTCTCCCATCCATTCGGGCGCGCTTCATCTTCTGGGGGGCATTGCGTTTCAAGCGAAACATTTTGTCAAAGCGCTTGGTCTCTTCGACCGCGAAATTCAGGCCAATCCAGACGATGCAGAGGCCTACTACAGCCGTGGCAATGCTCTGTATGTCCTTCAGCAGTGCCCGGCGGCCGTGGAGAGCTATGACCAGGCCATCCTCCTCAAACCGGACTTCGCGGAAGCCCACCATAACCGCGGAAGCGTGTTGCATATGCTTCAGCAATTCCAGGCGGCCATTGAGAGCTACGACAAAGCCATCCTCCTCAAGCCGGATTATGAAGAGGCCATCAGCAACCGCGCCAATACTCTTCAGTCTCTCATGCTGTATCAGGCGGCCCTGCAGAACTATGAGAAGGCCATGCGCCTCCAGCCGGAGTATGAATCCTGCAAGAAAACCGGCGTCTTCGATTCTGTCGAAATACAGGTCGCGCAGATCGCAAAGATTAAAGATAAGTCGGTGCTGAAGGCCGCGCTTGACGCATTGCCGCTCGTCCTTCATTCCCATCCGGCTGTATCCGGCCTGCGCAACACGAACTTCGTCAAGACCGGATCGAGCGGCAAAGACCTCGTCTTCTTTTGCCTGCCGACAGACGAGATATGGAATCCCCGTACGGCCAGGACTAAAGGCATCGGAGGATCGGAGGAGGCCGTCATCTGGCTCTCCAGGCTCCTGCACCAGCGCGGATGGAACGTCACTGTCTATGCCTATTGCGGTGCGCGGGAAGAGGACTTCGACGGCATCTCATGGAAGCCCTATTGGATGTGGAACCACCGCGACAAGCAGAATGTCACGGTGATATGGCGCTATCCACAGTTCACGTCCTATCCGATCAATTCAGACAAGGTGATCGTGGATCTGCATGATGTAGCGCCCGAGGGCGAGTTCACCCCGGAAAGACTTCAGAGAATCCACAGGATATTCGTCAAATCCAGCTTCCACCGCTCCCTGTTTCCCAATATCCCCGACGAGAAGTTCGTCATCATCCCCAATGGCATCGACGCGAAACTGTTTGAGGGCAACGCCGACCGTGACCCGTTATTGCTCATCAATACCTCGTCGGCAGACCGCAGCCTTGAGGCGTTTGTCGATTGCTTCGAAGAGATCAGGAAGCAGGTCCCCAATGCAAAAGCGCAGTGGGCCTATGGCTGGAGCGTGTGGGATGTCTTCCATTCATCGGACGCACAGAAGTTGCAATGGAAAACTAAGATGCAAGAACGCATGAGCCAACTCGGCGTTGAAGAACGCGGCAGAATCAGTCACAGCGAGATTGCCCAGCTCTACCGCGAGGCAAACATCTTCGCCTATCCTGCGGAGTTCGCTGAGATCGACTGTATCTCGCTCTCCAAGGCCATGGCCGCGGGAGCAATCCCGGTCACCACCGATTTCGCCGCCATGGGAGAGAAATCGCAACACGGAGGGGTATTCATCCATTCGAATAAGCCGAACTTCGGCTGGTCGCAACCGGATCAGTTCCATTTCGAGATCACAGACCCTGAACAGAAAGCGGAGTTTGTCCGCGAAACCGTGAAGTTGCTCTTGAATCCGCCCAGCGAGTCGGCGCGGGAGTCCATGCGCGAATGGGCCCGGTCGACATTCGATTGGAACAAAATCGCCGACTCGTGGAATGAGGTGCTTTCGTGTCGGGTCACACAAGGTGCGACCGCACTGGAACGGATCGGCAGAGTAGTTCAGAAAAAACCGGAGGATGCAACGTTCGCCTTTAACCGTGGCAATGAACTCTATCTCGCTCAGCACTACCAGGCGGCGATCCAGAGCTACGACAAGGCCATCCTCCTCAAGCCGGACTACGCGGAGGCCTGCCATAACCGCGGCAGTGCACAGAATGCTCTACAGCAGTACCAGGCGGCCATCGAGAGCTATGACAAGGCCATCCTTCTCAAGCCGGACTACGCGGAGGCCTGTTACAACCGTGGCAATATCCTGTATGTTCTTCAGCAGTATCACGCCGCTATCGAGAGTTATGAAAAGGCCATCCTACTCAATCCCAGGTTTGCGGCCGCATACTACAACCGCGGCAATGCTCTCCATGCGCTGCAGCAGTACCAGGCCGCCATCGAGAGCTACGACAAGGCCATCCTTCTCAATCCGCGAAGTGCGGAAGCATACAGCAATCGAGGCAGCATGCTGCATACCATGCTGCAGCACGAGGCCGCCATCGAGAGTTATGACAAGGCCATCCTCCTCAAGCCGGACCACGTGGAAGCATATAACAACCGCGGCAATGCTCTCCTGGCCCTCAAGCAGTTCCGGGCAGCGCTGCACAGCTTTGACAAGGCCGTCCTCATCAAGCCGGACCATGAATATGTGCGCGGAATGCAGATGCACGCCAAGAGGGTCCTCGGCGATTGGGAGAATATTGAAACAGGGTGCCGGCAGTTGGAAGCTCTCATCGGCCGTGGGATGACTGCGGCGCTCCCATTCACCATCCTGGCCATTAGCAATTCTCCAGCGTTGCAACAGCAGGCGGCCCAGATCTACGTCCGCAACAATGTTCCGGAGCGTTCAACCGCCGGGTCGATTCCCCGCCGGCCCCGCCGAGACAGGATGCGCATCGGATATTTTTCTGCGGATTATTACAACCACGCAACCACCTATCTGATGGCCGAGTTATTTGAGAGGCATGACCGCAGCAGATTTGAAATCCTGGGGTTCTCCTTTGGCCCCAGCAGGACCGATCAGATGAGCCAGCGCACCTCCTCGGCTATGGACCAGTTCTTCGACCTCCGCTCCTTGACGGACCGGGAGGCCGCCGAACTCAGCCGCAAACTCGAAGTGGATATTGCTGTGGACTTGAAGGGTTTCACCGAAGACAATCGCGCCGGCATCTTTGCCCAGCGCGCCGCTCCCATTCAGGTCAGCTACATCGGCTATCCCGGCACCATGAGCGCAAGCTACATGGACTATCTGATTGCCGACCATACCCTGATTCCCGAAGCTGACCGTCGCTATTACTCGGAAAAAATCGTCTATCTGCCCGACAGCTATCAGGTCAACGATTCCCTGCGTGCCATCTCCCCAAAGCCCTGCGTGCGCGCCGGCGAGGGCCTGCCACAGTCAGCTTTCGTCTTCTGCTGTTTCAATCAAACCTACAAAATATCGCCCTCTGTTTTCGATAGTTGGATGCGGATTCTCGGGCGCGTCGAGGGCAGCGTTCTCTGGCTTTTGGAACACAATCCCTGGGCCGTCGAAAATCTGCGCACCGAAGCCGCGCGGCGTGGAATATCTCCCCAGAGGCTGGTCTTTGCCAAATCCCTGCCCGTAGACGAGCATCTGGCGCGGCAAAGCCTGGCCGACCTCTTTCTGGACACACTTCCCTACAACGCCCACACCACAGCCAGCGATGCGCTCTGGGCCGGCTTGCCTGTCCTGACCCGCACCGGCGACACCTTTGCCAGCCGGGTCGCAGCCAGCCTGCTGCGCGCCGTCGGTCTGCCCGAACTCATCACCACCACGGAGTCGGAGTACGAGGAACTCGCGGTCAACCTCGCGCACGATCCTCAACGTCTTCAGGCGCTCCGCCAGCGCCTGCAACAAAACCACCTCACCGCTCCGCTCTTCGATTGCAAAACCTATACCCGCCATCTGGAATCGGCCTACAGCGCAATCGTCGAGCGCTACCACGCTGGCCTCCCCCCGGATCACATCCACATCCCCCGCATTCCCTCCTGACCTCGCCAACACTCGACAAAAAAATCAACCGAGTTCGTAGAATAAGAATTGTCCACCAACACAGTAGGAGTTTCGATGTCAGAAAATGCAATTCTGGTCGCCTCATCCAGAAATGAGGGCATGTCCATTCCCGAGCCGGGCCTTCGCCGTCAGGTGATGTCCTATAGCCCGTCCATGATGCTTGTGCGGCACACCATGAACCAGGGATGGGTCGGCGCGCGCCACAGCCACCCGCACGAACAGTTGGTATACATCGTGCGCGGTCGCCTCCGCTTCCAGCACCCAGGCGGCGTCTTCGACGTGGGCGCGGGCGACAGCTTTCTGGTTCCCGGCAATGTGGAGCACCAGGCCTCCGCGCTCGAGGACTCTGAGGTCCTCGACATCTTCACCCCCATGCGCGAGGACTACGCACCGCATCCCTAATACTTCGCCATCTCCAACATCGCCCGGTACAAATCCTCCGCCTGCGGCAGAATCGCATCCTCCAGCAGCGGCTGATACGCCACGAACGTATCCATCGACGCCACCCTTCGCACCGGAGCATCCAGCCAGTCGAACAGTTCCTCGCCGATCCGCGCCGCAATCTCCGCGCCGTATCCCCAGCTCAGCATGTCCTCGTGCGCCACTATCACCTTGCTCGTCTTGCGCACCGAAGTAGCAATAGCATCCCAGTCGTATGGGCTCAGCGTCCGCAGGTCGATCAGCTCCACATCCACGCCCGTCTCGCGCTCCAGCTTCTCCGCCGCCTGCAATGCCCGCGGCACAATCGCCCCATACGTCACCACGGTCAAATCTTTCCCGGCCCGCACCACCTTCGCCTTGCCAAACGGGATCGCGTACTCCGGCCCAGGATAGGCCCCCCGCCCGAACGTCTCGCGATACAGCCGCTTGTGCTCCAGAAACAGCACCGGATCGTCGCAGCGAATCGCCGTGCGCAACAGTCCCGCCGCATCCAGAGCATTCGAAGGCATCACCACCATCACTCCAGGCGTATGCGTAAATATGCTCTCGCCAGACTGCGAGTGATAGATCGATCCGCCCGTCAGGTAGCCGCCAATCGGCACCCGTATCACCAGCGGGCAACTCCATTCCCCATTCGACCGCCAGCGAATCGCCGCCAGCTCGTTCCTCATCTGGTGCATCGCCGGCCAGATGTAGTCGAAGAACTGGATCTCCACCACCGGCTTCAGTCCGCGCAGCGCCATGCCGATTGCGCGCCCCACAATATTCGCCTCGGCCAGAGGAGAGTTCCAGCAGCGGTCGTTGCCAAACTTCTTCTGCAACCCCGTCGTCAGCTTGAAGACGCCGCCCTTGCCCTTGATCTTCCCCGCTCGCAGCGCACTATCGCGTGTCGCGTCGGCCACATCCTCGCCGAAGACGACAATCCGCTCATCCCGCCGCATCTCGTCCTTCAGGCAGTGGTTCAACAACTCCGCCATCGTCCGCTCGCTCGCGTCCGCTGTCGCCTCCGGCTCTGTATCGAACCGCGCGTCCGTCGGCTTCAAGTCCTCCGAGTACTGATGCCGCAGGATCGCCTCCAGCGCCACGCTCGGCAGCACGGCCTGCATCGCGCGGTCCGCCGCCCGCTGCACCTCCTCATCCACCTTCTGCTCCAGCCGGTTGATCTCCGCCTCGTCCAGTATTCCTTCCCTCAGCAACCACAGTTGCATCTTGGCCAGCGGATCGCGCGCGTTCTCTTCCGTCACCTCTTCCTCGCTCCTGTACTGCCGCTCGTCGTCGCTCAGCGAGTGGCTGTATGGCCGCGTCACATGCCCATGCACCAGCGCCGGCCCGCGCCCCGACCTGCAATACTCCACCGCCTCCACCATCGCCGCATAGCACGCAATCGGGTCCGTCCCATCCACCTCGGCAAAGTGGAAATTCGGAAAGTTAGCAATCAGTCGCGAGATATTTCCCCCGGGAGTGTTCGCCTCCACCGGCGTCGAAATCGCGTACTCGTTGTCCTCCACCACATACACCACCGCCAGCCGTCCGTTGCTCGCCGTGTTCAGCGACTCCCAGAACTCGCCCTGGCTCGTCGATCCCTCCCCAATCGACACATACGTCACCTCATCGCCGTGGAAGGTCACATCCTTGAACTCGCGATAGTCCCCCGCATGCTTCTTCGCCGCCTCCGTATGCCGCGAGAAGTATCGCCCAGCCTCCGCGCATCCAATCGCATGAAGGCACTGTGTCGCCACCGCCGAACTCGGCGTCACGATATGCAGCTTTTTATTCGACCAGTGCGACGGCATCTGACGCCCACCGCTCGCCACATCCTCCGCCGCGCCCACCGCCTGCAGCAACTGCTCCTCCACCGTACTGCCCAGCGTCAGGCACAGTGCGCGATCTCTGTAGTACGGAAAGAACCAGTCGTATCCCGCCCGCATCGCCATCCCCGCCGCCACCAGCAGCGCCTCATGCCCCGCGCAAGAGATCTGGAAAAATATCTTCTGCTGCCGCTTCAGCACAATCTCGCGATCGTCCGTCCGCCGCGAAAGATACATCAGCCGGTAGAACTCCACCAACTGTTCCCGCGTCATCCCACCCCACGCACCCGTCTCGGAGACTCCCGCAACCGCCGCCGCGCCGCCCGCGCTCACCGAGCCCAGCACCGCCGTCTCAACCTCAGTTCTCCCGCCCTCACCGCCAGCCTCATCGCGACGAGCCATACGCACCCCCCGGTCACAACCTGGCCCAATCAAGATTCTACCCCCACCGAAGATTCCAGCAGTGGATCGATGTCTCTGTTGCCATTAAGCACGCGAACAACACGAACCACTCCCTGGACACTAGGTAATATCTGCCACGCCTCTGCAACCGCACTCCGCCAATCATACCCCTCCCAATACAACACACTGAGGTAACGTCTCCGCCCGCCCACATCCTCTCAACCACCCTCAAAAATCGCCGATGCACCTATCAGAATGGCTCCCACGAACAATGGCAGCCGTCTTTCGAGGTGCATCATCGCTTCCCCACTCCACCCCGCCGCATCGGCCCCCGCACCCCGCACCCTGCGGCTGCCTCTACTCCTGCGCCAGATCCTCATTGTCGCCGCCCTCGTCCTCATCGGCTTCCTATTCGCCAGCGCCCTGCGCGCGCACGCCCAGCAACTCCCCAGCCCCATCGGCCCTCCCGTCCCGCACCGTTATCTCGTCGCCTACCGCGACGGCACAATACCCACGGACGCCTCGGCCCGCGCCCGCCTCAGTGGCGCACGCATCGTCCGCAACAATAATCCCTTTGCCATCGCTGTCCTCGAAACCTCCTCCGACGCCAACGACGAAGCCGCCGCCATCGCCGCCCTGCGCGCCGACCCCAACGTCCAGTTCGTCATCCACGACCGCATCCTCTCCGCCCACTCCCTCATCCTCCGCCCCATCCTTCCCGCCACCATCGGGGTCACCGTCGGCACACCCACACCCACACCGACTCCAATTCCAACCCCAACCCCCACCCCAACAGCCGCCCCCTACGACACTTACTACACCTCCACTCCGCAAGCCTGGGCCGTCCTGCAATCCGGAGGCTTCGGCGCTGGCATCCCAGGTGGTCCCGCCCACGGCCCATGGGACACCACCATGGGCGCAGGCGTTCGCATCGCCATCCTCGACAGCGGAGTCGACGCGCTTCACCCGGACATCGCGCCCAACCTCGCCTTCAACATGTCCGAGATAGATCAGTCCGCCGCCACAGGCCTGCCCAGCCCCTGCGACGACGGCTCTCCGCAGGATCAGCAGGGCCACGGCACATGGGTCGCCTCGCTGGCCGCCGCCGCCATCGGCCCCGGCACTGGCCTTCTCATCGGCGTCGCCCCCGCCGCAACCCTCCTCAACATCAAGGTCCTCGAGCGTCTCCCCGATCCCTCCAGCACCGCGCCCGACATCGCCACCCAGTGCACCACCGGACAGGCCAGCGGCCTCCTCAGTTGGGTCATCCAGGGTATTCAGGACGCCATCGCCCAGCACGCCGACGTCATCAATCTCTCCCTCGGCATTCTCGTCGATCTCGACACCGGCGAGGGTGCCGGACTCCAGGCCACCTTCGACCGCGTCACATACGCCGCCGATCAGGCCGGGGCCGTCCTCGTCGCCTCCGCCGGCAACGACGGCGTCAACCTCGCCAACCCCCGCTACATCGAGCTTCCCGCCCAGTCCCGCAGCGTCCTCGCCGTCGTCGCCAGCACCAACCCCGCCTGCGCCGAGGACCTCACACCCAACGCCGCCTGCGCCCCCGGCCCCATTACCCTCCCCTACTACTCCAACTTCGGCGCGCCCCTCGACGCCATCGCCGCGCCCGGCGGCAGCTACCCCGGCCCCACCACCCCCGATCCAGACACCGCCGTCAGCGGATGGATTCGCGGAGCCTGCTCCAACGGCCTTCCCAACACCGCCGACGGCCCGCCCTCCGACCCCGCCCACAGCTTCGGCTGCTTCAACCTCGGCCATGCCCAGTATGTTCAGGCCATGGGAACCAGCGCCTCTGCCCCGCTCGTTGCCGGCTCCGCCGCGCTTCTCCGTGCCGCCTACCCTGCTTGGTCTCCAGACCAGATCGTCGCCGCCCTGCGCGCCTCCGCCACTCCCACCTCCACCCTTCCCAACGCACCCCTCCTCAACACCCCCGCCGCACTCCCCTAAGAGAAGTGGTCAGTTATCAGTTGAGTGTTGGCAGTAAGAGTCGTCATTCTGGCGAAGCCAGAATCTCCGTATTTGCTTCTGCTCTTGCCGTTGCCTGTTCTTCTCTGACCACTGACCACTGGCCACTGTCTCTAGTCCCCCTTCATCCTCTCCTTCACGCTGTGCGCCAGCTTCTCGATCTCATCCGCCTTGCGCACCACCTCCAGCGACAGCGTGTTCTTGTCAGACTTGTCCACCGCAGCCTGCAACTCATTGGCCAACACCAGCAGCTTCGCCGTGTCCTCCACCAACTTCTTCTGCCGCTCCGTATTACGCATCTTCGCCTGCTCATCCTCCATCTTGACCGTCTGTTCGTCCGGCGGAGCCACCGGAACCACACCCGGCACCACCGGGACCACCCCTGGCACCGCCGTCTGGCCCGCCTGCGCGACCGCGCTTCCCTGCGGGCCTCGTCCCGCGCTACCCATCGCCAGCATCAACCCGCCGGCCGCCGCCCACACCGCAATCCTGCGTAGCATCCTCATCGCTCCCCCTCCTTCGCCGCATCCAATCCATCAATCCGAGAGATACTTGTCTCAAGGCCCAATATCAGGTCCCGCACAATAAAAATGGAGACCGCCCCCATCATGTTCCTCTTCACACTGGCTCCGCAAGACATCACCAACCTCGCACAGGACGACGCAACATTCAACGACGTTCTCCACCACTGGCACCGCGACCTGCTCGCCTTCGTCCACGGCGACCTGCCGCGAATGCTCCTCATCCTCTTCGTCGCCTTCCTCCTCACCCGCGTCGTCGCCTTCTTCGTCAACCGCATGAGAAAGCTCGCCGACCTCCAGACCGACAACCCTCAGCGAGCCTCCGAACTCCGCACCGTCGCCGCCGTCGTCCGGGCCACCGCCTACGGTGTCATCGGCTTCATCGTCCTGCTCCACATCCTCTCCGTCTTCGGGATTCCCGTCACCCCGCTGCTCGCCTCCGCCGGAGTCCTCGGTGTAGGCATCGGTCTCGGAGCCCAATCTCTCTTCAAGGACGTCCTCAACGGAATCTTCATCCTCCTCGAAAACCAGTACAACGTAGGAGACAGCGTTCGCATCGCCGGTCTCGCCGGCACGGTCGAGGACCTCACCCTCCGCGTCACCACACTGCGCGACGCCGACGGCGCAGTCCACTACATCCCCAACTCCCAGATCGCCACCGTCTCCAACGTCTCCCGCGACTTCGCCGTCGCCTCCCTCACCCTCTCGGTCGACGCCTCAGCAGATCCCGACCGCGTCCTCGCCATCCTCCGCTCTACCGCCCTGGCCGTCCGAAACGATCCCGCATTCCAGCAGATAGCCCTCGCCGACCCCGTCATCCCCGGCATCGACGCCATCAATGGCCGCGTCGTCGCCTATCCCATCAGCATCCGTGTCGCCATCAATCAGAAAGACGCAATCCTCCGCGAACTCCGCCGCCGCATCCTCCTCGCCTTCGAACAGAACTCCATCCCCCTCGGCTCCGATCCCAACAACATCCTCCTCATCCCCCACCCCGACCCCACAGCCCCACCCGCACAGCAACCCCTCATCGGCTCCTGATATACAGAAATGCAGATTCATCGGAAGGGCACGCGTTCACGCGTGCCGAAAGGAGCACTTATTTTTTAGATTCGCATTCTCTGGATCGCCCCGCGATCCAGAGAATGCAAAAAAATTAGTCGCACCCGCGTGCCTACCACTCAAGGTGCAGCAGCGAGATCGCCTGCCGCGGTAACTCGGTCGCAATCGTCACATCTCCGCCGCTCACATCCACCCACTCCGGCGAGCCGAGCAGTTCAAGCTGTCCCGCCGCCTTCAGCTTCGCGTACTGCTCCGGCGTCGGGCTCTGCGGCTCGCCCATCGCCTTCCACGCCGTATACGCATTCGAGTGCGTCTCGTCGATGCGGAAGTGTTCCAGCCGCACCCGGCGCACTCCCGCCGGAATCCCGGCAATCTTCACCGTAACCTCAGCGTCGCCAGCCGGCAGGTCGTCGTCGTGGTAGTTCCACAGCATCACCGCGGCCTCGTGCGCGCTCTTGGTCGCAAACGCATCCACGTCCGCCTGTCCGCGCACCCCCGCCTTCACAATCTCCTCCGCCGGAATCTCCGCCGAGCTGGTCGTCGCCACGCGATCGCCGGAGAACATCCCAGCCATGCGAAAGATATTCAGCACCGGCTTGTCCACGCCATTCGTCGCCAGCGTGCGGAACCCCTCGAAGTACCCCTTGTCCTCGAACTCGAACGACCACGTCACCATCCCCACCAGATTCACCTTCGACTGCGTCGCAAGATCGGCCAGCGCCTTCATCGCCACCGCCGTGTAGGCGGGATACACCGTCCCATTGCGATACGCATTGGCCGGGTTCTCCTTGGCCGAGCAGGCCGCGCAGCCCTCCGGATCGGCCTCCGACAGAATAATCGGCAGATCGCGGTACTTCGCCGACGCGCCCACAATGCGGAATCCATTGGCCGCTGCGTTCAACTCGTTGCTGATCCCCATCCGCACATGTCCCGCTTCCCCAGGCCCCGCCGCAATCCATCTTGGGCTGCCCTTGGGATGGAAGCTCACGAAGTCCAGCGGAATCGCCTCGCCCGTCTCAGCGTTCTTGTCGTTCGCGCAGTGATCGAAAAATTTCTGCAGAAAGCTGCTCGCCCGCGTCGATCCCGGCCCGGTAACCGCCGGCCCGCCAACAATCGCCCCCGGCAGCGCCTTCCTCACCCCTGCCACCGAATAGTCGTACAGCTTGAAGTACTCCTCCGGCGTGCCCTTCCAGTAGCTGATGTCCGGCTCGTTCCACACCTCGAAATACCACGTCGCAACCTCAGCCCTGCCGTATCGCTCCACCATGTGCTCTGTGAATCGCCGCACCAGCTCGCCCCACATCGCGTAGTCCTTCGGTGGGCTCTGCACCGCCCCATCCAGCGTCTTGGGATACGGCACATAGTACGGCCCCGTACCCGTCGCCAGCGCCTCCGGCATGAACCCCAGCTCCACCATCGGCCGCACACCGGCCGCGTGGTAGGAGTCGAATATCTGGTCCAGAACCGTGAAGTCGTACACCGGCTTCCCATTGGCGTCCAGCGTAAACACGTTGCTCGAAGACCACTTCAGCCGCGCCACCCCATCGCCCGACGTAAACAAGTGGTGCGCGCGAATGGTCACAGGCACAGGCGAGAGGTCATGCAGCTCGCCCAGCAACTGCCGCCCGTACTTCATCGTCGTGTAGTTGGATTCGTCGTATCCGAACCAGTCCCCAATGGGCCTGTAAGCCCCCAGCGGCTTCGCCAGATCAACCTGGATCGAAACCCGCGCGGCTGCGCCGTTCTGCGCCTGCGCGGCTGCATTCGGAACCGCTGCGGAAGCAGTTGTCTGAGTTTGACTTGAGGGAGTCTGCCCTGCTGCACTCTGCGCCAAAGCGCCGAGTGCAGCGCTACAAAACATTGCAACGGCAACTCTGTGCGCGAACTGATGCATGAGGGCCTCTATGTCTGGAGCTTCGCTCTTCCGTGCATCACTCGCATTGCCGATTCTGCCGCCGGGGAAATCCCTCCCTGCGTTTCAGGCCTGCCTGTCCTGTATCAGCGCGCCTTGCTGCACTTCTTCATGATCGCCGCGTGCAGCCGTTCCCGCAGATCTTCCGGAAACTCATAAACCTCGTTCTCGCGATAGATCGAGATGGTCTTCCGCGTCGAGTCCAGAACCACCTCGCAGTGGCTGCACTTCTTCACATGCGCCTGCACCTCGGCCAGCAGCTCGGCATCCACCTTGCCGTCGAAGTAGTCGTCCAGTTTGCTCAGGAACTCAGTGCAGGTCAACCTTTGCCTCCCCGTTCGTATGACGGAAGTAGCGGCTCAACCGCTCGCGCAGTTGCAACCGCGCGCGCAGCAACCTCGATTTCACCGCCGGTACGCTCAAGCCCAGTGCCTCCGCAGTCTCTTCGGTCGACAGGTTCTCCACATCGCGCAACGTAAACACAGTACGGAAGCCGGGCGGCAAACCCTTGATGGCCTTGCGCAGAATATCGCCGAGTTCGCTCTGTCCATATAGCTGCTCCGGGTTCGGTCGCCACTCGGCAAAGTCCCGCGGTATCGATCCGTCTTCCGTCTGCACGTCCTCGTCCATCGAGACGGTCCTGCTCGTCTTGCGCTTGCGCAACCGCATCAAGCTCTCGTTCACCGCGATCCGCACCAGCCAGGTGGAAAACTTCGAATTCCCCTGGAACTGTTCCAGCTTCTCGTATGCCTTGAAGAACGCGTCCTGCGTTATGTCTTCCGCGTCCTCGCGGTTCTGCGTGATGTGCTGCGCAACCCGGAATATCTGCCGTTCATACTGCCGTACCAACTGCTCGAACGCAGCCGTGTCTCCCAACTTCGCGCGCGCTACTAGCGCAACGTCGGGGTGGACCTCTTCCGTAACTTGGGATTGGATGGCTGACATAGGTAAAAGTTGCAGTTCTACGCTCAAAATCAAGATCCAAAATCAATCCTGCCCGCCGGGCGCAGAATCGCAAATCGCGCGGGCTCACTCACCGCAACTTCCTCAAGTGTAAACGCGCCGCCACCTTGGGGCAATGGCATGAGTTTCGAGGCAGTACTGCTTAACCCAAAAAGCACGGCTTCAGCCATGCCAAGACTAAAACGGAAGGGCACAGCTTCGGCCATGCCAAAACTAAATCGGAAGGGCACGGCTTCGGCCATGCCAAAACGAGCGCTCATTTTTCCCCTCTCGTCCCTTGATCGCTTGCGATCAAGGGACGAGAGAACAGAATTGCAGATGTACCTCAAGTGGTTCGCCCGGATGCGTGACGCGCGAGAATGCAGCAACACAGCTTAGAGTTAAAGCGTGAACTATATCGGGATGCAGTGCAGGAATGCGCCTGCCCAGCGTGATTCGCCGGAAAATCGATGGTTGGAGCGTGAAGCAATGTTGGTCAGAAAGTCCCTGCTCTGTGTGGCCGTAGTCTCCGCTTGTCTGTTGCTGACGGGAAGCACCCTGCTGGCGCAGTCCTCTGCTGCTGCTGGCGCCTCAACGCCAGCCGCCAAAAAGACTGCGAAGCCCGCGCCGGCCAAATCCGCCAAGCCCTCGACAACAACCTCCAGCGTCCGCAAACAGTCCGCAGTATCGTCCGGAAAAACGTCTTCTCACACCGCCGCGTCGAGGGCACAATCCGCCAGGTCCAACGCCCGCAGACGTGCATCCTACAAGCCCCCAACCCCGCGCAGCATCAAGCTCACCAATGCCTTCCTCGCCTCCGCGCAACTGCGTCCCATGGCCCAGCAGCTTGCCGCCGCGCGCTCGCCCGCCGCCTACGCCGGAGTCCTCGCCTACGCGCACGCCCATCCCGGCGAAGCGGCAGCCGCGGCCTATCTCGCGCTTGGCCACGCCTGCATGCAGGACCATCGCTACCCCGAAGCAATCGCCAACTTCACCCTGGCCAAACACTCCGGCGAAGCCCTCGCCGATTACGCCGACTATCTCGCCGCGCAGGCCGCCATCCAGTCCGGCCACGCCACTGACGCCTACCCCATCCTCGACCACTTCGCCGACCGATACCCGGACAGCATCTTCGCCGCCACCGCGCCCGTGCAACTGGCCTCCGCGCACCTTCAGCAGAACGATCCGCAGGGCGCGCTGCAGGCCCTCACGCCGCTCGCCAACACGCCGCAGTCCCAGCAGGGCAACTTCCGCTACACCCTGGCGCGCGCCTATCAACTCACCGGCGACGCCATCCACGCCGCCCCCATCTTCCGCGCCATCTACGCCGCCCAGCCCTTCACCTTCGAGGCCACGCAATCCGCTGCGCAGTTGCAGACAATGGGCCAGCCGCTCTCCGCCGCAGAGCGCAAGACCCACGCCGACGCCCTCTTCAACGCCAAGCGTTACGGCGAGGCTTCCGCCGAGTACAACGCCATCGGCCGCAACAATCCCCAGCTCAACCCCGCAGACCGCGACGCCCTCACCCTCTACGCCGCCGTCTGCGACTTCAAGCTCAAGAACCTCACCCGCCGAGACATCGAGCAGCTTCCAGACACCTCCGACGACACCGCAGCCCTCAAGCTCTACATGCTAGCCGAACTCTCCCGCAACGAGGGAGACCAGGCCGCTCACGACGCCCTCATCGCCCAGATGGTCGCACGCTTTCCCGCCAGCCGCTGGCTCGAGGAAGCTCTCTACTCCGGCGGCAACATGTACCTC
>Ga0302279_10003452_pt1 | contig 19689 bp, 19 predicted proteins | sample III_Bog_N3_3_FD_194541 | JGI IMG/M metagenome (GOLD analysis project Ga0302279, IMG submission 194541) | Peat permafrost microbial communities from Stordalen Mire near Abisko, Sweden - III_Bog_N3_3 | ecosystem: Environmental > Terrestrial > Soil > Wetlands > Peat | place: Sweden: Abisko...
GCCGCCTGACATCCTGAGCGGCACACGCCCGTCATCCTGAGCGAAGCGAAGGACCCCCCAGGGACCGATGGGGGGTCCTTCGCTTCGCTCAGGATGACAAGCGTGGGCCTGCAGGACGACAGCGTGGGCCGGCCACGCGCATCACTCCTCGTCGCCCCCGCGGGCGACGTAGGCGCGGATGCCCTCGCGCTCGCGCGTGAGAAACTCCTCGAGCACGCCGCGGAGCTTCTTGTTCGCGACCCAGTGGGCCGAGTAGGTGATGCTCGGGTCGAAGCCGCGGGCCTTCTTGTGCTCGCCGCCCGCGCCCGGCTCGAAGAGGTCGATCCCGCGGGCGAGGCACTCCTTGATGCCGTGGTAGTAGCAGACGTTGAAGTGCAGAAAGGGCATGTCCACGAACGTGCCCCAGTAGCGGCCGAAGAGGCGCTCGCCCTTCACCACGTTGAACGCGCCCGCGAGGATCTTGCCGTCCTTCCTCGCGACGACCCACGCGAGCCTCTCGGCGAACCGCTCGGCGACGAGCTCGAAGAAGCGGTGGTTCAGGTAGTGGCGGCCGTAGAAGTGCTTGTCCACGTTCGTCGCGTAGAGGTCGAACATCGCGGCCACGACGTCGGGCGTGAGATCCTTCGGCCCGAGCGTGCCCACCGTGACGCCGTCCTTGGCCGCCTGCCCGGCCTCGCGCCGGATCTGGTTTCTGCGCTTGGACGTGAAGCGCGAGAGAAACTCGTCCCACGTCGCCGCCCCTTGCCGGGTCCAGTGGTACTGGATGCCGTAGCGCATGGCGAAGCCGGCCTTCTGCCAGTCGTTCGCCTCCTCTTCGCTGGGAAAGAGCACGTGCGCGCCCGAGACGCCCGCCTCCTTCGCCCACGACTTGATCCCCTCGGCGATGGCGCGCGTGAGGAGCGCGCGGTCCTCGCCGGGCGCGACCATGAGCCGCCCGCCCGTCGCCGGGGTGAACGGCACGGCGACGATGAGCTTCGGGTAGTAGGGGACGCCCATCCGGTGGCTGAGGTCGGCCCAGCTCCAGTCGAAGACGAACTCGCCCTCGCTGTTGGTCTTCGCGTAGCCGGGGGCCACCGCGACGAGCTTGCCGTCGCGCCGCAGCACGAGGTGCACGGGCAGCCACCCCGTGTCTTCCCCCACGCAGCCTGCCTCCTCGAGGCACGCGAGCCACGTCCACTCGACGAACGGCGAGGGGTCCAGGAGCGCGAGCGCGTCCCACTCCTCGCGCGGGATGTCGCGCACGCTACCGACGAGGGAGAGCTCCACCCGCGGTCAATCCGGATCGATCCGGCAGAGCACGAACCAGGCGTCCATCCAGCCGTCCTTCTTGCGGGCGCGCCCGATGGAGACGTGGCTCGAGATGCCGCGCATGACGTCGACCATGCCGTCGTAGACGAAGCGGCCGAGGCGGGCGGTGTTCGACGCGACCTCCGGCCAGCCCTCCACCGTGTCCGCAGGCAGCTCGCGGTAGTCGATGTCGATCTCGCCGGCCGTCTTGGCGTCGTGCACGACGAAGTAGCCGGGCCCCGTCCAGAGCGCCATCTCCTGCTCGTTGTAGCCGAACACGACGGCGCCCTCCTCGCCGTGCGCCGTCGACCTGGCGAAGCGCTTCTGGAAGTGGGTGAAGGCGCCGAGCGAGTTCTTCCCCTCGTGGATGACCTCGGTGCGCGCGCCGACGCTGGCCGGCACGAAGTGCTCGAGCGTGAGCGGGTGGTAGCCCTTCGCGGCCTCGTAGAGCTTCTTCATCTGCTCCCTCTCCCAGCCGCGCACCGTCGCGACCCGGCCCATCGGCCCGAGCCCATCCAGGATGTGGGTGACGCGGGGGAGGTCGATCTTGGGCTCGAGGAAGACGGAGAGGTCCATACAGACCAGATAGCGCCGGCGGGCCGCGGATCGCAAGGAGTGTAAGGCGCCCGAAGTTGGCCCGTTGTCCTCCCGGCTGCTTCAGTGCCGTCCACTGGACCAGCCCGGAGGGATTGCCATGAGTGTTCGCAAGGTTTGCGCTGCGGTCGTCGTCGTCATCGCCCCCGTGTTCGGCGGCTGCGTCAACAAGACGGTCCCCGCGCCGCCCCCGGTCACGCCCACGGGCGTCAGCGCGGCGGACGCGAAGACCGATCCCGCGACGCAGGCGGGCGCGGGCAGCACGCCCATCGAGACGGGCGGCCTCCACGTGGGCGCCGCCATCGCCGCCGCCTGCGGCCTCCCCAAGCAGGACGCCGCCCCCAGGTTCGACTTCGACGAGGCGACCATCGCCCCCGAGGACCGCGACCTGCTCTCCGCCATCGCCCGGTGCGTGAGCGACGGCCCGCTCCGCGGCGCGACGCTCGCCCTCATCGGCCGCGCCGATCCGCGCGGGGAGGGGGAGTACAACATGGGCCTCGGCGAGCTGCGCGCCGACTCGGTCGAGCGCTACCTGCACGACCTCGGCGTCCACCCCGACCACGTCCGCGCCACCTCGCGCGGCAAGCTCGACGCCACCGGCACCGACGAGGAGTCGTGGGCCAAGGACCGCCGCGTCGACATCGAGCTCGCCTCCCGCTGAGGAGGGGGGCGTTTTTCGCCGATGGCGGCGCGCTGGCGTCGTCGGGCGCTCGTCATCGTACAGGAAGTACGACTCCTCGACCCTCCTAGCCACCGCTTGCCCTCGGCGAAAGCCGCCCCCCTCCTCTTCACCGATGGAGCGGCGCGTTGGCCTGGTAGCGTTACGCCCAAGAGAGGTTGCCCCCATGCGTTCGATCGTGAAGAAGAGCTCCGTCCTCGTTGCGCTGGCAGTGATGATGACCGGCTGCGCCCGGCAGGCGACCGTCGCCGTGGGGCAGCTGCCCGTGAAGCGGGTCGTCGTCTACCGCAACGGCGTCGCGTACTTCGAGCGGGGCGGCCACGTGGACGAGTCCGAGGTGCGCTTCAAGATGAAGCAGTCCGAGGTGGGCGACTTCCTCGCGACGCTCGCCGTCATGGAGAAGGGCGGCAGCTCCGTCCGCGCCGCGGCGTTCCCGCTCAAGATCGACGACGAGAACGAGGAGGCGACGCCGTACCGCTTCATGACGCCCGACCAGAAGAAGGGCCTCCAGACGGTCGTCCTCTCGCTCGACGGCAAGGAGCACGATCTGGACGTCGGCTACGTGGCGGAGTCGCCCGTCTGGCGGCCGTCGTACCGGCTCGTCGTCCGCCCCGGCGGGACGGCGGAGCTCCAGGCGTGGGGCATCGTCGAGAACCTCTCCGGCGAGGACTGGCAGAGCGTCAAGCTGTCCCTCATCGCCGGCGCGCCGCTCGCCTTCGAGTCGCAGCTCGGCACGCCCGTCATCCCGACGCGGCCCACCGTGACCGACAACGGCGAGGTCATCGCGGCCATCCCCCGCTCGGAGACGAGCCTCCAGCAGGCGCCGCCCGAGCCTCCTCCTCCTCCGCCGCCGCCGGCCGCCATGGCGCCGGCCCCGATGGACGCCGAGATGGACGCCCCTGCCACCGGCGGCCCCGGCGCCGTCGGCAGCGCCAGGCGCAAGGAAGAAGCGAAGAAGGGTGGCGCTCCGGCCCACCGCGGCATGGCGGCGAACCGCCCCAGCCCGGCGACCGCGCCGGCCCCGTCGATGCGCGAGGAGCCTCAGTTCCAGCGCACGGTCCCGAGCTCGCCGCGCGACCTGCGCTCGCTCGCCGCGGTGGCGGTCGAGGGCGGCGCGACGCGCTACGATCTCCCGAACCCCGTCACCATCCCCGACAAGAGCGCGACCATGGTGATGCTGCTCTCGCGGGACGTCCCCGGCGAGGCGCTCTTCCTCTTCGCGCCGGACGGCGGCGTCTCGGACTCCGCGAGCCACCCCTTCCGCGTCGCCCGCTTCAGCAACAAGGTCGGCGGCGTCCTCGAGCGCGGCCCCATCGCGGTGTTCGAGGAGGGCGCGTTCCTCGGCCAGGGCATGGTCGACCCTCTGCCCGACGGCGCGACGGCGACCGTGCCCTTCGCCCTCGAGCGCAGCGTGGCCGTCGACGTCGACCGCAAGTTCGACGAGCAGGGCGAGCGCATCGCGAGCATCGAGAACGGCGAGCTCGCCCTCGAGCGCGACTCGGTCACGAAGACGAAGTACCGCGTGCGCAACGGCGGCGACAAGCTCGCGAAGCTCCTAGTGAAGCACCCGCGCCTCTTCGGCACCCGCCTCTTCGGCGCACCCAAGGAGACCGAGGACAACGTCGGCAGCGCCAGCGCGCTCGTCCCGATGAGCGTCGGACCCCACGCGACCACCGAGCTCACGGTCGACGAGCGGGCGGCCGTCCGGCGCCCGACCGACTGGTTCACGATCATCGCCGACAACGCGATGAAGGCCTTCCTGAAGGACCCGCGCTCGGACAAGGCCCTCGTGGCGAAGCTCGACGCCGCCTGGTCCGTGCGCAACGACATCGTCCAGAAGTCCGAGGCGCGCGCGAAGGTCGAGCTCGAGTCGAACACGCTCGGGGAGGCGACGGAGGAGACGCGCCGTAACCTCCGCGCCATCGAGAAGAACAAGGCGGCCGACGCCCTGCGCGTGAAGCTGACGCAGCGGCTCACGGCGGCCTCGGCGCGGCTGGACGAGCTGAGCAAGCAGAGCATCGAGCTCGACACCAAGCTCGCCGAGCTGCGCATCCAGTTCAAGGAGGCCATCCGCGACATCAAGTACACGTCGCCGCCGCCTCCTCCCGACAGGGCCTCGTAGCGGGTCTTGCGCTAGAGTCCTGGCGCGATGGACAAGCTGGACCGCGCGTTCTACGCGCGTGACGCCCTCGTGGTGGCCCGCGCGCTCATCGGGACCTTCCTGGTCTCGGGGGCGCGCGTGGTGCGGATCGTGGAGACCGAGGCCTACCGCGGCCCGAAGGACGGCGCCAGCCACGCGCGCGTCGGGCTGACCAGGCGAACGCGCACGCTCCTCGGCCCGGCCGGGCACGCGTACGTGTACTTCGTCTACGGCATGCACGACTGCTTCAACGCCGTCTGCCTCGGCGAAGGCTCTGGCCACGCGGTGCTCATTCGCGCGGGCGAGCCCGTGCGCGGCCTCGAGGACGGCAAGCGAACCGACGGCCCCGCGCGGCTCGCGAGCGCCCTCGGCATCACGCGCGCCCAGGACGGCCAGGACCTGACGACGGGCCCCCTCTACGTGTCGGCGCGCGAGAAGCGCCCCCGCATCGCAACGAGCGCGCGCGTCGGCGTCGCCTACGCCGGCGCCATCGCGGAGGCGAAGTGGCGCTTCTTCGACCCCTCGAGCGCCTGGGTCTCGCGGCCGCCCAAGAAGGCCATCGGGCTGGGGACGCTCGCGCGCTGAGCGCTAGCCCAGCTCGAACAGCGCGCTCGCGGCCTTCGTCGTGTGGCGGGCGAGCGCGTCCAGCGTCTCGCCGCGGCACCGGGCGACGACGCGGGCGACGTGCGGCAGGAGCGACGGCTCGTTGCGGCCGGTCTTCGGGCGGACGTCGCGCGGCAGGCTCCGCGGCAGGATGTACGGCGCGTCGGTCTCGACGAGCAGGCGCCCCTCGGGCACGAGGCGCACGAGCTCCTCGAGGTGCTGCCCCCGCCGCTCGTCGCAGATCCAGCCCGTGATGCCGATGTGCATGCCGAGCCCGAGGTAGCGCTCGAGCGCGTCGCGCGTCCCCGTGAAGCAGTGGACGACCCCGCCGCGGAGCCTCGGGCGCCACCGCTCGAGCACCTTCGCGAAGTCCTCCGCCGCGTCGCGCTCGTGGAGGAAGACGGGCTTGCCGACGTCGGCCGCGAGCTCGAGCTGCGCCTCGAAGCAGCGCCGCTGGACGTCGCGGGGGGAGAAGTCGCGGTTGTAGTCGAGCCCGCACTCTCCGACGGCCACGACCTCCGGCCGGGCGAGCAGGTCCGCGAGCTCGACCCGCGAGTCCTCCGAGAAGGCGCTCGCGTTGTGCGGGTGAAACCCCGCCGTGGCGTAGAGCTTCGGCCGCGAGCCGGCGGGCGCCCCGCGACCCTCGGCGGCGATCTCCCGGGCCAGGCGCGACGTCTGCGCGTTCACCCCCGTCATCACGATGGCCGTGACGCCTGCGCCCGCGGCCCTCGCGAGGACGCCCTCGAGATCACCGCGGAACGCCTTGTTGGTGAGGTTGGCGCCGATGTCGACGAGGGGGCACGCGGCGGGCTGCGCCTCGGCCTCTGGCATGCGCGAGGGCCCGCTCACGGGCGCACCTCGCTCTCCTGGGCCGGCTGCACGATGGCAGCGTAGTCCGGCGCGAGCCGTTCGGCGATGCGGGCCGCGTGCGCGCGCGCGTCCCACGGAGGGATGAGCCCGCGAAGCGCCTGCGGCGCGACGGTCACGTGCAGCTTGCCGCGCGCCCACGCGCGCAGCACGTGAAGCTCGGTGAGGTTTCGCCGGAGGCGCGCGGCGCGCTTCTGGTCGTCGGCCATCGGCCGCTCCCAGCGCGCGCGGAGAGGGCGCTTCACGTTCGCGCACTCGAGGGCGAGGGCAAGGATTGTGCTGCGTAATCGTACGTCGTCGATTCGAATCGAAAGCATGAGAGTGTCCTCTGGATCGACCTCCACGCGCACGTCGCGCCGCGATGGGCGGATCGCGCACGGGCGGAGGAGGCCGTCGCTGGCAAGGCGCGCGAAGACGCGCGCGGATGGGAGGCGCAAGCGCCGCAGGGAGGGCACGTGGCGGAGGGCCACGCGCCGCTTGCCGGCGGGCCGCGCGCGCGCGTCCACGTCCCGGTGGCGAGCCCGGACGGGCCCGGCCTCGAGCCATGCGCCGACGACGGGGCGCGGGACCTTCGGTTGCGGGGGCTCGGGTCGAACGAGCCTCTCCGGGAGGCTATCCCAGCGTAGGAGCCGCTCCTACCACCCCGCTGTGTTGCAGTCCCTCGAAACGAGTCGAGCGAGTCGAGCGAGCCGAACGGCTCGCAGGAGCCCCACGCTCCAACGGTCCGGCGACCAGGCGCCCTCCGGCAACCACGCGCGACAGAGCGCCCCGACCTGCGGGACGCGCCACCGTACCCGGCAGACCGCTCACATCGATGGGAATACGGAGACCTTCTAGCCGAGCACCTCGTCCTCTGGGACGCGCCTAAGGTTCGTTCGCTTCGCGCGATGTCAAGGGGGGGAGCCCCAGAGGACGTACCGAACGCGCGGCGTCGAGTCCTCGAACCGCAGCGCCAGGCCCTGGCCGCGGCGAACGCAGACTGGGCCCCGGGCGCCGAGCACGCCCGACACGGCGCGTGCGCTCGTCTCCGCGAGGGTGAAGCCCGTCGACGACTGGAGCGTCGCCTTCACCGGCGTGGTCGCCACGAAGAGCGCGCGAACGCACACGTCGCCGTCGACCCTGGGGACCTCGACGCTCTTCGGTGCGGCCTCCTCGCCCTGCGCGAGGATCCGCATGCCCGGCGCGATCTCGCCGCCGCGGGCCGCCAGCTCCGCGAGCGCCGGGAGAGGATCGGCCGGCGTCGCGACGGACGGCGCCGGGGGCGCGGCCACGGCTCGCGGCGCCTCGGGCGGCCTGCCCGCCTCCGCGTGGCCCCCGCAGCCCGACGCACCGACCACCGCCAGGGCGACGGGCAACCATCCGAGGACGCGTCGCACGGCCGTGGTCTAGGCGTTGGCTTGGCCGGCGCTCTTCGCGGGCTTGGGAACCGCGGGCGCCGCGGCGTCGGGGCCGCTCTTGGCGGCGGGCGCGACCGGCTTGGCGTCGAGGGCGTCCATCCGGCAGCTACCCTGGAACTCCACGCCGCGGTCGATGAAGACGCTCGGCGAGTGGATGTTGCCGACGAGCTTGCCGGGCGCGTGGATCTCGATCGACGTCTTCGCGCGGATGTTCCCGTGCACGACGCCCCCGCGCACGATGACCGTGGCCACGTCTATCTCCGCGTGGACCTCGGCGCCGTCCCCGATGATGAGGGTGTCGTCGCTCTTGATCTCCCCCTTGAACGAACCGTCGATTCGCACGCGACCCTGGAAGTGGAGCTTTCCGTCGAACTGCGTTCCGCGCCCGAGGAGGGCGGTGATCTCGGTGGCCGGGAGGGGCTGGTCCATGGCGGGTGACCTACCAGGCGCCCCCCCCGGAGCGCAACTCTCCCCGGGCGGAGGCCCCCCGGGCTGCGGGCTGACCTCGCTGCCAGGCGCGACCGGTACCTCGGGTGACAACCGGCCCCAGGAGCCCTAAAGTCGCGCCTCCAGACTCACGATCCAGACCCCCAGGCCCGCCGCTTCGCTGCGGCGTGGTCAACACCAGGAGACGCACCATGACGATCCAGGTTGGCGCCGAGGCGCCGGATTTCGAGCTCCCCTCCAGCGACGCCGGCGACGACGGGCGCCCCGGCAAGAAGGTCAAGCTGAGCGACTTCCGCGGCAAGAAGAACGTCCTGCTCGCGTTCTACCCGCTCGACTTCAGCCCCGTCTGCTCGAGCGAGAACGCCTGCTTCGCGACCGACCTGCCCGAGTTCGAGCACGCCGGCACCCAGGTCCTCGGCGTCAGCATCGACAGCACGTGGACCCACGCCGCCTTCGCGAAGCACCTCGGCCTCAAGTACCCGCTCCTCGCGGACTTCCACCCCAAGGGCGCCGTCGCCGAGAAGTACGGCCTCTACCTGGCCGACAAGGGCATCACCAAGCGCGCAACCGTCATCGTCGACAAGCAGGGCAAGGTCGCGTTCGTCAAGGAGCAGGCGATCCCCGAGGCGCGTGACAACAAGACCATCCTCGACGAGCTGAAGAAGCTGCGTTGAGGCGACGCCCCGGACTCGCAGCCGGGGTCATCCTGCTGGCGGCCGGCCACGCGGCCGCCGAGACGCCGCCCGTCGACGTGCGCGCGGACGACGTGGTGCTCGACGGCACGACGCGCGAGCTCGAGCTCTCGGGCAACGTCCGCGTCGACGCGGCGCCCTTTCACCTGTCGAGCGAGCGGCTGCGCATCTGGCGCTCGAGCCGGGGCGTGCGGGTCCGGGGGGACGGGCGGCTCGCGTTCTGCCCGTGCCTCGGCAACCCGCTCACCATCGAGTTCAAGGGGGCCACGGTCGCCCCGCCCGGCGACCTCCTCCTCGATCGCCCCCGGCTCGAAATCTACCACGTGCCCGTGCTGTGGCTGCCGGTGTTCTGGCTGCGCTCGCCGGGCAACGTGGGGCTCTTGCCTGCGGAGATCGCGTACCGGGGCGCGGACGGGCTGTTCGTGGGCGCCGGCGTGCACGTCCCATGGGTCCGGGGCGACACCACGAACGGCCTCGACCTGCGCGGGGGGGCCTACCTGCTCGGCGGGTTCGACGCGGAGGCGCGCCTCCGCACGGACGTGAGCACCACGCGGCTTCGCGTGGACGACCTGCGCGGGCAGGCGGGGGTCTCCGCGGACGCGCGAGGCGCCGTCGTGGCGGCCGCGGGGCCGACGGTGGCGTGGGACGTGGACGCGCTCCGGGGGACGCGCGCCGTCGTGGCGACCACGGAGCTCGACGCGGCCGCGCGGGTGTTCGACCGCGCGTCGGCCGAGGTCACGTGGCGCGACGGGGGCTGGACGGCGTCCACGGGGGCGCGCCTGTCGGGCGTGCGGGGATCGTCGGTCGCCGACGTGGGGGCGGCCGGCCCGGTCGTGGCGCTGCGTCGCGGCGAGGCCCTGGGCACCTCGGGGGCCTACGACGTGCGGCTCGAAGGCGGCGCCATCGGAGGGCTCTCGACCATGAGCTTCGCGCGAACGGGAGGCGGCGTGCTCCTCGCGGGGTCGCTCGGCGACTTCGCGGTGGCGACGTCGGTGAGGGGCGTGGCGGACGCGGCGACGATCGGGCGCTCCCAGGGCCTCGCCCCGGCCCTCGGCACGACGGCGAGCGATGGCGTGGACGCTGCCGCGGTCGCGCGCGCCGAGCTCTCCCTGCCGGTCGGCCGCGCGTTCGAGTCGAGCGACCCGGGCGACCCGTGGCTCCACAAGATCGAGCCGAGGGTGGCGGTGTCGGCGACCGCGTCGCACGGCGACTCGCTCTTCGGCCTGTTTCCCGGCGCGGGCAGCCCGACGTTCTCCAGCGGCGGGCAGGGCGCCGCGTGGGTCGCGGAGGGCGGGCTCGGGACGAGCCTGGGCCGCTGGGGGGCGCGCGAGGGCCTCGAGCTCGGCGCGGACGCCGGAGCGGTCGGCAACGGCCATGCAGAGACGCCGTCACCCGTCGTTGGCTGGCGCGCGGCGGCGAGCGGGGTGTGGGCGAGCCTGGGCGCCGAGGGCGCGCACGTGCTCGCCGTGAGCGGGGGAGACGCGGGCGGGCTCGCCCTCGCGGCGCGCGGCAGGCTGGGCCTCGCGGACGGTCTCCACGTGTCGGCGCTCGTCGCGGGCCGCGACGGCGTGGACCCGGTCGTCGCCCGCGCGCTCACCGACGCGCCGCTCGAGCCCTCGAGCGGCTTCCTCGCGACGCCCGGCTGGACGGGGGGCGCCCGTGTGGGCCTGCCGCTCGGCCGCAGCGTGATGACGCAGGCCGGCGCCGACGTCGACCTCACGACCGGTCAGCTCCTCGCGACGCGCGGGTCCGTCGCGTACCGCGATCGCTGCGGCTGCTTCGCGGTTCGCGCGCTCGCGGCGGAGCGCGTCGGCCGCGCCGGCGTCGACGTCTGGGTGACGATCGACCTCGCCCCCAACCCCTGAGACCCTCGCCAGGTCGTTAGCGAGGCTCCCACCCAGGGGTAGGGCGCTCGCCAGGTCGTTAGCGAGGCTCCCACCCAGGGGTAGGGCGCTCGCCAAGGCGTTAGCGAGGCTCCCACCCAGGGGGAGGACGCTCGCCAGGTCGTTAGCGAGGCTCCCACCCAGGGGCAGGGCGCTCGCTACGTCGTTAGCGAGGCCCCCACCCAGGGGCAGGACGCTCGCCAAGGCGTTAGCGAGGCCCCCACCCAGGGGCAGGACGCTCGCCAAGGCGTTAGCGAGGCTCCCACCCAGCGGTAGGACGCTCGCCAGGGCGCTAGCGAGCCCTCCCGCCCCCCACGGAATCCCGCGAACGAAAAAAAGAGCACGGAGGACGACATTTCTTCGGGACATTTTGCTCTCTCGTGCGGCTTACCCCCATGAGAGCGACAGGAACGGCACCGACGCCGCCCCTGGGACGCCCTCTGTCACGTCACGTCCAGCAGAGAGAGATGTCCACCATGTCATCGAACAACACCTCGAACGCCGCGCTGCTCGCCATCTTCGCCATGCGCATCGCGGGCTTGCAGAAGTACGGGCCCGCGCTCGGGCCGAACATACCCATCAACGGACAGTCCTTCACCGTCGAGCAGCTCCTGGCCATCTACCAGGCCTGCGTCGCGGACCGGGGCCTCGTCGGGTCTGCCCGGGGCGCGCTGGGCGTGCTGCTCGCCCAGCAGGAAAAGGATGATGCAGCGCGCAAGGCGGTCGACCAGGGGATCAAGGTCGCCGTCGTCGCGAAGTACGGGGCGACGAGCCAGCAGGCCTCGGACTTCGGCTTCGGCAAGCAGCCGAAGAAGCCGACGGTCAAGGTGAAGGCCGACGCCGTCGACCAGGCGGCCAACACCCGCGTGCTGCGTCACACCATGGGCAAGAAGCAGCGCGGCTCCATCAAGGCGACGGTGCCTGCTCCCGTGGCTCCGCCGCCGGCGCCGGTGACCGCGCAGGCGGCGCCGGGCACCACGCCCACGAAGTAGGGAGGCGCCGCACGTCCGCGTGAGGCGGACGCGTGGCGACGGGAAGGGGCGGGAGCGCCGCGTGGCGTCTCTCGCTCCTCCTCGGCTCTACGCGAGCAGCTCGTCCCAGCCGGAGTCGATGTCGCGGAGCATCTCCGCGGCCTGCACCGCGTCGACCATGACCGGGAGGCTGAAGTCGATGCGCGTGGAGAGCACGGCGACGTCCTGCGCGGCCGGCGCGTCCGACGTGCGGGAGGTCCGGGAGGTCTTGGGGCTCGTGCTGCGCGGGGCACGGGAGCGACGCGTGGCCATGGGAGTTACCTCTCTCTGGTGGAAAGCCGGCGCACGGTATCACCCTCGCGCGCGCGGGTGAAAAAAGATGCGCCGAATTACGCCCGCGGGCGCGGCCGTGCCGCTCGTCCCCCGGCCGACGTCACCCTGGCTCGACCTGGGCGGGCGCGCCGCACAGGCGCTCGACCAGGAACGAGGCCACGTCGCCCGGCTTGGTGCCCGGACCGAACCCGGCGTCGAAGCCCAGCTCGAGGGCGAGCTTGTGGTCGATCCGGGGGCCGCCGAAGAGCATCACGACCTCGTCCCGCCAGCCCTCCTTCTTGGCCATGGCGATGAGCGCCGCGCCGTTCTCCTTGTGGCAGTTGCGCTGCGTGATGACCTGGCTCACGAGGATGGCGTCGGCCTTGAGGGCGCGAGCCCGGGCGACCAGCTGCTCGTTCTCGACCTGCGCGCCGAGGTTGTACGCCTCGAAGCCCTTGTAGCTCTCGAGGCCCTTGTCCCCCGCGTAGCCCTTGTAATTGAGGATCGCGTCTATCCCGACGGTGTGCGCGTCCGACCCCGTGCACGCGCCGACCACGATGATCTTCCGCCCCAGCCGGAGGCCGATCCGCTTCTCGATCTCCTCGCGGGAGAGGGCCTCCGTACGGATCTCCGGCACCTCGATCTCCGCCACGTCGATGGCGTGCTTCGAGTGGCCGTAGACGACGAAGTACGAGTAGCCCTCGGCGCACAGCTCCATCGTGGCGACGAGCGGCTCCTTCAGGCCGTGCATCTCGGCGAACCGCTTGGCGGCCTCGCGCGCCCGGGCGGACGGCGGCACCTGCAGCACGAACGAGAGCTGCACCATCCCGTCGCCTTCGCGGTCGCCGTACGCGCGAAGGGGCTTGCTGGGGGGAGTCGGATGCATGACTTGCCTTCGATAGCACACGCCGGCCCGGACGGCCTTTGGCTCGACCCGGGCGGCGCGTTACCCCTCGAGGACGTCGAGGATGGGGTTGACGTAGTCGGCCGCGCGCTCGGCGACGCCCAGGTAGCCCTTGCCGCCCGTCCGCGTGCGCTTGACGTCGGCGAAGGCCCCGTGACCGATGGCCTCCCAGATGGTCTGCTTCTTCACGTCCACGAGGAGGTCGTGCGCCTCGTCGAGCACCTGGACGGCGCGCTGGGCGATCTTGCCGTTGGGCTTGAACTCGATCTCGTCTCCGAGGTGCTTCGCCGCCGTGTACACGTAGCGCGTCGCCTTGAGCGAGAGGTACCGGTCCATGAGGAGCGGGTTGTGGATCGCCTCGCTGAACATGCCGAGCAGCTCGATCGACTGGTGGGTCGTGATCCCGACCAGGTTGAACATCGCGTCGTGCACGTGGGCGAAGAAGATGTCCCCGGTCTTGTGCTTGGTCGGGGGCATCCACTTGATGGGGTGCCGGTCGAAGATCTGGCGAATGAGCTGCGCCTGCGCGATCTCCAGCAGGAAGCTATCCTCGAGCCACGGGTTGATCTCGTACGCATGGCCGAGCCCCATCTGCTCTTCCTTGAGCCCGGCCCTGAGCGCGAACGCCTCGTTGATGAACTGGCTCGTGAGGACGGTGTGCGCCTTCTCCACCGCGTCCGCGGTCGTCAGGTAGTTGTCCTCCCCCGTGTTGATGACGATCCCCGAGCGCGCGATGAAGCGGCGGGAGACGTACTGATCGACGAAGGTGCGGCACATGTTGATGTCGCGGAAGAGGATCCCGTACATGGCGTCGTTGAGGAGCATGTCCAGCCGCTCGACCGCGGCCATCCAGGCGATCTCCGCCATGCAGAGGCCCGAGGAGTAGTTCGTCTGGTGGATGTAGCGGCCGTATTCGAGCGTCGCCTCGTCCACGGCGCGGCGGATGATCTTGAAGTTCTCCTGCGTGGCGAACGTGCCGCCGTAGCCCTCGGTCGTGGCGCCGTGCGGGACGTAGTCGAGGAGCGACTGGGCCGTGGCGCGGATGACGGCGACGACGTCGGCGCCGGCGTGCGCGGCGGCCTTGGCCTGGATCGCGTCGTCGTAGATGTTGCCGGTCGCGACGATGACGTACTTGTGAGGCGTCTCGCCGGGACGCACCTTGGCCTTGAGCGCCATGCGCTCGTCGCGCGCGGAGTCGATCCGTCCAATCGCCGCGTCGACGTGGGGGCGCAGCGCCGCGTGCACGGCGTCGAGCGACGGGCCGCCTTCGCCCGTGTCGACATCGGGGCCGAACGCGAGGCGCTCGGCGGCGTCCTGGATGGTCCTGGATCCCGTCAAGAGCGCGCGACCGAGAAAGAAGCTGATGCCGCGACCGAGCACCCCGGCCCCGTGGTAGCGCTCGACGAGCGTGTTGACGAGGGGGACGCCCTGGTCGTCCACGCCTTCGACGCCGAACGCGCGGACGATGGTGCGCTCGACGCCCACGCTCGTGTGCGAGTCGATGTAGCTCTGTACGTCGTCGGCGATCTCGGAGGCAATCGCCCGGCAGGCGGCGACCTTGTGCGTGTCGAGGGGGACCTGGGCCATGGCTGCCGACCTGTGCCACAGGCGCGCGCGGGGGGCTAATGGACGCGCTGACTTTTCATCCGTTTCGTGGTTCAACGCACCCACACTCGTGAGAAGAGAAAGCCCATGACCATCGACCTGCGCCTCGTCGTGCCTTTTGCCTTCGTCACCCTCGCGACGGCCGGCTGCTCCGCGACGTCGGGCACCGGCACCAGCAGCGGCACGGGGGTCGCGCCCATCATGGACGGGATCAGCTTCCCGGCCACCTGCTCGATCGGCAGCGATGGGACCTACGATCTGGCGGGCACCATCAGCTTCCACAGCACCGACAGCACGATCTCGACGATCGACATCTCGTCCCCCGCGCTCGCGAGCGACACCGACCTCTCGGTCGAGCCCGTCGCCAAGGTCGTGAGCGGCCCCGTGACCATCCAGTTTCCCGCGAGCAACGCCAGCGGGACGGCGACGACGTATTCGATCAGCGTCATCGACGCGAACGGCAACCAGAGCGCCCCCATCTCCGGAAGCGTGACGTTGCTCTGAGCGGTGGAAGAGCGGGCACGACCTGGAGTAGGACAGGGACATGCTCCGCTGGGCCTGGGTCGTCGCGATCGTGGTGGCCTTGCTGTGCGCGGTGCGTCCGGCGCGGGCCGAGACGTGGGAGGTGCCGCTCGGTGCGCGCGCCGTCTCGCTCGGTGAGGGGCGCGTCGCCTGCAAGGACCCGCCCCTCGAAGCAGGCTGGACCACCGACGCGGACGGCCGCACGCTCCGGCCGCCGCCGACGGATGGTGAGGGGAAGCTCGTCACGGTCAAGGTCGCCCCGACGACCGCAGGATGCGCCACGTCGACCGCGTCGCTCATGGTCACGGCCACGGGGCTGCGCCCGACGGTGGATACCTTGACGGTCGATGTCGACGGGGGCCGGATCCTCGCGCAGGGGCACAAGCTCCGCGGGGCGGTCCTCCGCTGGACCGCGGGGGCGCGTAACGGCTCCGACGTGTGCGTCAGCCCGGAGACGGGCCCGCAGGGCGAGACGTGCGCGTTCTCGACGCCTCGCGACCTCCCGGCGGACGTCACCGCCATCGGCGTCGACGTCTTCCCGGCCGGCACCCATGTCGCGGACGGGATGCTGTTCTTCGATTCGCAAGGCAGACCCACCCCGGAGTCGGCCTTCGAGGTGCGGCCGACGGAGATCACCATCCACGAGCTCGTCCCGGCCGACGTGTCTGTGGACCTCTCGTCGGGAACGGGCACGGTGCCGTTCGTCCACCCGGAGGCCGTCGCTTCCGTCTCTTGCGTCGATGCCGCGTGCAACCTCGAGGGCAAGGGGTTCGTGGTCCGCAGCGAGCGCGGCTCGGACGATCAGCTCGACGTGCACATCCAGCTCCGCGCACACGTGATGTTCCGCAGCAACGGCGTGCCCGATACGGCGCCCACGATCGCCATCCCGCTCCAGCGCTGTCCCGTCGCGATCGCGTCCGCCGCCGTCATCTCCGGGGGGGACGACGAGCGGATCGTCGTTCGCGTGGAGGGGAGCTGCGCCCACGCGGAAGGGGAGCTCTCGATCGCGACGGGCGAAGGGCCCGCGCGCGTCGAGCGGAGGGAGCTCATCGGCGGCGCGCTCTTCGCGGTGGCTCGCATCGCGCGGGTCGAGGGCGACTCCTTGCTGGTCACCGTGCGGAGGCGCGGGACCATCCTTGGCACCGCGCGCAGCGAAGCGCGGCGCATGGCGTGGCGGGCGCGGCTCGAGCTCGACGGGGTCGGTACGATTGACTTCATTCCGACCAACCGGTGGGCCCGGGTAAAGGTACCGCAGGCACCTCGCGGCACGGCCGCCGAGGTTCGCGCCGTGGACGGGGTCTACGAGGCCAAGCACGACGACACGGGTGAGTTCTGGGTGCGCGGGGCGGATGGGGCGAGCGGGTCGGCGCCGCTACGGCTGGCAGTCGTCGACAAGACGCTGCCTGGTCCGCTGCTCGGGCTGACGCTCGCCGAGGGGAGCGAGCCCGTCGATCGCACGATCCGCGTGGCCAACGTCCCCGTCGCCCTCGGGCCGGCCGTGCAGCAGAAGGATCCGCTGATCGAGCTCGTCTGCGGCAACGGAGAGGGGGTCCCGTCACGCGTGCGCGCGGGTACGACCGCGCAGATCCCTTACCGGGCCCGTGACACGTGCCAGCTCGTCTTCCACCGGGAGCGCCTCGCGCCGGAGGACGGTGCGCAGAGCCTCCAGGTGTCGATCAATGTGACCGGCGCCGATGGGGGCGCCAAGTCCGACGCGCGGGTCGACCAGCGCCTCGTGCTCCGCCACGACACGAAGCCGACCACCCTTGCCATCACGGGCGCAACCGACCCGTTCGACCGCATCTCCGTTCGTATCGGGGACGCGCCAGGTGCGCTGGACGAGGGCGACCGCGCGGACAAGCAGGCCCCGCAGACGCAGTGGTCGGTGGTAACCGGGACGTCGCGAGGGCGGCTCTACGGCACGACCGCCATCCCGACCGGGCTCTTTCGTGTCGCTGACGAGGGGCACAGCGGGATCTTGACCTTGAGCGTGGGCGCAATCCTGCGCGCAGTGCTCCTCTCGAGAGACGGGACGGCCTTCCCGCTGGGGGTCGAGGCGGGCGTCATGTGGCTGGGCATCGCGGGCGACACTCCGCCTCAGGCGGCGTCCGGCGGTGAGGTCGCGGTCGTCGCCGGCCTGGGCGTCGCGGTGCCCATCGCGAACGCCACCCACGCGAGCCAGACGGCCATCAGCGTCCACGCCTGGGTCGAGTATGAAGTTTCCCGCACCATTCTCAACCAGCAGGGGTCGCCCCTCGGCTTCGTCTTCGGCCCCAGCATCTCGATAGGGGACGTGGGGACGAACTTCTGATCGCCGGACGCCGTCCGCTCAGGGCTTCGCGACCATCATGACGGCGCCCATCTCTCCGGTCCCGCTTCCGGTGGTCACCACCGCAGGATCGGTCCAGTAGACGGCGTTCTCGTCGACCGCGATGCCGACCGGGCCGAGCTGTCCCGTCGCGAGCGTCGTCGGCACCGAGCAGTTCGTGAGCGGGCACATCATGACCGTGCCGTCGTTGAGGCTCGGCGCGGTGCCCTGGTTCACCCAGTAGATGTTGTTCCCGTCGGCCACGACGCCCGCGGGCAGGTGCTGGCTCCCCTGGAGGACGGTGGCCGTGCCGCCCGACGTGGGGACGGACTCCACCGTGCCGGGGTCGTTGTTCTGCGTAAAGTACACGCTGTTGTTGGCGATCGCGATCTGGCCCGCGATCTGGACCGGTCCGGCGGCAAAGAGGGTAGGGGTTCCTCCTGCCAGGGCCACCTTCTGGATGGTGCCGTCGTCGTTCGTGAAGAAGACGAACGTGGAGTCGACGGCGATGGCCTCGGGGACGCTGGCCACGCCGCCCTCGAGCTCGGGGCTGTACGTCGCGAGGTGCTGGACCGGGCCTGCGCCGCTCTTGGGGGCTCGCCACACCGAGTCGGTGGTGTCCGTCCAGTACACGTACGTGGAGTCGACCGCGATCTCGTGCGCGGTGGCCTCACCCGCGTCGAGGACGCCGACCGTGGTGGGGTTTCCGCCGCACCCGGTCGTCGGGCAGGAGAGGATGTAGCCCGTCCCTTCGTCCGCGAGGAAGACGCTCGTGCCGTCGAGCGCGATGTAGAACGGAAAGAAGATCCGGCTGTTCGAGCTCGACGCGGACATGAGGGCGACGGGGTTCGCGCCGGTCGTCTTGTCGGCCTTCATGACGTAGCCGTCGTACGGCTCGGTCCAGTAGACGCTGCTGGTGTCCACGTGGATGTCCCACGGCTTGATCATGCTGACGAGGGCGACCGGCTGGCAGACCCCCGCCGTGCACGCTCCGCCGAGGCACGAGTGCCCGCAGCGGCCGCAGTTGGTGGCGCTCGTCTGCACGTCGCCGCACGGGCCGGCGTCCGCCATCGGGCCGTCGGTGCTCGCCGTATCGCCCTTCGTGTCACCGCCTGCGCTGTCGTTCGTCGTGCCGCTGTCGAGGCTCGTGTCGAGGGTGCGATCCTCGATGCCGAGGACCGACGCGCACGCGGCGACGCCGAGGAAGCCGAGCGCGAGCCCGACGCGGCCCCACACCTGGGAGCTCACCATGAGCCCACCATCGCCATCCCCGCAACTCCGGGACCCGCCTGCGGAACGACGTGGACCGCGGATGCCGTGGTCTTCGGGGTGGACGCGGCCGATGGCGAGAGGAGCACGAGCACCGCACCCGCGACCACTGCCGCGCCGCCGACGCCGAAGAAGACCGTGGACAGCGTCGCGGCGCTCCTCGCGTCGGAGGTCAAGCTCAGGCCCTGCGGCGTGCAAAGGGTGGACGTGGGGCAGTTCTGGGGCTCGAGGGCCTCGTCGTTCTTCGACTTGGCCGTGAGCCCGAAGACCGTGGCGACGCCCAGTCCGGCGATGCCCAGGCCCCCGATGATGTACCCGGCCGTGCGCTCCGCCGAACCCGACGACGGCGCGGCGACGAACGGCGGAGGCGCGGGTGGCGTCTCGGGGACGACGACAGGCGGTGGCGGCACGACGGGCTGCGACCTTTCGACCTCGAGCTGCGGGATGGTGACGACGGAGCCGGCGCTCGCCGGATCGACCGTCACCGTCGTCGTCCACTTGCGAGTCCCCGGCGCGGTGGCTTCGATGAGGTGCGTGCCCGGATCGACCGGGATGCCGGCGTTCCACTCGCTCCTGGCGAGGAGCGTTCCGTCGCGCGTCAGCTGTAGCCCCTCGACCTCGCTCGTCGGGGGCACCGTGATGGTGAGCTTGAGGAGCTTCGGCGCGATCGCCGCTGCGCGGTCGCGCGCGATCCCCGCCCAGTCCGCGTGGCCGGTCCGCTTCGACACGGCCTCGGCGTCCTTGTAGGTCACCCAGGCGCTCGCCGACTGGCCGTTCTTCTCGTAGCACTTGGCGAGGTTGAGCAGCGTGCCGGGAGCCGGGTCGAGCTTCTCGCTGTCGGCGAACTTGGGGCACGCCTCGGAGTACTTGGCCTCCGCCATGAGGCGCCTTGCGTCATCAAAGAGCTCCTGCGCGGCCGCGCGCGATCCGTCGGCGCGCGCCCCGCCCGAGGAAAGGAGCGTTGCCCCCAAGGCCAGCGCTCCCGTGACCCCAGACATGCCCCACCCGAACCCCCGCGTGACCGGCCTCATGACTCGAAGACTCTCACGAATCACCCCGACGCCGCCAAGTCCAAGCGCCCCCTGAGCGCCGTTAGCCGCCGTTAGCCGCGCCTCATAGGTTGTACCTTTAGGCAGCTTGTCGCGTGGCGCGTCGGGGCGACAGCTGGACAATTTGCGGTGGACAGCCGGCGGGTCGAAGGCCGAGATG
>Ga0302279_10003455_pt1 | contig 19673 bp, 19 predicted proteins | sample III_Bog_N3_3_FD_194541 | JGI IMG/M metagenome (GOLD analysis project Ga0302279, IMG submission 194541) | Peat permafrost microbial communities from Stordalen Mire near Abisko, Sweden - III_Bog_N3_3 | ecosystem: Environmental > Terrestrial > Soil > Wetlands > Peat | place: Sweden: Abisko...
GCCCTCCTCGAGCTTGCGGACTACCTCCTCCATTTCGCCGTCGATTTTCTCCCCGGTCAATTCCGCCATCCGGCGCATCATCCGGCCCATCGCCTTGGGATCGTTCTCGTCCAGGCCGGCCATTTCGCCCTCCATCGCCGCCAAGGCCGACTCCATCCGCGCGTCGTCCGGGCCGCCGGCCTCGGGCAAGGCCGCTCCCGCCCCCATTCCTTCCGGCTCTTTCTTGGCCGTGCCGGTGACCGCAAACGGAGAGAACAGCTTCTCCATTCTCAGTCCCGCCCCATCCGGGCAGGCCGGCACCGTCCGGCCCTGCGCCAGCGTCTTGGCGTAGAACTGGTAGATCTTATGATTGTCCGGGCAATAATACTCGTAAATCGGCATGCGAAAAATGTTCCGGCGCCGGCGCGGCCGCTCAGGGGATCCGCCCCTTGAGCCATTTCTGCACCTGGGCGAGAGAGCGGGTGTTGAAGACATGCTCCCGGGTCAGCCAGCCTTTGCGGGCGGCGTTGACGCCCAACTGGACATAGGCCAGCCCGGCGATGTCGTGGGCGTCGGGATTGATGGCGCAGAGCAGCCCGCGCTCGACCGCCTTGCGCCAGTGGCGCCAGTCCATGTCGAGCCGCTGCGGGCTGGCATTCAGCTCAATAATGACGCCGTGGGCGATGGCGGCGTCGACCACCTTGGGGATGTCGACCGGCGACGCCTCCCGGCGGAGCAGCAGGCGCCCGGTGACGTGGCCCAGGATCGTGGTATAGGGCGATTCGATGGCGCGAATGAGGCGGGCGGTCATGGTCTTCTCGTCCTGGGTCATGGCGCTGTGCACGGAAGCCACCACGTAGTCCAAGCCCGCCAAAACGCCCTCGTCGTAGTCCAGGCGCCCGTCCGGCAGGATGTCGCATTCGACGCCGGCCAGGACATGGGTGCGGAAGCGCTTGCTGGCGTTGAGATCGCGGATCGCCTTCACCTGCTCGGCCAGGCGCTCCTCGCTCAGGCCGCGGGCCTGCACGCTGGATTTGGAATGGTCAGCGATGCCAAAATAGTCCCAGCCCAGCGCCTGGGCGCCCTCAGTCATTTCGATCAGCGTGTTGTGGCCGTCCGAGGCCACGGTGTGATTGTGAAAGGCGCCCCGCAGGTCGCTCAATTCCACCAATTCCGGCAGCTCGCCTTTTTCCGCCGCCTCGATTTCGCCCAGCCCCTCTCGCAACTCCGGGGGGATATAGTGCAGGCCGAGCGCGGCGAACAGCTCCTCCTCGCTGCGGGCGACGGGCGGCACGGTCCCGCCGCCCGGCCGGTCCTTTTTGACCTTCTCCTTCACGCTCTCCTCGCCGGCCGCCGCGGCCAGGCCCCACTCGCTCAGGCTCAGGCCCCGGGCCAAAGCGCGCTGGCGCATCTGCACATTGTGGTCCTTCGAACCGGTGAAATGGTGCAGGGCGTAGACAAACTGATCCTCCGGCACAATCCGCAGGTCGGCCTGCAGACCGCTCATGAGCCGGACACTCGCCTTGGTTTCGCCCTTGGCCGTCACCTCCCGGACATTGGGCTGGCCGACGAACCACTCCACCACCGGGCCGACGTGGTCAGAGGCGACAATAAAGTCGAGGTCGCCGACGGTTTCCAATTTCCGCCGCAGGCTGCCGGCCGCCTCCGCCCGCCGGATGCCGGGCAGCGCCAGGAGGCCGGAGACCAGCGGTTCGGCCACTTCCCAGGCGTCCAGCCAAAGGTGGCGCCGGCCATAGGCCTCGCGGTTCTTTATCCCCGCCAGGATTTTCTCCTGGGTCTTCGCCCCGAAACCGTCCAGTTCGGCCACGCGGCCCGCCGTGCCGGCGGCAACCAGTTCCGCGATGGTCGTGACGTTGAGCTTGTCCCGCAGCGCCCGGATCTTTTTCGGACCCAGGCCTGGAATTTCCAGCATCTCGCGCAGGCCGGGCTCGATCGAGGCCTGGAGCTTTTCGAAAAATTCCAGCCGGCCGGTTGTGTGCAAGGCGGTGATCTTTTCCGCCAGGGCCGAACCGATGCCCTTTACGCTCTCGAGGGTCCCCTCCTGGACGGCCTGGGCCAATTGGGCTTCCTCCAGCGACTCGAGCACGCGCGCTCCGGCCTGATAGGCCCGCACCTTGAAGGGATTCTCCCCTTTCAGTTCCAGCAGGGTGGCAATTTCCTCCAGGGTGGCGGCAATTTCCTTCTTGGTCATGGCGGCTGACTATGCGCTTTTAACGTGTCAGGCGCAACCCGCTTTGCTGTACTAGGCCATTCCCATGCCCTTCGTCTATCATCGCACCGTCCATTTCGCCGACACGGACGCCGCCGGGGTGGTGTTTTTCGCCAACTACCTCGCAATCTGCCACGAAGCCTATGAGGAGGCGCTCGGCGCCGCCGGGATCGAGCTGAAGACCTTTTTCGCCGCCCACGCCATCATCATTCCGATTGGGAAGAGCGAGGCGGAGTACCTCCGGCCGCTCGCGGCAGGCGACAAGCTCCGCATCAGCGGGAAGGCCACATCCCTAGGGGAGTCTACCTTCGAAATCCGCTTCGAGCTCTTCCGCCTGGGACCGCCCGAGAAGTTGGCCGCCCGCATCCGGACCGAGCACATCTGCATCGAGACCAAATCCCGCCAGCGCCGCGCGCTGCCCCCCGCCTTGGCTACGTGGCTGGCCCACAGCGGCGCCTGAGCTCGGCGCGACTGAGTTTGCCCTGGGCGTTGCGCGGCCAGTCCGCCAGCGCCACGATCCGCCGGGGATGCTTGAAACCGGCCAGGGGGGCAAGAGCGGACGCCAGGCGCACGGAATCGGGCGCGGGCTGGCTGGCGGGGTAGCACGCCACCACCACCTCGCCCCATTCCGGATCGGGCAGGCCGAGCACGGCGACGTCGGCAAACTCGCCCGAAGCGCGCAGGGCCTGCTCGACTTCGGCCGGATCGACTTTTTTTCCGCCGCTGATGATGACGGCGTCGCGCCGGCCGAGGATGTGGAGGCTGCCCCGGGCGTCGAAACGCCCGAGATCGTCCGTGAGCAGGGTGCGTTCCGACCGCCAGTCCGGGTAATAGCCCCGGAAAAGGGACTCGCCGCTGAGAGCGATCCGGCCGTCTTCCGCCAGGGTCACCCGCATGTGCGGCAGGGCGGAGCCGCAACCCTCCCCCCCGGCCAAGAATTCCCGCGGTCGCAGCGCGACCGCCATCGCCGCCGTTTCCGTCATGCCGTAGCCGAGCGAAAGCGGCAGGCGCGCCGCCCGGGCCGCCTGAGCCAATTCCGGCCAGACCGGTCCGCCTCCGACAAACACCGCCGCGAACCCCCGCAGCCATTCGACGCTCTCGGGCGAGGCCAGCAGCCGTTGCAGCTGGGTGGGCACGAGGGAGAGGGTGCGCCAGCCGGAATCCGTCCAGGTCGGCCACTCTCCCCCTTCCAGGCGCTTCCAGTCCCAGGGGACATAGACCCCCCCGGTCAGGACGGTTCGCAGCCAGGCCAGGAGGCCGCTGACGTGATGCAGCGGGAGGACGCCCACGCAGTCCACCCGCTCGGTCTCGAAATGAGCGCAGAATCCGCCCACCGCCGCCGCCAGCGTGTCCTGGTCGTGGCGCGCGAACTTGAGCGCGCCGCTGGTTCCGCCGCTCGGAATCATCAGCCAGCCTGACCCGGCCGGGCCGTCGGACGGCCCCCGCAGCGTCTCCGCCAAGGCCGCCCGCTCGGTCGCCCGCCAGGCGGGATCGGCCAGAAATACCGGGCCGGCGCCCGCCACCGCCTGCGCGAAAGCGGCCTGAAACCGGCGGGGATCGGCTTCCTCCACCACCATGGCGGCGCGGGGCGCGAGCGGCGGCCGGACCCCGCCGAGCCGGCGGGCTAGCTCAGCACGTTCCATAGCGCTTCCGGATCGATGGCGGCGACGTCCTGCCAGCGGATAAAGGGGGCGGCGGCCGGACCGTCGCAACGGGGATCGGAAAACAGGGGCCAGACGCCGAAGCCCAAGGCCCGCGCCTCGCCCGGCCAGCGAAACGCCATCTGCAATCCGCTGCGGGCCCCCACCGCGGTTTCCAGCGCCGAGGAGAAGACCACGGCAGAGCGGGCGGCGGCCAGGCGCCCCAGGGCGGCCGAGGGATCGCCCAGGAGAGCCGGCTTGACCACGAAAACACCCTTCCAGCCCGAGTCCAGCCAGCGGATGATGTCGGCGTCGCCGCTCAGCGACTCGTCGAGGGCCACCGGCGTCGGATAGTCATTGGCCAGCCCGAGCAGGACATCCTCCGCCCCGCGGGCCGAGGGGGCGATGGGCTGTTCGATGAAATCGATCGGATAGTCGGCGGAGCGGCCCAGCCAGCGTTCGGCCCATCGGCGATCCCAGCCGCCGTTGGCATCGAGGCGCACCTTGGCACCGGCCGGCAGCGCGGCGCACAGGTCGTCGAGCATCGCCAATTCGTCGGCCGGGTCGGCCACCGCGACCTTCCACTTGAAAATCCGGAAGCCGGCGTCGGCCTTCGGCCCGATCGCGGCTAGGGCGGCCCGGCCCGCCGGCAGCAGGGCGGCGACGGGCAGATAGTCGGGCACGGCCCGGGGCGCAGCATCCGTTTCCGCCGCGGGCGTGATCTCGGCCACCGCGGCGGCAAGTGCGCCGCGCAGGCAAGGCAGGGTCTGGGGTAATGCCGCCAATTGCGCGGGGTCCGCCTTGCCCGCCCACTGGGCGCAGACGGCTTCCGCCTCGTCCACCGACTCCCCCGCAAAGCCTTCGACCGGCGCGACTTCGCCCCAGCCGATCGCCCCGTTTTCGCCTGTCAGGCGCAGGATCAACCCCTCCCGCTCGCGCCAGACCCCGTGCGCCGTCCGGACCGCCGCGCGGAAGGGGAGCCGGTACCGACGGAATTCGATTCGAAGGGGGCCAGGCATCGCAGCCGCCATAAAAAACCATTTGCCTTCGCCTACAACCGCCTTATTTCGCTCATGGCAACCTTTACAACGTTGCCATGACTTCCGACGCCGAATTCTACCTGTCGCCCGAGGCCTTTTTCCGCGCTAATTTGCCGACGGCGCTGACCTTCGACGACGTCTCGCTCGCCACCCTCTACTCGGAGGTGCTGCCCAAGGAAGCCGATCCGTCGACCACCCTCTCAGACAGCCTGCGCCTGCCGATTCCGATCATTTCCTCGGACATGGACACGGTGACCGAGTCGCGCATGGCGGTGGCCATGGCGCTCAACGGCGGCCTCGGGCTGATTCATTACAACATGCCTCCGCGCGAACAGGTGAAGGAGGTCGCCCGGGTCAAACGCCACATCCACGGCCTGATCCAGGATCCGATCATCGTCCGGCCGGAGCAGACGATCGCCGAGGTCCTCGCCCTGATCGAAGCGCGCCGTTTTGCCTTCTCCACCTTTCCGGTGGTCGACGCGCAGGGCCGCCTGGTCGGCCTGGTCTCCGGCAACGTCGTCAAGGACCGCTATAAGTCCAAAAAGGTCGCGGACGTCATGACCGCGCGCAGCGCCCTCATCACCGAAAAAGAGAGCCTGCTCGGGCCCGATCCGATCGCCGCCGCCGACAAATTCTTCGGCCGGCATCAGGGCATCAACAAGATGCTGGTGGTCGACGACGCCGACCGCCTGCGCGGGCTGGTCACGGCCTCCGACGTGGAGCGCATCACCGGCGAGGGCAAAAGCCGGCGCAAACCCGCCCGCGATGCCGATTTCCGGCTGGTGGTGGGGGCGGCGATCTCTCCGGTGCGGACCCCCGACGGCGCCCTGGATCGGGAGCGGATCATCGGCCACGTCGGCAACCTGGTGGAAGAGCGGGTCGACGCGATCGCGATCTCCGTCGCCCACGGTCACAGCCGCGACGTCGGCGAGGCGGTCCGGATGGTGCGGGATGCCTTTCCTCACCTCACGCTCATCGCCGGCAACGTCACCAGCGCCGCCGGCGTCGATTTTTTGGCCGAGTGCGGCGCCAATGCGATCAAGATTGGCCAGGGCCCGGGCTCGATCTGCACCACCCGGGTCGTGGCCGGAGTCGGCATCCCGCAATTGACCGCCCTCTATGTGTCCAGCCAAGCGGCCAAGCGGAAGAGCGTCCGCTTGCTCGCCGACGGCGGCATCACCAAGTCGGGCGACATCGTCAAGGCGCTGACCCTCTCCGACGCCGTGATTTGCGGCGGGCTCCTCGCGGGCTGCCGCGAAGCTCCGGGCGAGATCATCGAAATCGAGGGCAAGGTCTACAAGCAGTACCGGGGCATGGGTTCCCTCGCCGCCATGAAGGCGGGCAGCGCCGCCCGCTATGGTCATGACAAGCAGGACACGACGCGCAAGGCCGCGGCCGAGGGCATCGAGGCCCTGAAGGAAGTCAGCGGCTCGGTCGACGACGTCCTGGCCAATCTCATCGGCGGGGTGCAAAGCGGGATGGGTTATCTCGGGGCCGCCAATCTGACCGAACTGCGGAACAAGGTTCGCTTTGTCCGCGTCACTTCCGCCGGGCAGAAGGAAGCGGAGCCGCACGACGTGGTCGAAGTGTCTACCCGGAAGAATTGAGGCGTTTTTCGCCTTCCGCCCCCGGCCTTTGGCCGCTTTGATCGAGGATCCATGTCCCTTCTCCCGTTCTCCAGCCGGCTCATCGCCGATGTCGGCATTTCCCTTGGCGACGAGGGCAAGGGCCGTCTGATCCCGGAAATCGCCGAGGAATTGCGCGGGAGTGCCGCCGCCGTGACCGTCGTCCTCAAGGTCAACGGGGGGGCCAACTCCGGGCACACCGCGGGCGGGATCAAGCTCAACCTCCTCCCGGCCGGCGTGGTCGAAAAAGCCGTGCCCCACCTGGCGATCGGCAGCGGAGTGGTGGCCGATCCCCGCAAAATCTGGTGGGAGACCCTGCCCCTGGAGAAAAAGGGCTATGCCGTCCTCTCCCGGCTGCTGATCGACGAACGGGCCATGGTCTCCGACCTATCCCACCGCCTCCTCGACCTGGCCTGGGAGGATTACCGGGTGACCGGACTCCAGGAAGAGCCGCGGGGCTCGACCGGCCGGGGCATCACGCCGGCCTATGGGGACGAGGTCGCGCAGTGGCAGATCACCTTCGCCGATTTTTTGGCTGGCCCGAACTATTTCGCCCGCAAGCTGGCGCAACGGGCCGAGCGCGCCGTGCGCACGATCGAGCACGTTTGCCGGGTGGCGCCGGAAGTGTGGCACGGCTTCTTCGACAAGCTGACCGCGGCGGAAACGCGCGCCAACGCCGAGGGCCTCGAACTCGGCGTCCTGCAAGCCGGCGATGTCGATTTCACCCAGTTTCGCGGGGCCAAGCCCTTCACCCTCAATCTCGAGCGCCTGACCGCCGTCTATTGGAAGGCGGGCACGGCCCTGGCGAAGAATATCGGGGAGGTCCGGGAGTTGATCCTGCGGGAGCTGGCGGCCGGCCACACCATCATCGGCGAGTTCGGCCAGGCCTACTGGCTGGACAAGCGCCACGGCTTCTCGCCCAACGTCACCGCCTCGCACACCTACACCCCGGAATTCTTCGAAAGCGCCGGCATTCCCGTGCAGCCGATCCACACCTTCGGCGTGGCCAAGGCCTACGACACCAAGGTGGGCACGCATACCTTTATCACCCAAATGGACGATGCCCATCCGCTCGCGATCCGGCTGAAGCAGATCGAGTTCGGCACCAGCACCGGGCGCCAGCGCATGGTCGGCTGGTATGACGCCGTGGAAAAGGGCGACGCCCTCCGTTACGGCGGCTTCCAGGACGTGATGATTAACAAGCTCGACGCCCTCACCCACGGGCCGGACTGGACGGGCGAACTGTTGATCTGCACCGCTTACGCCGACGCCGCCGGCAAACCCTACGGACATGTGCCGCGCAATGAGGCGATCCGCAAATCCCTCCGGCCGGTCTTCGCCTCCTATCCGGGCTGGAGTGAGGACGTCTCGAAAGCCCGGCAGTTCGCCCAATTGCCCCCGGCGGCCCGGCGCTACGTCGCCGCCATGATGAAAAGCCTGCTCGAGGTCGCCTACGGCGGCGAGAAATGGCCGGCCGTGCTGCCCAATCTGCGCTACCTCGGGGTCGGACCCCTGCCCTCCCAGATCATCAAGGACGTGCCGGCCACGGCCGACTTAATCAAACTCGCCTGAGCGGCGCGAGTCCGCCCCGCTTCAGAAGTCCTGCAGCCGACCTTCGCCCAGGCCGCGCTGCGGCTCGAGCCGGGCCAAGACCTCGCCGAGCAGATAGATCGAGCCGGTGACAACGACCACGTCGTCCGGCCGGCCCGCCGTACACACGTCGGGGCGGGGAAAAAGCCCCTCGACCGTCGCGCGCACGACCCGCCCGGAAAAGTCGGCGGGAATCAGGGCGGTCAGTTCCTCGTAGCTGCAGGCCCGGGCCTGCTGGGGCACGACCAAATGAAGTTCGCGGGCATGGCGGGCGGCGGTGGCCAGGAGGGCGCCGGCCCGGCGCGCGCCGAGGGCGCCGGTGATGATCACGGGCTTGCGCCCGGTTTCGGCCTCCAGCCGGGCCAGATTCACCTCCAAGACGCCCGCGCCCTCGGGATTGTGGGAGGAGTCCAAGATCACCGTCCGGCCCGCCATCACGGTGCGCTGCCACCGCCCGGGCCAGTCGACGCTCCCCAGGCCGCGGGCAATGGCTTCGTCGTTCAAGAGCCACCGGCGGTCGAGCACATGGGCGGCGAGAGTCGCGGTCGCGGCATTCCAGCGCTGGTAGTCGCCTTCCAGATTGGTCCAGGGATAGTCCTCGATTCGCTCGCCGAATTCCGCGGCGACAGAAAAGACGCGGGAGCCGCGCTCGGCCGCGATCCGCCGGATCACTGCTTCGGCCGCGGGCGGCAGGCGCCCGAGCACGACCGGGCGCCCGGGCTTGATGATGCCGGCCTTCTCCGCGGCGATCAGTTCAAGGGTGTCGCCCAGCATGTCGCAATGATCCAGCCCGATGGAGGTGATGATGCTGACTTCGGGCTCCACGATGTTGGTCGCGTCCAGCCGGCCGCCCAGACCGACCTCGATCACGTTCATCGCCGTTTCCTGGCGGGCGAACTGCAGAAAGGCCATGGCCGTCATGAACTCGAAAAAGCTCGGGCGGTCGTCCTCGCCGCCCGCGGCGGCGAGGCGGTCGGCCACCGGGCCGAGCTCGGCCGCGTAGGCGATGATCTCGTCCTCGCTCAGGGCCCGCCGGTCCACTTGGACCCGCTCGCCCAGCCGGACCAAGTGGGGCGAGGTGTAAAGGCCGGTCCGCCAGCCCGCCGCGCGCAGCATCGCTTCCAGCATGGCCGAGACCGAGCCCTTGCCGTTGGTGCCCGCGATGTGGAGGCAGGGCTGAGCCTTTTCCGGATGGCCCAAGGCCGCGGCCAGTAGGCGCATCCGGTCGATCCCGAACTTGAGCCCTCCCGCCTTCAGGCTGAAGAGGTAGTCCTGGACGGCGGCGTAATCCGCGGTGGCAGCGATTGGGTTCATGACGCCCCCAACTTAGCCGCTCAGGTCTTCTTCTTCAAATGCAGCATCCGCAGGAGCTCGGCCAGGCGGTCGCGCATTTCCAGGCGGCTCACGATCTGATCGACCAGGCCGTGCTTGAGCAGAAATTCCGCCGTCTGGAATCCCGAGGGAAGAGTTTGCTTGGTCGTGTCCCGGATGACGCGGGCGCCGGCGAAGCCGATCAAGGCCCCCGGTTCGGCGATGATCACATCGCCCAGGGTGGCGAAACTGGCGGTAACCCCGCCCATGGTGGGTTGGGTCAGGACCGAGACGAAGGGCAGCTTGGCCGCAGCCAGGCGGCCCAGGGCCGCACTCGTCTTGGCCATCTGCATGAGCGAATAAATTCCCTCCTGCATCCGGGCTCCGCCGGAGGAACTGAAAATGATGCAGGGCACGTGCTGGGCCACCGCCGTCTCGATCGCCCGGGTGATCTTCTCCCCCGCCGCCGCCCCCATGGCCCCGCCGCAGAAGCGAAAATCCATCACGGCCGCAGACACTTTGATGCCGTGGATCGCGCCCGTGCCGGTCAGGACCGCCTCGGGCAGGCCGCTCTCCCGTTCGTAGCGTTTCAAACGCTCGGGATAGGGCTGGGAGTCGACGAATTTGAGCGGATCGCTTGAGCGCACCCCGGCGTCCATTTCCACCCAAGTGCCCTCGTCAAAAAGCTTCGCGATCCGGAGCCGCGCCCCGATGGGAAAATGATGGCCGCTCTTCGGCACCACCATCTGGTTGTCCTCGATCTCCTTGTTGAAGAGGATCTCTCCGGAAAGGGGGTCTTTGGTGTAAAGTCCCTGCGGAATGTCCTTTTTCCGCGTCTTCTTGATCGTATAGGTGGGCTTGTCGAAATGCATGGTCGGGGAGCGCCGTCAGCCGTGGGCAAACGTGGCGACGTCGAGTCTTAGGCAGCCGGCCCGTCGGAGCGCTGCTGCGCAGCTGTTGAGGGTGGAACCGGAGGTAAAGACGTCATCGACGAGGACATAGCGCAGACCGGGATTAAGGTCGTGGCCGGGAGCGAGTGCAAAGGCATTTTTCAGGTTGGCCCGGCGGTCGGTCCGGTCCAAAGCGGTCTGGCTCGGAGTGTCGATTATCCTACAGAGCAATGATTTAGGATGGGGCAGGCCGGCGGCTCGGGCCAAGACCCGGGCCAGGAGGTCACTCTGATTGAAGCCCCGTTCCCGCCGCTTGCGCGGATGGAGGGGAACCGGGACCAGCCGGGCCCCCTGGACATGGGCCAAAAGGAGCGGCGAGCGCCGGAAGATCGCCTCCACATCCCCGAGAACGTGACGGCCGCCGCGGTACTTGAGCTCCAATAACAAAGACCGCGCCGGGCCCCGCAAAAGGACCGCGGCGCGTCCCCGGCCAAAGGCCGGGACCAGGTCGGCGCAGTGCCGGCAATCGGTTCCGCCCAGGATGGCGTCGGGATAGGGGTGGCCGCAGACCTCGCAGGCGGGAGGATGGACAAACTCGATTTGCGCTCCGCAGTCGGCGCAGAGGTGGCGGTAGTCGCCGCCCTCCACCAATCCGCCGCAATGGACGCAGACCGGCGGAAAGAGGAGATCACCCAGTGCCTCGAGCCATCGCTTCACCGCTTCCGGCCATACTGCACACGGCGCAGCGCCAGGCCCTGGGGCGGGGCGGTGAAGATGACCGCCGTCCGCCGCCGGCCCTCGAGGAGCGCCCGCACCTGGACCGGAGTCAATTTTCCCTCCCCGACCGCGACCAAGGCGCCGACCAGGCTACGCACCATCTTGTAGAGAAACCCGTCGGCCTCGGCGGTGATCCGGATGCGCCGACCCCGCCGCCTGATTTCCAGGCGCCGGAGATGGCGCACGGTGTCGCCAGCGGACCCGTTCTCGGCGGCGAAGGCCTGGAAGTCGTGCTGGCCCCGCAGAGCGCGGGCCGCCGCCGCCATCGCAGCCAGCTGCAAAGGCCGGAAGACCATCCAGCAGTACGGCCGGGTAAACGGGTCGGCGTCGCCGAGGACGAGGTCGTAGGTGTAGATTTTCCCCGTGGCGGAAAAGCGCGCGTGGAAGTCCCCCGGCGCAAGCCGGATTGATTTGATCTGGATGGACGCCGGCAGGCCGCCCCGCAAGGCCGCCAGCAGTTTGGCCGGGCCGTGGCGCCAAGTGGCGTCAAAGTGAAACACCTGGCCGTGGGCGTGGACACCGGCGTCGGTCCGGCCGCTGCCGTGGATCCGCACCGGCCGGCCGAAGATCTCGCCCAGGCGGGCTTCGATCACGTCCTGGATGGCCGTTCCGCCGGCCTGACTCTGCCAGCCGGCGAAAGCCGTGCCGTCATAGGCACAGAGGCATTTCCAGCGTTGCTCACCGGCCGCAGGAGGCATGGCGGAATTATAGCAACCCGAGACGGGTGTTGAGAAAATCCTGGAGAATGAGGGTGGCGGAGCGCGAATCGACCAGCCCGCTGGCGCGCAGCTGGCGGCGCCGGGACGGGGCAATGTCGCTTTCGGCTTCGTAACTGGTCAGGCGCTCATCGATCAATTCCACCGGCAGATTAAAGCGGGCGCGCAGATCGGCCGCAAAGGCTTCCGCCGCCTTGGCCATGAATCCGGCCGAATCATCCATGTTGAGGGGATGGCCCACCACCAGTTCGGTGACCCGGCGCTTTTCCACCAAGGCCGCCAGCGCCGCCCACCGGCCCGCCACCTCTTTTTCCAGCAAAGCCGGCAGCGGGGTCGCGACGCCGAGTTCGTCGCCATAGGCCAGGCCCCAGCGCTTGCTGCCGTAATCGATGCCAAGAATGCGCATGTCAGGCGAGCCGCAGCTCGGGATGGGCCGCGGCGTAGCCGCCGGCGTACTGGCCAAAAGCCGCCTTGAGCCGGGCCGTGGCGGTATCGGGCCCGACGGAGAATCGGACCCCGTCGATGGCAGCGACCGGGGTCACGTCCTTCGTGGTGGAAAGCAAAAGACACTCCGCCATGCCGGCCAGGTCTTCCGGGCGCAGCGGCGTTTCGCGCACTCCGATTCCGGCGAGGGCGGCCACCGCGCCCAAGGTCAATTCCCGCGTCACGCCGGCCAGCAGGCCGGAGGCGAGCGGGGGGGTGATCAGAGTCCCGTCCCGGACGAAGGCGATGTTGGCGACGGCCGCCTCGGTCAGTTCCCCGGCGAGATTGAGCATCAGCACTTCGTCGGCTCCCCGGGCCCGGGCCTCGCGCAGGCAGAGAAGATTATTGAGGTAATTGCCCGTTTTCCAGGCCGGATCCAGAGTCTGGGCCGGGTTGCGGCGGTATTCGGTCGCGATCGAGAGGGTGATGCCGGCGGCCGCCTTGGCCGCCGGCCAGGCCGGACAGCGCTGGACCAGCAGGACAAAATCCGGCCGGTCGGCCAGCCCGGGATCCAGCCCGATCGCTCCGCCGCCCCGGGTGATCTGCAAGCGGAGATAGATTTCGCCGGTTTCGGCGCTGGCCGACCGATAGGCCGCCACCGTGCGCTGCGTCTCCCGCAGAATCTGTTCGGGCGAAAACGGCAGCGGCAGGTGCAAGGCCGCGGCGGAGGCGCGCAAGCGCCGCCAGTGCTCCTCCCAGGCGAAGAGCACGCCGCCGTACGTGCGCCAAACCTCGTAGATGGCGTCGCCGTAGAGGAAGCCCCGGTTGAGCGGCGCCAGCGACGGCTCCTGCGCGGAATGCAGCCGGCCGTTCGTGTTCGCCTGGACGAAGATGTCCGCCAACTATTTCCGGCTTTTGACCAGTCCGAGCGCCTTCTTGATGTTCTGAACGCTGGGCAGCGAAATCTTCAGGGCCTTGGCCACTTCCTGGCCGGTCTTGCCGCCTTCGGTCAGTTTCTTCACCTCGGCGCGGGTCGCGTCGGTGATGACGGCGCGGCGGCGCTTGCCCTTGGCCGCCGGGCTCTTGCCTTTGCGCGTCTTGCGCGCGGTGGCCTTGCTCGTCTTGCGCCCGTGGCGGGATCCGGCCGCCACCACCGCGACCAGGAACGACTTTACGCTCTCAAATCCGTAGGCACTCGGCAGGGAGGCGAGCTCTTGCTGCAAATCCTCCGCCAGGCTGTGCTCCAAGCGCGCGAGCCGGGCCTTGGCCGTTTCCAATTCCTTGATTCTTTTGGTAATCATACGCGGTACTAGTGCGATAAGGCCTTGATTATAGCAAGCCGCAACCGACTATATATAGCGCCTATAGGGTGTACTGCTACTGGCGCTTATTAGCGCTATAATTTGGCCCTATATCTTGCCTTGCCGCCAGAACCCGTTCCCATTCTCTTTCCCCATGTCCCGCATCCCGCTCGAAGACAATTTCACTGACGTCATTGGCAAGGCCCAGCGCGGCCTCAAGATCTCCGATTCGGATCTGGCCGCGCGCGCCGAGGTCAGCCTGGCCGATCTGGCCGCGGTCCAGGGCGGCCGGGTGATCGACGCCGTCATCCGCCGCATCGCCCGGCATCTCCGCCTGGGTCCGGGCGCCCTGGAAGACCTGGCCCACCAGGCCTGGTACCCGGAAATTCCAGATATGAAGCTCGGCTTTGCCATGTTCAACACCGCCTATGGAGACATGCGGGTGAACAGCTATCTGGTGTGGGATCCCCGCTCCAAAGTGGCTGCCGCCTTCGACACCGGGGCCGACTGCAGCGAAATGCTCGACCTGGTCCGGGCCGAAGGCCTGAAGCTCGACTATATTTTCCTCACCCACACCCACGAAGACCATATCGCCGACCTGGCCCGCCTGGCCAAGGGCGCGCCCGGAGCCCAGGTCTGGGCCGGCGAAATGGAGCCGGTCGATTTCCCCGGGGCCAAGGCGTTCAAGGAAAATGTCCATTTTCATATCGGCGTCCTCGCGATCAAGCCGCTCTTCACCTGGGGGCATTCGCCCGGCATGACCACCTATTATATCACCGGTCTCAGCTATCCCTTGGCCATCGTGGGCGATTCCGTCTTCGCCTCCTCCATGGGCGGGAGCAAGACTCACTTCGCCGAACAGTACCGCAACGACCGCGAGAAAATCTTCAGCCTGCCCAGGGATACGGTCATCGCCTCCGGCCACGGGCCCCTCACCACCCTGGCCCAGGAGATGGAGCACAATCCTTTTTTTTCCCGCAAATAACCGGGCGGTGTTTCGCCTTTGCATCGGCCGGGCCGGGTCCTAGGCTGGCTTTCGACCATGGACATCCACCCGCATAAAGCCGAGTTCGCCGCCCTGGCGCGGGAGGGCAATGTCATACCGATCTACGTCGACCTGATGGCGGACTTCGAGACCCCGGTCTCGGTCTATGCCAAGCTCAAGGGCGACGGGCCGGCCTACCTGCTGGAATCGGTCGAAGGGGGAGAAAATCTCTACCGCTACAGCTTTCTCGGCTTCCGGCCCCGGCTCATCATCGCCTCCGGGCCCCAGACCACCGAAATCCGCCGGCCGGGCCGCCCGCCCGAGACCGTCCCCACGCCGGCCGATCCGCTTACCCTGATCGAGAAGGAGCTGGCCGGGCACAAGCCGGTCAAGCTGCCCGGCATGCCGCGGTTCACCGGCGGGGCCGTGGGCTATATTGGCTATGAATACATCACCCGGATCGAACCGTCGGTCCCGGCGGCGGCCCGAGACGAGCTCAAGCTGCCCCTGACGTATTTCATGATGTCGGACACCCTGGTGATTTTCGACCGGGTGAAACAGACGCTCCGCCTCTGCGTCAATGCCCGGCTCGGCGGAAGCACCGGGCCGGAGATCGATGCGGCCTATGCCGCCGCATCCGCGGAATTGGCCGAACTTTACGCCATTTTGCGGCGCCCGTGCGAACTCGCCCCGGCGCCGCTGATCGAGCCGCCGCCCACCCCGATTCCGCCGGGCAATTTTACCCAGGCCCAATTCGAGCAGCTGGTGACGGACGTGAAGGAATACATTCGGGCCGGTGACATCATCCAGGTCGTGCCCTCCCAGCGATTCAGCCGAGAGTTCCGGCAGACGCCGCTCGAACTCTATCGCGCCCTGCGCTCGGTCAATCCCTCGCCCTATATGTTTCTGCTCGAGACGGGCGACTTCTCGCTCGTCGGCGCCTCGCCCGAGGTCCACACCCGGCTGACCGACGGCCTGGTGGAGATCCGTCCGCTGGCCGGCACCCGCAGGCGGGGCGCCACCGTGGCCGAGGACCTCGCGCTGGAGAAGGAGTTGCTGGCCGACGAAAAGGAGCGGGCCGAGCATCTCATGCTCGTCGACCTGGCCCGCAACGACATCGGCCGGGTCTGCGCCTACGGCAGCGTCCATGTGCCGGAGCTCATGGTGGTGGAGCGCTACTCCCACGTCATGCACATCGTTTCCCAGGTGGAAGGCCGGATTGCCCCCGACCGCAGCGCCTTCGACCTGATGCGGGCGACCTTTCCCGCCGGCACTGTCAGCGGCGCGCCCAAGATCCGGGCGATGCAGATCATCGCCGAAAAAGAGCCGGTCCAGCGCGGATTTTACGCGGGGGCCCTCGGCTACTTCAGCTACGACGGCAATCTCGACTCCTGCATCATGCTCCGGACCTCCGTGATCAAGGACGGCAAGGTTTATATTCAATCCGGAGCCGGCGTGGTCGCCGACTCCAATCCGACAGCGGAGTATCAGGAAACGCTCACCAAAGCCTCGGCCCTGTTCAAGGCCGTCGCCATCGCTGAAAGATTCTGAGGTTACGATTTGGAGGCGGGGCCGCCGGGGGTGGGGTAAATAACCCATACGAATTTCGTGCAAAACACGTAGGGTGAAGGGGTGCCATCCGTCGATCGTACGATCGCAAACCCAATTTGGTGCCGGGGGACTTTTTGTCCCAAGGCGGAACAATTAGCCGCCTAGGGTTTACTGTGCATTGAGAACGCCATGAATTATAAAGCCACCACGCTTGCCACGATGGACCAGGATGAATCCGGTACATCGGCCGCCGTCCGAGATTATACGCCGTCCTTTCTAGAAAAGCCCGAGCCTCAGGCTCGCGAGGCCGCCCCCCTCGAACGCAGCAACCTCCAGCTCTACCTCCAGGAGATCGGCAAGACCGCCCTCCTGACCATCGCCGAAGAGGTGACGCTCGCCCGGCGCATCCGCCGCGGCGACCGCGCCGCCCGCGATCATATGATCAAAGCCAACCTCCGGTTGGTGGTGAAGATCGCGATGGACTACAAAGATTTCGGTCTGCCGCTCCTCGACCTGATCAGCGAGGGCAACATCGGCCTGGTCAAGGCGGTGGAGCGCTTCGATCCGCGCAAGGGCGGCAAACTCTCCACCTACGCCGCCTGGTGGATCAAGCAGTCGATCAAGCGCGCCCTCGCCAACCAGTCCAAGACGATCCGCCTGCCGGTACATCTGGTGGACAAGATTTCCCGGATGCGGAAAACCGCCATGATGCTGTCCGAACGTTTTGGCCGGGAACCCACGGACGAGGAGCTGGCGGCCGAGCTCCAGATCCCCACCTCCAAAGTGGCCCATCTCAAATCCGTCAGCGTCCGGCCGGCCTCGCTCGATGCCCCGATCGGCGATGAGAGCGATTCGACCACTTTCGGCGAAATCGTCGGCGACGAGAACGCCACCAGCCCTTTCGAGGGCCTGCGGGAAAAGAATCTCAACTCCGACCTCCACGCCATGGTCGCCTCCCTGGAAAAGCGCGAGGCCGAGATCATCCGCCTGCGCTTCGGCCTCGACGGCCACGACGAGCTGACACTGGAAGAAGTGGGGAAGCGTTTCCACGTCACCCGCGAGCGCATCCGCCAGCTGGAATACATCGCCCTGACCAAGATGCGCAAGGCCATGAGCCGGCATGAGTCCATCCGCTCCTTCGATGAGATCGAACAAGACGAGCGCCTGCGCCAGCGCATGGCGGTGATTCGCGAATTCATCGAGGCGAAGACTCGCCGCACCGGGCGCCTGGGAAAGAATTGATTGCCGGAGCCAGGTTAGGAAATCTGACTGGCGGCATGCCGCCGCTCGCCACCGCGCAGTTCGATTACCTGCTGCCCGAGGAATTGATCGCCCAATTCCCGGCGGCCCGGCGCGACCAGTCCCGCCTGTTGGTCGTGGATCGCGCCGCCCATTCGCTGCGCCACCAGGTGTTTTCCGATTTGCCGCAGTTCTTGCGCACGGGCGATGTGCTCATTCGCAACAACGCCTCCGTCCTACCCGCCCGGCTGCACGCCGTCCGGCCGACCGGCGGCAAGGTCGAATGCCTCCTGCTCGAGCGCCAGCCGGGAGAGCCGGGTAGCGCCGGGGAGCAGTGGCGCTGCCTGATCAAACCCGGCCGGCGCCTGCCCGCCGGGGCGACCTTCGCCGAAGCCGGCGGTGCCTTCACCGCGGAGGTCGTGGCCTGGGAGGGGACCGGCACCGCCCTCGTCCGGTTCGCCACCCGCGGCGAGACAGTTTTAAGTATCGCCCAGCGCCAGGGAGACATTCCCCTTCCGCCCTACATCGCCCGGCCCGATTCGACCCGCCGCGAAGCCGACCGGGAACGCTACCAGACCGTCTACGCCGATCCGAGCCGGCCGGTGGCCGTGGCCGCGCCCACCGCGGGCCTGCACTTCACCCCCGATCTCCTCGCCGCCCTCACCGGCCAAGGGGTGGCGTTGGCCGACCTCACCCTCCACGTCGGCCTGGGTACCTTTCGGCCGATCGCGGCCGACACGATTGCCGGCCACCAGATCCACCGCGAAACCTACGAGGTGCCCCCGGCCACCCAACAGGCCCTATTTGCCTCCGCCCGCCGCGTCGCCGTGGGCACGACCGCCGTTCGCTCGATCGAGGATTTTCTCGCCCACCATGACCGGCCGCTCGGCCACGCTTACCGGGGGACCGCGGGAATCTTCCTCTATCCCCCCTGTCCATTCCGCGGGGTCGACGCCCTGATTACCAATTTCCACCAGCCGCGCTCGACGCTCCTCTGCTTGGTCGCCGCCTTTCTCGCCCCCGGGAGCACCGACGGGATCGATTGGCTCCGCGAAATCTACGCCGAGGCCATCGCGCATCGTTATCGCTTTTTTAGCTACGGCGACGCCATGCTCATCCTCTAGAGACCACGCCGATGACACCTGACGAAATCCAATCTGCCATCGAAGACGCCACCTATGACCACGCCATGGGCGAAACCGAAACCGCGCTGGCCAAGTTGGCCCGAGTCACCGCCGTCGCCCCCGACTCCTTCGCGGCCTGGCATGCGGCCGCGGAAATGAATTTCGAATTGCGCCGGCTCGACGCCGCCCTGGACGCGGCGGAACGGGCCCATGCCCTCCAGCCCGAGGATCTGTTCATCAATACCACCCTCTCCCGGGTGTGGATGGAAAAGGGCGACAAGACCAAGGCGGAGCACTTCGGCGCCCAAGCCAAGATCCAGGGCTGGAAGGATCAGCTCAAGGAGCCGAAGCCTTAGGCGCGCCGAGGAGGCTTGGTTCGCCGCGCCGCAGAGCCAGGGCCTCCAGGATCAGGGCGAAGCCGACGGTGAAAAGCAGGTCGCTCGCCAGCGAGTGACGGAAGAAGACCAAGGTCGGCGCGAACTGGGGATGGCCGACTGTCAGCGCCTGCCACCACCCGGCGGCGGTGTGGGCATAGCCCTGGTCGCTCGCCCAGGAGGCGGTGTTGGTCACCAGATAGAAAAACAGGGACGAAGCCAGCGTCCCGCTCGCCAAGAGGGGCCAGCTCCGCCGGCCGGCCACCCATCGGCCCATGGCGAGGGCGACGCCAAAGCAGCCGAGGCGCAGCAAAGCCCCGGCCAGACCAAACTGATAGTGGAATTGGACCAGGTAATAGTGGTCGAGGTAGAGGTCGGAAAGCGCCAGGGCAAGGAAGGGAATCGCCCAAAGCCAGCGACGGCGGAAGTAGACTCCGCCGCAGAATGCGACGGCCACCAGCGGGCAGAAATTGCCCAATTCCGGAGCGTGCACCGCGAGCACCCGCCAGGCGGCGGCCAGGACGACCAAGAGAATGGCGACGATAGGCATGCTCCGACCCTAGGTTTTTCCAGCCAGGCCAGCAAGCGTTTCGTGACGGACCAACCCGGACTATTTCGCCTTGGCCGTCTTGGCCTTCCGCGCCTCCCGGGTCGCTTTCGCCAGGGCCTTGACCAGGGGATCGATTCCGGCCCGGACTTTCTTCTCCATCCGATCGATGAACAGAATGCCCTGAAGATGGTCGAACTCGTGCTGGAGGCAGCGAGCCAGCAAGCCGTTGCACACCAACAGGTGGGGCCGGCCATGCTCATCCTGAAACCGGACGGCGATCTGGTCCGGACGCGGCACGTCCCCGCGAATCTCGGGGAAGGAAAGGCAG
>Ga0302279_10003460_pt1 | contig 19659 bp, 24 predicted proteins | sample III_Bog_N3_3_FD_194541 | JGI IMG/M metagenome (GOLD analysis project Ga0302279, IMG submission 194541) | Peat permafrost microbial communities from Stordalen Mire near Abisko, Sweden - III_Bog_N3_3 | ecosystem: Environmental > Terrestrial > Soil > Wetlands > Peat | place: Sweden: Abisko...
GACGCAGCGCAACCTGCAGGCCGGCAAGGATTTCCTCGCGAAGAACGGCGCTGAGAAGGGCGTCGTGACGACGGCCTCGGGCCTGCAGTACCGGATACTCGCCGCGGGCGACGGGTCAGCTGCGTCGCCCACCACAACCGACCAGGTCACGGTGCAGTATCGCGGCACGCTCCTCGACGGCAGCGAGTTCGACAGCTCCTATGCGCGCAACCAGCCGGCGGAATTCCAGGTCGACCACGTGATCAAGGGCTGGACCGAAGCGCTGCAGCTGATGAAGCCGGGCGCAAAATGGAAGCTGTGGATCCCGGCCGATCTCGCCTATGGCGAGAGGCCGCGCCCCGGTATCCCCGGTGGCTCGCTGCTGACGTTCGAAGTGGAGCTGCAGAGCTTCAAGCCAGCGCCGCCGCCGCCACCACCCCAGCCGCGGGCGGGTGGAGCGCCGGGCCTGGGCGGCATGCCGCTGGGAGCGCCATCGGGACCGCCAGGAAGCACCCCGCCGCCGCCGGCACCGCCGCCCGCACCGAAGTAACCCGCGGTCGGCAAACTGCAAGGCACCGGGAACCCGTCATGCGGGTCCGGTGCCCCGGGGTATTCAGAAAGTCCAGGTCACCCCGACGTCCAGCAGGTCAGGATCGCCGCCGCGATCGGTGATGCGCTCGTACTCGACGCGCAGCGCGAGGTTCGAGAATTTCACCTGTGCGCCCAGCCCATAGGCGAAATCGGTGTTCGTCGAACTCAACGTATACGGCGACAGGGAACAGCACACCGTCGAGTTGGTCTGCAGTCGCGCCAGTCCGAGCTTGCCGTAGATATCGATCATCGGCAGCGGAATCGGCAGGTAGCCGACCGCAAACAACGCGTTCGCGTTGGTGCTGTTGCCGTTGTCGTAATAGTTACCGTAATAGCCGTTCGGGCTGCCGAAGCGGATGTAGTCGTATTCCACCCCGACCGGCGCGATCGGCCGCACGCCGGCGGTCAGCTGCCACGCCGTGTCGCGGTTGTGGAAGCTGTAATAGTTGCTGTCGTAGTAGCCGTCGTTGCGGACATTGGACTGACCGATCGCCGCGCCGATGTAGATGCCCGCCGGATTGAAGTCCGACGCTGCAGCGACGCCTGCCGCACCAGACGCGGCCAATGCGAGGGTCACCGCCAGAATTCCAGACTGTGTACGCATGCTTTCTCCGGCTTGTTGCAATACCCGTTAAGACCCCCTGCGCAGCCACGAGTTCCAGCCGAGCGCCGCAGCGGCGGCAGGCGGTATAATTTCCCTCATGAGACATATCGCGCTCCTTGGGCTGTCCCTGACCCTCGCCAGCCTGGCCGGCTGCGGACAGAAGGGTCCGCTCGTGCGCCCCGGCACCCATCCGCCGGCGACAGCTGCCGGCGTGCCTGCCGGGGCGGCGTCTGCCGTGCCTGTCGCGCCGGCGGCGCCGGCCGCGTCCGCGGCGCAGTGATCCCATGGCGATGCGCAAGCTCGTCCTCGTCGACGGCTCCTCCTACCTCTATCGCGCCTTCCATGCGCTGCCGCCGCTGACCAACTCGCGCGGCGAGGCAACCGGCGCCGTGCTCGGCGTGCTGAACATGCTGCAGAAACTGATCAAGGAGGAGGCGCCCGATCGCGTTGCCGTGGTCTTCGATGCACCCGGCCGCACGTTCCGCGACGAGCTGTTCGAGGAGTACAAGGCCAACCGGCCGCCGATGCCCGACGACCTGCGCACCCAGATTCAACCGCTGCTCGACGCCGTGGAGGCCATGGGCCTGCCGCTGCTGCGGGTCGGTGGCGTCGAGGCGGACGATGTGATCGGCACGCTGGCCGTGCGCGGCGCACGCGCGGGCTTCGATGTGCTGATCTCCACCGGCGACAAGGACATGGCGCAGCTGGTGGGCCCAGGCGTAGGGCTCGTCAATACGATGAGCAACACCCGGCTCGACCGCATCGGCGTGAAGGCGAAGTTCGACGTGTTCCCGGAACAGATCGTCGCTTACCTCGCGCTGGTCGGCGACAGCTCCGACAACATTCCCGGCGTCAGCGGCGTCGGGCCGAAGACGGCGGCCAGGTGGCTGAACCAGTACCACACGCTGGATGAGCTGATCGCGAATGCCGCAGAGATTCCCGGCAAGGTCGGCGAGAACCTGCGCGGCGAACTCGCGGTCCTCGAGCTGTCGCGCAGGCTGGCGACAATTGACACCGATGTGGCGCTCGAGCTCGGACCGGATGAACTCATCGCGCGCCCGGCGGACGTGGCGCGGCTGCGCGAACTGTACACGCGCCTCGAGCTGCGGCTGCTGTTGCGCTCGCTGGATCCCGGCGGCGCCATGCCGCCGGTTGCGGCTCCGGTCGCACCCCCGCTGCCGCCGTCCGTGCCTGCCGCCGGCGCTGATGCCGGGCTGCCGCGAAATTACGAGCAGGTGACGACCCAGGCGGCGCTGGATGCGTGGATCGCGAAGCTGCGGACGGCGCCGCTGGTCTCCTTCGACACCGAGACCGACAGCCTGAACTACATGCAGGCGCGGATCGTCGGCGTCTCCTTCGCCACCGAGCCCGGCAGTGCCGCCTATGTCCCGCTCGCGCACGATTACCCCGGGGCGCCCGACCAGTTGCCGCGCGACGCCGTGCTCGCGCAGCTGCAGGGGCTGCTCGAGGACCCGCGCGTGCCGAAACTCGGCCATCACCTGAAATACGACTGCCATGTGCTCGCCAACCACGGGATCCGGCTTGCCGGCCAGCGCTATGACTCGATGCTGGAATCGTATGTGCTGAACAGCGTCGCCGGCCGCCACGACATGGATTCGGTTGCCGAGAAGACGCTGGGGATCCGCACGATCCATTTCGAGGACGTGGCCGGCAAGGGGGCAAAGCAGCTGACATTCAACCAGGTCGACGTGGCGCGCGCGACCGAGTATTCAGCCGAGGATGCGGACGTCACGCTGCGCCTGCACCAGGCGCTGTGGCCGCAGATCCAGGCCCTGCCGCGCCTGCAGGCGCTGTACGAGACCATCGAGCAGCCGCTGGTGCCTGTGCTGTTCGCGATGGAGCGCAATGGCGTGTATGTGGACCGGGCACTGCTGAAGGCGCAGAGCGGCGAGCTGCATCTGCGCATGCTCGAGCTGGAGACGCAGGCGCATGCGGCGGGCGGCGGCCCCTTCAATCTCGATTCGCCGAAGCAGCTGCAGGAGATCCTGTTCGGGCGGCTGGGTATCCCGGTGATCCGCAAGACGCCGACCGGGCAACCGTCGACCGCGGAGGATGTGCTCGAGGAACTGTCCGGCGAACATGAGCTGCCCAGACTGATCCTCGAATACCGCGGTGTCGCCAAGCTCAAGTCGACGTACACGGACAAGCTGCCCGAGCAGATCGACCCCGGCACCGGCCGCATTCACACGTCCTATCACCAGGCAGTGGCTGCAACGGGCCGCCTCTCCTCGACCGATCCGAACCTGCAGAACATTCCGGTGCGCACACCCGAGGGCCGGCGGATCCGCCAGGCCTTCGTCGCGCCGCCCGGAACGAGGCTCGTCGCGGCCGATTACTCGCAGATCGAGCTGCGGATCATGGCGCACCTGTCGGGCGATGCGAGCCTGCTGGCAGCATTTGCCGAAGACCGCGACATCCACCAGGCCACCGCCGCGGAAGTGTTCGGCGTGCCGCTCGCCGCAGTCTCAGGCGACCAGCGCCGTTCGGCGAAAGCCATCAACTTCGGCCTGATCTACGGCATGTCCGCGTTCGGACTGGCAAGGCAGCTGGGGATAGGCCGCGGCGATGCGCAGAAATACGTGGAGCTGTATTTCGAGCGCTACCCCGGCGTGAAGCGCTACATGGACGAGACGCGCCAGGCGGCGCATGACAACGGCTTTGTCGAAACGGTGTTCGGGCGCCGTCTCTACCTGCCGGATATCCAGTCGCGCAATGCCGCGATGCGTCAGTACGCCGAGCGCAGTGCGATCAACGCGCCGATGCAGGGAACGGCGGCGGACATCATCAAGCGCGCCATGATCGACGTGCACGGCTGGCTGCTGGGATCGTCGCTGCGCGCGCGGCTGATCATGCAGGTCCACGACGAACTCGTGCTGGAGGTCGCCGCTGCAGACGTCGACAGCGTCATTACCGGGCTGCGGCTGCGGATGGTGCGCAGCGGGGAACTGCGGGTGCCGCTCAAGGTCGATGTGGGTGTCGGCGCCAACTGGGACGAGGCCCATTAGGCCACCCCCGCCGGCACCCCCGAACTTAAGAAATATTTGCAATGAGGCCACTGGAACTTTCTGCAGGTGCCCGCATCTAATCCAGTGAGCGAAGCAATTCGCTCCTCGCTCTACTCCCTGAGCGGGCAGACCCGGTTTGTCATCCCCATGCCGGGCTGGTCTGCCTCGGTGGCTGGTCGCAAGGCCGCCACCGGGGATTTTTTTTAGTATTGAAGCCAGCGGTCCATGACCGTCCGCACCTCATCCAACCCCTCCTTCGCCAGCGCGCTGAAAAGCTGGGCGGTCACTGCGGTGTCGCTGCAGGCCGCCTGGGTCTCACGCAGCACGCGCGTCGCATCGCGGCGGTTCAGCTTGTCCGACTTGGTCAGCAGAACATGCGCCTGACGGTCCCGCGCCAGCACCCATTCGAGCATGCCGACGTCCTGTTCGCCGAGGCCGCGGCGACTGTCGACGATCAGCACGAGGCCGACCAGGGATTCGCGCACGTTGAAGTAATGCTGCAGGAGTTCCAGCCAGTGCAGGCGGACCCGTTCCGGGACCTTCGCGTAGCCGTAGCCCGGCAGATCGACCAGGCGGCGGTCAGGCGCGACTTCGAAAAAATTGATCAGCTGCGTGCGTCCCGGAGTACGACTGACGCGCGCCAGCCCGGTGCGCTGGGTAATCGCATTGATGGCAGTCGACTTTCCGGCGTTCGACCGCCCCGCGAACGCCACCTCATGTCCAGTGTCGGCTGCGAGCTGATTCGCCTCGGCGGCGCTGGTCAGGAATCTGACGTGCGGATAGGTCGACATGGCGGGCCATTGGACGCGGTGAACGGGCCTTAGTGTACAATTTAAGCTCCAAGGTCGTTCAATTAAGCACGGGGTCAGGCGCGATCATGAAGGCATTCTGGATACTCGCCGCAGTTATCAGCGGAATCGGGCAGGGCGGTGCGGCCCTCGCAGCAGGCACGGTCGAAGCCGGGGCGACCAAGGCGGCCGTTTGCCAGGCCTGTCACGGCGCGACCGGGGTCAGCATCAACCCGGAGTGGCCGAACCTCGCCGGGCTGGGGGCCGACTACATCGTCCAGCAGCTCGTCAATTTCAAGGAAGGCAAGCGGCAGAATCCGATCATGATGCCGAACGCGATGACGCTCAGTCACGACGACATGGAAGACCTCGCGGCGTATTTCGACAGCCTGCCGAACGCGAGCCTCGAGGCCGACCCGACCTACTGGAAGGCCGGCGAAAAGCTCTATCGCGGCGGTGATGCTGCGCGTGCAATACCTGCGTGCCAGGCCTGCCACGGTGCGACCGGCCTCGGCGCCGAGGCCGCAAAGTTCCCGGCGCTGCATGGCCAGCAGTCGGTCTACGTCTCCAAGCAGCTCCACGATTACCAGTCAGGCGCGCGCACGACGGGGCCGAACAACATCATGCAGACGATTGCCCGGCGCCTCTCCGAAGACGACATGCGTAACGTCGCCGCCTACGTCCAGGGAATACGATGATCCGGGCAAGGTCTGCCCTCGCGGCAGTCGTCGGTGTCGCGCTGCTGGTCGCTGCCTGCAGCCGGCATGCCGCTACGACTGCGACGAACACCGCAGCAAACCCCGCGGCCGCTGCCAGCGTCGCGGATGCACCGGTAGCCGCCGCTGCGAAGCCGAAGGGCGCCGCGCCCGGAAGCGCGGAGGCCACCACGATCACACGCATCAACGAGGACGGATCGGAGTCGGTCGAGGATACGACCAGCGACAGCGTCGCGCACAACCCGATCCTGGCCGCCGTTGCAGCGACGATCAGCTCCACGGCCGTGGCGGCGACCCTGAGTGCGCCCACGCCCTGGCAGGAAGGCGTCAACTACACGCGGCTGGTGCCTGCGCAGCCCACTTCGGTCGCCCCCGGCCAGGTCGAGGTGATCGAATTTTTCTGGTATGCCTGTCCGCACTGCAACGCGATCGACCCGCTGGTCGAGGCCTGGCGCAAGACCAAGGCCCCGTACATCAGTTTCTCGCGCGAGCACGTCATGTGGCAGGAAGGCCACCGCTCGCTGGCGCGGATGTTCTATACGCTCCAGTCGCTGAACAAGCTCGATGAGCTGCACCCGCTGATCTTCAAGGAAATTCACGTCGCGCAGGACCCGCTGATCGACTTCGGCAACGACGCGGCGAAGAGCGAGGAGCTGCAGGCGGCCTTCGTCGCGAAACACGGCGTGTCCGCCGCGGCCTTCAAGGGCGCCTACAACTCCTTTGCCGTCGAGACCGCATTGCAGCGCGCCGATCAGCTCTGGCACCGCTACCAGATCTCCGGCGTTCCGACCTTCGTGATCAACGGCAAGTACATCACCGATGTCGGCATGGCCAAAGGCGAGGAACAGCTGCTCGCGCTCGTCAGCGACCTGGCGGCGCTAGAACACAAGCGGTGAGCGCTGCGGCTGGCCCGGACTTGGTGACGCACCGGGGCGGCTGCCATTGCGGCCGGGTACGCTTCGAGGTCAGCGCTCCGGCCGACATCGACGTCGAGGACTGCAACTGCTCGATCTGCACGATGTTCGCTTACCTGCACCTGATCGTGCCGGCGGAGCGGTTCAGGCTGCTGTCCGGCGCCGCGGACCTGACCACCTACACGTTCAACACCGGCGCCGCAAAGCACCTGTTCTGCAGGCATTGCGGCACGAAGTCGTTTTACGTGCCGCGCTCGCATCCGGACGGCTACAGTGTCAACGTGCGCTGCATCGCGCCGGATACCATCGCATCGATGAACGTGCACCGGCTCGACGGCAGCAACTGGGAACGTGCGTATCCGCAGGGCCGCGGCGCATTCCGTTAAAAAGGACCGCCGACTGTCTCCATAAAGCGCCACCCCCGGCGCGCTCCGCCACCTTAAGTAAATTCGCCGGCGGAAACGCGCGGGAAACTGTGAGACAGCGCACTAACCGCCGCACTGCGCATAGCGCACTGTACAGGCATGGATCAGTGGTATTCCCGCGGGTTTCTGGCAGGCGTCGGCCTGAGCGTGCTGTGCGCATCGGCGGCGCGCTGCGCCGAAGCGCCGCACGAGACCCCGCATCTGCGCATGCCGGATCCGCTCTGGTCGCTGCGCGACATGTATCCGGATATCGCGGGCCGCACCGCAGCGGCCGCACCGCAGGTCGGGACCCGGGCTGCGCAACCGCATGCGGAAGACGTCGAGCGCGAATTCGCGGCGGGCAGGACTGAGCTGCCCCTGACCAATGCGTGGCAGCGCCTGGCCGAAGCGAGGACGCCGGGCGGCGTGCGGATACTGACGCTCTGGCGCGCGACCGCAGGCACGATCGCACTGCACGCCGGCAGGCACGGGGGACCGTCGCTGCAATGGACCAGTCCCACGTCGGCCCACGGCACGTCGCCGCGTGGTCTGCTCGACCACCTGGCTACGTCCGGCGGGCAATCGAATCGCTGATCAGCGGGCGAGGACGAGGACCATAATCGTCAGCAGGCCCATGGCCGCCAGCAATACGTTGTGGCCCCAGCGGGCAATGATAGTCACCATGATTATTCTCCTGTGATTTTCCAACCCTTATTTAGGGGCTGAACTATACGTTTCCAGCCCTTTTTTTGACCGGTCATGGATCACAAAATTCCCTTTGCATTCAGCGGTATTTGCACCCCGAAGTGAATGAATTTCAACGCCGGGTGAAATTGCGCGCCGCCTCGCCCCCAGGGGCGACTTTTCCGTACCGCACGGCAACGCGGATATAATCCCGACAGGCCGCCGCCACGAGTGGCCGGGGTGCCTGTATGGTCCTGTTCCGACAGCTGTTCCATCCCACGTCGTCCGCCTACACCTACCTGCTCGCGGATCCGTCGGCGCGGGAGGCCGTCCTGATCGATTCCGTGTTCGAAAACGCGCGCCGTGACGCTGCGCTGGTGCGGGAATTGGGGCTGCGGCTGTTGTACACGCTCGATACCCATGTGCATGCCGACCATGTCACCGGCGCTTGGCTGCTGCGGCAACACTGCGGCAGCCGGATCGCGCAGGCGGCGACTGGCGGCGTGCAGGGAGCCGACCGGCTGCTGTCGGACGGCGATCGCGTGGCGTTCGGCACGCGTTACCTGGACGTGCGTGCGACGCCTGGCCACACGAACGGCTGCCTGACCTACGTGCTCGATGACCTGAGCGCGGCCTTCACCGGTGATGCGCTGCTGATCCGCGGTTGCGGCCGCACTGACTTCCAGCAGGGCAACCCGGCAACGCTGTTTCATTCGGTGCGCGACCGGATCCTGTCACTGCCGGACAGTTGCCTGCTCTACCCCGGCCACGATTACCGCGGACTGACCGCGACCAGCGTCGCCGAGGAACGCGCGCACAATCCGCGCTTCGGCGGCGACGCCAACGAGACGGACTTCGCCGTCTTTATGCACAACCTCGGCCTGCCGCGCCCGCAGCTGATGGACATCGCGGTGCCGGCAAACCTGCGCTGTGGGCGGCCGGAGGGTGGTGGCGGCCTGCCAGACGAACCGGACTGGGCACCGCTGACTTTCACCTTCGGTGGCATCTGGGAAATCGATCCGCAGGCACTGGCGGAACGGCGCCTCGGCGTGCAGCTCATCGACGTGCGCGAGAGCGCGGAATTCGTCGCAGCGCTCGGCCATATCCCGGGTGCGCGTCTGATCCCGCTGTCGTCATTGCGCGCGGCACTCACCGGGCTGGACCGCGAACGGCCTGTGGTTACCGTGTGCCGCTCCGGGGCACGCTCCGCGCAGGCCTGTGCCTTGCTGCAGAAGGCGGGCCTGTCGCGGGTTGCGAACCTCGCGGGCGGGATGCTGCGCTGGCACGCGAGCGGCCTGCCGGTCGAAGAGAGTCACCCTTGAGCCCACTTTGCAATAGCCGAGCGCTGCCTGTCGGCACCTGGCAACGCATTTGAAAATGCGCCTGACTGCCTGAATGTAGAGGCAAGGAGGTCAGCATGCTTGCGCATTCACTCAGCCACTCGCAGCTCATGCGCGAGTCCACCGAACGCGTTCAGCGGGCGCTGCACGGCGGCAACCCCGACGAGCAGGGGTTGGTGCAGTCGATCCTCAGACACCCCGATGCCTGGACACAGTGGGCAAGCTCGCACTCGGATCTGATGCGCCGGCTCGCCGCCTGCAAACTCCCGGGCGAACAGACGACAGCCCTGATGCAGGTGACGTTTCGCCTCCTGCATGGCAAGGCGCTGTTTCAGTACCTGCGGCACAGCGAGGTGAGTGGCGCCGGTCGCGCGCAGGTGCTGGCGCACTTCCGGCCGGGCAGCAGTTACGCGCATGCCGTCGTCACGGAACATCATGCGTACCTGCGCAGAGCCTGCAGCTTTCTGTGCACACGCTACGTCGGCAGTGAAGTTGTCGAGGATCCGGCATATCTCGACCCGCTGCAACGCTACGAGGAACTGTATGCGGAGTATTTCGCGCTGTACTGCGCAAGCCTGGTCGGGTCGCCGGACACCGACGCTGATTCGCAGCGGGCGCTGCTGCCTTTACTCAAGCATGAGCTGGACGAGTGCCGCAGGGCGATTCTCGATCCGGACCGCAGCCAGGAGTGGCTCAGGCAGGAGATGCAGATGCGCACGCCGACCGGCGATACACAACGGCTCAGAACGCTGGCGACACGCCGCCGGCCCGACGGTTCTGCATGAAGCGCGCCGCATTGCGCGCGGCGACATTTTCGCGAACGACTCGTCGCAAAATTTCTGTTTCTTGGCGCGCCCGACTGGATTCGAACCAGTGACCCCTGCCTTCGGAGGGCAGTACTCTATCCAGCTGAGCTACGGGCGCAGCGGGGGAGCGATACTACCCGCCACGACGAACCTGCGTCCAGTCGCGCAAGGCTCAGGGCAGCAGGATCTCGATCCAGGTGGGATTGCGCCCGACCGGATACTCGGCCAGAGGCCGCAGGGCACCGCTGGACTGGTTGATCGCGTAGACGGCCACGCTGTTCGACAGCTGCCCGGCAGCCAGCAGGAAGCGGCCGAAGGGGTCGATCGCGAGCGCCCGCGGCTGCCGCACCGTGGGCACGATACCGACCGGCCGCAGTAATCCACTTTCCGCCTCCACCGCATACGCGGCGATCGTGCTGCCCGTGCGCTCGGAGACATAGAGGTACCGGCCATCGGGGGTCAGCTTCAGGTCCGCCGCCCAGGGCTTGCCGGTGAAGCCCTCGGGCAGCGCGCTGACGCGCTGCACGGCGGACTGCAGTGCGCCGGTCGCGCTGTCGAAGCGGTGCACCGAGACGCTGCCATCGAGCTCCCCGTTCACATAGAGGCAGCGCCCGTCGGCCGACAGCGCGAGGAAGCGCGTACCGCTGCCCGGCGGCATCGATAGCGTCGCCGCGCTCCCCGGCCCGAGCAGTCCGCTGGCGGGATCGAAATCCTGGCGGTAGACGAGGTCCCCGCCGAGGCTCGTGTACAGCAGATGGCGGTTGGTCGTATCGGCGATGACGCAATGTGCCTTTGGCGCCGTCGGAATGTCCTGCAGCAGCGCACCGACGCAGCCATCGGCACCGAGCGCATTGATGGTGATGCGGCTTCCCGCGTACGAGGCACAGAGCAGGAAGCGCCCGCTGCGGTCGGTCGCGAGGTAGGCCATCGTATCGGCGAGTTGCGCCGTGCCAAGGCGCTGCAGCGGCCCCGCATCGTTGCGCGGCGCGAAGGTCGCGACCGCATAGTGTCCGTCGCTGAGGTATGCCGCGTACAGCAGCCGGCGCTGCGGGTCTGTCCCCAGCACCATGGAGCGCCCGGTCTGCGGTGGGGACTGCACCGCTACCGTCCCGATCGTGCGCAGCACACCGGCGCCATCCAGCTCGAATACCGTGATGTCCTGAGTATCGGAATTGGCGACGTGGACGCGGCTCATGCAGCTTTCAGCGCCGTGACCTCGATCTCGATGCGCAGACGCGGGTCGACGAGCGCGGCGCTGAGCATCGTCGCCGCCGGGCGGATCTCGCCGAAGTAGCGGCGCAGCACGGGCCAGCAGAGCGGGAACTGCGCTGCATCCGGCAGGATGTAGGTGACGCGCACGACGTCACGCAGGCTGGCGCCGGCCCGGGCCAGCGCCGCCGCGATATTGGCCAGCGCCTGTTCGCATTGCGCGACGACGTCCTCCGGCAGGCTCATCGTCGTGTAGTCGAAGCCGGTCGTGCCGGAAACGAACACCCAGTCGCCCACGACCACGGCGCGGGAGTAGCCGACTTCGGCCTCGAAAGTGGATCCAGAGCTGATCAGTTGTCGCGACATCCGCTGTTCCCCCGCCGCAGCCTTGATCGGCGGAAGTCTATCAGCAGGGACCCTGCAGCTGCCGCTGCAGCATGGCCCAGCGGCGCAGTTTTTCCACGAACGGCATCGCGGCATGCGCGGGACTCGTCGACGGCAGCGTCAGCTGCGGGAGCGCCGCCCAGCGCTCCGCAAGGCCCGGCAGGACCCGGCGCCGGTACAGCGTGGCGGCAGCCTGCCCGTTGAATGCGAGCAGCGATATGCCCCGCCATGCCGCGAAGAAGGCGGCGAAGTCATTGACGCGGACGCTGTCACGGGCGATTGCGGCGTCGAGACTGCCTTCGCGCCGCGCAGCTGCGCAGACGTCCCAGACGGCGATTCGCTGCCCTGTCAGACGCCGCACGCGTTCCGGGTACGGCAGGGCGGGCCCGGCGTCGAACAGCTCGCCCATCAGCGGCCAGAAGGCGTTGCGCGGCTGCGCGTAATACTGGCCCGCAGCGAGCGACGCGCGCCCGGGGAGCGATCCCAGGATCAGCAGCTGCACTTCAGTGCCCGCAAGCGGCGCAAAGCCCCGGGAGAATCCCATCCGCCACCTCACCCTATCCAAGCGCTGCCCGGAGCTATAATATTGCGGCCGCCGCGCGCCGGGCGCGGATTTTTCCGAGTGAGTCACCGTGTCCAAAGCCGAAACATCAGATACCCATTTCTTCAATTCGTTCAGCCTCGTGCTCGGGATCCTTATCCTCATTGCGATACTGCTGTTCGCCTGGGCGCGGAACCTCGGCCACGAGCAGGTCGACCATCAGCTGACGGAGAAAGGGCAGCTGGGGATGCTGCACGAGAATATCGCGCCCTTTGCGCATGAAGCTGTCGCCGGGCAGGACAATTCCGCTCTCGCGGCCCTGCAGGCGCCGAAGACGGCGCCGGCTGCGCAGGACGTGCCGAAGAACGGCGAGGCGGCCTTCACCGCGATCTGCTCGTCCTGCCACGGGCTCGGCATCAACGGTGCGCCGAAGGTCGGCGATCATGCCGCCTGGGGCCCGCGTATCGCCCAGGGCAAGGATGCGCTGTACACGCATGCGATCAACGGCAAGGGCAACATGCCGGCACGCGGCGGCACGACCTGGCCGGACGTGACCATCCGCCAGGCAGTCGATTACATGGTGTCCCTCAACAGCAAATAGCCGCGCGGTCGAGCGTGCGCAACTGCACGGCCTCGGCTGCATGCGCAGCGCTGATCCGCGTTTCCCCCGCGAGGTCGGCGATCGTGCGCGCCACCTTCAGCACCCGGTCGTAGGCGCGCGCGGACAAGCCGAGGCGCGCGATCGCCGTACCGAGCAGGCTGCGCACCGGCGCATCGAGCGGACAGACCCGGCGCAGTTCCGGGATCGTCAGGCGCGCATTCGGCAGGCGCTGCCGCGCCAGCTGCCGCTGGCGCGCGGCCAGCACGCGCGCGCCCACTGTCGCTGAGGGCTCCGCAGCCGGGGCGGCACTGGCGATGAGGTCTGCAGCTCCCAGCGCGGCAAACTCCACGTGGATGTCGATGCGGTCGACCAGCGGCCCCGAGATGCGGCCGCGGTAACGCGCGATCTGCCGCGCGGTGCAGCGACAGCGCCCTGCCGGATCGCCGGCATGTCCGCAGGGACAGGGATTCATTGCCGCGACGAGCTGGAAACGTGCCGGCCATTCGCAGCTCCCGGAGGCGCGCGCGATGACGACGGTGCCGGTTTCCAGCGGCTCACGCAGCGCTTCGAGGACATTGCGCGCGAACTCAGGGAGTTCGTCGAGAAACAGTACGCCGCGATGCGCCAGCGACAGCTCGCCGGGCCGTGTCAGGCCTGCGCCGAGCAGTGCCGCGACCGAGGCGGTGTGATGCGGACAGCGGAAAGGTCGGCTGATGCCGGGCGCCGGGCGCGCGCCCGCTGCCGATGCGATGCTCGCGACCTCCAGCATCTCGTCCGCCGACAGCGGCGGCAACAGGCCCGCCAGCCGCTGCGCCAGCAGCGTCTTGCCGACTCCGGGGGGCCCGATCATCAGCAGCGCATGTTCGCCCGCGGCGGCGATCTCCAGCGCGCGGCGTGCCGCGAGCTGGCCGCGCACCTCGGCGAGGTCCGGCGCCGCGGGTCCCTGCGCCAGCACGAGCGGCGCGGGCGTCTCGAGTTCACGCGTGCCGCGCAGCGCCGCGCAGACCTGCAGCAGGTGGCTCGCGAGACGCAGTCGCGGGCTCTGCGCGATGCGTGCCTCGAGCGCGTTGGCGGCCGGGAGGATCAGTTCATGGCTGGCAGTCCCGGCGCCGGCCAGCAGTGCCGGCAACAGCCGCGAGGTCTCGCGCAGATCGCCGCTCAGCGACAGTTCGCCGTAAAACTCGCGCGCCTCCGCCGCCGTGTGCGGCAGCTGGCCACTGGCCACGAGGATGCCGACGGCGATCGGCAGGTCAAAGCGGCCGCCGGCCTTGGGCAGGTCGGCCGGCGACAGGTTCACCGTGATGCGCCCGGCGGGGAATTCGAAGCCTGCGTTCTGCAGCGCCGACCGGACCCGCTCCCTGCTTTCGCGGACCACCGCCTCCGGAAGTCCCACGATCAGGAACGCAGGCAGACCCGGCCCGATGTGCACCTCGACGCGCACGAGCGGCGCCGCGAGTCCGCGCGGGGCGCGGCTCAGGGTGGTACTGACAGTAAATCCCATGCCAGCCACCGTAGCGGCTGGCGCGGCGGCAGGCAGCCCGGAAATCCGGCGCGACTGTCGAATTATTCGCGTAGTGGCGGGCGCTCGAGGTCCTGTAGGCGTTGCTCGAGCGCGGCAAGCCGCTCCTGGGTACGTGCCAGCAGGGCCGCCTGCACGTCGTATTCCTGCCGGCTCACGAGCCCGTGCTTGCTGAGCTGCGTCTGCAGCACTGCCTTGAAGTTTTCCTCGAGATCCCGGCCCAGCGAACGCAGGTGCTGCGGCACGGAGCCGGCGAGCCGGCGGGCGAGTTCATCGAGCCTGGTCGAGTCGAGCATGATCTTTGGTCGCTCCCTCATGGGTGTTACGGGACCGCGCAACCGCACCCCGGCAACGCGTTCTGGGCAGGCGTGTGCGCCAATGCGGTGCAGCGAGCGCATCGGCAGGCCACAAGCCCTTGAATCCTATCGGCCGGGGCACTGGCACGAAATCTGCATCTGCAGCCTCATAGTACTCCGTAGCGCCAAGTCCCGTCTTATGAAGTTGATCACCGCAGTCATCAGGCCTTTCAAACTCGACGACGTGCGCAAGGCGATTGCGGATATCGGGATCCAGGGCATTACGGTCACCGAAGTGCAGGGGTTCCGGGCGAACTCGAGCCGGGAGGAGTTCCAGCCGAACGCAAAGATCGAACTCGCCGTGGACGACTCGATCGCCGAACAGGTGGTCGAGGCGGTGTGCAACGTGGCGCGGACCGGACGCAGCGGCGACGGCAAGCTCTGGGTGGCAGACCTGGAACAGGCCCTGCGGGTGCGCACGGGCGAGACCGGAGTCGAGGCGATATGATGGTGCTTAGAAGATTTCGCTAGGTTTTTCAAGAGGTTAAATGAATATGACGGCCGGCGCCAGTGCGTCGGCCAACAGTTTGGAGTGTTTCGCGCCGGCAAGCCAGCCAACTCCCCCCGTCGGTGCGATATCCCAACGGCGTGGGTACCAGCAATGGTGCCCGCGCCGCTTTTTATCCGTCAAACCCGCTCACTGATACACTTCGGCTGTCACGGCGAATAAAGAATTTCCAAGGAGTCCGTTCCCATGAAACTGGTCGTTGCGGTGATCAAGCCCTTCAAACTCGACGATGTCCGCGCGGCCCTGGCCGATATCGGTGTACAAGGCATTACCGTGACGGAGGTCAAGGGATTTGGTCGCCAGAAAGGCCACACTGAGCTCTACCGGGGTGCGGAATATGTAGTGGATTTCCTGCCCAAGGTGAAACTCGAACTCGCGGTCGACGATGACCAGGTTGACCGCGTCGTCGAGGCGATCATTGAAACAGCGCGCACAGGCAAGATCGGTGACGGCAAGATATTCGTCTCGGAGCTTGGGCAAGCGGTCCGCATCCGCACCGGGGAAGCGGGGTCGCGCGCTCTCTAGACTTCACGCCGGGGAGGCATGATGAAACGTGTACTACTGTTTGGTGCCCTGATCGTCTGGTCCACGATGGCCGCCGCCGTCGTCTATAAGTGGACCGACGCGGATGGCCACGTTCACTATGGCGACCAGCCGCCGGACGGCGTCAAGGCCGAGGTCGTCGAGCTCCTCGGCACGCATACCACGTCCGCGGCGTCACCGCCGCAGTCGTCACGCACCGCCGCCGCGCCTCTGGCGCCTGCGGCAGCGGCAGCCAAGCCCGCGACCCAGGACCCGGGCGATGCGGCCGCCGCGCATGCCCAGCAGTGCGCAGAAGCCCAGCAGCGGCTGAAACAGCTGACCGAGGGCCGTCACATCTACAAGCCGGGGCCGAACGGTGAGCGCCAATACCTGACCTCCGATCAGATCGACGCGGAGCGCGCGGACGCGAAATCGGAAGTCGACCAGATCTGCGCTTCGCAGTAGACCTTTGCCGTAGCTGTCGCAAAGCCTTACCCTTAGGCGGATGAATACCTCGTTCGTTGGCCTCGGGGCCATGGGCGCGCATATGGCGCGCAATCTGCACCGCGCGGGACTCCTGCGCGGCGTCTGGAATCGCACGGCCGACAAGGCTGCGGCACTCGCCGCAGAACTGCCGACAACCGCCTATGAAAGCCTCGCGAAGCTTGCCGCGGACAGCAACATCGTCGTCATCTGCGTCTCGGCGGATGCGGACGTGCGCAGTGTCGTCGCGGGCCTGTCCGGCGGCCTGAAACCCGGCTCGATCGTCATCGACTGTTCCACCGTCGGCGCGGGCACCGCGCGCGAGCTGCACGAGCAGCTCGGGCGACAGGGCGTTGCCTTCCTCGACTGCCCCGTCAGCGGCGGCGTCGAGGGTGCACGCCTCGGCACGCTCGCGATGATGGCCGGAGGCGAGGAGGCGACATTCGAACGGGCACGGCCGATACTCGAGAAGCTTGGGCGGACGCTTGCGTACCTCGGGCCCAGTGGCGCGGGCCAGGCCTGCAAGGCAACCAACCAGATCATGTGCGCCGGCATCATCCAGGCAGTCGCCGAGGCGATGGCGTTCGCGAAAGCCGAAGGACTGCCGCTGGAGCGGGTCATTGAAGCGCTCAGCAAGGGCGCCGGCTCCAGCTGGTACTTTGTCAACCGCGCGCCGTTCATGGCCAACGACAGCTTCCCGGCGGGTTTTCGCGTCCGCCTGCACGACAAGGACCTGCGCATCTGCCGCGACATGGCAGCCAGCCACGGCGCGAGTCTCCCGGTGGTGGAATCGACACTCGCCCAGTACGCGCTGCTGATTGCCGAAGGGTACGGCGATGAGGACATCTCGTCGATCTACCGGCTGAAGTCGCAGCTGTTTGCCGCCAGGGCGCAGCGGTGACCCGGCCACCGCTGCGCATCGCCACCCGCAAGAGCCAGCTCGCGCTGTGGCAGGCCGAACATGTCGCCGCGCTGCTGCGCGCTGCACATCCGGGAATCGAGGTCGAGCTGGTGCCGATGTCCACCAAGGGCGACCAGATCCTCGACCGGAGCCTCGCCGCGATCGGCGGCAAGGGTCTGTTCATCAAGGAGCTGGAAGTCGCGATGCAGGACGGCGACGCCGACATCGCGGTGCACTCGATGAAGGACGTGCCGGCCGAATTGCCCGACGGCTTCCTTATCGGCGCCGTACTCGAACGCGCCGACCCGCACGACGCGCTGCTGACGACCCGCTACCGGGGCTTCGACGACCTGCCTGCCGGTGCGCGCATCGGCACTTCGAGCCTCAGGCGCCAGGCCCAGCTGCTGGCCGCACGGCCGGACCTGCGCATCGAAGGTCTGCGCGGCAACGTGAATACGCGGCTGAAACGACTCGATGACGGTCAGCTCGATGCCATCGTGCTGGCCTGTGCGGGGCTCGTACGGCTCGGCTGGGAGGCGCGCATCACCGCGCGGCTCGAACCCTCGGTGTCGCTGCCGGCGGTGGGCCAGGGCGTGATCGGCATTGAATGCCGCAGCGACGATGCGCCGACGCTGCAGCTGCTCGCGGCGCTCGAACACGCCGGGACCCGCAGGGAAATCAGCGCGGAGCGGGCATTTTCCGGTCGGCTCGGCGGCAGCTGCCAGTCGCCGATCGCAGCTTTCGCAACGCAGGCCGGCGATGTCCTGACGCTCGATGGGCTCGTCGCCGAGCCGGATGGCTCACGGCTGCTGCGCGACCAGGTCACGGGACCCGCCAGCGATCCGCAGACACTCGGCTTCGCACTGGCGGAGCGACTGCTGGCAGCGGGGGCCGGGGCGCTGCTCGAACGGCTGCGCGCGGACTGACGCGCTTGCTGCCGTTGTCAGGGCTGGGTGTCCTGGTCACGCGGCCTGAAACCCAGGCGATGCCGCTGTGCAGGCGGCTCGAGGCACTGGGGGCGCTCACCTCGCGGCTGCCGGCGATCGAGATCCGCCCGCTCGCCGCTCGCGGCGGGAGCGAAACTGCGATCGATGCCGCTCTGCGCTACGACCTCATCGTGTTCGTCAGCGCGAATGCGGTGCGCTTCGGTGCGGCGCTGCTCGACCAGCGTCGCGACCTGACGCTCGCCGCCGTCGGCCCCGCCACGCTGCGGGCGCTGAACCAGGCCGGCTATCGCGTGGCGATCAACCCGGGCGACGGCTTCGATACCGAGGGACTGCTGGCCCATCCGCGATTGCTTCAGCCGGCTGGACAGCGCGTGCTGATCATCAAGGGCGAGGGCGGCCGCGAACTGCTGGAGTCCGAACTGGCACGCCGCGGCGCAGTCGTCACCACGGCAAGCGTATACACGCGGCAGCGTGCGACCCTGAGCGCCGCTCGCGCGGAGTCGCTGGCCGAGGAGTTCGCGGCCGGCGCGCTCTCGGTCGTGACGGCGACGAGCGCGGAGATCGGCCAGAGCCTGCTGGCCATGGGCGCGGCGTACCCGGCGCTGCTGGCCGGTCTGCAGCGTTGTCACTGGCTGTTGCCGAGCGCCCGCATTGCCGATGTGCTGCAGGCTGAAGGCCTGCGCGCACCGCTGCTGCTGGCCACATCGGCCGAGGATCAGGCGCTCGTGGATGCGCTGCTGCGCTGGCGCGCGAGCGCGTCCGGCGCATAGTCGAAAGAGTCAAAGTACAGGCGCGCGGGATTCGCGCCGGCCTGCACGAACGAACTGCGCACCGCCCCGATCATCGCCGGTGGTCCGCTGGCATAGATGTCATACCCCGCCAGCGCCGCATGATCCTCGAGAACCGCAGCGTGCACGAGTCCGCGCCGGCCACGCCAGGACGCCTCCGGCTCCGACAGGACCGGCACGTAGGCGAAGCCCGCGACGTCGCGCGCGAGCGCCTGCAACGCCTGGTCCCGGTACAGGTCCGCCGCGGTGCGCACGCCCCAGTACAGCGTGACGGGTGCGCCGAGCCCGCTCGCAACGGCGGACGTCAGCATCGCGAGCAGCGGCGCGAGCCCTGTGCCACCGCCGACCATCAGCACCGGTGCACCGCTGTAGCGCCAGACGAACTGGCCCAGCGGCCCCTCGATGTTCAGCAGCATCCGCTGCGGCGAAGCGGCGAACAGCCGCTCGGTGAACTCCCCGCCGGCGACGCGGCGCACGTGCAGTTCGAGGAGCCGTGACGCATGCGGCGGCGAGGCGATCGAGAAGCTGCGGCGACGGCCGCCGCCGAGCATCACGTCGATGTACTGGCCCGGCTGGAAGCTGAAGACTTCCGCCGCCGGCAGGCGCAGGTGCACGCCCATGACGTCGTGCGACAGCGCCTCGGCCCGCTCGACACGGCACGGCAGGCGACGGATCCTGACCTCATCGGCGGCGTGCAGCTCCGTCGTCTCGAGAACCACGTCACCACAGGCGCGCGCCTGGCACAACAGGATCTGGCCGTCCGCGACTTCCCGGTCGCTGAGGCCGAGCGGCCTGCCGTGCGGGTACTCCGTGCTTCCTTCGAGCAGGCGTGCACGGCAACTGCCGCAGTTGCCGCTCTTGCAGCTGTGCGGCAGATTCAGGCCGGCGACCAGCGCGGCATCGAGCAGCGACTGGCCCTGCGCTGCGCTGAAACTGCGTCCTGAATTGGCTAGACTGACACGCATCGGCATTTCCCTTTGGATACCAACATACCATGCGACCGGTCTCGATCGTCGGCTGCGGCTACACCGGGCTCAAGCTGGCGCAG
>Ga0302279_10003461_pt1 | contig 19656 bp, 15 predicted proteins | sample III_Bog_N3_3_FD_194541 | JGI IMG/M metagenome (GOLD analysis project Ga0302279, IMG submission 194541) | Peat permafrost microbial communities from Stordalen Mire near Abisko, Sweden - III_Bog_N3_3 | ecosystem: Environmental > Terrestrial > Soil > Wetlands > Peat | place: Sweden: Abisko...
CCGTTCCCGACCCGGCTCTTCGCCTTCGCGTTCCTCGGCTGGGCGTTCGACTTCTACGATCTGGTGCTGATCGGCTTCCTCAAGGAGCCCGTCGGGCACACCTTTCACCTCTCCGAGGCGAGCGAAGCGTGGATGCTCGGGGTGGCGCTGGGGTCGTCCGGGATCGGCGGCATCGTCGCCGGCGCGCTCGCCGATCGCTTCGGCAAGCGCGACATCCTCGCGGCCACGGTGCTGCTCTACTCGCTCGGCTCGCTGGTCGCGGGCGCTGCCCCGGTGTTCGAGGTCTTCCTCCTCGGCCGTGCGCTGGTCGGGCTCGGCGTCGGCGGCGAGTGGGCCATCGGGCACGGGATGCTCGCCGAGGCGGTCGAGCCCTCGTACCGCGGCCGCGCCTCCGCGCTGCTCCAGGCGGGAGAGCCGGTGGGCGTCGCCATCGCCGCGGTGGCGGGCTACCTCCTGGTCCCGCGCCTCGGCTGGCGCTGGGTGATGATCGGCTCCAGCGCGACGGCGCTGCTCGCCTTCGCCATGCGCAGCTCGCTGCACCTGCCCAACACCCGCGCCGAGAAGCGCCCGCCGCTCCGGGCCATCCTCGCCGCCGGCGTGGGCCGCAAGATGGTGCTGGCCTGGGTCCTCGGCGTGCTCAAGCTGGGCACCTACTGGACCTGCTACACGTGGCTGCCGAGCTTCCTCCTCAAGGAGATGCACCAGGGCGTGGGCCGCTCGCTCACCTGGGTGATCACGGCGCAGACCGGGCAGCTCCTCGGGATGCTCACCTTCGGCCAGGTCGCCGATCGGATGGGGAGGCGCATCGCCTACTCGGTCTACTCGCTGATCACCGCCCTCGCCCTCGCCACCCTGGCGTTCCGCTGGGAGGCGCTCTCGGAGACGCCGGCGCTCTTCTGGGCGACCATGGCGACGCTCGGCTTCGGTTCAGGCTGCACCGCCGGCTTCGGCGCGCTCCTCGCCGAGCTCTACCCGACCGAGGTGCGCAGCCTGGCCATGGGCACCACCTACAACCTGGCCCGCGCGGTCCAGCTCGGCGCGCCGCTCCTGGTGGCGTGGGCGGTGGGCCTGCACGGGCTCGAGGGCGGGCTCTCGGTGCCGCTCCTCCTCGCCCTCGCCACCGCCGCCTGGGTCTGGGTCCTGCCCGAGACCCGCGGCATCGAGCTCGCGTCACTCGAGCCCTGACGCGCCGCTCCGTTGCAGTGCCACGGCCGCCGTGGAACACGCCTCCGATGGACCCCTCGCGCGAACGCTTGATCGAGACCGTGCGCAGCTCGGTGATCGGCGACGATCAGGTGCTCGAGGGCCCCTATGGCCCGCTCCGCCTCACCTACGCCGACTACACCGCCTCGGGCCGCTCGCTCTCGTTCATCGAGGATTTCCTCCGTGAGCACGTGCTGCCGCTCTACGCCAACACCCACACCGAGACCTCGGGGACGGGGGCGCAGACCACCGGCTTCCGGGAGGACGCGCGCGCCATCATCCACGAGGCGGTGGGCGGCTCGGCCGACGACGTGGTCATCTTCGCCGGCTCCGGCGCCACCGGCGCCATCCACCTCCTCGTCGGCTGCATGAACCTGGCGATCCCCGCCGAGCTCGACGCCCGCTACGGCTTCTCGCGCCTCATCCCCGAGGCCGAGCGCCCGGTGGTCTTCATCGGCCCGTACGAGCACCACTCCAACGAGCTGCCCTGGCGCGAGTCGATCGCCACCGTGGTGGTCATCGACGAGGACGCCGACGGGCGCATCGATCTCGACCACCTCGACCGCGAGCTCACCCGGTACGCCGCACGCCCGCTCAAGATCGGCAGCTTCTCGGCCGCCTCCAACGTCACCGGCATCGTCTCCGACACCCGCGCGCTCGCCACCCTGCTCCACCGCCACGGCGCGCTGGCCTTCTTCGACTTCGCCGCGGCGGGCCCCTACGTCGAGATCGAGATGAACCCCGCCGGCCCCGGCACCGAGGGCGCCCACAAGGACGCGGTCTTCCTCTCGCCCCACAAGTTCATCGGTGGCCCGGGGACGCCGGGCGTGCTGGTGGCCAAGCGGCACCTCTTCAAGAACCGGGTCCCCGCGGTGCCGGGCGGCGGCACGGTGACCTACGTGAACGAGGTCGAGCACCGCTACGTGCCCGACGTGGTCCACCGCGAGGAGGGCGGCACGCCGGCGATCGTCGAGTCGATCCGCGCCGGCCTGGTCTTCCAGCTCAAGCGCGCAGTGGGCGTGCCAGCGATCCGCGAGAAGGAGGAGCGCTTCATCCGCCGCGCCGTGGCCTCCTGGCGGGAGAACCCCCGCCTCGAGATCCTCGGCAACCCGGACGCCGAGCGGCTCTCCATCGTCTCGTTCATGATCCGGCACAAGCCGCGCTACCTGCACTACAACTTCGTCGTCGCCCTCCTCAACGACCTCTTCGGCATCCAGGCGCGCGGCGGCTGCTCGTGCGCGGGGCCCTACGGGCACCGGCTGCTGGGGATCGATCTGACCACCTCGCGCGAGTTCGAGCGGGCGATCGTCGGCGGCTGCCAGGGGATCAAGCCCGGCTGGGTGCGGGTCAACTTCAACTATTTCATCTCGGAGCAGGTCTTCGACTTCATCGTCCAGGCGGTGCACCTGGTCGCCGATCAGGGGGCGCGGCTGTTGCCGGACTACCGGTTCGACGCGCTCACCGGGCAGTGGCGGCACGCACAGGGGAGCCCGCGGGCGACGATGAGCCTCCGCGATCTGTCGTACCGGTCCGGGAAGCTGGAGTTCCGCGCGCGGATGCTGACCGAGCCCGAGTGGGCGCTGGAGGGGTACCTGGAGGCGGCGCGGCGCACCATGGCGGAGGCGGCGAGCCGGTTCCGGGGCGCGGTGCGCGTGGATCCGCCGGCGCTCTCGGCGGACTTCGAGGCGCTGCGCTGGTTTCCGCTGCCGGGTGAGGTGGCGGCGGACCTGCGAGAGGTCGCGGAGGGCCGGGACGCGGCGCAGGCTTCGGCGGCGCTCTGACGGCGGAGCGGAAGCAGGAGACGGTCGTCCGCGTACTGCGGATGGTCGTCCGCGCACCGCGGCTGGTCGTCCGCAGTACGCGAGAGGGTGGTCGCCTCACGCGGAGCCGCCCCCATCGGGTGACGGCTTGCGCGCGATGCCCAGATCGCGTCTGATCCCCGTCGTCCATGGCGCGCCCGGCGTACCTCTGGCTTCCGCTCGCGGCTCTCGCCGCGTCCGCGATGCTGGGCTGCTTCGAGGCCGACGGCACCACCGCCGCCTCCGTGGGCCCCGCTCCGCTCCGCCGCCTGAGCGACGCCGAGTACCTCAACGCGCTCCACGACACCTTCCCGACCCTGAGCCCGGCGCTCCCCGCGCTCCCCGCGGACGTCGCCGTCGCCGGCTTCGACAACGCCGCCGCGGCGCAGCAGCCGTCGGACGTGCTCATCGGTCGCTACGAGACCATCGCCAACCTCTACGCGGCGGCGGCGACGGCCGACACCCCCTCGGTGGCCGCGCTGGTCGGGTGCAGCGACTGGTCGACACCGGCCCTGGCGACGGCGTGCGCCACCGGCTTCGTCGGCGGCATGGGCGGTCGGCTCTTCCGCAGGCCGCTCACGCCAGGGGAGGCCCGTCGGTTCCTCACCCGCTTCGGGGCGTGGCAGACGGCGGTCGACTTCGAGGGAGCCGTGCAGCTCACGCTGAGCGCGATGCTCCAGTCGCCGCAGTTCATCTACCGGCCGGAGCCGTTGCCCCCGACCCTGGTGCCGCCGGGGGGCGTGGTGCCGGTCGACGCCTATGCGCTGGCGACGCGGCTCTCGTTCTTCCTCTGGCAGAGCGCCCCGGACCCGGCGCTCCTCGACGCGGCGGCGCGCGGTGAGCTCGCCTCGGACGCCGGGCTGCGCGCCCAGGTGGATCGCATGTTCGGCGACGCGCGGGCGACGCGCACCCTCTGGAGCTTCCACCGCCAGTGGCTCGGGCTCGACCAGATCCTCCTCGCGGAAGGCGCCGCGCGCACGCCCCAGGTCGACCCGGACTGGACCACGGCGACGCAGGCGTCGGCGTTCACCGAGTCGCAGCTCTTCGTGGAGAACGTGCTCACCACCGGCGGCACCTTCCGCGATCTGCTCACCAGCCGGCGCGCCTGGATCGACGGCGAGACGGCGCGGCTCTACGGGATGCCCGCGCCGGCCGCGCCGTGGACGGAGGTGACGCTCGACTCCGGCCAGCGCGCCGGGATCCTCACGCGCGCCTCGTTCCTGGCCGGTTCCTCCCACCTCGGGGCGACCTCGCCGCCCGTGCGCGGCAACGGCATCGAGCTGCGGATGCTCTGCCAGCTCCCCCGCTCGCCGCCGCCGGGCGTGGACCTGTCGCAGCCCACGCCCGCGCCGGGGCAGGGCCCGCAGACCAACCGCATGCTCTTCGAGGCGCGCACCGCGCCCGCGCCTTGCCAGTCGTGCCACGTCGGGCTGAACGGCTTCGGCTTCGGCCTGGAGAGCTACAACGCCGCCGGGCACTACCAGACGACCGACGACGGCCTCCCCGTCGACGCCAGCGGCACCATCACCCTGACGGACGTGAACGGGCCCTTCGTCGGCGGCGTCCAGCTCTCGGAGATCCTCGCCCGCAGCGCCACCGTCCACGCCTGCGCGAGCCAGCAGTGGTTCCGCTACGCGTTCGGGCGCGCCCCGGTCCCCGGCGAGCAGCCGGCGGTGTCCGCGCAGGCGCAATCGTTCCTGGAGAGCGAGGGGGACGTGCACGCGATCGTGCTCGCCATCGTGACCTCCCCGAGCTTCCGTTACCGCGTCGTGGAGGATCCGTGAGCATGCGCAGGCGGCAGCTCTTGCAGGCGCTCGGCCTCGGCGCGGCGGGCCTCCTGAGGGGGAGCCCGGTGGCGCGGGCGGGCAATCCGACGTGGCCTTCGCGCATCGTCTTCTACGTCCAGCCCCACGGGCACATCCCCAACGCCCTCACCATGGACATCCCGGGCGCGCCCGCCGGGGTCTACGCCGAGCGTTCGCTCGCGGGCCTCGCCACGGCGGACCTCAGCCCGACGCTCCAGCCGCTCTCCGCCTACGCGGACCGGCTGCTCGCGGTCGAGGGGCTCTGCCACACCGCGGCGCTCGCCGACATCGCCGCGGTCCTGGCGGCGGGGACCGGCGATTACAACAACCACCAGATCGGCGTCGCCGACGTCCTCAGCGGGGCGCGGGCGCTGCAGCAGCCAGGGACCTACTGCACCGGCGGCGCGCGCACGATCGACCAGGAGCTCGCGGTGAGGCTGTCCGCGCCGGGCAGGTTCGACTCCCGGGTCTACGGCTTCGACTACATCCCCAACTCCGTGGTCTCGCCGTTCTCGTACGTCGGGCCCGGGCAGGCGACGCCGATGGTGAAGGATCCGGCGGCGGCGTACGCCGATCTGCTCGGGTACGTGACCCCGGCGGCGCAGGCGCCCCAGGGCCGCCAGGCGCTGCTCTCGTCGCTCCGCCCCTCGGTGCTCGACGCGGTCGCCCAGGAGTATGACCTGCTCGCTCCGCGGCTCGGAGCCGAGGGCCGGATGAAGCTGGAGGCGCACCGCGACCTGGTGCGCGAGCTCGAGCTGAGCCTCGGCGCCGTGGGCGGTGGGCCGGCGTGCAACACCAGCTACGACGGCTCGGGCCCCGCCGGGAGCGCCACCACCGTGCGCGACTTCATGCGGCTGATCCGCCTGGCGTTCGCCTGCGACCTGACCCGCATCGTCACCGTCTCGGCGCCCGTGCCCCTGTGCCCGGAGCTGGGCTACCCGGCCGACGCGACGTTCCATGGCTACGCGCACCAGTCCATCCCGGGGGCCACCTCGTGCGGGCAGATGTACAGCCCGCTCGCGGAGCAGGCGATGCGGGACCTCGACGCCTGGCACGCGGGGCACGTGGCGTACCTGCTCGAGCAGCTCGACTCGGTGCCGGAGGGGTCGGGGACGATGCTCGATCACACGACGGTGGTGTGGATCGCGGAGCTGGGGACGCCGACGCACCTGCACTACGACGCGTTCGTGGTGCTCGCCGGGGGCGGCAACGGGTTCTTCTCGACGGGGCGCTACGTGCGCTACCCGAGGACGTTTGCCAATCCGATCGCGGGGCAGCCGGTCACCGGGCCGGCGCACAATCGGCTGCTGGTGAGCCTGATGCAGGCGATGGGGCAGACGGATACGACGTTCGGCCTGACGGATGCGGCGGGTGCGGACCTGAGCTCGCTGGGGGCGGCGTTCCGGGGGCCGCTGGGGGAGCTGCAGAAGGCGTAGCCCCGGGGCCCATGCCCGGGCCGTGCTCGCGCGCGGTGTTCGTCGTGGAGCGGCTGGAGGGACGCGCTCGGGGGCGGGCCGCCCCTCGACGATGTCCATCGTCCACGCGGCGCGCCGAGGGGTGCAACGAGCCCGCGTGCGCACCAGCCTGTGGCAGTCCAGATGGCGCTCATCCGTGCGGTCGATGGGCCGCTCGCGGCACTCGCCGTAGCCGCAGGTTCCGCGTTGGGCGCTCTTGCAGCGAACGTAGGCGTCTGCGACTCTCCGCCCGATGTCCGCCTCCGAACCTGTCGTGGCAGATGAGTGGCCGGGCCACTTCCCCGCAGCTTGTCCACCGGCGGATGCCGACGACCTCAGCGGGACCGTGTTCTTGTTGGTCGCGACTGACCCACCGACCGTGCACGACATGGAATGCGCGATAGATCGGAAGACCTTCAAGAACGAGCCGGAGTGCTTCCGCGCCTCACTTTCGTGCGCGCGAAGCGCCGTGCACCTCGACGAAACGCGTCGCGCAGTGCCCCGTCTGAGGCAGTTTGTGTGCGCTCAGGCGGATCTCGGGCCCGCCCACGGGAAGATCATGAAGACCCGCGGGCCTGGGCATTACTCCATGTGGCTCCGTGCGAAGTACCTCGCGATCGGCCACACCTTGTTCAGGGTGCCGCGATGAGGGACACGTGGAAGCTACCAGCGCAGGAGGAGCTCTTGCTCCCCGACGCGCTGGAGCGTGTCCTGGTCGAGTACGACGGGCCGCAGATCGCAACTTTCACCTCCTATGAGGGACTCCTGCTCGGGGTCGCATCCGACGACGACGGCGGTGCGGTACGTTGGCTCGCGGCCCCGATCACGGGCACCGAATTGAAGGCGTTGGCGCTCGGTGTCGTAGCTCTGCGCGACCTCCTCGTGAAGCCCACCATGTACGTCTTCGATCGGGCCCATGAGGGCGGGATCTCGCACCTTTGGCGTTGTGTTGACTATCACTTCGCAGACCTCGATCTGCCCGAAGTGGGCGCGAAGCTCCCGGAAGCCGCCAGAGACCATCTTCGGAGCGAGTTGGGTCTCGAAGATTTCGTCGATTCGCCGGCGCTCTGGCTCGACTCGCCGCAGCTCGCGTCAAAGGGCGTCGGGTTCCGTGCGCTCTCCGAGCTCTTGAGCGTCTTGCAGCGCCTGTGGAACGCCATCGCAGACACCTTCGGACGAGATGGCCCTCGAACCAAGGGCGCGTGGAGCCAGGAGCTCGTCGAGCACGCGGCTCTAAACCTGGCCAGCGCGGGCGCTGGTTCCCTGCTCCTGCGTCTCAATCCCGCTGACGGCGCGCTGTTCGACCAGGTAGCCGCGCGCTTCGAGGAGCTCGCCGCCGCGGGCGACGACCAAGCAGCCCTGCTTCGTGTGATGCAGAGGCTCGGGCCGCGGGCAGGTGCGCGCTACGGGGAGCTGCTCGACAAGTTGCACACGCACGACATGCAGCTCCTCTCGCGCCGATCCGACGGATGCGCATTCATCTCTGCGACGATGGCCCCTCGGGTACTCGACGCGCTGCCAACCGGCGAAGCTGCCGAGGCGCTCGGGACAATGCCGGCGGTAGGGTACTTCGTGGCGCTCGACACCCGCGCCGGCACCTTCCAGTTCTACGACGTCTCGGCCGAGGAAACGTATGCGGGCGCGATCGCCCCCGACGTGCTCGCGACAAACGACGAAGTAGCGGTCGGTTCAGGTGCAACCTACGCGATCACGCTCGATGTGTATGGGCATGCGACCGTGAAGAGGACCCTCACGCACAGTTACGCCCTTCGCCAGATCGAGGAGCGGCTAGGCGACGTCGCGCACGACACCGGATTGATGCTCAATCTGGAGAACCAGGCGACGATGACCGGCGTCGTTCCTCCCCTCTTCGGGCCCTTCCAATCGGCTGAGCCCGCTCTCGCGACACGCAACGTCACCAAGTCCACGAAATAGCTGCGCTCGGGCTGCAGGACGGAGCTCGTGGCAGCGGGGTAGGCCGTTGCCGAGGGCCTCCTAGATGGCCTTAGCGCATGCGCCAGCGGCCCTCGACGCGCCCGAGAGAACCAGCAGGCAACGCTCACCGACGCGTGGTCATCGTCCACGGAGGCTTCCGGTGCGCAAACCAGCGGAGGAGAAGGGATTCGAACCCCTGGTACCCTTGCGAGTACGGCGGTTTTCAAAACCGCTGCCTTAGACCGCTCGGCCACTCCTCCAAATACTCAGAACGACCGAGCTTTTCTCTCAGTACCAGCGACGTCCGTCAAGGCCCGGGAGAGGGCTCTCCCCATGTAGGTCGCCTGGTACCGCTCGACGACCTCGCCGAAGGTGACGACGAGCCTCGCAGCCGTCGCCTCTTGCAGCCGAGGCGCATCGAAGGGCGAGCCCGTCGTCCCGAGCCTCCGGCATCAGCGCAGCCGGTGCTCGGCGAGCCAGCGGTCCATGGCGGTGACGCCCGCCCGGTCCCCCGCCTTCTCGTAGGCCGCGCGCGCCTCCTCGGCCAGCGTGCGGGCCCCGGCGCGGTCGGGCCCCAGCTGCCAGCGGGCCTCGGCGAGCGTGCGCTGGACGGCGGGCCGGTACTCCGCGTCGGCGAGGGCCAGGGCGCGAGCCAGCGGGGGCTCGGCCTCCTGGGGCTTCCGGCGGGCCAGGGCGAGCTCGCCCCTGGCCAGGAGGGCCTCGGCGAGCGCGGAGTGCTGCGCGCCCAGGGCCTTCTCCTCGGCGGGGAGCGCGCGGTCGAGCACGGCCTGGGCGGCGTCGAGCCGGCCCTCGGCGATCTGCACCCGCGCGAGGCCGGCGCGGCGGAGGGTGGCGGCGATGTGCTCGGGGCCGAAGGCCTTCTCGAGGATGCCGAGCGCCCGCTCGTAGGTAGCCCGGGCGCCGGCGTCGTCACCGAGGAGGTGCTGCGAGACCCCCACGTCGGCGAGCGCGTCGCCGTACTCGCCGTTCTCGGCGCCGCGCACCCGCTCGAACATCGCCGCGGCCCGCTCGCGCACCGCCAGCGCCTGCTGCAGGTCTCCCCGGGCCGCCAGCATCGCGCCCAGGTCCCGGAGCGCCTTCGCCAGGTTGGCGTGGTAGGGGCCCAACCGCTTCTCGAAGATGCCGAGCGCCCGCTCCTCGGCGGCGAGGGCCCCGGCGAGGTCGCCCAGCTTGAAGCGGGCGGTCGCCAGGTTGTCGAGCGTCTGGGCGAGGTCGGAGCTGTCGGGGGCCAGCACCTTCTCGCGGATCGCGAGGGAGCGCTCGAAGGCGGTCCGCGCGCCGGCGAAATCGGCCGTGTCCTGGAGCACGGTCCCCAGGTTGTTGAGCGTCTGGGCGACGTCGGGGTGCTCGGGCCCGAGCAGCCTCTCCCGCAGGGCCAGGGCCCGCTCGTGGGACCGGATGGCGGCGGGGAAATCGCCGAGATCGTCGAGGACCAGGGCGAGGTTGTTGAAGGATCCGGCGACGTCGGGGTGGTCGGGGCCGAGCACCCGCTCCCGGATCGCCAGGGCCTGCTCGTGGGCGGCCTTGGCCTCGGCGGGCTTGCCGGCGCGGAAGAGCGAGAGCCCCTCGGCGTTGAGCCAGATGGCGCGGACCCGATCGTCGTTGGCCCGCGCCACCGCGATGGCCCCGAGCGGGCGGAGCTGGGCCGCCTCGTCGACGTGCTGCTGGCGCTCCGCCACCACGAAGAAGAACCGGGTCCAGGCCGTGGCGACCAGCACGTCGTCCCCGCCCTCGGCGGCGGACCGGGCCGCCTCGAGGAGGCGGGCCCGGGCCGTCTCGAAGTCGCCGATCCCCTCGTTGATCCTCCCCGCCCAGAGGAGCGCCTGGCCCCGGAGGGGCGGGTAGGGCACGGCCGCCGTCTCGGGCAGGACCTGCTCGGCCAGGGCCAGGCCCTCCTTGTACTTGCCGGTGGTGTAGAGCGTCTCCAGCCGATCGACGTGGGGCTGGAGCGCGTCCACGCGGGCGCGCAGGGCCGAGTCCTCCGGCGGCCTCACCCGGGCGGTGAGCGCTTCGACGTCGGCGCAGGTGGACACCGGGGGGAGCCCGGCCGCCGCCGTCACCGCGCGATCGAGCACCTGCGCGTCCGGCTCCTCGCCCAGGAGGGTGGCCAGGGCCTGGAGCTGACCACGCCGCCGCGAGAGGCAGGCGTCGCGCAGATCGAGGATCTCGCGGCGCTGCTTGCCGCTCCGAGCGGTCCGGCACACCTCGCCGCGCATGGCGGCGTAGTCGGCGGCTTGACGGTCGAGCCGCGCCACCACCCGCGCCGCCGTCTCGGCGGCCCCGGCCCGGGCAGCGCTGCCCAGCATCCCCCGCACCCGAGCCCGCACGCCCTCGTCCCACACCCCGACGAGGTGCTGCTCGGGGTGCGCGCACGGGTCCGCCAGCGCGCCTCGCGCCCAGCCGACGGCGGCGAGGACCACCAGCGCACCCGCCGCCGCGCCCACCCCCGCCATGCGTCGGAAGGCCCGGCGGGGCGCCTCCGGATCCGAGGTGAGCGCGGCCACGAGCGCCTCCATCGAGGGGTAGCGGTCCTCGGCGCGCGGGGCCAGGCCCCGGCTCAGCGCGACCCCGATCCACCGGGGCACGGCCGTGGCCGAGGGCAGCGGAGGGGGCCCCTGCTGCTTGCGCGCAAAGTGCCGGACGATCGCCTCCGTCAGGGGCAGGTCGAGGTCGAAGGCGAAGGGCGGCGCTCCGTAGAGGCCCTCGTAGAGGGAGACGCAGAGCGAGTACTGGTCGGAGGCCGGGCTCGCTCTGGCCGCGAGCTGCTCGGGCGCCATGTAGAGGGGCGTCCCCATCACCGGCTCCGCGGCCGTCGACGGCCCCGCGGCCGCCCGGAGGGGGCCGGAGGCCGACGCCCCCTCGACGCCCCCGCGGAGGGAGAGGGGGGCCTCGGTGGTGGCGCCCAGGGCGATGCCGAAGTCGACGACCCGCACCCGCCCGTCCTTCCCGCGGAGGATGTTGGCCGGCTTGACGTCGCGATGCACCACTCCCCGGGCGTGGGCGGCGGCGAGCCCCCGGGCGACGTCCACGTAGGCAGCGAGCACCTCCTGCCACCGGGGCGGTGGCGACCGCTGGCACCAGGCGTCGAGCGACTCGCCCTCGACGAGCTCCATGGCCACGAACACGTCGCCCCCGCTCTCGCCCACGTCGTGGACCTGCACCACGTTGGGGTGGGAGATCTGCCCGAGCACCCGCGCTTCGCGCACCAGGAGCAGGCGAGACGCGTGGTCGCCGACGGTGCAGAGGAGCTTGATGGCCACGCGCCGGTCGAGATCCGGATCGTAGGCGGCGTAGACGGTGCCCATGCCGCCGCTGCCGATCAGGGAGACGACCAGGTAACGACCGATGGCCGCGCCCCGGGGGAGCTGGGCCCGGGGCGAGGAAGCCAGATGGGCCGGATCCACGGGGAGCGTCGCCGCTTCGTTGATGCCGTCGCTTCCGTCGCTCACCGTCATCCCTGGCCTTCCCGCCTATGCACCTCCGGCCCGGGGGCGGCAACCCGGCCGGTGGGCCGCGGGAGCCAGGCCGGGCAGCGCGTTTCCGTGTCGCCCTGGTCGAGGGCGCGTGCATCGGGACGCTAGGGGAGTCCCTTGATCTGGAGGTACAGCGTCCGCGACGAGCTGCACGCGATGCACGTCGCATGGGCGAGGCGGAGCCGCGTGCCGTCGATCGTCTCGGCCGCGTGCTCGTCCACGCGGAGCTCGCCACCGCAGAGCGGGCACGGCGTCGACCGGGCCGCCACCTCCACCTCCGACGGCGACACCACCTCGATGGGCCGGTCGGCCGCGCCTCCCGGCCGCGCCTGCGCCCGGGCCTCGAGCTGGTCGATCGCCGCTGCGAGCTTCGCTCTGCTCGCCGCTTGCCTGCGGATCAGCATCACCATCCCGTAGGCGACGACGAGGGCCCACACGAGCCAGACCATGGGGCGCCCCTTTCCGTTGAGCCGGTCGAGCCTAGCGTGAAGAGGGGATCGGGGGCATGGGTCGCGCGACCGGATTGAGCAACGTCCCCGCTCGTCATCTCGGCGTGCGGGGGGCTCGTGCTCGCCGGCTGCCAGGAAAGCCCCCGCTCCAGGATCTCGTGCTCGACTTCGGGAGAGACCGCGTGGTCTCTCCGGCCGGCCTCAGGACGGTCGGCGAGCGTTGCGTCGCCTCACGCGGCACCGGCTCACGGGGCGGGGAGATCCCAGCGGGCGAGGACGCCGTCCCAGCCCCACGAGACGAGCGTCCCCCCGGCGTCCGTGCACAGGCCGGCCAGCGCGCCGTCGTGGGCGTGGAGCTCGACCAGCTCGCTCGTCTCTCGGGGTGCGAGCCACACCCCCGCGCCGTACATGTCCCTGCGGACCGGACCTTCGTTCCACCAGCGGCCGGCAACGCGGGAGCCCGGGAGCGCGATCACCTCCGAGAGGAGACCACGAGGCTCGAGGTAGATGGGGAGCCCACCGTGGACGGTGCGGCGCGCGACACCATGGTGGTAGACCAGGGAAGAGGGCTCGCCGAGGGCCGCGACCGGCCGGTTGAAGGCGACGAGGAGGTCCCCGGAGACGACCGGGGCGTGGAGGCCGCTGTCGGAGACCGTCCACCTGAGCTTGCCCGCATGGACGTCGATGGTCGAGACGTCGTGCGCGGAGGTGACGTGAAGCCAGCCGCGCTCGGGCGTCGCTGCCGTTTCGCCGGGCCCGGGGTAGGCGCGGCGTCGGGCGTGACCCCTCGACAGCGAGGTCAGTTTCCCCCGGCGCCCAGGGTCAACTCCCTGCGGGCGCCGCGGTCACATCTCCGCGGGCAGGATGGTCATCCTCCCGCGGATCTCCGTGCTCATTTTCCTGCGGATCTCCGAGGCCCTCTACACCCCTTGAGCTTGGCGAGCATGGCCTCTCCAATCTCGCCGACCTGCCCGGAGGGGTCAATTTCTAGAGAGCTGCGACGGTCGCGCCTGGGCGTTACTGGCCCTTGCCAGGGCCCACACGCAGACGTGGGCGCCGCGGGGCGCGCGGCTGCGTGCTCGCCTCGACGTCGGCCGTCCCCGCCGCGAGCGCGGCGACGACGGCGGAGATGCGCGGCATGCGTCGTGCTTCGACGCGATGGATCGCGTGCACGACGATCGGCGGCGTGAGCCACCGCGGCAGGAGCACGCGCAGATCGTCCGCGAGCCAGCTCGGAATGAGGGCGATGCCCGCGCCGCTCTTCGCCCAATCGCGCAGCAAGAGCGGCGAGCTCGCCATCCTGCGGGCGTTCACGGCGATCTCGACCTCCTCCTCGCCCCGCGCGAAGGTCCAGCGCGTGAAGGTCGCCGCCGCCCGCGTGTGCGCGAGGAGCTCGTGCCCGGAGAGGTCGCGCGGGTGCTGGGGGGTACCCCGCTCGCGGAGGTAGCTCGGCGACGCCACGAGCACGCGGCGAAACGCGACGAGTCGGTGCGCGACCAACGCTCCGGAGTCGGGCGGGACCAGGCCCGCGCGCACGGCGATGTCGACGCCGTCGCCGATGAGGTCCACCGTGTGGTCCTCGAGCCGCAGCTCGACGGACAGCGCCGGGTGGGCCGCCAGCAATCGATCGACCCGCGCGGCGAGGTGCACGAGCGCGTAGGACGCGGGCGCGCTGATCACGACGCGGCCGCGCACCTCGGGCCCGGGCGCCACGTCGGCGCGCGCCGCATCGACGGCTGCGAGGACCTGCGCGCAGTGCTCGCGCCATCGTTCGCCGCTCTCGGTGATCGCGAGCCGACGGGTCGACCTCGTGACCAGCGTCACACCGAGGTCCTCTTCGAGCGCCGCCAGCTGCCGGCTCACCGCTGCCACCGAGAGGCCGAGATCCCGCGCGGCGTGGGACAGGTTACCGGTCCCGGCGATCCGAAGGTAGGTGCGCATTTGCTCGAAGAGGTCCATGCCCGGAGCCTACGCAGCTGCTTTGCGCGTGACGCAAGAATCCTTCTCGGCGGGGCCCAGTAGTGGGGCCCGAGTGGGGTGCGCAAGGTGAGGGGCACGCACGAAGCGACGACATCGCAGCTCGACGCCGGCGAGAGCGCGCGACCTCCAACGAGGCCGCGTGCCGGTCGCTCGTCGGGCTCCGGGTCGTTCGCGGCGCCAGAAAGAGAACGTCATGTCTACGCTGAACGAAAAGGTTGCACTCGTCACCGGCGGCTCGCGCGGCATCGGCGCGGCGATCGCCAAGCGTCTCGCCGCGGAGGGGGCGGCGGTCGCCATCACCTACGCGAAGGACGCGAGCGGCGCCGCGGCCGTCGTGCGCGCGATCGAGCAAGCGGGCGGGAAGGCCCTCGCGATCCAGGCGGATTCGGCCGACGCGAACGCGGTGAGGGGCGTGGTCGAGAGGACGGTCGCGACCTTCGGCCGGCTCGACGTGCTCGTGAACAACGCAGGCACGGCCATCCCGAAGCCGTTCGAAGAGACCACGCTGGAGGAGATGGATCGCGTGATCGACATCAACGTGCGCGGCGTCATGGCCACGACGCAGGCCGCGCTGCGGCACCTGAAGAGCGGCGGCCGCATCATCTCGATCGGCTCGTGCGTGGGCGAGCGCGTGATGACGCCGGGGCTCGTGGCCTATTCGGCGACCAAGGGCGCCGTGAAGATGTTCACGCAGGGGCTGGCGCGGGAGGTCGGCGCTCGGGGCATCACCGTGAACAACGTCGAGCCGGGGCCGATCGACACCGACCTGAATCCGGCCGCAGGGGATTGGGCCGTGCCCCAGAAGGCGAACACCGCCCTCGGTCGGTATGGGACCGTGGACGAGGTCGCCGCGCTGGTGGCCTTCATCGCGAGCCCGGAGTCCTCGTACATCACGGGCGCGAACCTGACCGTCGACGGCGGCACCAACGCGTGAGCCTCAGATCAGAGCGTCGTCGAGCTGGCTGCGTGGTACCGGCGTCGGATTGGCCCGCTCGACGTCGCTCGGGCTCCGGCCCGTCCCGGCTCACCCCCGGCTTTGCTTGCCTCTCGGAGCCTGGAAGCGAGCGATGAGGTCGTCGACGCGCCCGAGGAAGAGCTTCAGCACGGGTGACGTGTTCCTCCTGTTGTAGCCGACCGCGAGCTCGACCGTCGGAGGGTCGCCGGCGAGAGGGCGGCTCACGACCGACCACGGGAGGAAGTTCTCGGCGTAGGCCGGGAGCAGGGCGACGCCCCGCGTGGACGCGACCATGGAGATGCCCATCGCGAGGTTGTCGATCTCGTGAGCCGGTGCGATCTCGATCTGGCACCGCCGGAAGTAAGCCTCGATGACGCGTCGCAGGACGGGCGCCGTGTCGGACATGCCGAGGAACGTCTCGCCGGCGAGATCGTGCGGGTCGATCGCGTCCCTGGCGGTGAGCGGGTGGTCGCTGGGCAGGACGACGACCAGCGGCTCGTTGGTGACGACCTTGTAGTCGACGTCCGGCTGCTCCTCGCGGCGGAGGAAGGCGACGTCCAGCTTCCCGCGCTGGAGGTCCTCGCCGAGCCGGGGCGAGTGCTTGCTCACGACCCGCACCTCGATGTTGGGGAGCTCGTCGCGAAGGATGCTCGTGGCGTGGGGCAGCCAGTCGACCTCCTGCCCGGTCAGGAAGCCCATCGAGAAGGTCGGCGTCGCCGGTCGCCCCGCGCGGCGCGCCGCCTCCACCGCGGCCTCTGCCTGGCTCAGCACGAGCCTCGCCTGATCGAGGAAGACGCGCCCCGCCGTGGTCAGCTCGATGCCTCGCGCGCTGCGGGTGAGGAGCGGGACGCCAACCTCGTCCTCGAGGTCGCGGATCTGACGGCTCAGCGAGGGCTGCGCCGTGTGCAGGCGGCGCTCGGCCGCCACCGTGAGGCTCCCCTCCTCGGCGACGGCGACGAAGTATCGAAGGTGCCGCAGTTCCATCTGAGCTCATGCCTCCGAGGCATGGGAGGCCAATCTACAAAGTAGTTTTCAGGCGCGCCAGAAGAACTAGCTTCCAGTGCACGAACCAGCGCAACGACGCGGTTCGCGACGGCAGCCGGCGGCGAGACCGAGGGGGATCTCGATCGCTCGGCCGGCGGCTGCCGGAACCTACGAGGTATGGAGAAAGCCATGAACACTCTTTCAGGAAAGACCGCTCTCGTCACCGGTGCCTCTCGCGGAATCGGTCGCGCCACCGCCCTCGCGCTCGCGAAGGACGGCGCCCAGGTCCTCGTCCACTACGGGCGCGGCAAGCAGGAAGCGGAGGCCGTGGTCGACGAGATCCGCCGGGCAGGCGGCCGCGCGGACGTCGTGTCCGCGGACCTCGCCGCCGCCGACGGGCCGGCGAAGCTCGCGGCCCAGGTCCGGCGCATCGTCGGCGATCGCCTCGACATCCTCGTCGCCAACGCCGGCATCTCGAAGGCCGCGACGATCGAGGAGACCACGGTCGAGGACTTCGACCAGCTCTTCGCCGTGAACGTCCGGGCGCCGTTCTTCCTCGTGCAGCAGCTCCTCCCCATCCTGTCCAAGGACAGCAGCGTCATCCTCGTCTCGTCGGTCGTCGCGCACGCCGTGGTCGGCACCCTGTCGGCCTACGCCGCCACCAAGGGCGCTGTCGACACGCTGGTGAAGCACTTCGCCTCGGCGCTGGGCGAGCGCGGTATCCGCGTCAACGCCGTCGCGCCCGGCGTCGTCGAGACGGACATGTCGCACTTCGCCAAGACGGACGCAGGGAGGGAGTTCACGCTCGGCATGCAGGCCCTGAAGCGCGTCGCTCAGCCGAGCGACATCGCCGGCGCCGTCGCGTTCCTCGCGTCCCCGGGGGCTCGCTGGATCACGGGCGACACGCTGCGCGTGGACGGCGGGTCGAAGCTGTGACCCGAGGCGCTACGGAGGAGAGGAGACGCACCATGTCGAGGGATACTGGCCGCGATTCCCAGAGCAACCACCGGCGCGTCGTGGTCTCGACGGTCGCCGGGAGATCCGTCATCCAGAGCGACGAGGAGCTCCCGGCCTACCGGTTCACCACCATCCCCGGGTACGAGCACACGTTCCTCTGGGCCACGGACGGCGTGCCGGATCTCACGCGGACCCAGGCGCCGCCCATCCGCCCGCGATCGGTGGTGCCCGGCCCGGGAGGGTCCACGCTGCAGATGGTCAGCTTCCCGCCGGTGTCGGTCATGGCCTCGCCGACCTTCGATCGCGAGGCCTCGCGAAGGGAGGCGCTCGAGCGTCTGCCGGGGCTCGCCGACACCTTCGAGACCGAATCCGGTGGGATGCACCGCACGGCGACGGTCGACTACGCGGTCGTCTTCGATGGCGAGATCGATCTGGAGCTCGACGACGGCAGAGTCGTCCACCTCCGGCGCGGGGACATCGTCGTGCAGAACGGCGCGCGGCACGCCTGGAAGAATCGCGGAACGGACAACGCCGTCGTCCTCTTCTTCATGCAGGGCGCGAGGGGGGCAACATGAGGGCCCTGGGCATCTTCCAGTTCGGCGGCCCCGAGAAGCTCGTTCAGGTCGAGCTGCCCATGCCCGCGCCCGGGCCCGGGGAGGTGCGGATCCGCGTGCTCGCCGCCGCGGTGAACCCGACGGACATCCTTTTCCGCGAGGGGTCCCAGGCAGCGCGGCTCGCGGGCCGCCCGCCTCCGTACGTGCCCGGCATGGAGGCGTCGGGCATCGTCGACGCGCTCGGCCCCGGCGCGGACGGGCGCCTCGCGGTGGGGGACCTCGTCATCGCCCTCGTGCTCCCGTCCAGCGCGCGCGGCGGCGCGTACGCGGAGTACATCGTCGCGCCGAGCGCCTCCGTGGTCGCGCTGCCGGCGGGCGCGTCGGCGTTCTCGTCCACGACGCTCCTGCTCAACGGGGCGACCGCATGGCTCGCGCTCGATGCGCTCCGGCTCGAAGTCGGCCAGCTCGTCGGCATCACGGGCGCCGCGGGCGCGGTCGGCGGGTACGCCGTGCAGCTCGCTCGCTCCAGGGGACTTCGCGTCCTCGCGGACGCAGGCTCGCCGGAGGACGCGGATCTGGTCCGGTCGCTCGGAGCTCACGAGGTGGTGCCCCGCGGCGCCGCGTTCGTCGACGCCGTCCGCGCCTCTCATCCGGCGGGCGTCGCGGGGCTCGTCGACGGCGCGCACCTCGACGGCGCCGTCGCTGGAGCCGTCGCCGACGGCGGCGCCTTCGCGACGCTCCGCGGATGGAGCGGGCCCGCGAAGAGCGGCGTGGCGATCCACCGCATCGCGGCCACCGCCGAGGCGGAGAACACCGCGCTCTTCGAGGAGCTCCGGCGCCTCGCGACCTCGGGGGCGCTCACCCTGCGCGTGGCAGACGCCTTCCCGGCGCGAGATGCACGAGCGGCGCACCGCCGTCTGCAGGAGGGCGGCGTTCGCGGGCGCCTCGTGCTCGATCTCGGCCCCGAGGCCTGGTCGTGACCGTGGCGTAATGGGTAGAGGCGATGTCCGCGCACGCGCCAAGCCCCTCGAGCTGCTCCGGATGCGGCGCCCCGCTCCGCGACCCGTCGGCGACGCCACGGCCCCAGCCCCGGGGCGAATCCCGCCGTCAGAGCACCAGCGACGCCTCGTTCCGCGAGGTTTCCGGGATGCGCTCTGCGGTTCCTCCGAGGACGACCCGGACCAACCAGCGTTCGAGTCGTGCGGGATCCCTCTCGGCCACGATCCGCTGGCGCGCCACCTCCGGCACCGCGATGCCGCGGACACGGAGCACGGTCAGCACGGCGCGGGCATCGCTCTCCGCCTTGCCCTCCGCCTTGCCCTCGGCCCATTTGGCGTCCGCAAGGTCCCGCACCTGCTGGATCTCGTCGACCACCTCGGCCCCCGATCGCCGGCTCGCTCGGGTCCGCCTGGCCGGCGTTCTGCGGACAGCCCCAACGCGACGCCCGACGCCTTGATCCGGATCCCCCCACGTTCCTCGCCCAGCGCGCCGCGCGTAGGACGTGGATCGGGGGCCTGCCATGCTCGCCAGGAACAGAGCCGGGCTCGCGCTGTTTGGCTTCGCGATGCTAGGCGCGGAGGACTGCAGCATCCCCTGGGATTCTGGAACGCCGACGGCCATGGCTCCGCCCCCGACGCCGTACTGCCTGACCGATCCACCGCTCGGGTGCGCCGCGATCTGCCTCGGCGTCGGCGTGTCGGGCTTCACGGACGCGTGCAGCAACATCGAGGCCGGGCCCCGCACGACGCAGTTCGAGATGGACGTCAACGCGTACGTCGCCGAGCTCGCCGCCAACAACGGCGCGCCCTGCCCGGCGGAGAACCTCGGGGCGGCCGTGACGCCGTGCATGGACGGGATCACCCCGGTCGAGTGGCCGAACCAAGACCACGCGGTCTGCACGACCGCACCCGCGGGGTGCCCGCTGTGAGCCGCTCGCACGTCGTCCTGGCCCTGGCTGCGGGCCTGGTCGGCTTCGTCGCTGGGCGAGGCTTGCCGAGGGGCGCTGCCCCCGTCGCGAGCGCGGCGCCCGTCACGATGCCGACCGACTGCAAGGCCGACCACGCGCAGCTCGTCTCGACGAAGGCGCA
>Ga0302279_10003466_pt1 | contig 19645 bp, 14 predicted proteins | sample III_Bog_N3_3_FD_194541 | JGI IMG/M metagenome (GOLD analysis project Ga0302279, IMG submission 194541) | Peat permafrost microbial communities from Stordalen Mire near Abisko, Sweden - III_Bog_N3_3 | ecosystem: Environmental > Terrestrial > Soil > Wetlands > Peat | place: Sweden: Abisko...
AACGCCTCCTCCAGCGCCGAGATCTGCCGCGAGACGGCCGACTGGCTGAGGTTCAGCGTATCGCCAGCATGCGTGAAGCTGCCCGCTTCGGCGACCGCGTGGAAGACGCGCAACTTGTCCCAATCCATCGTTCGGCCATTCCTCCGCCCGGCGCTTGGCCAAACGGTTCCCTGAGTTTTTGCCGCGACGCCCCGCCGCGGGTCTCGTGACGCACGAAAATCAGTCGGCCGCGAGCGCCGACTCGGCCGCCTGCTCTGCCAGCCACTTTTCGGCTTCCAGCGCCGCCATGCAACCAGTTCCAGCAGCCGTGACGGCCTGACGCCACACTTTGTCCTGAACATCCCCCGCCGCGAACAAACCCTCGACCGATGTGCGGGTGGTTCCGGGTGCCGTCAGCACGTAACCTTCCGAGTCGAGCGCCACCGCGCCACGGAACGGCGCGGTGTTCGGCGAATGCCCGATCGCGACGAACACGCCGTCGACGTCGATCCGGCTCTCCGCTCCGGTCTGGACATGGCGCAGCCGCACGCCCTCGACCGCCGGCGGCGTGCCGCCCGCCAGGATCTCGTCGATGGTGCTGTCCCACACCAGCCGCACTTTCGGGTTCTCGAACAGCCGGCGTTGCAGGATTTTTTCTGCCCGCAGCGAATCGCGGCGGTGGATCAGCGTGACACTCGCGGCATGGTGGGTCAGATACAGTGCTTCCTCGACTGCGGTGTTGCCGCCGCCGACCACGGCGACGCGCTTGCCGCGGAAAAAGAACCCGTCGCAGGTCGCACACGCCGAGACGCCAAACCCCTGCAGACGCTTCTCGCTGGGCAGGCCGAGCCAGCGCGCCTGCGCGCCTGTGGCAATAATGACGCAGTCGGCCTGATACACGTCGCCCGAGTCGCCGTGGCAGCGGAACGGACGGCGCGAGAAATCGACGGCGGTGATCAGGTCGTAGCGGATGTCGGTGCCGACATGGCGCGCCTGCGCCTCCATCTGCTCCATCAGCCACGGCCCCTGCACCGCCTGCGCGAACCCGGGGTAATTCTCCACATCGGTGGTGATCATCAATTGGCCGCCCGGCTGCAACCCGGCGACCAGCATCGGCTCCAGCCCGGCGCGCGCCGCGTAGATCGCGGCGGTATAGCCGGCCGGTCCCGCGCCGATGATCAGCACGCGGGCGCGATGGAGGGGAGGCGAGGCTTGCATGGCGACGAATCCGGGCTTGCTCAGAACCGGATGATATCGGTGCGGCCGCCGCCAGAACAAGCGAACAGAACGCATCGCCCTTGCCCCATGGCCGGCGTGCAATAATATTTCGCGATTCTGCCTTCCGTGAGATGTTCCGCCGCATGAAAAGCCAGCCAACCGACACGAACATGCTCGACGCCATCGACCGGCGCATCCTCGCCGAGTTGCAGGCGGAAGGGCGCATCACCAACGTGGAGCTGGCGCGCCGCGCCGGCATCTCGGCGCCACCCTGCCTGCGCCGCGTGCGCCGGCTGGAGGAAGCCGGCATCATCCGCGGCTACCACGCCGACACCGACCCGCAGAAACTCGACTGGGAGATCATGTTTTTCGCCATCGTCGGGCTGGAGAGCCAAAAGGAGGTCGTGCTGTCCGGCTTCGAGCAGCTGGTCGGAACCTGGCCTGAGGTCCGCGAATGCCACATGATCCGTGGCGGCGGCGATTTCCTGCTCAAGCTGGTGGCGCGCGACACCGCGCATGAAAACCAGCTGACCCAACGCCTGACCGGCGCGCCGCATGTCAGCCGCGTGCAAACCCTGCAAACCATCCGCACCAGCCGCAGCCTCGCCGGCGTGCCGCTCTGAGCGGCGGCAGGGCGCGCGGCGGCTGGCGTTGGACTGCCTTCCCGCCGCCCTGGCTCCTCGCCCTGCTCGCGCTCACCGCGTTGCGCCTGCTTGTCGCCGCCAAAACCCCGCTGGCCGCCGACGAGGCGTATTACTGGGTCTGGTCGCGCACCCTCGCCGCCGGCTACCTCGACCACCCGCCGATCGTAGCGCTGTGGATTCGCGCCGGCACGCTGCTCGCCGGCCACGGCGCGCTCGGCGTCCGGCTGCTGGCCCCGCTGGCCGCTGCACTCGGCAGTCTGTTGCTGGCGCAGGCAGCAGAGGATCTGCTGCCCGGCCGTCGCGCCGGCATCGCTGCGGCGGCGCTGCTGAACGCGACGCTGCTGTTCGGCATCGGCGCGGTGACGATGACGCCGGACACGCCGCTGCTGTTCTTCTGGACAGCGACGCTGTGGGCGCTGGCGCGGTGGCACGCCACCGGGCGCGGCGCGTGGTGGCTGGTCGCCGGGCTCGCCGCCGGCCTCGCCTGCGCCAGCAAATACACCGGCGTGCTGCTGCTCCCGGCGGCGCTGGCTTGGCTGGTCTGGGTGCCGGGCCTGCGCCGCTGGCTGCGTCGACCGTACCCCTGGCTCGGCGCCGCGCTGGCGGTCACCTGTTTCGCCCCGGTGCTGGCCTGGAACGCCGCGCACGACTGGGCCGGGCTGCTCAGGCAGGGCGGCCGCGCCGCCGATTTTGTCCCCGATCGCGCCGTGCAATTCCTGGTCGAGTTGTTCCTCGGCCAGTTCGCGCTGGCGACACCGCTGCTGGCGCTGCTGCTCGGCGCCGGCTGCGTCGTGGCGACCCGGCTGGCGTGGCGGCGCGACCCGGCGACATCGCTGCTGGCGCTGCTCGTGCTGCTGCCCGGCGCGCTGTTCCTCGAACACGCGCTTGGCGACCGGGTGCAGGCGAACTGGCCGGCGATCGCCTACCCCGCCGCGGCCATCGCCGCTGCCGGCCTGCTGCCGCGTTGGCGTCGCTGGCACCTGCCGGCGCTCGGCCTCGGCGTCGGCGTCACCGCGCTGGTCTATCTACAGGCCAGCGTCGCACCATTCCGGCTGCCGGCGCATCTGGACCCGACGTTGCAGCGCATGGGTGGCTGGAATTTTTTGACTGCCGACGTCTCGCTGGCGGCCGATGCCACGCACGCAGAATTTATCGCGGTCGACAATTACGGCGACGCCGCCGAACTCGCCCGCGACCTGCCGTCCGACCTGCCGGTGTTCGGCATCGACACGCGCTGGCGCTATTTCGATCTGCCCGACGCAACGCCCCTGATCGCCGGTCGCCCTGGGCTGCTGGTGCGCTCCGCGCGCCATCTCGTGCCGCCCGACGGCTCCGACTGGTTCGCCATCGGCGCGCCGCTGCCCGCCGCCCGCGCGCGCGGCGGGGTGGTGGCCGAGCAATACCACCTCTATCCTGTGGTCGGCCGCGCCGGTACGATGCCGGTGGTGGTTCTGCCCCGGAGACCGTAGATGGACCTGCCGACCCACGACGATGTCCGCGCCGCCGCCGCCCGCATCGCCCCACACATCGTCCGCACGCCGATGCTGCGCAATCCGCTGCTCGACGAGATCACCGGCGGCACCATTCTGCTGAAGGCGGAGCCGTTGCAACGGACCGGCAGTTTCAAGCTGCGCGGCGCCACCAACGCGATCCTGCAACTCAGCGAGGCGCAGCGCGGCGCCGGCGTGGTGACGCATTCCTCCGGCAACCACGGCCAGGCCGTCGCCTGCGCCGCCGCCGCGGTCGGTGCGCCCGCCACCATCTTCATGCCGGGCGACGCGCCGCGCGTGAAAATGGCGGCAACCGCGCGCTGGGGCGGCCAGATCCGCCCGTACAACCGTGACACCGACGACCGCGAGGGCCTCGCCACCGGGTTCGCCGAACAGACTGGTGCCACGCTGGTGCCGCCGTTCGACCATCCGCACGTCATCGCCGGCCAAGGCACGCTCGCCCTCGAACTCGCCGCCGACGCCGAGGCCGCCGGCTTCACGCTCGACGATTTCCTGGTCTGCACCGGCGGAGGCGGGCTGATCGCCGGCTGCGCGCTGGCGCTCGACGGCGCTTCGCCGGCGACGCGCGTGCATTGCGTCGAACCAGCTGGCTGGGACGACACCGGCCGCTCGCTCGCCGCCGGCGAGCGCCTGCCCAACCCGCCCGGCGGGTCGGTGCTGTGCGACGCGCTGCTGGCCAAGATACCGGGCAAGCTGACCTTCGCGATCAACCGCACGCATCTCGCCGGCGGCATTGCCGTGACCGACGCCGAGGTGCTGGCCGCCATCGCTTTTGCCTTTTTGCACCTCAAACTCGTGGTTGAACCCGGCGGCGCCGTCTGTCTGGCGGCGCTGCTGGCGAAAAAATTCGATGCCCGCGGCAAGGTGGTCGGCGCCGTGCTGAGCGGCGGCAACATCGACCCGGCGGTGTTCGCGCGCGCGCTCGCGGCGGATTAGCGGGACCTTAAGCAAGCCGCCGCACTCTGCCGCCGGCGCGCTGCCGGCCCGGAAAAATCTCCGCACCCCCGGCGCGCGCTGACCGCAGCAGGCGGGGGCCGCATGGCAGCAAAAGACAAAAAGCACGGCGGCAACATCATCATCAAAAAGGAGGAGATCGTCGAAGGCGGCCACCACGGCGGCGCCTGGAAGGTCGCGTACGCCGATTTCGTGACCGCGATGATGGCGTTCTTCCTGCTGATGTGGCTGCTCAACGCCACCACCGAGGAACAGCGCAAGGGACTGGCCGACTACTTCACGCCGATGAACGCGCTCAGCCGCAATCCGTCCGGCTCCGGCCAGCCGTTCGGCGGCCACACCCCGTACGACGAGGGCACGCAGGTGTCCGATAAGGGCTCGGCCGATGTGATCACCGGCCGCGCGCCGCCGCGGTCGGAGGAGGAGACCGAGGGCGATCAGGCCGCGCCGACGCCGCCGCCGGACACGCAGGCGACCCCCGGCCGCACCGCCAGCGCTGCGCGCGCCGGCCAACAGCAGGTCGCGCACGGCAACGCCAGCACCGAGACGCCGCAGGACGGCGAGCGCGCGCCGGGCGGCGGCGTCGCCCGTGCGCAGGCGAAAACCCCGTCGCGCGCCGAGTTCCTCGCCAATGCCGGCGCCGGCGCACAGGCCAAGCCGGACGCGCGGCAACTCGACGACACCGCGCTGCGGGCGGAAACCGAACGCCGCGAACGCGCCGAGTTCGAAAAGGCCGCACAGCAGATCCGCGACGCCGTGCGTGCCGACCCGGCACTGGCCGATCTCAGCCGGCAACTCGCCATCGACATCACACCCGAAGGTCTGCGCATCCAACTGCTCGACGAAGACAAGCAGCCGATGTTCCCGTCGGGTTCATCGACGGTCAGCGACCGCGCCCGCCTGCTGCTGCAAAAAGTGGCGCCCGTGCTGGCAAGACTGTCCGAGCCGCTGATGCTGACCGGGCACACCGACTCCGCCCCGTACGGCGCCGGCGGCCGCACCAACTGGGAGTTGTCGTCCGAGCGCGCCAATGCGACGCGCCGCATCCTGGTCGATGCCGGCCTGCCGGAGCCGCGCTTCAAGGAAGTCTCCGGCCGCGCCGACCGCGACCCGCTGCTGCCCGCCGACCCGCTCGCCGCCGCCAACCGCCGCATCGCGATCGTCGTGCAGCACAGCTTCCGCCCATAGGCGGGGTTCGACGCAATGAACACGATCGGCGGCCTGCTGTTTGTGCTCGGCTGCGTGTTCGGCAGCTATCTGCTGTCCGGCGGCAGCATGGGGCCGCTGATCGAGGCATTGCCGTTCGAACTGCTCACCATCGGCGGCGCCGCCGTCGGCACGTTCATCATGTCCAACAGCATGAACGACATCAAACACACGCTCGGCGGCTTTGGCAAAATGCTGAAGGGCGCGGTGTTCAAGAAGACGGACTACGTCGAACTGCTCAGCCTGCTGTTCTTCTTGGTGCGGCTGGCCAGCACCAAAGGCGCGATGGCGCTGGAGACGCACATCGAAAAGCCGGACGAGAGCGCGGCGTTCCAGAAATTCCCGAAAATCCTGAAGAACCATCACGTCACGCATCTGATCTGCGACTATCTGCGCATGGTCGGCATGAACGCCGACGACCCGAACCAGATCGAGGACGTGATGGCGCGGGAACTGAAGAAGGTGCTGAACGAAGAACTGCACGGCTCGCACGCGTTGCAGACGATGGCGGACGGGCTGCCGGCGCTGGGCATCGTCGCGGCGGTGCTGGGCGTGATCAAGACGATGTCGCATATCAGCGAGCCGCCGGCGGTGCTGGGTGCGATGATCGGCGGCGCCCTGACCGGCACGTTCCTCGGCGTGCTGCTCGCCTACGGCATGGTCGGCCCGTTCGCCTCGCGGCTGAAGGGCGTGGTGGACGAGGAATCGAAATACATGGAGGTGGTGCGCGCGGTGCTGGTCGCGCACCTGCACGGCAACGCCCCGCAGGTCAGCGTCGAAACCGGCCGCAAGATGGCGCCGAGCCAGCACATGCCGAGTTTCCAGGAATTGGAGGAGGCGCTGCAGACGTTGCAGATCGGCTAGTGCCTACCGCCCCGGCGCCCCGTCCAGCGCGCCAGCGATCGCGTACCACAGCGGCGTCGGCTTCAGATCGGCATCCAGCGGCAGCGGCCGTTGCGGCAGCCCGTCCGGGCGCGGGAATTTCGCGTTCAGCCAACTGCGCCGGTCGGAGATGCCCCAGGTCAGCACGCCAAGCACCGCCGGGCTCGACAGCACCGCGTCGAGCCATGCGCGGGCATGGTCGGCCACCGCCTGATCGCGCGCGGCGATGTCGGCCGGCAGGCGGTCGTCGCGCACGTCGAGTTCGGTGACGACCACCTTCAGTCCCATGCCGCCGATGTCGCCGACGAAGCGTGCCAGCACGCGCTGGTCGAGCGTGGTTTCCGAGGCGTCCAAATGCCCCTGCAAGCCGACGCCCTGCACCGGCACGCCGCGCACCAGCAGCGTCTCCAGCAAATTGAGCATCGCCACGCGGCGCTTCTCCTGCCACGGCAGCGTGTAATCCAGGCCGAATTCGTTGATCATGCGCAGCGCGTTCGGGTCGGCCTGCTGGGCGGCGTGGAACGCCAGATCGAGGTAATGCGGCCCAAGCGCCTTCAGCCACGGCGTCGCGCGCAGGCCGAGCGGCTGGCCGTCTTCCGGGTGGAGCACTTCGTTGACCACGTCCCAATGCGCGAGTTTACCGCGGAAATGGCCGCACACGTTGCCGATGTAGCCGGTCAGCAGCGCCTCGCCGGTCTGCGGCGTCAGTTGCGTCTCCAGCCACGCCGGATTCGCCTCGTGCCAGACCAGCGTGTGGCCGCGCACGCGCAGCTTGTTTTTGGTGGCCCATTGCAGCAGCGCATCGGCGCGGCCGTAGGTGAATTTGCCGGCCTCGGCCTGGAGCGCTTCCCATTTGAAGCTGGATTCGCTGACCACCATGCCGCAATCGGCGACGACATGGGCGAGCAAGGGCGGTTCGCTGCGCAACTGCGTATCATCGACGGCGCTGCCGAAGAACAGGCCTTTGCGGGCGGCGCGTGCGTTCAGGCCGGGGCCGGTCGCCGTGGTCTGGCGCGGCAGCGGCGGCGGATTGGCGGACCAGCCAGGGCGTGCCGCGGCAGCCGCCATGACGGCGGCGGCGGAACCGGCCAGCAGGGATCGGCGGGTCGAGGGCATCGCGCAACTTGCGTCAGGGCAAAACGGCCGGTGCGCGGCGCACCGGTATCGGTACGAACGCAGCATCGCGGCACGGCGTCAACCGTGCCGCGATGGTCGGGCCTGCGTCAGGCGGCGCGGGCGAAGCGTTCCGGCGGCGTCATCACCGGCACGCGGGCGCGGATCAGCTTCTCGATGTCGCGCAGGAACGCCCGCTCGCTGCCGTCGCACAGGCTGATCGCGATGCCCGCTGCGCCGGCACGCGCGGTGCGGCCGATGCGATGGACGTAGCTTTCCGGCACGTTCGGCAGGTCGAAGTTGATGACGTGGCTCACGCCGACCACGTCGATGCCGCGCGCGGCGATGTCGGTGGCGACCAGCACGCGGGTCTGGCCGGAGCGGAAGCCCGCCAGGGCCCGCTCACGCTGCGGCTGGCTTTTGTTGCCGTGGATCGCATCGGCCGAGATGCCGTCCTCGGACAGGTGTTTCACCACGCGGTCGGCGCCGTGCTTGGTGCGGGTGAACACCAGCGTCCGCCCGTCCTTCTGCTCGACCAGCAGGCCGGACAGCACATGGCGCTTGCGGCTCTGCTCGACGAAGATGACGAACTGCTCGACCTTCTCGACGGTGGTGGCGACCTGCGCCACCGAGACACGCGCGGGGTCCTTCAGCATGCCGTCGGCGAGGGACGAAATCTCCTTCGGCATGGTGGCCGAGAAGAACATGGTCTGGCGCTTGGTCGGGACGGCGGAGGCGATGCGGCGGATCGGGATGATGAAGCCGAGGTCGAGCATGTGGTCGGCCTCGTCCAGCACCAGCACTTCGATCTGGTCGAGCCGGATGGCGCGGTCCTGCATGTGGTCGATCAGGCGGCCCGGGGTGGCCACCACGACATCGACGCCGCCGGCCAGCTGGCGGGCCTGCCGGCCCTTCGGCACGCCGCCGAACAGCAGGGCGACACGGGTGCCGAGCGGGCGTCCGAGCATACGGAAGGTCTCGGCAATCTGGCCGGCGAGTTCGCGGGTCGGCGCCAGAATCAGGGCGCGCGGCGCGCCGCCGGCCGGGCGGGAAACGGCTGCGAGGCGTTGCAGGATCGGCAGCGCGAACGCCGCCGTCTTGCCGGTGCCGGTCTGGGCGATGCCCAGCACGTCGCGGCCGGCGAGGCCCGGCGGGATCGCCTGCGCCTGGATCGGCGTCGGCTCGGTATAATTTGCCGCGGCGACCGCCTTGAGCAGGAGGGCGGAGAGGCCGAGGTCGGAAAAGGAGGTCATTCAGAAACTTTCGCGTACGACCGGTTGCCGTGCCGCGAGCGGCAGAGCATGGGTCGATCGCGGTGGGCAGCACCGCGAACCGGCGCAGACGTCAGAGGAAAGAGAGCTACCGGGAGACCGCTCCGCCCGCGACCGGGTCCACGCTGCATGAGGTGGCCGGGGAACCGCGGGATGGCAGCGCACAAAACCGCATCGTGGCGCGCGAAGCGATAATGGCGCTGCGTCGCAGCAATGTCAATGTTCCTGACCTAAGCTGGAACACAGAGCCCCACCGGCGCCGCGACCGGGGCGGCGCCCCGTGCATACCCCGACAGACCGTCAGGCTGGGTATCATGGAACGTGCGCCGCTGCGAGGCCACAAACAGGTCGGAGGCAGCCCGCCGCGTCTCCGGCGAGGACGGCAGCATGGTTTCGATCAGCGCGGCGGCGGCCGGCTCGAAAGATTGCACGGCTCCTTGCATGCGCTCGCGCGCCATCAGCTCGGCCTGTTCGGCGTAGGCCGCGACGCAGACCTGCAGGTCGAACAGCACCGCCTGATCGACCGCACGAATTGTCCGCTCCAGCCGCGACCGCGCCGCCCAGGTCATCATCGAGGTGCAATGCGTCGCCACGATCAGCGAATGCAGTTCGGTCAGCGTGGTCACGTAGCCCGAGATCAGCCAGCGCGGGTCGAGACCGACCTGAGCATGGATGCTGGCCAGCTGGCGCAGCGATTCGGTATAGTCCTCGTCGAAGCGCGCGGCGAACAACGCCTCCCAGTGCCGCGCCTGACCGTGCCTTGCGACGTCGATCTGTTCGCGGCTCGGCCGTTCCGCTACTTCGCGGGCGGCGGCGGGGGCGAAGGCCGATTGCAGCGCATAGGTGACACCTTCGCGGATCAGCGGCCAAGTCTCACGCAGGGTCGTCCGGGTGCTCTCGTCGATGCCTGCCAGGGCGAGACTTTCCGCGATTTTCTTGGTCATGTTCCGGTTTCCGTATCTGGTTCCAGAAATTTCGACGATTGCGGTAAACAAATCCTTTCCGCCGCGCCCAAAACCCGGGATTGACGCGGCGCGGTCACCACCGGACAACCCCGCGATGCTGCCGTCCTCCACCTGGGTCGTCGCCGAAGCCTTCGCCGGCATGCAGTCGCAGGCACTCGGCCTGACCGACGCGGCCGGTCTTACCGCCGACGTCCATGCCATCGCACCGCGCGGCATCTGGCGCCACATCCCTGCCGCGTTCTGGCCGGCGCCACTGCGCGCCGTCACGCCGGGCGTGCTGGCACCGCCGCTGCCGGAACTGTTGGTCGGCTGCGGCGGCAAGGCGGCGGCGGTGCTGGCGGCGCTGCGCACGCGGGTGCGCGGCGTGATCGTGCAGCATCCGCGCATCGACCCGCGCCGCTTCGACCTCATCATCGTCGGCCGCCACGACGAGCTGACCGGCCCGAACGTGTTCGTCGCCCGTACCGCGCTGCACCGCGTCAGCCCGCAGAAGCTGGCGGCGGCGGCGGTGGAGTGGGGGCCGCGCCTTGCGGACCTGCCGCGCCCATTGGTTGCCGTCCTGATCGGCGGCACCAACGGCCGCTTCCGCCTGGGCGTGCCGGAGGCGCGCGCGCTGGCCGGGCAACTCGCCGCCATGATGCAGAGCGACAAGGTCGGCCTGATCCTGACCCCGTCCCGCCGCACCGACCCCGCCGTCACCGCGGCACTGGCCGAGGCGCTGCGCCCGCTTGGCGCGGTGGTGTGGGACGGCACCGGCGAGAACCCGTATTTCGGCATGGTGGCGCTGGCCGATGCGATCGTGGTGACGCAGGACAGCGTCTCGATGGTCTCCGAAGCGGTGGCGACGCGGGCACCGGTGTTCCTGGCCGAACTGCCCGGCGGCTCGCGGCGGATCGGCATGTTCCTCAAAGACCTGATCGACGCCGGCCGCGTGCGGCCTTATCAGGGGCGGTTCGAACCGTGGCCGGTGACGCCGCTGGACGACACCGCGGCGGCGGCGGCGGAGATGTGCCGCCGCTTCGGCTACTGAGGGGGCGGCATGCTGGATATCACCACCTTCGACGCCCGCGCCGGCGGCAACGTGCTGTACAAGGCGCTCGCGCACCCGCTCGCCGCCGAGGCGATTCTATCTCTCTATCAAAAACTGGCGGCGCTCGGCCCGGTCGCCATCGTCGATCCGGACAATTACGCGAGCGCGCTGCTGGCACTGCACCCGGCAGCACCCACCATCGCGGGCCTCTATGTGCAGGACGTGCAGGCGGTCGGCAGTGTCCGCGCGGGCCACGTCGCACGGCCGCTCACCGAGTTGCCCGCCGCGCGCGCCGGCAGCGTGCTGGTCGCCGCGTTCGATGCGGCCAAGCTGGCCGAGCGGTTGCAGCCGCTGGCGCCGGCCGGTGCAACCGTCGTGACACTCGACGAAGCGCGGCTGCACCCGTCGCTGCTGACCAACCCGCGCCGCTATCTCGACCGGCTGAATTTTGCCACCAACTTTGCCTTTTTCCGCGAGGCGGCCGGCCTGTCGACCCGGCTGGTCACGGCGAACTACTGGTCGAACTACGGCGCGCAATCGGTGCGCCTGTGGCTGCGCCTGTTCGACGCCGCCGGCGCGGCCTTGGCGACCTGGGAGGAAGCGGTCCCGAACGGCGCCGCCGGCATCGCCATCGACAGCGGCGACATCCGCGCCCGCTTCGGGCTGCCGGAATTCACCGGACAACTGTTCATCCACGCCATCGGCGCCGCCGGGCACGACGTGGTGAAATACGCGCTCGACACCTTTGGCTCCGGCAACGACGCCAGCCTGTCGGTCACCCACGACGCCAACGCGTGGCCGTCCGACCGCTACGCCGGCATCCCCGCGCCGGCCGCCGGCGAACGCGTGGTGCTGTGGGTGCAGAACAGCCATGCCGCCACGATACCGGCGGGAACGCTGGCACTCGACCGCATGGGCGCCGAACGGCCGGTGACGCTCGACCGCGCCATCGCGCCATACGCCAGCGAGGCGGTCGATGTTTCTGCCTTGTTGCCCGGCCTGCGTTGGCCGGCCCAAATCGAATTCCGCGCCGGCCGGCATGTCGTGCGCCCGCGCTACGAGGTGATCCGCGAGGGCCGCACCCGCATCGCGCACGCCAATGTCGAGCGCAGCGATTTGCGCCCCGATCCTGGGATTCCCGGCCTGCCGCCGCAGCTCGGGCGCGGCTACCTGCTGCCGGTGCCGGTGCTGCCGCGCGCCCGCTATAGAACGCTGATCCAGCCGACGCCGATGGCGACCGGGCAGACCACGCTGCCGGTGCGCCTGGACGTCTTCGACCCCGAGGGCCACAAGGTCGCGGACAAATTCCTGGGCTGCCTGGGGCGCGACCATAACGTCGCCGTCGATCTGGACACGCTGCTGCCGGAGGGCACGCTGGCCGAGGGCGGCCATGTCGATCTGGTCTACGATTTCCGCGACGGCGGCGAGGCGGACGGCTGGCTGCACACGTTGGTGCGTGCCGAGGACCGGGCGAGCGGCCATGTCGCCGAAAGCAGTTTTGGCGCCCACATTTTCAATACGTTGATGACCTACCGCGACGAGCCGCAATCCTATGCCGGGCCGCCGCCTGGGCTTTCCACTCGGCTGTTCCTGAAACTCGGCTTGGACGGGCGCCGCAGCTTTGCCGCGTTGATCTATCCGGCCTCGGCGGCGTGGCACGCGCGGTCCGACACCGAGTTGCAACTGCACGATGACGCGGGGACAAAAATTGCGTCGGCGCGCATCGCCATCGCCTGCTCCGGCTCGTTCCTGGTGTACCCGGACGCGCATTTTTCCGCGTTGGACATGGCGGCCGCCGGGCCGCGCGGTTACGTGATCGTGCGCGACACGACGTGCCGGCTGTTCGGCTATCACGGGTTGATGGACGACCGGGGCGGCTTCTCGATGGACCACATGTTCGGTTTTTAGACGCCCAGCCGTGCCGCGATCAGGCGCGCGGTCATCAGATCCAGGTGGCCGCCGCCGGCATTCTTGAACAGCGTGATGTCGTCCGGCGTGCGTCGCCCGGGCACCTCGCCGCGCACCAGTTGGAACAGGTCGGCGAGCACGTCGGCCTCGCCGATCACGCCGTCGCGCAGCGGTTGGCTGATGTCGCCGGCGTCGTGCAGGGTGAAGCGGCGGGTATCGACGAACACCAGCGCGCGCCGCACCGCCGCGTCGTCACTCTCCCGCATGTGCGGCGTGTAGCCGCCCACCAGGTCCAGATGCGTGCCCGGCCGCAGCCAGTCGCCCCGGATCAGCGGCGTGGCCGAGGCGGTCACGCAGGTGACGATGTCCGCTGCCGCCACAGCGGCCGCCAGATCGGTCACCGCTGTGCCGCCCAGCGTGGCGGCCAGATTTGCGGCGGCGGCCGGCGTGCGGTTCCACACCGTCACGCGGTCGAGCGACGGCCGCACGCTGCGGTGCGCCGCCACCATCCACGGCGCCTGCGCGCCGGCGCCGACCACCAGCAGCGTGCGCGCGTCGGCGCGCGCCAGATAGTCGGCGGCCAGCGCCGAATCGGCCGCCGTCTTGCGCACCGTCAGCGGCGTCGCGTCGATGGTCAGCAACGGCCGCCCGTCGCGCCCGTCGAACAGCACATAGACCGAAGCGATGTTGGGCAGCCCGCGCGCGGCGTTCTGCGGAAACACGGTCGCCAGTTTGACCCCGAACGCGCCGCCGCGCTGCCACGCCGCCATCGCCAAAAGCCCGTCCTGGCCGCCGCTGGCGTTTGGTTGCTCCAGCAGCATCCGGCCGAACGCATCCACACCGTCGCGGTGCCCCTGCCGCAGCGCCTCGATCAGCGACGGAAAATCCAACAGCCGCGCGGCGGTGTCGGCATCGACGAAGTGCATGGGCATGGTCCGTGTGCTGGTACGGCGAACGTTATGGCGCGGCGGGCGATGGCGGCAACAGGCGGGGCGGCCGGACCTCCGATGGGCAAGATGTTCCCACTTCCGGCCGATTGCGGTCACGCGATCGTTTGCCCTCGACGCATTTGCGAGGGCGCAATAAGGTTCTTGTCGATCCTTGCATCGGTGCCGCGCGCCCCGAAGCCGATCGCGCGTCGCTCACTGCCGGCTGGCTCTGTGCGATCAGACCGGAGTGCTCAGCGATGTCGCAAACGACGCTGGACGGCAGTGCCACCCCGTTCGTCATCGCCAGCGGTTCGACCGAACTGGCCAACGATGGCGAAGCTTTCGTGGTGCTCGGCAGCATCGACAATCTCGGCACCATCTCGCTCAACGGCACCGGCACCTACACCGGCGTGCCGACGCCGGCCGATATCGCGTATCTGATGCTGGCCAGCCCGACGGTCACGCTGGGCGGCGGCGGCACGCTGCTGCTGGCCAACCAGTCTGACAGCTTCGTCTTCGGCAACAGCGCCACGACGCAGACCCTGGACAACAGCGGCGACACCATCATCGGCTCCGGCGTGATCGGCGTGGGCGGTGCCGGCACCCTCGCGCCCGGAGTCACCGTCGAGCCGATCGTGCTGGTCAACGGCGCGGGCGGCGTGATCGACGCCAACGGCACGCAGCCCTTGTCGAACCAGGGGCCGGTTTCCAGCCTGATCCTCGAGACAGTGCTGCCGATTATCAACGATGGCTTGCTGGAGGCGACCGGCGTCGGCGGTCTCTACATCGCGGCCGGCACCGTCGATCAGTCGGGCGGCGGCACCATCCTGGCCAGCGGCGCGAATGTCGAAGTCGACGCCACCATCGTGATCGGCGGCACGTTGCAGACCACCGGCGGCGGCCAGATCATACTCACGGCGCTGGACGGCCTGACCGCAGCGGTCACCATCGCCGCCGGCACCGCGCTGGTGCCGAATTCGCTGGCCGGCACCATCGACAACCAGGGCACGCTGTTGTCGTCGAGCGTCAGTGTCGGCGGCCTCAACATCGTGCTCGCCAGCCCGACGGTGACGCTGCGCGGCGGCGGCATGGTCGACATGGTGGCCAACGTCAACAAGACCTGGGGCAGGGTCGCCGGCACCGACGGCGCCAGCCACACGCTGGTCAACGTCGACAACACCATCGCGGGCTTCGGCTTTCTCGGCGTGCCGGCGGCCAACAACAGCGGCACGTCCGAGCCGGTGGCGCTGACCAACGACTCGGCCGGCGTGGTCGATGCCACCGGCAGCATCAACGGCGGCGACACGCTGATCCTGTCCGGTGGCGGCAGCACGCTGCGCAATGCGGGGCTGCTGGAGGCGACCGGCTACGGCACGCTGTTCCTCAGCGGCGCCACCATCGACAACACCGGCGGCACCATCCTCGCCTCCGACAGCGGCGACGTGGTCTCGCTGAACACCGTCAGCGTGAGCGGCGGGCAGCTCGGCGCGACCGGCGGCGGCGTGGTCGTGTTCGCCAGCGGCAGCAACACGCTGAGCGCCAGCGGCGGCGTGGTCAGCATCGCAGCCGGCGACGTGCTGACGCTGGATGCCGGCGTCGGGCTGACGCTGGCGGCTGCCACGCTGAACACGCTCGGCACGTTCCTGGTCGGCGGCGCTGTCGTGCTGACCTCGCCGACGTTGATGCTGACCGGCAGCGGCAACCTGCAGCTCAACGAGCCCAGCGCCTACGGCATCGAAAGCAGCATCGCCGGCATCGCCGGCGAAACCCTGGTCAATGTCGACAGCACCATTTCCGGCGGCGGCGAGATTTCCGACGGCGCGCTGGCGGTCACGAATGACCCGGCCGGCGTGATCGACGGCGCCGATCTCGACGCCTCGGTGCCGATGCTCAACCGCGGCGTGCTGACAAATGTCTCGGTCGGCCTGAACCTGCCGACCACCATCGACAACGCCGGCGCCACGCTGCTGGCCGATGCTGGGGTGGTCGGGCTGTACAACGCCGACATCGTCGGCGGAACGCTGGCGGCCAGCAACGGCGGCCAGTTCGACGACGGCGAGCAATACGCCGCCGGCGGCAACGCCACGCTCGACGGCCGCGGCGGCGCCGTCACCATCGCCGCCGGCGCGACGCTGGTCGCCTGGGTGACCGTCATCAGCGACCCGTTCTATCTCGACGAGCCGCAGAACCTGACGCTGCTCGGCACGGTCGACCTGCTCGGCAGCATCTCCGCGCTGAACACCGATTCGTTCGGCGGCGGCGGCACCTTCAATAACGAGGGCGTGCTGGTGCCAGGCCCCGCCGGCAGCATCGCCGGCACGCTCACCAATACCGGGGTCATCGAGGTTCCGGGCGGTACGTTCACTGTCAGCGGTGCCGTCAATGGCCTCGGCAGCATCGACATCGCGGCCGGCGCCACCTTCGAGCTCGGCGGCACCTCCACCAACACCATCGATTTCGGCGGCAACCCGAACGCCACGCTGGCGATGCTGGCGCCGACCCATCTCGTCTATGTCAACTATGGCTATGTGCCGGAAGCCAATTTCACCGGCACGCTGGCCAACCTGACCATGGGCGACACGCTCGATTTCGTGGCCGCGCGGCTTGCCAGCGCCGACGTGGCGGGCGGCAACACCTTGGCGGTCGTGCTGACCAGTGGCGCCACGCTCGACTACGCGCTGGCCAACCTGGCCGCCGGCACCAAGGTCGCGCTCGGCTCATCGACGCCGACGACGACCGAGATTTTCGACTTCAGCTACACCGCCACCACCGGCACGGCCGAGCCGGACAGCACGACCTCCGGCAGCGGCTCCATCACCGTGACCACCGGCGACGGCACCGCCGACCTCGCCAGCGTCACCGCCTTCACCCTTGATCTCGCGGTTTCCACCACCGACGGCGTCGGCGGCCTCTCCGGCACCGACCAGCTCACCTACGATCTGGCCAATCTGGTCAGTTTCGCCGCGACGTTCGGCACCAGCGACACGCTGACCAGCCTGTCGCTGGACGCCGACTACGGCGGTGGCAGCTCGTTCTATTCGCAGCCTCAGACCTTCGAGGTGATCAACCTCGGCACCGCCGGCGCGGAGACGCAGAATTCGTATGTCGGCCTGATCTCGCAAGGCAGCATCGACGTCACGCCGGTCGGGCAACTGCTGTCCGACGTGGTGATCGCCTGTTTCGCCGCCGGCACACACATCGCGACCGCGTGCGGCGAGGTGGCCGTCGAAGATCTGCAAATCGGCGATGAGGTGCGGACAGCGGGCGGGCGTCCGGCGCCGGTGCGCTGGCTCGGCCACCGCCACGTCGATTGCCGCCGCCATCCGCGTCCGCACGACGTGACGCCGGTACGCATACGACCGGGAGCGTTCGGCGACGGCCTGCCGCACGCCGCGCTGTTGCTGTCGCCGGACCACGCCGTGTTCGTCGATGGCGCGCTGATCCCGGTGCGCCTTCTGATCGACGGCCACGCCATTGAGCAGCGCCCGGTGGAGCACGCAACCTACTGGCATGTTGAACTGGACCGCCACGACGTGATCCTGGCCGAGGGATTGCCGTGCGAGAGCTTTCTCGACACCGGCACCCGCGCCGCGTTCGCCAATGGCGGGACGGCAGTGCAGTTGCAGCCGGATTTTGCCCGGCAGGTTTGGGACGGCGATGCGTGCGCGCCGTTGGTGATCGGCGGCCCGGCGCTCGTAGCCGCGCGCGCACGGCTGCGGGACCGCGTCGTCGCGACCGCCACCGACCGACGCACCGGTCGCGGCTGAGTCGCCGCCCCGCCAATCGCGCGCCCCTGGCCTTCCGCCGACGCTGAGGCGAGGGCTCTGCAAGCCGTCACGCCAGGATCATACTCGCGGCACGAGGCGGGAGCAGTGCCGTGACCCATGGGAAGACTGTCCATACTGAACGCCAGGGCGACGTGGCAGTGATCGTCATCGACCATCCGCCGGTCAACGCCCTCTCCGCCGAGGTGCGGCGCGATCTGCTGGCGGCGATCCGAAAATTCGCCGTCGAACCCGGCCTGCACGCCGCCGTGCTGGCCTGCGACGGCAAGACCTTCGTCGCCGGTGCTGATATCCGCGAGTTCGATGCGCCGCCGGTGCATCCGCTGCTCGGCGAGATCCTGGCGGCGCTGGACGACTGCCCGCGCCCGGTGGTCGCCGCGATCCATGGCACGGCACTCGGCGGCGGGCTGGAACTGGCGCTGGCCTGCCACGCCCGCATCCTGGCGCCGGACGGCCGGGTCGGGCTGCCGGAGACACGGCTCGGGCTGATCCCCGGTGCCGGCGGCACGCAGCGGCTGCCGCGACTGGCCGGCGCGCCGGCGGCGCTCGACATCATCACCAGCGGCCGGCATGTCGCCGCCGACGAGGCGCTGGCGCTCGGCATCGTCGATGAGATCGCCACCGACATTCGCGCCGCCGCCGTGGCGCGCGCGCGGGCGCTGGCGGCGGCGGGGCAGTTGCCGCGCGTGCGCGACCGTGGTGTGCCGGCGTTCGACCGCACGGCGTTCGACAAGGCGGCCGTCGCGGTGAAATCCCGGGCTCGCGGCGCGCTGGCCGGGCCGGCGGCGGTCGAGGCGATTCTGTGGGCGGTCGATCTGCCGTTCGACGAGGCGATTGCGCGCGAGCGCGCCGTTTCGCTCGCCCTGCGCACCGGGCCGCAGTCGAGGGCACTGCGCTATCTGTTCCACGCCGAGCGGCAGGCCGCCAAATTGCCCAGCGATGGCGGACAGGAGGCGCATAGCTGGGTGGTCCGCCATGCCGGCGTGGTCGGCGGCGGCACGATGGGATCAGGTATCGCCATCGCGCTGGCCGATGCCGGGCTGCGGGTGACGCTGGCGGAAGTCTCGCCGGAGGCGGCGCAGGCGGCGTTGGGGCGCGTCACCGCCGTCTACGACCGGCAGGTCAAGGGCGGCCGGCTGACCGAAGCGGCGCGGCAGGAGCGGCTGCAACGCATCGCCTTCACCGGCAGTCTCAGCGCGCTCGGCGACACCGACCTGACCATCGAGGCGGTGATCGAGGACCTGCCGGCCAAGCAGGCGGTGTTCAAGAAACTGTCGCGGGTGGTGCGGCGTGACTGCGTTCTGGCCAGCAACACCTCGTATCTGGACCTCGACGGACTTGCCGACGTGGTCGATGCGCCGGAACGGCTGGTCGGGCTGCACTTCTTCAGCCCGGCGCATGTGATGCGGCTGGTCGAGGTGGTGCGCGCCCGCCGCAGCGCGCCGGAGGCGGTGGCGACGGCACTGGCAGTGGTCAAGCGGCTGGGCAAGCAGCCGGTGCTGTGCGGCAACGGCGAGGGTTTCATTGGCAACCGGCTACTGATGCGCTGGCGGCAGGTCTGCGAGTTCGCGGTGGAGGACGGCGCGCTGCCGCACGAGGCGGACGCGGCGATGGAGGCGTACGGCATGGCGATGGGCTACTTCGCCGTCTCCGATCTGGCCGGGCTCGACATCTCCTGGGCGATCCGCAAGCGGCAGGCGCCGACGCGCGATCCGCTGGCGCGCTATGTGCCGATCGCCGACTTGCTGTGCGAGCAGGGCCGCTTCGGCCAGAAAACCGGCGCCGGCTGGTATCGCCATGTCGACGGCAAGCGCCTGCCCGACCCTGAGGTGACGATGCTGATCGAGCGCGTCGCGGTGGCGAAGGGCATCGTCCGCCATCCGATCGCCGTCGAGGCCATCCAGCAAGGCGTCCACGCCGCAATGGTCAACGAGGGGGCGAAAGTACTCGCCGAAGGGATCGCGCGCCGGCCGTCCGACATCGACGTCGTGCTGGTGCACGGCTACGGCTATCCGGCCTGGCGCGGCGGCCCGATGCATTCGGCCGACGCGGTCGGCGTCGCCGAGGTGCTGCGCCGGGTCGAGGCGCTGCACGCCGCCCACGGCGCCGGCTGGGAGCCGGCGCCGCTGCTGCGCGATCTGGTCGCCAGCGGTCGGAGATTCGCCGATCTGAACCTGTAGCTGCCGCACCCGGCATGCCGGGCGACCACTACTGGTTGCAATTGCCCCGCGCCGGCACGCGGCCGGCGCG